>SXGQ01658464.1_pt1 | contig 16058 bp, 12 predicted proteins | sample 3178371 | NCBI WGS metagenome assembly SXGQ01 (sample SAMN11356859, study PRJNA531348) | freshwater metagenome | isolation source: freshwater sample F1-20 | place: China: Fuxian Lake, Yuxi | collected 2017-12-25
GAAGACCCCGGAGATCAAGTCCAAGGGCAAGGGCCTCGTCCAGGACGTGGACCTCACCACGGTCGCCGTCGGCGACAAGTTCATCGCCGTCAACGGCAACGGGTCGATCCGCCTCCTCAACGAGGCCGGTTCGCCGACCGAGGAATACCGCATCGTCGCCGGCTCCGTCGTCGGCGTCGAGGACGGCAAGCCCGTCGACAAGGGCGTGCTCATCGCCGCGTGGGATCCGAATTCCACCCCGATCATCGCCAACGGCGACGGCAAGATCCGCCTGGTCGACATGATCTCCGGCGTGACCTTCACCGAGGAACGTGATCCGTCCAACAACACGTTCTACAAGTCCGTCATCGAGCACTCCGACGAGCAGAACCCGCAGATCCAGATCATCGCCGCCAACGGCAAGGAGGTCGGCTCCTTCTCGATCCCCGCCGGCGCCCGCGTCGAGGTGGACGAAGGCGACAAGGTCAGCCGCGGCTCCATCGTCGCCAAGATCCCCCGCCAGGCCGCCAAGACCCAGGACATCACCGCCGGCTTGCCGCGCATCTCCGAGCTCTTCGAGGCCCGTCCGCCCAAGGACGCCGCCGAGATCGCCAAGATCGACGGTACGGTCCGCTTCGAGCCTTCCGTCCGCGGCAAGAAACGTCTCGTGATCGCCGACTCCATCGGCCGCGAAGAGGAGCATCTCATCCCGCACGGCAAGCACATCATCGTCGCCGCCGGCGACAAGGTGAAGCAGGGCCAGGTCCTGACCGACGGGGCCGTCGATCCCCATGACATCCTCGACATCCTCGGACAGTCCAAGGTGCAGGATTACCTCATCACCGAGATCCAGAAGGTGTACCGGACCCAGGGCGTCGTCATCAACGACAAGCACATCGAGATCATCGTCTCGCGCATGCTCCGCAAGGTCCGCATCACCGAGCCGGGAGACTCCGACTACCTCTGGGGTGAGCAGGTGGACCGCACGCTCCTCGCCGAGAACAACCGCTCCATCAACGAACGCGGCGGCCAGATCGCCGAGTCCGAGCCGATCCTCTTGGGCATCACCAAGGCCTCCCTCGAGACCGAGTCCTTCATCTCGGCCGCTTCCTTCCAGGAGACGACCCGGGTTCTGACCGACGCCGCTACCATGGCCAAGCGTGACAATCTGACCGGCTTCAAGGAGAACGTCATCATGGGTCACCTTGTCCCAGCGGGAACGGGCCTGCCTGCCTACCGCCGGATTCGCGTCTTCCAGACCCCGGTGGAAGCCTAAAGGGGCTTTCTTAGGAAATCCGGACCCCGCCCGATAGGGCGGGGTCTTTGTTTTTGAGCTCCACCGGCATCTTTGGGGGTTGCTGACCTGCCCTGAAAGCTTATCAAATTTTCACCCCAAGCCATCCCTATGTCCCGCTTCCTCCTCGCTGCTTCGGCCCTCGTGCTTTCCTCCGCCGCCCAAGGCGCCAACTGGATTCCGACCTCGCCGTTGATTCAGATCGGCAATGACTGCGATATCTTCTTCACCGCCTCCGCGCAGCTCGAGGTCACCGACAACCTTTACTCGGGGTCCGTCAAGAAGTCCGCCACCAGCTGGCTCCTGACCCCGGGCCTGGCCCTCGAATACGGTCAGGACTCCGCCCTGAGCGTTGAATTCAAGGCCAGCCGCATGTTCGTGAATTTCGCCGGCGCGGAGTTCAACGGCTTGGAAGACGATCGCGACGCCCTGAGCCTGGCCGTCACCTTCGCCGACGGCGGCCCGCTCAAACTGTCGCTCAGTTCCTCCTATCGCGTCACCGCCCGTAACGACGACCTCCAGATGCAGGGCGTCGGAGCGGCCGTCATCGGCGCGACGCTCGTCCGCCAAGCCAATTATGCGCACAATCTGAGGGCGGATTATAAGCTCACCGAGCGTCTCAGCATCGGTCTGGGCTACGGTAACTCCTTCAACCAGTACCTTGATCCGGTCACGTTGGTGGATTCGACGAGCGGCCTTTCGACCTACAACACCAATCCGCTGACCGAACTCAACACGCAGTCGATGCCCCTCAGCTTCGACTATCAGGCCTTCGAGAAGCTCCGTTTCGGCGTCGTCCTGCAGCATGACGTCACCGATTTTTCCGCCGCGCCTTACCTGAGTTCCGGCACCGGCGCCGTCAATCCGCGCCCCGCCTTGCAGAACCAGCGCCTCGAGAAGGACTTCTACGGCCTCACCGCCAACGGCCAGCTGACCGAATCGGGCAAATTGAACGGCGTCATCCGCGTCGGTTTCAACCGTTTCAACTACGACAACACCTCGGCGCAGACCAATCCCTCCTACTCGATCGCTTTGACCCACGCCCTCGCCGAACGTCTCAGCCATTCGCTGACTCTCGGCCGGGACATCTCCGCGTCGACCACCAACGGACGCATCGACAGCCGGACCTACAACTACGGGCTTAACTTCACCGCCGCGGAGGATCTGGATCTGAGGTTCTCGGTCGGCAAGAGCGACGTCGAGGTCGAGGCCAACGGCCTGACCACCACCATCGATACCTGGACCTACGTGCTTAGCGCGAATTACAACTATTCGGCTCACTGGAGCTTCCAGGCCTCCTACAACTTCACCGACGCCAAGGCCTCGAACGCGTCGTCGACGTTCGACTCCAACACCTTCTCGGTGTCGGCCGCCTTCCGGTACTGATCTCAGGTCTTGCTCCGGATGTCGCCCTTCCGACGAATGGTGACGCATGTCGCCGGCCGCCGACTCCGTCGCCGCCGTTCGGTCCGGACGGCTTTTTCTCAGGCCTTCGCCGGCCAAGTCCCCGGGCCGGTTGACTGACTCCCCGCCGAAACTTAACGTCCTTCCATGCTTAACGCCTTCGTCCGCCTCCTCGGCGCCACATGCGCCGCCTTGTTGCTGGCGGCCTGCGCCGTTTCCGGCGGCGCCGGACCCGCTGCCGGACCCGCTGCCGGACCCGCTGCCGGGGCCGCCGGGACCGACAACGTCCTGACGGTCGGCCGGGTATCGCCCGACCCCGCCCCTGCGCCCTCGGCTCAGCCTTCCGCTGAGCGCGTCGCGACCACCGCCCCGACTTCGCCCTCGGCCGAGCCAGCCGACGGCCAGAACAGCTACCGGCTGCGGGCGCGTGATTTCATCCGGGTCGTCGTGATCAACGAGCCCGACACTCAGATCGAGCGTCGCATCAATCCGGACGGGACCATCGACATCCCTTTCCTGAAGAAGCTCGTTCCTGTGGCGGGACTGACCTTGACGCAGGCCCAGGTCGAGCTGGCCGGCCAGTTCCGCCTCTATTTCAAGAAGCCCCAGGTCGCGATCTCCATCGTCAGTTACGCCGAGCGTCGCGTTTACGTCTCCGGCTACGTCGGCCGCCCCGGACCGATCGCGATTCCGCCGGAGGAGACGATCACCCTCGGCCGGGCCCTCGCGATGGCCGGCGGCATCCTCCCGCGCGGCAATCGTTCCGAAGTCACCATCAAACGGGCCCGCCCAGGGTCTCCTCTGGTGATCACCAAGGACGTGCGCCGGATCGACGACGGCGACGAGCCGGATTTCGTCCTTGAGGACGAGGACCAGATCTACGTCCGCGACAGCCGCATCTGACCTTACCATGCCTACCCCCGATCCCGCCTCCGACCCGCGTCAACCGGGGCCTGCCCGACCTGGTTCCCGGTCTTACGGTCCTTATGGCGCCTATGGTCCTCCCGGGCCCGGAGGGCAGGGCTATGGTTACGGCGGTTACGGCGGTTATGGCGGCTACGGTGGTTACGGACCGGAAGCCCGCCTGCCGGGCGGCACCGGCAAGCCGGGCGGCTCCGGCAATCCGTTCGCGGCCTATCTCGTCATGTTGCGCGAGCGTTATTGGTGGGTCATCCTTTCGATGCTCGTCTTCCTGACGCTGGCCTTGCTGAACACTTTCAACACGCGGGCGGAATACCGGGCGACGGGTCGCCTGCGCGTCTTCCGGCTCACCCCGAACATCAACGGAGGAAACTCCTCCGCCGAAGACAACTTCAAGATCGTCTCCAACGACGACTTCTTCACCTCCGTCGAGGCGATGCGCAGCGCCAACATCATCGAAGGCGTCGCCAAGCGGCTGACGACCGCCGAGCGCAAGCTGGTCCTCGAGCCCTACCAGGCCGGCAACATCTTCTCCGGCCCGTTGACCGAGCAGGAGGTCTTCGCGAAGCAGCGCGGCATCACGCCGCAGCGCCAGACCCTGATCGTCAACATCGACTTCACCCATCCCAACCGCGACCTGGCCCGCCAGGTCGCCCGCCTGTTCTGCGAATCGATCCAGAAGTACAGCGAGGACGAGCGCCTCATCGTCACCAACCCGCTCGTCGAGAAGGCCCGCATCGAGATCGAGACCTTGGACGACAAGGTCCGGCGGCTCTACGAGCAGAAGAACGAGCTCATCAAGACGCAGAAGCTCCTCTCCATCGCGAAGGACACCAACACCCTGACCGCCGAGCGCTCCGTCCTCGTCAAGGACCGCGAGGAGACCCGCAAGCAGATCGACGAGAACGAGATCCTCGTCTCGGTCATCGCCGCTTACGAGAAGGAAGGGCGCCCGATCGGCGACATCCCGCAGATCCGCGCGGACGCCGACGTGGCGGCCGCCCAGACGGCCATCGGCGCGTCGAAGATCCGCATCGGGCAGATGATGGAGACCTATACCGACCAGCATCCCAAGCTCGTGGCCGAACGCGAGGCCCTCAACCAGCTGGAGCGTCAGCACAAGGACGCCGTCGTGCAGGCCGTGAAGTCCCGCCGGGCCTCCCTCGAGAACGCCAAGGCCCGGCATGAGGCGATCCTCCGCAACCTCGCCGCCAAGGAAGAGGAGATCTCCAAGCTCCAGGCCGCCAACGTCGAGCTGGAGCGCGTGGACAAGGAGGTCCGCGCCAGCGAGGAATTCCTCTCCCGCCAGAAGCTCAACTACGAGGAGGCCAAGCTGCGTTCCTCGACCTCCGGCACCAGCACCTCGATCCGTATCCTGGACCTGCCTTCCGTTTCCGACAAGCCCATCAACAAGAACTATTATTTCAGCGCCCTCGCCGGCCTCGGCGTCGGCCTCGTCTTCGGGGTCGCGCTCGCCGTCGTGCTCGGCACGCTCGACGACCGCATCAAGTCGGCGCGGGACGTCGAAGGCGCCCTGGGTCTGCCGCTCATCGGCACCGTCCCGCAGGTCCTCCGCGTGGCCGGACCTGACCGGGCCCTGCTCGGCCGCCAGGACAAGGACCGCATCGCCGTCGAGGCGATCTGCTCGATCTACTCCGCGCTCAAGGTCAACCCGGCCGTCTCCAAGGCGCGCGTCTTCCTGGTCACCTCGACGCGTCCGGGCGAAGGCAAGACCTTCGTGACGACCAACCTCGCCTTGGTCTTCGCCCAGAACGCCGAGCGCGTGCTCGTGATCGACGCCGACCTGCGCCTGCCCAACGTCGGCCCTTCCTTGGGCCTGAAGGGCGAGGCCGGGCTGAGCAGGTGGTTCAACGGCGAGATCTCCCTCGAAGAGGCTACCGTCCGCGACGTCGCGCCGGGCCTCGATGTCATCCCGGTCGGGATGGTCTGCAAGAACCCCACCCAGGTCATCAATCACCCGAAGTTCCTCGCCTTGCTCGAGGAGCTCCGGGGCCGTTATGACCGGATCTTCATCGACTCTCCGCCGATCGGCGCCGTCTCCGACGCGCTCCATCTCCTGCGCCGGGCCGACGGCGTGATCTACGTCGTGCGCTACAACACCGTCAACCTCCGCCATGCCGTCGCCTGCCTCGGACGGCTGCGCGACGCCCAAGCCCGCGTGCTGGGCGTGGTCCTCAACGCGATGTCGTTGCGCATGGCCTCGGACTACACCGACACCTACGACTCTTCCTACCGCAAGTATTACGTCGACGAGCCCGCCGGCGAGGAAGACCGGCCCCGCGCCTGACCCCCCGCATGCGCAGCCTGTTCTTCCTCGCCGCCTTCCTGCTCGCCGGTTGCCAGACCGCGCCGGTCACCGGCCGTTCCCAGTTCATCCTCGTCGACGAGGCGGACGTCGCCTCGCTCTCCGCGGCGGAGTTCTCGAAGATGAGGAAACTGCCCGCCGATCCCCGCCTGCCGAAGCTGCGCGAGATCGGCCTCAAGATCGTCGCGGCGGCCCGGCGCGACGACAAGGAGGGCGTCCTGCCGCCGGCTTCGCGGTGGGAGTTCGCCGTCATCGACGACAAGTCGCCCAACGCCTTCGCGATGCCGGGCGGCAAGATCGGCTTCCACACTGGGATGTTCGCCTTCGCGCCCACGGACGCCGACCTCGCGGTCATCCTCGGCCATGAGGTCGCCCACGTCATCTGCCGCCATGGCGCGGAGCGCGTCTCCCAGGCCGTCGGCGTGGCGATGGCCGCCGCGGTCGCCGATGAGGCGACGAAGAATTCCTCGGCGAAGACCCGCTCGGCCTGGATGGCCGCGGTGGGCGTGGGAGCCCATTACGGCGTCCTGCTGCCTTTCAGCCGCGGGCACGAATCCGAGGCTGACCGCCTAGGGCTGCTCTTCATGGCGCGGGCGGGCTATGACCCGGCCGCCGCCCCGGCGTTCTGGACGCGTTTCGGCCAGGCTGGCGCGAAGCCGCCCGAATTCCTTTCGACCCACCCGTCGGACGAGACGCGCGTGCGCCAGCTGCGGTCCTGGTTGCCCGAAGCCCGCGCGCAGATGCCGAAGCGCCCTTGAGCCGGCTCAGCGGGCCGGCGGCGCGAGAGGACAGCTCAGATAGACCCCTTGCGGATCGTTGAGGGCGCGCAGCGAGCGGAGCCAGCGGGCGTTCGCCCGGAGGAAATCCACGGCGGGGTCCGTGGTCGCCTTGGCGAACAAGGGGGTCTCGTCTTCGTCGTCCGCGAGCAGCTGCTGGAGGAAGGATTCGCGGCCGGCGTGCAACGCGGGAATCTGCACCCATGCGGCTTCCTCGAGCCGGGCAAGGGTCTTGGCTTCGCGGAGGGCGTCGCGCAGCCCGCCGAACTTATCGACGAGCTTCAGGCCGCGCGCGTCTTCCCCCAGCCAGACCCGGCCTTGGGCGATGTCGTGCACGCCGTCGCGCTTCAGGCCGCGTCCCTCGGCGACGATGCGCAGGAAATCCTCGTAGACCGCGTCGACCGAAGCCTGCACGATCGCCAGTTCCGCGGGCGTGGCCGGCCGGTGCTCGGCCAGAAGGTCGGCGTATTCGCCGGTCTTCACGCCGTCCGTGCCCAGGCGGATCTTGCTCGCGAGCTCCCCGTAGTTCAGGTGGAGTCCGAAGACGCCGATCGAGCCCGTGATCGTCGCCGGGTCGGCCATGATGACGTTGGCGCGGGCCGCGACGTAATACCCGCCGCTGGCCGCGACGTCGCCCATCGAGACCACCACGGGCACGCCTTTCTTGCGCAGCAGGCCGACTTCGCGGGCGACGACGTCGCTGGCGAAGGCGGAGCCGCCTGGGCTGTTCACGCGCAGGACCACGGCCTTGAAGTCGTCGTCGCCGCGCACCATGCGCAGGTCGTGCGCCAGACGGTCGCCGCCGGCCTCGTAGGCGCCGCCCCAGCCGTCCACGATCTCCCCCTCGGCATAGATCAGGGCGATCTTGCCGCCGCGCGAAGGCAGGGCGACCTTGCGGGCATAGCGGTGCAGGCTGATCTTGCGGAAGGAGGTCCCGGTGTCGTCGGCGGCCGCTCCGGCCTGGCGGACGCGATCGACCAGTTCGTCGCGGTGCAGGGCGGCGTCGGCGAGCTTGAGTTCGACGGCCTTCCGCGCCGCGAAGACGCCGGCCGTGTCCACGGCGCGGGCGAGCGACTCAGGGCTCAGCGAACGCGACTTGGCGACGTCGCCGAGCACGCGCTTCCACAGGCCCCCGTAGAGCGCTTCGGCCTGCTCCCGGGCTTCGGCGCTCATCGTCCCGCCGACGTAGGGCTCCACGGCCGACTTATATTTTCCGACCTTGGTCACCTGCACCCCGAGGCCGAGCAGCCGGAGCGTCTCTCCGAAGTAGAAGTCGAAGGAGGCGAGCCCCTTGAACTCCAGTTCGCCGCTGACGTGCACGTAGGCCTTGTCCGCGACGCTCGCGAGGAAGTATTCTCCTTGCGAGGCGTTCTCGAGCCAGGCGATGACGGGCTTGCCGCTGGCCTTGAAGGCGGCCAAGGCGCGCCGCAGTTCGGCCATCTGCGCGATGCCGGCGTCGAGGCCGCCGCTCAGGAGGATGCCGGCGACCTGCTTGTCCTTGGCGGCGAGGTCGATGGCTTCCAGCGCCCGCAGGAGATCCAGCCGCGGGCCTTCGGCGCCGAAGAGCAGGGAGTCGAAGCCGGGCGAGCCGTGCTCGGGCGTGTCGTCGATGGCGAGACCGCCGATCACCAGCATCGATTTGGGCTTCATCGAAACCGCCGCGTGCCGGTCGTCGCCGGAAGAACCGGCGATCGCCATGACGATCACGAGGAGGAGGGCGCCGCCGGCCAAGGCGGCCAGCAGGGTGCCGAAGGCGGAAGCAAGGACGGATTTGAGGAATTCTCTCATGGGCGGGTCATGGCGTCGTCCAGATGATGCTTCCATGCTTTCTTTTCGCCAACCCAAAGCACGTTTTTCACACGCGGTTTCCTCTCGATGCCGCCCGCGCGCGGCCTATTTTCAAGGTCATGTCAGAGCCTACGTCCTCGGCCGGCGCCGCCACCTCCCGCAAGGCCCTGGCCATCAACCTTGACCGCTCGGCCTACGGCGCTTTCGCCGAGATCGGGGCCGGCCAGGAGGTGGTCCGTCATTTCTTCAAGGCGGGCGGCGCCTCCGGTACCGTGGCCAAGAGCATCTCGGCTTATGACATGCGCGTCAGCGACGCGATCTACGGCCACCCCCAGCGGTACGTCTCCCGCCAGCGCCTCGAGCAGATGCTCGACCACGAATACGGCCTGCTGGTCGACCGGTTGAAGGCCGAACGTGGTCCGGTCACCCGTTTCTTCGCGTTCGCCGACACGGTGGCGACCACTCCGCATGACGGCAAAGGACAGGGCCACTCGTGGATCGGCGTCCGTTTCCAGGACCAGCCGCAGGCGGAACCGAGCGAGGTGATCCTCCACCTGCGGCTGTGGGACAAGGACGCGGGCCGTCAGCAGGACGCCCTCGGCGCCGTCGGAGTCAACCTCATCCACGCCGCGCTCAACACCCGCGACAGCGTCGACAGCTTCCTCCTGGCTTTGGTGGACGAAGTCGGGGCGGGCCGCGTGGAGGTCGAATTCGCCCATTTCAGCGGGCCGGCCTTCGGCGCATTCGACAACCGTTCGGCCGCCTTGCGTCTGGTCCGCCTCGGCCTCACGGACGCCGTGCTTTTCGGCCCGGAGGGCGATCCGCAGGTTCCCAGCGAATACTTCTACAAACGCTCGGTCCTGGTCGCCCGCGGCACCTTCCGCCCGGTCTCGCTGGTCAACGAGGACATGCTCGCCTGCGCGCTGCGCGCCATGCCCGACGGCGGCAAGGACGTGCTCGCCTTGTTCGAGATGTGCATCGGCTCCGACCCGCATCCGGAGGCCGAGCTCATCGACCGCATCCGCCTCGTCGGCGCCATGCAGCATCCTTTGCTGGTCACCCGGCACCGCGGCTGGTATCGGCTCCCCGCCTATTTCCGCCTGCATACCACGGGGGGCATCACGCTGGTCGCCGGCATGAACAACCTCGTCGACCTCTTCAACCCCGAGCATTACGTCCATCTCGAAGGCGGCGTCCTGGAGTCCTGCGGGCGCCTGTTCAAGGACGGCGTCCGCGTGATGGTCTACCCGATGCGGGGTGACCAGCTCCGCCGGCTCATCCTGGATCCGGTGGCGTGCAAGGTCTGTTTCCCGGACTCTTACAGCGTGGCGGAGGATTCGGTCGTGACGGCTTCCGACATCCAGATGCGACCTTCGGTCGCCGGACTGTTCCAGCACCTGCTGAACAATGGTTTCCTGGTGCCCATCGCGGGGGCGGACCCCCAGGCGATGGCCTGCCAGCCGCGCACGCTGGCCGAGCGCATCCGGAAGAACGACCCGGGCTGGGAGAAAGAAGTGCCGCCGTCGGTTGCGGTCGCGATCCGGAGCCTCAAGTTATGGGCCAGGTAGCCCATGCCCGTCACCTCACTTCCTCCCGCCCAGGACACCGAACTCGCCCTTTCGGTCGAGCGCGCCTATCGCGAATCGCTGGTGACGGACCGGCTCGGTGCGATCTGGTCCCTGATCCTCGCGAAATGCTTCCTCGCCCAATGGGCGATCCTGCGCTTCGCGATCCCGGTCGGCGGGCCGTTCTACGTCTGGACGCTGACGCTGGTGATGGGGGCCGTCGCCTCGTTTTATTACCTGCGCGCCCATCGGGTGAAGCTGCGGCTGCTGCCGACGCATTTCCGGGTCGGCGCCGCCGTGCTCGCCGGGCTGCTCGTCGCGCTGGGTTTCGTCGCTTACGCCACCTTCGCCCTCGGGGCGCTGCCCGCGCCCGTGGCCGCCGCCTTCGCCGCGATCCTGATGGGCTCATGGTCGCTGGCCCGCGCCGCTTTGCGGCGCGCCTGGCCGCCGTTCGCCGGCGCCTTGCTCTGGTGGGGGCTGGCGGGCACCGCCCTCCGCTCGCCCGCCGAGCAGGCGCTGCTCTGGCTGGGGCTGGGGATGCTCTGCGCGCAGGCCCTGCCGGGGTTCGCCGTGGCGGCCCGGCAGGCGAACCAGCGGGTCTGATCAGGCCGCGGCCTTGCCGCCGGCGCTGTTCATGAGGTGCGTCATGAACCGTTTCATGGCGGGCGTCAGGACGCGGCCTTTGCGGTGCAGGATGGCCAGCGGTCGCGCCACGCGGCGGTCGCGCAGGCGGAGCATGACGAGCGTGCCTTGTTCGACTTCCTGGCGGATGGTGCCCTCCGGCACGAGCGCCACGCCGGCGTCGACTTCCACCGCGCGCTTGAGCGTCTCGATGTTGTCGAACTCCATCGACGGCTCGAGCTCGATGCGCTGCTCGCGGAAGAACTGGTCCAGCGCCTTCCGGGTCGGGATGTCCTGGTCGAAGCCGATGAACTTGCCGCCCTGCAGGTCGGCGAGGTCGATCTCCTTCTTCGCCGCGAGCTTGTGCTTGGGCGAGCAGATGGCCACCAGCTGGTCCTCCATGAGCGGGATGATCTCGACCTGCCGCGTCTTCTGCGGGAAGGCCACGAGGCCGAAGTCCACGGCGTTGGAGATGACGTCCTCGTAGACGAGGTTCGAACGGCGGTATTCGACGCGCACGTTGACGTGCGGGAATTCCTGCATGAACGTCTTCACGTGGGGCGGCAGCTCGTGCAGGCCGATCGAGACGATGGTCGAGATGTGCACGGTGCCGCTGACGACCTTGCGCATCTCCTGCATCTCGCTACCGACCTGTTCGTAGCGGTTGAGGATGTCCTTGGCGGCCTCGTAGAGGCTGCGGCCTTCGCGCGTGAGCCGGAACTGCTTCTGGCTCCGGTCGACGATCAGGACGTTGAAATGCTTCTCCATCGAGCGCAGCTGCTGGCTGACGGCCGACTGGGTGATGGCGTTGAGCTTGGCGGCCTTGGAGAAGCTTTCGTTGTCCACCAGGTCGCGGAAGATCTTCAGGTTCTCGATATGCATGGAAGGATAGGCAGGAAGATTAATAAAACTAATGGCCAAGGCCTTCAAGTGTAGATGTGCTAATCCTGAGCCGAGCCCGTCAGGACGGGCTAGGGAAGCCCGCTGGTTGACTCCCCGCCTGTTCTCCCTCCCTCTGGTGCCCCATGGTCACCTCCGACCAATTCAAGGCCCGTTGCGAGGGGGTGCTGGCCCGCATCCAAGCCGCCTGCGCCCGGGCTGGCCGCGACCCGGCCTCCGTCCGCCTGCTGCCGGTGACCAAGACCCACCCGGTCGAGGCCGCTTTGCTGGCCTATGGCTTAGGCCTGCGCGCCGTCGGTGAGAATCGCGTCCAGGAAGCCGCCCAGAAGCGCCTCCTGGCCCCGGCCGACCTCCGCTGGGAGCTCATCGGCCATCTGCAGTCCAACAAGGCCAAGCACGCCTTGCAGGCTTTCGATGTCATCCAGAGCGTGGATTCGCCTGAGCTGGCCACCCGCCTAGGTCGCCTGGCCGATGAGATGGGCCTGCGCCGTGAGGTGCTCATCCAGGTCAACTCCGGTGACGATCCGGCGAAGTTCGGCTGCGACCTCGTGGACGCCCCTCGGCTCCTCGAGGCCGCTCTCGCCCAGCCGGCTCTGGTCGTGAAGGGACTGATGGCCATCGCGCCGCTGTCCGACGATCCCGCGGTCGCCGACCGTACGTTCGCCGAGCTCCGCCTCTGCCGCGACGCCCTCGCCGCCCGCTTCGGCGTGGCGCTCCCGGAATTATCGATGGGGATGAGCGGAGACCTTGAATCCGCGGTCGCCGCAGGTTCTACTTGTGTCCGCGTCGGCTCCGCTTTGTTCGGCAGCCGGCCTTCCGCATGATCCGCCGCCTCCAAATCCGCGACCTCGCCCTGATGGACCGCACCTCGCTCGAACTGGGCGCGGGCTTCACCGTGGTCACGGGCGAGACCGGCGCCGGCAAATCGGTGCTGCTCGGCGCGCTCTCGCTCCTCGCCGGCAATCGCGCGGCGAAGACGATCGTCCGCAAGGGCGCCGAAGAGTGCGCGGTCGAAGCCGAACTCGAGACCGACGGCGACAAGCGTTTCGACGAGGCACTGAAGGCCCTCGACCTGCCGGCCGGCGACGACGGGCTGCTCATCCTGAAGCGTTCGGTCCACGCGGCCAAGGCGGGCCGGATTTCCGTCAACGGCGGCGCCGCCACCCTCGCGCAGCTTCAGCAGCTCGGCGAGCTCTGGATCGATTTCCACGGCCCGGGCGAACCGCAGAAACTGATGCGCGCCGAGACGCAGCTGGAGATGCTCGACCTCCACGCGGGCCTGGCCGCACCCCTCGCGACCTACCGCGCCGGCTGGCGTCAGCGTAACGAGCTTCTCCGTGAGGCCGCCGAAGCGGCCACGGCCGAACGCCTCTCCGAAGACGAAGAGGCGTTCCTTCGCTCACAGTTGGAGAAACTTGATTCGCTCGATCTCTCCGAAGAGGCCATCACCAAGCTCGAACGCGACCACGCCCGCTCCTCCCGCGCCCAGGAGCTCGCGGCCTTGCTCGGCCAGCTCGAGGCCGGTCTCGGCTCCGACGGCCTGGGCGAAGTCCTGCCGAAGCTGCTCAAGGCCGGCGACGACGTCGCCCGGATCGATGAGGAGGCGTCCGCCCTCCGCGACCGCCTGAACTCGCTCGCCGCGGAAGCGGAGGACATCCGCGCCGACTTCGCGCGTCTGGGCCGCGGGCTTTCCTCCGATGACGAATCCGCCGCCGAGCTCGACGGGAAGATGAACCTCTGGCTGGAGTTCCGTCGCAAGTACGGCCCCGGCGCCGAAGCCGTCCGGGAGAAGCGCGAGGCGCTCCGCCGCCGGCTCGCCGCGCAGGGCGACGTCGAAGCCCGCGTGGCGAAACTGAAGGCGGAGGCCGCCAAGGCGGAGAAAGACCTGCGCAGGCAGGCCGACGCCCTGCGTGCCTCCCGTACGAAGGCCGCCGACAAGCTCGCCGCCGCGGCCCGCAAGATGCTCGGTTCGCTGGGCTTCAAGAAGGCCGACCTGCGCATCGAGGTCGCCGTCGCCGAGCTCGGCCCGCACGGCGCCGACGCGGTCCGTTTCCTTTTCTGCCCCAACGTCGGCCAGGACCTCCTGCCTCTCGACCAGATCGCCTCCAGCGGCGAAGCCGCCCGCGTGATGCTCGCCCTCAAGACCGTGCTCGCCGCCGTCGACCGCACCCCGGTGCTGGTCTTCGACGAGGTCGACGCCAACGTCGGCGGTGAGATCGGCGCCCAGGTCGGCCGCGAGCTCGCCGCCCTCGGCCAGGGCCATCAGGTCTTCTGCGTGACCCACCTCCCGCAGGTCGCCGCGCTCGGCCACGCCCATCTCGTCGTGACGAAGACGCAGGACGACAAATCGACGACCGTCGAGATCGCCCCGGTCCACGGCAGGCGCAAGGACCGGGAGTCCGAGCTCGCCCGCATGCTCGGAGACCGCGCCAGCAAGGTCGCGCTCTCGCACGCCCGCGAGCTGCTCGACGGCGCGAAGTAGGCTCAGGCCTTCTTCACGAAGCGGTCGAGCCTCAGGCGCTGGATCATGCGTAGGCCGATCGCGGCCGCCCACGGCTTGGGGAGGCGCGCCGAGAAGAAGGCGAGGATCCTGTGCTTCCAGCCGGTGACCACGACCGGACGCGCGGCCGCCATGCCGCGCACGGCCTCGTCGGCGCACTCGTCCGCGGTCTGGCCGCCGAGACCGGTCGAGCTGGCGAAGCCGGCGGCCTTGGAGAAGTTCGTCGAGACCGGGCCGGGGCAGATCGCCACGCAGCGGACGCCGTGCCGCTTCGCTTCGGCGTCGAGGGCGACGCTCCAGTCCAGCAGGAAGGATTTCGTCGCCGCATACGTCGTCATCAGCGGCGTGGGCTGGAAGCCCGCGAGCGAAGCGACGTTCGCGACCTGGCCGCCGCGGGCTTTGAGCTCGTCCCAGAGCCGGGCCGTGAGTTCGACCGGTGCGCGCACGTTGACGTCGATCATCCGCAAGGTGTGGTCGACGCCGGGCGCCGGAAACTCTCCGTAGGCTCCGAAACCGCTGTTATTAACCAGCAGTATCCTGCCTTCGCCGGGCATTAGTTTCCGTAATTCGCAGACAACCGCCGCGAGGTCAGCGGCTTGAGAGAGGTCGCAGGTAAGATGAGTGAAGTTAAGGGAATTCGGGACGCTCTCCGGGACGGTGCGGGAAAGGTTGAACACGGCCGCCTTGGTCTCAGAATTACTGATACGCGAGAGCATCGCGCGTCCGATCCCGGAAGAAGCCCCTGATATGATGATCACGGAAAACCCCCTGAAGAAATCATCGACGGTCTTGTTCTTTGACATGGGCGCAGGGTCTCACGTCACCCCCCAAAACACAACACACATGACAAGTGCTCCGATCGTCGTGACCGGGGTCCATCTGGACCTCACCGACGCCCTGAAGGAAACGGTGCGCGCCAAGGTCGAAAGACTGCTGCGCCACAACCCGCGGATCATCCGCGTGCATGTCGAACTCGTCCACACCCGCTGCAGCGACCATAGTCGCGAGTTCGGGGCCCAGATCAGGCTGGGGATCCCCGGGCCGGACATCGTCGTCCGGGAGGAGTCGGACGACCTGTACAAATCCATCGACATTTTGATCGACAAGGTCGATCGCCAGCTTCGCCGCCGCCATCGCCTGGATAAGGAGAAGAGGAATCATCCGCATCCGACAGACCTGGGCGAACTGGGGCGGGCGGCGTAAGGAAAGTACGGTGCCGGCCGGTTGTCGGTGAGGGCTTGGCGTCGGTGAAAGTCGAAGTCGGCATGGCCGGAAGTCGGTGAAAACGGACGGAAAGCCAGTCAGACGGCGAAAGGTAGCAGACCGTCGGTCAGGTAACGGACAACGCAAGGCAGCACGGTCAAAGTAGGTATCGGACCCTGGTCGCCGCAAGGTGGCCGGGGTCCTCCTGTTTGGGCGCATGACCGGCCCGCCTAAGTTTCTCGCCCTCGGCCCCCCGAGGGCTTTTATCTGCCTTATGCGCATTTATTTCATGGGCATCTGCGGCACGGCGATGGGTAACGCCGCCTTGCTGATGCGCGCCTTGGGTCACGAGGTCATGGGGTCCGACACGGGCATCTATCCGCCGATGTCCGACCACCTGCGCGGCGCGGGTGTCGATATCCTTGAAGGTTGGTCCTCCGAACGGCTCGCTCAGCTCAAGCCGGACCTGGTCGTCGTCGGCAACGTCGCCTCGCGCGGCCATCCCGAGGTGGAGTGGCTGCTCGAAGCCCGCACCCAGGCTTACGTCTCGCTGCCTGAACTCCTCCGCACCCGCCTGCTGAACGAGCGCCGTAACGTCGTCGTCGCCGGCACCCACGGCAAGACGACCACGACCTGCATGGCCGCGGTGCTCCTCAAGGCCAATGGCGCGGCTCCGGGCTGGCTCGTGGGCGGCGTCCCGCGCGACCTGCCGGATTCGGCCCATCCTGGCAGGCCGGGCGGCCCCTTCGTCATCGAAGGCGACGAATACGACACGGCCTTC
>SXGQ01805207.1_pt1 | contig 16056 bp, 36 predicted proteins | sample 3178371 | NCBI WGS metagenome assembly SXGQ01 (sample SAMN11356859, study PRJNA531348) | freshwater metagenome | isolation source: freshwater sample F1-20 | place: China: Fuxian Lake, Yuxi | collected 2017-12-25
GTGTGAATAGACCCGCAAAGTAGCTTGCCGAAAGGACCCGAAATAAACCGGAGGGGTACCCCCTACCCATGGCGAGCCAGTTCTTGCGCCAACCTGGACCGAAAAATTGGACCAAAGCGTGCCTGGTAGTAGCTGTTAAGGATGGTCTGGATGGGGAAGCGCGGTTCGTAGCGCGGCTGCCTGGTCACGTAGAAGACCGTGTGGTAGCCACGAGGCAGGTTGCTGGTAACAGGTCGACCACGACCACCTGGATTACCCTTCGGCCGTTTGCCAACCCGCGCCATGATCCCGTAGTGGCCGCTGATGTTGGCTGCAAAGAAGTCGCGCGTGCCTCGCTTGTTATTGCTACGAGATGAAGCTTTGTTCACGTTCTGGCTTGAGCCTTGGACAGTCATGGCGCCAAGGCGTGACAACACCTGCGTGTAGTTAGCGCCAGTCAGGTTGCCGAAGCTATTCAGCCTGAGCGGCGTGACACCAGTTGGCACAATGAACTGACCAGAGCGCAACACACCAGCGCTTTGCAGTTGGCGCTCGGTGCTCTTTGGTTTGCGTGTGCCACCTCTGGCGAGCGTCTCTAAGTAGCGACCAGCGGGGACGCCACCCCCGAAGTATTTAAAGCCAACCTCGACCTGAAGTTTTCGCTGATTGGCGTAACTGACAAATGTGCTGTTGAGGGTCCAGGTGGTTGGCTTGTCGATGTAGCGAGGAGTGACCTCCCGCAGATAAGCGCGCGACTCTTTGGCCGCTTGGGTCATCGAATCCGCTATCGCCCAGCCAAGGCGTTTAGTCATGCGATCCGTCCACCGGATGGCGGTGGGCAGTTCCGACTTGATGTCCAGGCGGAGGGTGGTCATGCCCCAAGGGTAGGCGGATTGCCAGCTTCAGGCCGTCTCAAGCGTCTCAAGTGAGACGGCCATGTGATGCGCGCCGATTCCAACCTAGGTAGGCAATGCCTACCAGTTCCTATATAAGGGTTTTTCTCCCCCTCCCCTCCCCTCCTCTCTATTTATTTTACTCTTTTAAGAAGGTAGGAAGGTAGGAAAGGGTAGAAGAAGCCACTGGCTGCAATGGATCTGAGGTTGCCTACCTCAGTCATGAGGTTGGCAATAAACCCACTTCTGGACGGTTCCGACCAACCGGCGTCTCTTTATGAGTCCCAGCTCTCTCAAGATGGACGCGATCTGCATTTGATCCGCACGAGACTGGCGCGCGACTGGCTTACCGATGGCATCAGTGAGCAAACCTTCGGTGGTGACTGGGATCCCAGCGTTTCGGGGTGATGCGAGCCATTCACGCACTGGAGCCAGCCAAGGAGATTCAACGAGGTAGGCAAGGTTGGCATCTGAGACCTGTTGCTCCTGTTCACGCGGCAGATGGTTCGCCTCTCCGGCGCGATAGGCGGCCACCGCTGCTGACCAGATGGCATCGCGTTCAAGCAGCAGACCATCCACCTCGATCATGGTTTTTACGTCGACGGGGATGACCCAGAAACGGCGGTTGCCGGTGTCATCGATCAGGAAGCCGGTGTCCCTGTTGGTGGAGCCGACGATGATCGAGCGACGCGGGAAGTCCTCAGTTGCCTTGCCGTAGGGCACGCGATACATGTCGGTCTGACGGGAGAGGAAGGCTTTGATCTTGCCGGCGTGGTTCTTGCCGGTGATGCGATCGATCTCACCCCACTCATGGATCCAGGCTTTGCCGACAAGGAGCAGGTCGTCCTTGTTGGTGATGTCACCGAGCGCATCAGAGAAGAAAGGACCGCCGAGGTTGCGCCAGAACGTGGACTTGCCGCAGCCTTGTGGTCCCATAAGCACGCAAGCGGCATCGTGCTTGGCACCTGGCTCATAGATGCGCCTGACGGCTGCGATCAGAGTGCAGCGGAGCATGGCATCGAACAGGCTGCCCGGCTGGTCACCAGGGCGCAGGTAGCTAGTGGCGAGGTGATCGATCGGGACTGGTGGCACCTCATCAGCGACGCGATCGAGGTATTCGCGGACTGGATCAAACTGGTTCTCCTTGGCGACGAAGACCAAGGCATCTGCAGCCAGTTCCTTGGAGACCTTGATGTTGAGCTGCGCGAGCTGGAGGTAGTAGTGCTCCAGGTCGGTGACCGCTTTGCCATCGAGTTCCACGGCCTGGTTGTAGATGTTGAAGCGGAGGCGATCTCCGAGTTGTTGGCGGAGCAGGGTGAGCAGTTCGCCGGTTTCGAGCTTGATGGGTTTTGCTGCACCAGCTGATTGGGCGACATCAGGACCGAGGACGGACTTGAGCGCCTTGATTGCCTGCTCGCGTGGTGATACGCCACCAGCGAGATGGAACAAGGTGCCGAGGCCTACGCCGCCTGAGTCGGACTTAAAGGATTTCCATTTGGCCTCGCATTCGCCGGCCTTGAATTTGCCGGATGCTGTGGACCACTGGATCCAATCGCTGAGGAGGGAGTCATTGCCGACGCTGTGGAGCGCCATGCCGACCTTGACCCATTCGTCGTAATCATCAGCGATGGAACCGGGGATGTTGGCGAGGTATGTGCGAGCGCGATCGGTGTCGTCAACTGGGTTGGATGGGAGGAGCGGTGGCGTCTCGATCGGTCGCTGCATCTGTTGGAGCAGAACCGATGGAGCTTCCGCAATGGGCAGGTCGCCTGGTGCGCGGCCATTGAGCCAGCGATAGGAGCCGGTGATGGGGTGCTTGCCGAGTACAACGGACTGACAGCCGGTCCAGCGGAGTTCGAGTTGCTCGCCTTTAACACTGCTGCGGATCTTGGTTGTCTTGATCTGATCCCAGAACGGTTCGGGGACCTTGTAGATGATCTGCAGACGGCCATCGCGACCGGAGGTGACTGCCCAAGACTTAGGAAGTTCACGGAGGGATGTGCCGAGCGATTGGAGCACTTCAGTGGCGCCAAGGCCATCGTGATCAACGAATAGAAGGCCGCCGGATGGTGGACCAGCGAGGACACCAACGGCTACGGCACGGCCTGCAGATAATTCGGCTTCAACCTGACGCTTGGTTAGCGGGTTCTTCTGCCACTCAGGTTGGTAGGGGCGTTTGTCGTTACCGACTGCGACGAGTGCCCATGAATCTGGGATAGATGAGAGTTGATCGACGATGGCAGCCACGCGGCTCTGACGGATAGCCGACAAAGTGTGGAGGAGGTTGGCAAGGTTGGCAAGTTATCTCAAAATTTCTTCTGCGTCGCGCACTGAGCGAGCAATGCCAGCGATGCCACCGGCCGTGTGGACAGCGCCTAGCCAAGCGGATTGTGCTGGGGTGAGACGACCTGTGGGTGTCTTGACTTCGATGCTTGTGAAGATGGCCAGGCGTTGTCCGACCATCTCGGGGGTGACGGTGATGGTGCGCCAGCCGATCAGGTCTGCGGAGCCACGGGCGAGGCCGAACTGAACGGGGCGGCCGGTGCGTGGGTCTGGGAGTTGGCCGACCTGATTACGGAACAGGCGGACCTGGGGATTAGTGCCAAGTGCGAGGCGGATACGCTGCTGGATGTCGGTCTCAGCGTTGGCCACTTACAGCAGACTTGGCTGCTCCATGATTGCAGGCAAATTACGACTGCCCCATTGATCGCCCATGGCTTCTGCGATGCCTTCGTAGGTGCGGCTGCGCTCCTTCCAGCGGGTGGGGCTTGGCGGCATGAGGTGAACGCGCGCTTCGCGACCTTCAACTACATCAGTTGACTTGAGCCGAGGGAGGTTGTGCAGCCACAGGCAGGTGGCTTTGGTTTCACCGTGGCCGAACTGCCAAGGCTGGATGATCTGATCCGGCTGGCGGATGGCAGAGCTGATGATGCTGACGGGGTTTTCGATACACCAGCGGGGGATGGGTGCGTCCATGAGCAGGCGCACAAAGTCGAGCGCCTCTGCTTGTTCCTGTTGCTTGCGGTGGAAGTGCCGGCTGCCACTGACTGCAAGATGCGTGCACGGCGGGTGCGCGACCATCAGATCCCAGCCGCGGTCCAACACCTCCTCGACGGGTTGCTGCAGGTGCCAGCGTGGGTCGGCTTCGCACTCCAGCAGGTCACAGCTCCATGCGTTGTGGCCGCGGCGCCTGAAGGCATCACGGACTCTGCCGCTGTATTCACAGGCGATGAGGACTCGCATCAGCGTTGGCCACGCGAGTGATAGATGCGATATGCCCAGCCGGGACTGTAGCCGCGCTCCTTGGCTAGGGCGAGCAGTTGGGGGAGGGTGCGGGCACGGCCTTGCTCGCGGCGCCCCCGCTGGCGCTCCTCGATGCGTTGGCGGACAGCTTCACGCCGTAACTCGGTCAGTTCACCTGCTAGCTCGCGGATGACGCGCGACTTGATCGGTGCGCATTGTGCGCCACAAACCGGGCAGATCGGTGCTGGCTTGAACGCGGCAAAACACTCCGGGCATGTACGCACTGATGGCGCTGCTGTCCCGGTTGATCGGCGGGCGCCTTCAGCCAGGCTCCAGTCGCGGTGATCATCGGGGAAACCATGACGATGGACGTTGCCGACGTGATCGAGCACCAGCGCGTGGTCCTTGCCTGGCGCTGGCCGCAGTACGCGACCTACTTGCTGTAGGTAGAGGCCGAGGGACTGGGTAGGTCTAAGCAGGATGGCGCAACTGGCGGCTGGGATGTCGAAGCCTTCACTGACTACATCAACAGTGACCAGAATCTGCACTGAGCCGGCGTCAAATGCTGCAACGACAGCATCGCGATCGGGGGTGTTGCCCAGGAGCGTGGCGGCTGAGATGCCGGCTGCGTTGAAGGATGCAGCGACGTGGCAGGCGTGATCGATGGAGCAGCAGAACGCGATCGCGCGTTGGCCGCTCCCCAGCCGCGTGTAGTGCGCAATGGCATCGCCTGTAACGGTGGGGCGATCCATGGCGGTGGCTGCTTGATCGGCGGCGTAGTCACCAGCGCGGCGGCGCAGTCCCGTGAAATCAGCAATCACGGGTGGCGCGTAGATGCGAGCGGGCGACAGGAAGCCGGCCGTGATCAGATCCGCGACCGATGGACCGAGCACCAGTTGATCGAAGGCACTTGCCAGGCCGCAGCCATCGAGCCGACATGGTGTGGCTGTAACGCCAAGACGGAAGGCATCAGGCCAGTGGTCCAGCACACGCTGCCAAGACCCAGCAGAGGCGTGGTGGGCTTCGTCAATGATGATTAGCGATGGCTGCCACGCGATGCGATCGAGACGCCGCACGAGCGTCTGTACCGAAGCCACCTGAACTGGTTGCTTGCTCTGCGCGATACCAGCAGCGATCAGGCCGTGGCTTAGGCCGATGTCGGTGAGCTTGCGGCTGGCTTGGTGGAGCAGCTCACGGCGATGCACCAAGATCAGCACCTGACGGCCACGCGCAACGGCTGACTGGGCGATGGCGGAGAAGATGATGGTCTTGCCGCCGCCGGTTGGTAGGCATAGGAGCGGCGCACGGCAACCAGCGCGGTAGGCGTTGCGTAGATCGTCGATCGCCTGCTGCTGGTAACCGCGGAGCCGCATGGGGTTGCATCCAATGGCAACAGGCTATAGGGTGACGCAAGTCGCCACACCGCATGGAGAACGCCGACTATCACGCACACCCAGCGATCTCAAAGTCGCACTTGGATCTCATCGCGAAATCACCGTTGCACTATTGGGCGCGGTACATCGATCCGAAGCGCGTCATCCCCGAGCCGACGCCAGCCATGCGTCTCGGTAGTGCGCTCCACACCCACGTACTGGAACTGCACAAATGGGACCGCGAATATGTCATTGCTCCCGATGGCATTGATCGCCGGACTAAGGCTGGCAAGGAAGCATGGGCAGCATTTGAGGCCGAGTCCGCCGGCAAGACCGTGCTGAGCCGCGATGAGGCTGATCATGTGATGCACATGGGCAGGGCGATCCACAGCCATCCCGCTGCCGCGATGTTGCTCAACCTGCCTGGAGAGGCGGAAACCACTCACATGTGGACCGATGCCGGCACCGGGCTTGGTTGTAAATGTCGACCGGATTGGTTGACAAAGGACGGCTCGATCGTTGTCGATCTCAAGACCACGGAAGACGCCAGTCCTGCCGGCTTCCGCAAGTCGATCGGCCACTGGCGCTACGGGGTGCAGGCGGCTTGGTACTCATGGGGACTTGAGCAGGCCACTGGCATCCGGCCGGCTCAGTTCATCTTCATCGCTGTGGAGAAGAAGGCGCCGTATGCCGTCGCCTGCTATGCAGCTGATGAGGAGATGATCCAGCTCAGCATGGAGACTGCTATGCGGGATCTGAACAAGCTGGCCGAGTGCCGCACGGCTGAGCGTTGGCCTGGCTACAGCGACCAGATCGAGATGATCAGCCTGCCGGGATGGATGACTGGCCAGGCCGGCAATACACACACCACAAAAAACATTCAGGAGTTTTGACTATGGCTTGCAAAGATGCTTACGGCATTCTCCCCGTTTCTATTGATGAAAGTCACTGGCTTAGCTGTCCAAATTGCGAGCAGGCATCTGGCTTGCATCAACACAAATACAGAATCAGTGCACCTGAATATCACGGTCAAAAGAGTGTTATTGTAGATGGCGGCACACTCAGTCACCATGATTCAACTGGGTGGAGCCTTGATGATTCAAGGCCTTGCGAAAGCATAGAGATCAAGTTCTGGTGCGAGATTTGCCAAGCTGATGACATAAGACTGCAAATCATTCAACACAAAGGAATCACGCTTGTGCACTGGGGTAAGCACGAATGAAGCAATCACATCAGCCCAGTCTTCGGCCGCGGATTTCGTCAGCGAAAAGGATGGCTGCGGATCCATCTGATTGGAGCGGATTTAATGTCGGTGATCCGATTGGAGTCTTTCACGGCAACTGCTGGCGCAAAGCTTTGATTCTAAAAATGGCCGATGATCATGCGGTAATCGAAGGAAAACATTTGGGAACCACGCAGACCTCGACATTCAATGTCTATGACGCGCGCAACATCGTTCATGCAGCGGAATTAAGGATTGTTCAATTTCAAGAAGAAACTTTTTTTGACTATCTTTGACTATGACTGACCAATCAACAGCACTCACCACCACCAGCTCCACCGGATCAGTATTCAGCGGCATCGCCGCCTTCGAGGACGCTCAGCGAATTGCCAAGGCACTCGCCAGCAGCACGCTGATCCCGCCGCAGTTCCAAGGGCAGCAGGGATTCGCCAACTGCTTGGTGGCCTTGGAGATCGCCAATCGGATGCGAATGAGTCCGTTTCAGGTGATGCAGAACCTGCATATCATCCACGGCCGCCCGAGCTGGTCCAGCCAGTTCATCATTGCGTTGATCAACGGCTGCGGCCGTTTTGAGCCGCTGCAGTATGAGCTGGCCGGTAAGGGCGATGAGATGGCCTGCAGATGTTCGGCGGTGGAGAAGGCCACCGGCAAGACCGTAACTGGACCGACCGTGAGCATGGCCATGGCGCGAGCGGAAGGGTGGGCCTCAAAATCGGGGTCCAAGTGGAAGACGATGCCGGAGCTGATGCTTCGTTATCGCGCGGCTGCAATGTTTGGCCGGCTGTATGTCCCCGATCTGCTGGTGGGCATCCAGAGCCAAGAGGAGGTAGTCGACATTGAACCGGTGAGCGTCAGCGAGGCACCAGCCGCCAGCGTGGCGGATCTCAATGCTGCGATTGCTCAACCTGCGCCTGCACCTGAGCCGGAGAGCGATGAGCTGTTCTGACTATCTGACCGCCGCTGAGCTTGCCAAGCGTTGGGGCGTGCATCCCGACACGCTGATGCGCTGGCGAAAGGCTGGCAAAGGTCCGGCGTACTTCAAGACACCGGGCTTCGTGCTCTACCCATTGGCCGGGGTAGAGCAATACGAACAGGCCAACACCGTTACCAACGAGGACCAATGAGTTTCAAGCTGAACCTGAGCATCTTCAAGTCGACCAAGCCTGACAGCAAGGTGGACTTCAGCGGGATGATGAACATCAAAGTGGAGGAGTTGGATGCCTTATGCCGCTTTGTGCTGAGCCAGACCCCGGACCAGTACGGCAGCGTCCAGGTGCCGATCAGCGGCTGGAAGAAGCAGGCTAAGTCCGGCCTGAACTACATCAGTGCAGTGGGGCAACCGCCGCGCGACTGGGTGGATCCTGGCGATGCTGCACAGAAGCTGGCCAATGCCACCGATGGCGTTGTGGTCAGCATTGACGACAGCGACATGTTCTGATCACATCAGCTCGCATTCGAGGCGAGCGATTTCGTTGACGGCCTGCTGGAGTAGCTGCTGCTGATAGCGGCACTGCTTCAGTAGCGCTGCAGCCATGGGACCAGCATCTGGGCTGGATAGCAGGCTTCTGGCCTGCTTTTCCAGTTCAAAGCGTTCTTCTGTCGATAGCTCGACCAGCATCCACTCACCGAACTGCATTGTGCTAGACCAGTGGGGTACATCTCACAATAGCGATGCAGTGTCCCAGATGCTCCAGTGCTGAGATCAGGGCAGTGGCGACCAATGGCAAGGAGGCTGGCCTCACGACACGGAAGCGGCGTTGTGTGGACTGCGGTCATAGCTGGTTCACGGTTGAATTGCCGGTGCATGTGGCAGTGATTGGTTGGAGCAGGGAGACAGGCAAAAGCCTGCCGGTGCTGCGCGTGCCGGTGGAGCTGGCGGTAGGCGAGGGTGCAGTGTGAAGAAGTGTCACACCGCTCTGGACTGTACCCCATAGGCGGTGCACACTTAGCAGGCACTTAGCCAGTCATGCCAGTCCGCTTCCGCACCATCAAGCTGATCAACTACGCCATCCGCAAACTGGGCGGCACCATCAGCACCCAAGACTTTTTCTACACCGTCTACCTGCCTGAACAGCAGCCACACGGTCCCTTCACACGCGACCAACTCATTCGTTGGGCTAACCACAAACTCCCATGATCAACCGAATCAACAACGCCATCTGTTTTGTGATCGTCGCGGCTGTGTTCGCCATGATCGGCCTTGAAGCCGGCAACCAGCCGGGCATGACCCACTCCGGTACCCAGCAGGTGGTGGAGGTGCGCCGATGAAACTGCGCCGCCGGATCACGCTTGCTGAAATGAATCGGCCTTTACCTTGGGGAGCGCCGCCTCCGATTGCTTTGGATCCACGCAAGGATCGCACAGCAATGGCCGAGTACCTAACCAGAACTTGGATTGCTTATCGACGCACACAGGGAGAGATTGACAATGACTAGCCCCCGCCGCTTCTATTTCACGATCAAGGATGCGAACGTCTGTGAATGCGTGATGGCGCATAGCCTGACCGAGGCCAAGCTGATCGCGGCCGATACATGGCTCCCATGGTGGAACCAAATCGAGTGGCTCAATCCCGAAACCGTTACCGGCTTGCCCAATGAGTGATTCACCCGTCGCCTTCCAATGGCGCACACCGCCCGAGGAGCAAGGCATTTATGGCGAAGGCGTCAGCCGTCCACGCCATGGTGTCCGCACCAAGGAGTATCGCCTGATGGTATATCCCGGCGGTGCGCGTCCAATGCTATGGATCACACGTGCTGAGAACGTCAATGCTGCCATCCGTTACGCCCAGAACCGTTGGCCAAATGCCACGGTGGAGGTGGCATGACCCCAGCAGCACGCGCTCGGCTCTATAGCCTGCTGGAAGGCAGCAACACGTTCAAAGCTGGCCAGCAATCAGAACGCGATCGGCTACGGCTGCTGATCAATATCCGCGTGGATCAACTGCGCGGCACGATGGGCATACGCAACCGTGAACAGCTTTGCGCTGAACTCCTCAACCTTCGCCAGTACCTAGACCATGAGACTTGACCAGCAACGCGCCGACATGATGGAGGCGCTCTATCAGCGCAGTGGCCGTGAGGATCTGCCATATGGGCATTCACTGCGCGGCACCGTGACAGGTCTCTGGGAGGAGTTCTGCCGCGACATCGCCGCGAACTTCCGCGACACCAGTTACGAGGAGATCTTCAAGCGAGTGGTCAAGGCCATGGATGAGACCGAATCGGTCATGACCGAGAAGCAGGCGCAGCAGGCCATTGAGGTTTGCCGTCAGGTGTTGCTGGGTGACAAGTGGCGGTGAAAGCACCGACAAGCACCAGCTTTAAGCCAGGCCATGTGCCCGGAAATGCTGTATTGACGGCGCAAAACGCCATCGACATCCGCAAGCTGCACGCTGCGGGATGGACCATTAAGCAGTTGACCGCCATCTATGGGGTCAGCTTCACCCACATCCACAACATCATCACCAGGAAGAAATGGAAGAACGCAGAGCAGCAGATCTCGTGAACCACCCGCCGCATTACCAAGCGGGCCCGGTGGAGGCGATTGATTTCATCGAATCGGTAATCAGCGATGCGCCGCACATGGTCCCGGCCTACCTGCAGGGTCAGGCGCTCAAGTACATAATCCGCATGTGGCTCAAAGGAGACGCACTCCAAGATGCACAGAAGGCGGAGTGGTATCTGCAACGATTGATTGCCAAGATGGAGTCATGCTCGAACATCTCAACCTGAACTGGATCGAGCGTGCTGCGCTCCGCTTACTTGCTCGCTCACCGCGGGTTGGTTTGCTGGTGATTAAGCCATTTGGTTCACGGCTTACGTTCATCGCTAAAGACATGAACGATCCGATTGAACTGATGGATTCCGAGCCGATCTCGATGCAGCTTGAACGGTTGTATCACCAGCCGAGTTTTGGCGAGGATGAATGATCCGTCTCAAGTCCGGTCGGTTGCTGTTGGTATGCGATCGCGCTGATCGGACTTGGCACGCGCGGATCATTCTTGGTCCAAAGTCTGAGCATCAGATAGAAGTAGACACTGGCACCAACCAGCTTCAGGAGGCGTTGCTATGTGCAGAGACGGTGTTTCAGGCTGCTTTAGCCAGCCTCAGACCACGCTCTGCTTCTGTGATGTGCTGGGACTGCAAACAATGGGATATGGGCAAGCAGCGCTGTGAGTTGATGATTCCAGAGTCACGGCGAAGTGGCGGACGATACGGCGCCAAGTGCGAGATGTTTGATCGGGCATTGCCGGCGCCAGACTGATAAAGGCCGCCTGGTCGCTGTGTCCAAGCGTGAGTTCAACACGCCAATCAGAGAGCCGTGGAACGTGCTGATCCATCAGTCGTTGCAGGCTATTGATCGCCACAATCGGTTGTGGTTTGACTCAGGTGAGAATTGGCATCTGCAGCAAGCGCAGGTGCTGCGTGATTATGTGGCTGACCTGAAGACATGGATCCATCGCGAGGAGGCGAAATGGACGAACCCGAAGTGATCAACCGCACCGAACGCGATGGCGGCTGGATTGAAACGCTCGATCGGCCAGGCTTTGAGTTGTACTACCGCAGTTGTGTCGGCGGCATCTGCCGGTATTCCAGCGACCTATGGCAAGCAGAGTTGTACCTTGACCATCTGTTAGCGCGATGAACATCCCGCCGGTGGTTGTGTTTGGGCTGACTTGGCTAGGCGGCATCCTGGTGGTCACAATCCTGCTCACCATGTAGCCACGTTGCGATCGCCCACTCGCCAAGTGCTGACCAGAACGGTTGGGCGCGATACCAATCGACCCATGGCTTGTGGCCTTTCTGGCTATTGCACATCAGGCAACAACTGACCAGGTTCTCCCGCACGGTCAGGCCACCATGGACTTTGGGGATGACGTGATCCAGCGTTGGCGACCGGCCAAGCGGATCACCGCAATAGGCGCACTGATAGTTCCAAGCGAGGTGGATCTGATCACGGGCTGAGCGCCGGGTGATCAGCCGTGTCTCATCAATCCGATGCTGATCCACTGAGATCGACTGGCAAGGGGACAACGTGGACCTCTAGGTCAAGGATGTCGTCGTCGTTGCGGATGAACTCTGCGATCTGGGAATAAATGTCAGCCGGCAACTCATCGGGATCGGTTTCGGAGCGCACCAGCACCTTGGCGGTGATCTCCACGATGTATGCCCGCATGGGCAGGAGCCCCGGCTGGTCTAACGGTAGCGAGTGCGACGGGAACAGCCCATGTGACAGTTTGTGAAGGCACCCTGCACTTGGGGTACTGTGCCCTGTCGGCGGGGTACAGTTCACACATCAACGCACCGGATCAATGCCCGCCTTTACCGTCGTCTCCGCCAGCCACGCCGATATGGAAAATCTGCCCGACTACAGCCTGACCCCCGAGGGTTACGCCCAGACCCGAGAGGAGGGAGAGGCCATTGCTGATTATCTGAACGCAACGCAGGGCGAGGATTACTTTTTCTGGGTTCTGAGCCACGAGGAGCTGCTGGCACGCTGAACCTATCGGGGGCGCTCCGGCGCCCCTATCCTCACCACCATGACCTACATCCTTCGCATCGGTCCGTGGCATGTCGGACCGTTCGACACTCATATCGCGGCGACGACGTTCGCCGAGCGGCATGGTTGCGATGACTACACCATGATCCCGCTCGATGATCCGGCCGAGGCGCCTAGCATGATCCATCGGCTGCGGATGGCGCCATTGGTGCATCCAATGAAAAGACCCCAGCCGTCCCGCTGAGGTCTGGGCGTCTCCCGATTGACGCTAGCCCTTGCTGGCGGTGACCACCAGATCGTGTTGATATCTTCCGGTTTGAGCGTATGACCGCTCAGGGGTGCCGCTGATCAGCATGAACTTGAGCTGACCAATTCGAAGACCAGGCCAGATCGGCAGCGGGTGGTACTGCCTGCTGTTGCGTAGTTCTAGGGTCAATCGGCCGCAATACCCCGGATCCGCCCAGCCAGCCTCAGCATGGTCCCAGCCTTCGCGTGCGCGACTCGACTTAAGAACAAATTGCGCACCGACATGATCCGGCAAGTGGAAGATTTCTTGTGTTTCGGCCAAGAACCACTCGCTGGGGTCAATCAGAAATGGCACCGCTTGGGTGTATTCGCACAGGCCAAGGATCTGCAGCTCGGCGCTGTGCTCCTGCTCGATCATGATTCGATCACCGAGTCGCACGTCGATGCTGGCGGGATTGATCATTTGGTCCGTAAATGGCGTCACCATGCCGTGCTGTTGGCACAACCGGCGGATCTCATGATCAGGTAAAAGCATCAGGTGTAATTCCAGCGGCGCCGTTGGCCATCAGCACGGCGACCAAGATGGATGAAGGCTGGAGCAGCGTAGCCGAGACTGAACGGCCAATGATCATCACACCACTTCTCAACAGCTTTCATATCGGCGCCATCGACCACAAAGTCGACCGCTCCAACGCCAGGTGCTGAAAACAGGTGCTCGCTGTTGCTGGCACCACCAACCGACTTATTGATGGCAGCCGGCCTGTAACCGGAGGTGATGATGATGCCCTTGCCGCCAAACCGCTGGCGCACACGCTCCAAGAACGCTGCCAGCTCGGCTGCGGTATTGACCTGGTACTGATGCCGGAAACGCCTAGTTTCCTGATCCAACGCAAACTCACCAAGCCGGATGTGTGGTGTGATCCGAGCGCTGAAGGATGAGTCTGGTGTCAGCTTGGCTGGCATCGGTTCAGGCTTTGGCCGATGGTCACCCCACAACTCGCCTTCAGCTTTGCGACGCCGCAACAGGCCGGCCTCCACATTGGTGCCGGGGTTGCGATATAGCTCCATCGCCTTGGGTACTTGGTCCCAGGCTTGCTCGCGCAGCACTTTGCTGATCGTCTCGAAGCCAGCAGCACCGTAGAAACCTTCGCCCATGTTGTAGGCAAAGCTGATCAGCGCTGACCGCTGGTTATCGTCCATCACCTTCCAGTGGGGGATGGTGCTGGCCAGTTTGTTAGCAATACGATCGACCTCCAGCCGCAACAGCATGTCGGCCTCGATCATGTTGATCTTGTCGCCACGCTTCACAGGCACACCGCCGCTATAGCGGGTGGTGCCATAGCCGATGGTCCATGGATCGCCGCCAGAGAGCGGATCAGGATATGCCGAGAGATGCACGCCTTCAAAGTGCTTGATCAGATTGATGCCGGCGCTGAGATCCAGTTGCTTGCCATCTTGGCTCCAAGTCTCAAACCACGGCCGATCACGTCGCATCGTTGCTTGGTATCCATTAGCGGCCAGGTCTTGCTCTAGCAAGCTGATCGCCGCGGCCTGATGGGGCAGACCTTTGTAATACCGAAACAATGTCTGCAGCGTGATCGGTGCCGTGTTGGCCATATCAGCGGGTGCGCTTCGGGAACATGATCTTTAGCGCTTGCAGCAACAGTTGGACCCAACTGTTTGATTTAAGGCTGGACATGCCGATGATCTCGCTGCCGGCAGCAACGATGATCGCGATGATCGCAAGGGTTTCAGCAGACATAGCAGTAGCGTCTGGCTTCCTGATTATGGGCGAATCTCAAGCGCCCGCACACGCCGGTCCAGATCAGCCAGTTCGCTGCGGCTGTCGGTCTTGAGTTCTTCGATTGATTTAGCCATCTGAACCACAGTGGCCTCGATCCTGGCGGATTGGATCTGCATCGAGATCAACAGGCCGCCAATCGCGACCATGCCGGTGGCTAGGACTGTGGGCAGCGAGGCGGAGAAGACACCACCAACGCTCTGTGGTTCGTCAGCCATCGCGGAGGCTTGCATCACCTCCATGGTAGCGATCGAACGGGTCCGGCCTTCCTTGCAAGATTGCCACCGCGCGGCGGTAGTAGTGGTTATCTATCTTCCCGACTGCTTCGAGATGGTCGCGGATCTTGCGCCAGTTTTCTCGTGTGTCGGGATCCATGACTACCTGCCTTGGCCTCTAAGTGGCTTGCGACCACGCCGCCGCGGACGTGATTGCTGGCCATAGCCTTGGCGGGTGGTCTTAGGTGGACCGGGCTGGTGCTCGATGCGAGCGGTGCCGGTTTTAGAACGGACCGCCATCAGCTTCCTTCGCTATCGCCAGCAGGCTCCACCCCATCAGCAGGAGTATCGCTAACAGGAGCAGGGCTATATGGGTCACTTGGCCAGATGGGATAGTCAGCACCAGTAATGTATGCGGCCAATGCTGGCGTATCCGCAGTGTCACGGATTGCGGTCACCTTGGCGCCAGTAGCAAGGCGGATGTCTTCACGCCAAGTTTTGAGCAGCGGATCGGCAGCTTTGCCGTTATCAGCCTCGCGGATGATGATCCAGTCAGTCGGCTGCAGCAGCGTGTTGGCGGTCTGACGGGTCTGGGCGACCCACTGATCGACAAGTTGGGTGTGATCTTTGGGAATCAGATCGCCTTTGTCGTCATAGCCCCAGTAAAAACGCTGATCGTATGGCTGGGGGTCTGGCACTTCAGAGATGCCAATGTCCTTGCGCTGTTTTGCCGTGCTCAGACGCAGCCAGTTAGCGGGGTACTGGATGCCTGCGTGCGTGAAAGGCACGTCGGGGGCGAGTGGCTTGCCGTCGAGAATGAACATGGGTCTGGCGCGTTGGTTTGAGTTTAGGACGGGTGGCTAGTCGTGTTCCCTTGTGGGGCGATTTGATTAAGCATGGCGAGTAAAGTCCCCGTGTAGTTCACAACGTAGCGTTTTCACCGCTTCTGCACACCTGTGCTTGCAATCAAAAGCGGGAGTTTTGTAGATCTTGTGTTGGTGCTGGACGGTGCCATACCACTTCTTAGCGGTGCTATTCCAGGAAACACCTTTGTAGCCGGAGGTATTCCGCTTGGACAGCCGAGCGTTGCAGTTGTTCGATTCGTAGGTGGCTGCACGAAGGTTTTCAATGCGGTTATCTGCCGTGTCACCGTTGATGTGGTCGAGCATCACCGCCGGGTCGTTCCCGTGCATAGCCCAGATGATGCGATGGACTAGGTACTTCTTGAAGTTGATTCCGACAACTAGGTAGCCACGTCCGTTGACACAACCAGCTTGCGACCCAGCCTTGGCCATTCCACTTTTCGTTGCCTTCCAGTACAAGGTCCCGTCCCGATACTCAAAAAGCTCGTGAAGCTGATTGGTGGGCGGCAAATTAGTTGCTGCGGGCAAGGCTAAAGATGCAGTAGTAACAATAATTCTACTGTTCACTACTCACCTGGCGCGGGCGTATTGGAAAGGATTTTCAGCCACGGCGTAATAAATAAATGTATCGCCGCTGCTATTGGTGTCACCATCAGTGCCTCGGCACTTAAATCCGTTCGACAAAAGATCAATCGTATTCA
>SXGQ01509401.1_pt1 | contig 16049 bp, 10 predicted proteins | sample 3178371 | NCBI WGS metagenome assembly SXGQ01 (sample SAMN11356859, study PRJNA531348) | freshwater metagenome | isolation source: freshwater sample F1-20 | place: China: Fuxian Lake, Yuxi | collected 2017-12-25
CCCGGCGGCGGCTTGGTGAATCAGAAGCTGATCGGGCAGCAGTCTCCCTGGCGTGTCTCGGTCAGCGACAAGGGCTTGTCCGACTGGAAGCTCGACATGACGAAGGAATCGCTCGATTGATTGCCGAACGGCTGCCCGGTCGTGTGGCTGCGGCCTTCGTCGGGGGATGCTCCCGGTTGCCCGGTCAACTGGACCACTGGTTCGCGGGCCACTGTTTCGATCGCCTCGTGTGCGTCGGCTTCCTGTGCGTCGGTCTCGTGGCAGCCCACCTTGTGGCGGTAGGTGGAGTGGCGGCGGCCGATGGTCCCGAGACATTGGAGCTGTCGTCGGACTGCTGGCGGGCCGTGTTCCAGCCCGGTCGTGGCGGCAGCCTGCTGGCGCTGGCGGTACGGCGAGGGGGTGAGTGGATCGACGTCGTGCCCGACGCGCGGCGGCCTGAGAACGGCATGCGGCCGTCGAGCTGGCTGATGCTCCCCTACTCGAACCGGATCCGTGATGGCCGGTTTTCCTTCGGGGGGCGCGACCATCAGTTGGCCAACGCCAAGAATCACGCCATCCACGGCGACGTCCGCAACCGGCCGTGGCGTGTGGTGGAGCAGGGGGCGGATCGTCTCGTGCTCGCCCTCGATTCGACTGACTTCGCCGATTTCAACTGGCCGTGGCCGATCCGCGCCGAGGCGCGGATCCGGGTGGAGGGAGACAGCCTCGTGCAGTCACTCGTGCTGGAGAACCGTGGGGAGACGCCGATGCCGGCAGGTTTTGGCTGGCATCCCTACTACCGGCGCTGGCTGACGCGGGAGGGGGAGCCGGTGCTGCTGGGATTCGCGGCGACGGCGGTGCATCCCGATGCCAATCACGACGGCCTGCCGGACGGGCCGCCAGTGCCGGTGCCGGCGGAACTCGACTTCACGGTCCCGCGCGCCCTCGATGGGCGGGGCATCGACACCTGTTTTGCGGGGTTCGACGGCCGGGCGGTGATCGAGTGGCCGGAGAGCGGGGTGCGGTTGCGCTACGAGTGTTCGCCCAACGTGTCGCATCTGGTGTGCTATGCGCCGGTCGATCGGCCGGTGGTGGCGGTCGAGCCGGCGGCGAACGCCAACGACGGCGTGAATCGTCTGGCGGTCGGGGAGCCGGATCACGGCGTGATCGTCATCCCGGCGGGCGGCCGTGTGGAAGCCTCGTTCCGCACGATCGTCGAAACCCGCTGACGAGCCGTGCCCTGCCGGCGACAGCGGCCGCCAAAGCGGCCGCGCCGTCGCCCCGTCAGCGGCCCGACCGCGCCCCGCCTGGCGACAGCGGCCGCCCGAAGCGGCCGCGCCGTCGCCCCGTCCGTCGGGCGTTTCGCCCGACGGACGCGAGGCCGGCCGGCATACGACCCTGTGGGTCATACCACCAGCCGGCCGGCCAAAATGGAGGCGGCGGGAATCGAACCCGCGTCCCGTGAAGTTTCGGTACGAACGTCTACGCGCGTATCCGGTCGATTTGGATCTCGTCCGCGCGTCCCCGGCCGGCAGGGTGCGTCGCGGACCAGCCCGGAACGTTTTTGACCCCGGCCGTACCAGGCGGTGGACCGGGGCGAGTCGGATTTGGCGACCGATTGGGAGGCCCTTCCGACTGGGGCCATCGCTCGGGGCTACTTAATTAAGCAGCCAGAGAAAACTGAGCTTCGGCAATTGAAGCTTGGTCGACTTTTAACGTGGCCAGCCGACCAACCACGGCACGCAATCCGCACCTCTGGCCATCCGGTCGAAACCAGTACGCCCCCTGAGGTGGAACAGAAACCAGGAACCAGGAAACCAACCGACCGGCCGCCGAACGCGCCAGCATCGCTCGCGGTGATCCTCGCCACCGCGCCGTGGGCGGCTCGCGCCGCCTGCAATCGCTGGGAGGATCGTGGGGCCGGGTGTGTCGGGTGAGGTGGCGACCTTCCGGCCGCCGCCCCGCCACCGACTTTTCCATCCTAGCAAACCTCCCCGATGGTATCGGTCGGACGGCGGCCTGAGCCGCAATTCCGCTGAAAAACATCCCCTTTCGCCGGCGTCGACACCTGGCGGCGCTGGATACTCCAAGCAGCGGCGGCAACAGGTGCCGCCCCCCAGGACCGGTCGAGTTGACTCCCGATCGATGGCATCCGTACCCTCTCGATTGAAGTCTGTTCTGGGCTCCGGAATCCTCCCCGTGACCGGTGCGACCCCAACGATGAAACTCCACCTCCCCACGCTCCTCGCCCTCGTTCTCGCCCTCGTCGCCGCCGCCCCGGCGTCGGCCCAGGATTGGGCGAAGAAGATGTTCACCGAGACCAGCTACAACTTCGGGACGGTGGCCCGCGGCGCGAAGACGGAGCACCGGTTCACGTTCACGAACACCTACAAGGAAGATCTCCGCGTCGCCGGCGTGCGCACCAGCTGCGGCTGCACCTCGCCGACGGTGTCGAAGAACGACCTCAAGACCGGTGAGTCGGCCGACATCATCGCCAAGTTCAACACCCACACCTTCGTCGGCCAGCACGGGGCGACGCTGACGGTCACCTTCGACAAGCCGTTCCACGCCGAGGTGCAGCTCCGCGTCACGGGCAACATCCGTGGCGACGTGACCTTCAATCCGCCGTTCATCGACCTCGGCAATCTGGAGTTGGGTACCGGCGCCGAGCGCCAAGTGCGTGTCATCCGTTCGGGAAGCTTCCCCTGGGAGATCAGGGACATCCGCAGCGTGAACGCCAACTTCGAGGTCTTGCTCTCGAAGCCGCAGCGCTCGGGCGGGCAGTCGGCCTATGACCTGACGTTCCGTCTCAAGCCCGACGCCCCGGCCGGCTACGTGAAGGGCCAGTTGATGCTCGTCACCAACGATCCGCGGGCCGCACAGATCCCGATGGACGTCGAGGGGCGGGTCGTCGCTCCTGTGACGGTCAGCCCGCAGCTCCTGGCGATGGGATCGGTGCCCTGTGGAGGGACCGTCACCAAGAACGTGGTGGTGAAGGCGAACCGACCGTTCAAGGTGACGGGAGTCGATTGCGGCGACGGCTGCATCACCTGCCCGGCGAAGCTCGATCCAGCCGTGGTGCACATCCTGCCGGTGACCTTCCGGGCGGGTGAGGCCACGGGGGCGATCGAGCGGGAGTTGAAGATCACCACCGACCTGGGCGAGGGGGCGGTTCCGAGCGTGCTCGTGCAGGCCACCGTCGAGCCGGCCGCGGCCGGTGACATCCCTCCCGCCACCACCGAAACCGCACCGCCGGCTGCTGCCGCATCGCTGTGAGGCGGCCGGCGTCAGCGTGAGGCGAGGGGGCGATAGGTGCGTGGTGCCGGCCCGCTGTAGAGCGACAGCGGCCTGATTAGCCGGTTGTCGCCGATCTGCTCGATGATGTGCGCCGTCCAGCCACTCATCCGGGCAACGACGAAGATCGGCGTGAACACCTTCACCGGCAGGCCCAGGGCGTGGTAGACCCGCGCTGCGGGCCAGTCGAGGTTGGGACGGAGCCCCTTGCGCTCGAGCATGATCTGCTCGACCCGCGCCGCCAGCCCTTCGAGGCCCTCCGCGGGGGTGCCGTGGACGAGCGTCCGGCAGAGGTCGGCCAAGAGTTTCGCGCGGACGTCGCCGTCCTTGTAGACGCGGTGCCCGAAGCCCATCACCACCCGGCGGGCGGCGAACTGTTCTTCGAGCCACGCCGCTGCCCGCTCGGGGCCGCCGATGGCACCGAGGACCTCGAGCACCTTCTCGTTGGCACCGCCGTGGAGCGGGCCCTTGAGCGCCCCGATCGCCGCCACCACCCCCGAATGCATGTCTGATCCGGTCGAGACGACGGTGCGCGCGGCGAAGGTGGAGGCGTTGAACTCGTGTTCGGCGTAGAGCACGAGGGTCGCACCGAAGGCCGTGATCGCGGCGGGCGCGGGTGTCCGGCCGGTGAGGCGCTCGAGCAGGGCGGTGGCCAGCGGGCCGTTCGGCCAGGGAGCGACGGGGCGGCCGGCGGTGAGATCGAGCCACGCCGCCAGCATCGCCGGCACCTGGCCGAGGAGCCGCTCGGCGGCGGCGACGAGCGTGTCGTGCGGCCCGGGGGTGTCGTCGCGCGAGAGCAGCCCGAGCATGCTCACCCCGGTCCGCAGGGCATCCATCGGCGAAGCGCCGGGCTCACGGGCGGCGAGGATCGCCAGCGCCTCGATGACCGTCGGATCGAGGGTCGCGGCGGCGTCGCGGATCTGGTCGACGAACCGGCGGTGTTCGGCGGCGGTGGGCAGTTCGCCATGGAGGAGCAGGAACGCCACATCCTCGAAGTCGGCCGCCCGGGCGAGCGGCTCGATGGAGAAGCCACGGTAGCGGAGGTCGCCGTCGAGAGAGCAGATCGCCGTCTTTCCGGCGACCACTCCGGCCAGGCCACGGGCGAGGGCCCCCTCACCCGGCGCTGGCGTGGCGGTCATGGGCGTCGCTCCCCGTCGCTGCCAGCCGAACCGCGGCCTGCGGAATCACCGTCGAGCCCGTGCGCCGCCAGCCAGCGCTCCGGGTGTTTGGGGTCGTATCCGAGCAGGTCGTAGAGTTCCTGACGCGACTGCATCGTGTCGACAAGTTCCGCCTGCGAGCCTTCCTCGGCGAGGATGGCGAGCCCCGCCTCCATCGCGGTCATCGCCAGTCGGAGCAGAGTCATCGGGTAGAGCACCGCCGCGAACCCCGCCGACTCGAGGTCGGCGCGATCGAGCAGCGGGCCGACGCCGAACTCCGTCATGTTGGCCAGCAGCGGACCCCGGCCGCGGAACGCCCGGCCGACCGCCTGAAACTCCTCCTGCGACGCCAGCGCCTCGGGAAAGAGCCAGTCGGCCCCCGCGGTGCGGTAGGCCTCGAGCCGGCGCAGGCACTCGTCCATCCCGGTCACCCCGCGGGCGTCGGTGCGGGCGATGATCACCGTGTTCCGGTCGCGGCGGGCGGCGGCCGCGGCGGCGATCTTGTCGGCCATCTCCTCCACGGTCACGAGTTGCTTCCCGGCGAGATGGCCGCAGCGTTTGGCGCCGCCGAACCGGTCGCCGACCCCCACCTGATCCTCGAGTTGGATCGCGGCCGCCCCCGCCTCCTCGAGGAGCCGCACGGTGCGTGCCACCTCGTCGGGGCCGCCGAAGCCGGTGTCGGCATCGACCACGAGGGGGATCGTGGCCGCGCGGGCGAGGACCCGGGCGTGCTCGGCGAGTTGTCCACGGGTGAAGAGCCCGACGTCGGGCACAGCGAGGCCGCCGGCCGAGAGCGCGGCCCCGGAGAGGTAGACGGCATCGAAGCCGGTCGCCTCGATCAACTTGGCCGCGAGTGCCAGCGGCGCTCCCACGATCGCCACCTGACCGGCGGCCACGGCCGCGCGGAGTGCGGCTCCGCCGGCGGCCGTGGGAGGGCCTGCCGGGGCGGGTGGTGCAACTTCGGGTTCCATGGCCGTCACTGTATCCTGCCAGGGAGTTCCCGTCGCCGTGGCAGCGTCCTGAGCGGGCCGGCGGTGATTCCTGCGAGCCCTCCCATGATCTCCAGCGGCACCGCGCCAGCCAGGTCGGCACGCACCGTCGCTGCGTGGAGCGCGCTGCTCGAGTGGGTGGTGATCGGCCTCCTCTTTGCCGCGTCGGGGGCGTGGCCGGTGCCCGACGTCAACGAGACCGTCTACCTCACCAAGGCACGTCACGCGGCCGATCCGAACTGGGGGCGCGGAGATTTCTTCCTCGAGACACCCGACGCGCACGGGGTCTTCTTCCGACTGATCGGGCCGCTCACCGCTTCCCTGTCGCTGCCGACGGCCGCTTGGATCGGTCGCTGGCTGGGGTGGTTGGCGGTGGCGGGCGGTTTCGTCCACGCGATCCGGCCGCTCGTGCCCGGCACCTGTGCCCGGTTGGTGAGCGCTGCCCTGTTCGCGCTGGCGCTGCGGCAGACCACTGCAGCCGGGGAATGGGTGCTCGGTGGCTGCGAGGCCAAGGTGTTCGCCTGGGGGGCGGTGCTGGCGGCCGTCGGGGAGTGGAACCATGGCCGTTGGCCGACCGCCTGGGCGCTGGCCGGGGGAGGAACCGCGCTCCATCCGCTCGTTGGCGGTTGGGCCCAGGTGGCGCTGGTGGGGGCAGCCTGGTGGACGGGCACGCCGTGGCTGCCGCACGGCGACAAGCGGGCGCCGGCTGCCCTGTGGATGGCCGTCGGCATCGGGCTGGCTGCCGCCGGTGTGGTGCCGGCGCTGGCGCTCTCCGGCGGGGCAACGGCGGCGGAGAAGATCGAGGCCACGCGGATCTATGTCGTCGAGCGGCTGCCCCATCACCTCCTCGTGCGGACGTTCGCCGACGGCCTCGTGGCCCGGCATGTCCTCGCGGTGTGTGTCTGGTTGCTGCTCCGGCAGCGTCTGCCGCCGACCGCTCCACGGCGGCGCACCGCTGCCCTCACCGGTGCGGCGCTGGCGATTTCGTTGGCCGGCTGCGCGATCTCGCTCGCCGAGCCGTTCGCGCCGGCGGCGACGCGCGGGCTGCTGCGCTACTACTGGTTCCGTCTCGGCGACGGGCTGGTGCCCTTCACGCTGGCGGCGACGGTGGCCGCGGCGCTCGCCGACGCCGGTGTCGTCGCCGGGATCTGCCCGCTCCCGGTGCGGCTCGTGCGCACCCTCACGGTGGTCGCGCTGGCTGCCGACATCGGCTGGCAGTCGTCGCACTGGCCGCTGCCGGGCCGGGCGGGGTTGGTGGCCCGGGCCGACACCCGTGTCGATGCCCCGGCCTGGGAGGCGATCTGCCGCTGGGTGGCCGCCAACACCCCTGCCGACGCCCGGTTCCTCACGCCGCGGGGGGCATCGAGTTTCACTTGGCTGACCGGCCGGGCGGAGGTCGTGGGCTGGAAGAACAGCCCGCAGGACGTGCAGTCACTGCTCGCATGGCGGCGGCGGATCACCGACTGCTATTCGCGCGACGGTGCGCTCAAGGGGATGGTCAACAGCACGGCCGAGTTGGGGCGCGACCGTGCGCTTTCGGTGGCGGAGCGCTACGGCGCCGACCATGCGATCATCCCGACCGACGTGCCGGGCCTCGACCGCTTCGGTTGGGAGATGCTCCACCGCGAGGGCGTCTATGCTGTCTACCGGCTGCCGGTACCAACCTCTCCCGCCGCGACCCCGGAGCCGTGAGCATCCCCATGACCATCCCCGACGACGCCGGCCGTCCTGCAGCCGTCGCCTTCGACCTCGACGGCTTGTTGGTCAACACCGAGGAGATCTACCCCGACGTCGGTGCCGAGCTGCTGCGGCGGCGCGGGTGCCGGTTCGACGACGACCTGCTCGATGCGATGATGGGGCGTCCGCAGACGGTGGCCCTGACGACGATGATCCGCTGGCACGGGCTCTCCGACTCGGTGGAGACGCTCGCCCGCGAGACGCGCGAGATCTTCGTCGGGCTGCTCGACACCCGGCTGGCGGCCATGCCCGGCGCGGTTCCGCTGCTCGACCGCCTCGCTGCCGCCGGGGTGGCCTGCTGCGTGGCAACCAGCAGCGCCCCCGACTACGCACACGACGTGCTGGCACGGCTCGCGCTCGCCGACCGTTTTGCCTTCGTGCTCACCGCGCACGACGTGACCACCGGCAAGCCCGATCCGGAGATCTACCGCCTGGCGGCCTCCCGCTTCGGCCTGCCTCCGGCGCGGCTGGCGGTGCTCGAGGATTCCCAGATCGGCTGCCGCGCCGGTCTGGCGGCCGGTGCGGTGGTGGTGGCCGTGCCGGCAGGCCACAGCCGGCGGCACGACTTCACCGGGGTCAGGCTGGTGGCGGAGTCACTCGCCGACCCGCAGCTCCACGGGCTGTTGGGCCTGGCACCCGGTGCCTGACCGAGCCGCGGCGGTGCGGGCGTGCGGGGCGCCACCGTCGTGCGGAAGGCCGATCCGGTGGGCGCTCATTCGATCTCGATGCCGATCCGGTCCGCCTGGAGACGGAGCGCTTCGCGGAAGGCCGGCAGGGGATGCCGCTGACGGCGCCGCACGGCCCACAGAAACGTCGAGTCGACCAGTTTGGCCGGCAGCTTCCCCTGCTCCACCATGTCAACGACGCGGCCGATGTAGGCCACGTCGGCCGGCCGGCGCGCTTGCAGGCCCGTGGTGAGCCGATCCTCGAGCGACGGTTGCGCGGGGGGGGCGTCGGGCTCGGCTGCCCGACCGTGGGCGCTGACGAGCACGCAGAGGATGACAGCCGCGCGGAGAAAGTGCATGGCAGGGCTCCGGGGACCCGGCGGGAATACGCCGGCCGGCCGTGGGGGGTCAAGGCCGGTCAGCCGAACCAGGCCAGGGCGTACGACTTTTTCCCGGAACGGAGCACGATCGTGCTCCCGCCGACGAGGTCGCCGGCGGTGAGGCGGTGGGCGGCGTCGGTGACGCGCCGGTTGTTGACGTAGCCGCCCCCCTGTTCGATCGTGCGCCGGGCCGCCGATCGGCTCGGGGCGAGCTTGGTCCGTTCGAAGGCCTCGACGAGCGGCAGCCCCTCGCCGTCGAGCGACGAGCGCGGGAAGTCGTGGCTGGCGACGTCGGCGAAGATCTCCGCCAGCGCGGCGGCATCGAGGCTGGCAACCTCGGCCCCGAAAAACACCGCGGTCGCCTGGCGGGCGGCGGCGAGCCCGTCTTCGCCGTGCACCAGCCGTGTCAGTTCCTCCGCCAGACGGCGCTGCGAGTCGCGGGCGGCCGGATTGCCCGCCCGCTGGGCGTCGAGGGCCTGGATCTCCTCGAGGGGCAGTTCGGTGAGCCGCAGGAGGCAGCGGCCGGCGTCGGCGTCGTCGAGATTGATCCAGTACTGATAGAAGCGGTAGGGGCTGGTGCGCCGCGGATCGAGCCAGATCGCCCCCGAGGCGGTCTTGCCCATTTTCGTCCCGTCGGCCTTCACCAGCAGGGGGCAGGTGGCGGCATGGAGCTCGCGCGACCGCAGCCGGCGGCCGAGTTCGATCCCGGCGGTGATGTTGCCCCACTGGTCGCTGCCACCGAACTGCACCCGGCAATCGAGCGCGTCGGAGAGTTGGACGAAGTCCCATGCCTGGAGCAGCATGTAGCTGAATTCTGTGTAGGACAGGCCCCCCGCCCGTTCGAGCCGGGATTGGACAGAATCCTTGGCGAGCATCTGCGACAGCGGAACGTGCTTGCCGACGTCGCGGAGGAAGGCGAGGTAGCCCACGCCGCGCATCCACTCGGCATTGTCGACGACATGGGCGCGGCCGGCCGGCACGTGCCCGTCGGGCCCGGGAGCGGCGAGCACGGTGCGGATCTGGCGGCCGATGCCGTCGAGGTTGGCCGCCAGCTGCTCCGGCGTGAGCAGGGTGCGCTCCTCGCTGCGGCCGCTCGGGTCGCCGATCATGCCGGTGGCGCCCCCCAGCAGGGCGACTGGCTCATGGCCGGCGCAGGCCACGCGCCGCAGCAGCACCAGCGGCAGCAGGCTGCCGACGTGGAGGCTGTCGGAGGTAGGGTCGAACCCGCAGTAGATCCGTCGGCCAGGCGTCGCCAACCAGTCGCCGAGCGCCCCCATGTCGGTCGACTGGTGGATCAGGCCACGGGCGGCGAGGTCGGCAAGAAGGTCGTTGGGCATGGTCGCGGTCACCGCCAGCGGTCGTCGTCGGCGAAGGGATGGGCCGGACCGGAGAGCTTCGGCCGCGGCAGGGCCTCGAGGCACTTTTCGGCCATCCGCAGATCCTCCCGCGAGGTGATCTTGAGATTGAGCGGCGAGCCGGGGACGACGGTCACCGGATGACCGAGGGCCTCGACGACCGCGGCCTCGTCGGTGGGCTGGCCGACGGGCGCCGTGGCGAACGCCTTCTCGAGGAGCGAGCGGGAGAACACCTGCGGGGTCTGGGCTTCCCACAGACCGGTGCGGTCGACCGTAGCGGTGATCACGTTGTCGGGGCCGACCCGCTTCACCGTGCCGACCACGGGAATGGCGAGGATGGCCGCCCCGGTGCGCGCCCCGGTGGCGAACACCTTGTCGATCCAGGCCGCCGCCAGGCAGGGGCGGGCCGCGTCGTGGATCGCCACGGTATCGATCTCGGGGCCGAGTTTCTCGAGGCCGCGGCGGACCGAGTCGGCACGATGCTGGCCCCCCTCCGCGAGCGTGATGCCCATGAAGGCGAGATTGGCCCCGAACTTCTCGACGAAGCCTTCCCGATCCTCCGGTGCCACCACGATGACGACCTGTTTGACGTCGGGGCGGTCGGTGAAGCGCTCGGCCGAATGGAGCCAGACGGGGCGACCGGCCAGCGGCGCGAACGGCTTCTTGTAGTTCGTGTCCTGGAAGCGGCTGCTCTGTCCGGCTGCAGCCAGGATCACGCCGAAGGTGGCCATCGATCGCCCCGGTGGAAAGTGGCTGCGGCCGTCAGCTGGGTCAATCGGTCACCGGGTCGAGTGCTGCAGCGGTCTCCGTCCGCGACTCGATGGCAGCGTCCATGAGCGACCGGAGCACCGCCTTCACGGCCGGCTTGTCGCTCACCCAGACAGCGAACTGTTCCCCTTCGCGCCCATAGAGGTCATGGAGCCAGCGGGGGGCCTCGGTCCGGAGCCAATCGCGGAACAGCATCCAGCGGGGATCGTCGGCGCCATAGACCTCGCGGGCGACCCAGCAGAAGCCGCCCATGCCGCCCATGCCACCCAGGCCACCGCCCATTCCACCACCGCCCATGCCGCCACCGCCCATGCCACCACCACCCATGCCACCACCACCCATGCCACCACCCATTCCACCACCGCCCATGCCGCCACCCATGCCACCGCCGCCCATGCCGCCTCCACCCATGCCGCCGGTGCCCTGAGCACCACCGCCGGCGAAGTTGAAGGTGGTGACCTGGCCGACTCCGGAGAACAGCGGGGTCAGCGACACGCGCACATAGCGCCGGTCGGCCGAGACCACCGCAGTGGCCGACAAGTTCGTGCCTTCAGGCAACGTCGAGATGATCGGCTGGTAGCCGGTGGCACCGCCGCGCGAGAAGGGCAGGACCGGGGGAGACTCGCCGCCCGGTGCCGTGGGACCACGGCCCTGCGACATCGCTCCAGCCGTCGCCGGGTCGTTGATGCCAGCGAGCTGCTGGGCGAGGATCGACCGGCCGATCTCCTGCTGCACCGCGACGTCCTGGGCGATCTGCGCTTCGAGCAGCGGTTCGCGGCGCCGGCCTTGGGGCACGTCGATCGAGAACACGGTGTCTTCGGCTCCGAGGGGGATCTGCCGACGGAGCCGCTGCTCCCGGTCGGTGCCACGGTGGAGAATCAATTCCGCCGTCACCGTGTCGGCGGCCACCTTGCCGAACGCGCGGTGGACGAGCACGTGATACCGGCCGGGGAAGGCCTCGGTGGCGACATACCGTTCCTTGTGGGTGCCGTTGTCCTTGTCGGGACCGGCATCGACGTCGGCCAGCAGCGTGCCGCCCGAGGTGCTCCGCGGAGTGGAGACGGAGCACACGGTGCCGGACGGCTCCTCCACCACCATGTCGATGTCGGCGTCGCCGTTCCAGCTGAATTCCAATTCGATGTCGCGGACGAGGGCGGCGTCGATGTCGGCCGCGAACGCGTCGGCTTCGTCGCCCCGGCCCGCCTTGCGCTGCCGCTCGATAGCCGCCTTGGCCAGGCGGGCGGCCCGGGTGGGCACCTCCTGCTGGGCTGCCGGCCACTCGTGGGCAAGCACCCCGGCGCACGCCCAGCGGAGGGCAGCGTCGTCCTTCTCCTTCGCGGCCACCGACATCGCCAGGGCAAACGCCTCACGGTTGCTGCTGTCGAGCCGGGTCACCTGCCGGCACAACCGCAGCGCCTGGCGACCGGATCCGAAGCGGGCCAGATACCCCGCCAGCGCGAGCAGGTCGGCGGGCGACCTGGCGAAATCGGCACTCGAGAGGAGAGCTCGCTCCACGTCGCTGGAGGGCTTGCCGGCGGCCTCGAGCGCCACCGCCAGGGCCTCATACATCCACGGCTCGGGGTGGCCAGCGGCAATCGCTGCAGCGATCACCTCGGCAGCCCGATCGAATCGGCCCTTGCGGCCAAGTTCCGCCGCCGACACCCGCAACCGGGCAAGCCGGCCGGTCAGATCGGTACGGTCGGCGGCCTTGAGATAGTCGCCGACGGCAGCGGTGACATCGGCCGCCTCGATGATCCGCTCTGGCAGACCGAGGCTCTCGGCGCGGACGGCGTCGTCCGCCGGCGCGGCATCGTTCGGGGCGGGCTTGTTGGCAGCCGGCCGCGGAGCGGAGTCGGGCTTCTTCTCTCGCAGTCCAATCCGCGACTTCGCGTCGGAGACCTGGAACATGCCGCCGCCCATGCCGCCGCCGCCCATGCCGCCCATGCCGCCGCCACCCATACCACCCATGCCGCCGCCCCCCATGCCGCCGCCACCCTGGAAGGGGTTCACGCCGGAGGAGTTCATCGGCATCACCAGATCGGCGACCGGGTAGACCTTCACGATCAGGTTCTCGGCCGCCTTCTCCTTGGTGGTGATGAGCAGGACCTCATCCTTGATCAGGTAGGTCATGTCGAGGTCGCCGAGGATCAATCGCAGGGCCGACCGCAGTGACACGCCCGACAGGTTGCGGGTCACCGGCGCGTCGAGGTCGAGACCGGCCTCCTCGAGGGCCTTGATGTCGACCTGGATCGGGATCCCCTGGGAATCCTGGAGCTGGGAGATGACATCGCGGAGCGGAGTCTCGTTGAACTCGAGGCTCTCCACCGGCTTGTCGAGCGCGTCGTAGATCTTCTTCTCGGCGCTGCCGGGGTTGGCGAGGTCGACCGACTTGTATTTCTCACGCAACCGGGTGATCTCCTGCCACCGTGCGGCGCTGGGGTAGATCACCGGCGGCTCGTCGGGGAAGGGGATCGCCGCGACGTCGGCCTGATGGAGCGAATCCATGAAGCCGCGCTCCATGTCGCGGCGCACGCGGGTGTTTTCCGCGTGGTAGTCGAGGATCCGGGCCACCAACGGCGCCGTCACCGCCACCTCCCGCGCCGGCATCGGCATGCCGCGGTTGGCATACAGCCACGGCGCCTGCTCGGCCATCTCGCGACCGACGATCCGCTCGGCCTCGGTGAAGGCATCGGTGGGCTGCTGGAAGCCGATCCGGATTCCTTCCTCGACGAGCGAGTGGTAGCGATCAGTGAGCTGCTTGAAGCGCTCCTCGCGGCGGCGCAGTTCGCCATCGAGACGGGCCCGTTCCATGCCGATCGCCCGGTTGCGGTCGGCGGCGAGATCGTGCTCCGTCTTCTCCCGCGACCGTACGATCGCGTCGCGGATGCCGATCTCGATCTGCCGGTTGAGGCGATCGCGCACCGCCGGATCGAGATCATCCGAGGAGGCCACCAGCCGCTGGAGTTCCTTGAGGTCGACCCGGGCACGGTCGGGGTCGATGGCGCAGGTCTGGCGTGCGGAGCGGAGCCGGACAGCGGTCTCCTGCTCGAGGCGCTGGGCTCGCACTTTCCGCATTCGGCCCAGCTCGGCGATCTCCTCGCCGGCGGTGCGCGGCAGCCGTTCGGTCGGCATGTCGTCGGCCCACTCCGCACCCGGAGGCGGAACCGTTTCCGCGGGCGGGAGTGGCTCCGGCAGAAGCTGCTCCTCCGGCTCCACCGCTGCGCGGGCCGGCGGCGGACCACGGCGCGGTTCCTCGATGAGCAGCGGATCGTCGCCCCGATCGGCGGGCGCCGGTTCAGTGGCGGGCGGTGTCGGCTCCGCGGCCGGTTCGGCGGGGGCGAACGGATCGTCACCCGCCTGGGCCACCTTCGTCGCGGTGGCGATGCTCTTCTGGGCAGCCGTGAACACCACCGCCGCGTCGGTGTTGTCGGGATCGCGACGCAGGGCTGCGAAGGCGAGTCGCATCGCCGACCCGTGGGCGCCCGAGACCTCCGCCTGACGGGAGAGCATCGCCAGCGTCGCCGCCTCGCCACGGATCACGCCACGGGCCACGTCAAGACCCTCGCGTCCGAGTGTCGGCAGGAAGATGCCGGCGGTGTCGAAGGCGTTGCGGGCGAGTTCCTCGAGATAGGCGTTGTCGGACCGGTTGGCCGCTTCCGGCACCGCCAGCGTTACCTGGCGTTGGACCAGCGCGCCCGCGGCGGCGGTTTCGACGCCAAATTCGAGGCGCGGATCGGCGAGCGGGCCGACGACGAGGACCACCGAATCACGATCGCCGCGCAGCGGCGGGACCTGTTCCGGGAGGAGTTTCAGTCGGGCATCGGCGGCGGTGGACGAGAGTACGGTGTCCTCCGGCCAGGTCACTGGGGCCACCGCCAAGCCCGCCATCCGCGCGCCGATGTCGGCGGCGGTCGTGGTGCGATCGGTTGAAAGCAGCATCCCGCCGGTGGCATTGGCCACGGCGGCGAGGCATGGCCAGTTGATCTCCGGACCGATGCCCAGGGCCGTGAACGTGATCCGTCGACCGCGCAACCCCTCGATCATCCTCCGGTAGTCGGCACCATCGAGGCCGGAGAGCCCGGGACCGTCGCCGATGTAGACGATCGTCCGCTGGGCCGACCCAGGTGCGAACAGGGTCGCTGCTTCATCGAGCACGCCGACGATGTCGGTGGACCCCAACGGAGTGCGCCCCGACAGGGCCAGGCTGGCCGCCTTGAGGTCGTCCCCACCGGCGACGTCGAACCGCTTCGAGAGCGGGACGCAGGTCACGTCGGCGGCGGCGATGAACACCCGATCCGCGGGCCGGCACTTGCCGACGAGGGCATCGAGTGCCTCGGTGGCCGCGCGGCGATGCTCCCCCGACTGGCTCGCGGAGGTGTCGACGAGGACGAGGATCTGGGCCGCTTCGGCCTCGCGCGGGGTGGACGGGCCACGCACGCCGATCGCCGTGATCTGCGGGGACAGTTCGTCACGCTGGAAGCGCTCCACGAACGTGACGCGGGCAGCGCCTTCCACGGGTGCGGCCTCGGCCTGCCACGGCGGGAGCAGCAGGCAGCCCACGAACAACGGGATGGCCACGACCGCTCCACCACGGCAGCAGCGGCTGACGAGCGCCGTGAGGGGGGTGGATCGCATCGGCAATCGTCCGTTCGGGTGTCGGGTCGACATGGTCCCTCCGGGCGGGGCAGGGGATGGCTTCGGGTCGGTTAGACCTTCGGGAAGCATATTTGGCGGGGCTTTCCAAGCCAACGTCGTTCTGGTCGGGATTTGCGGGGTTCAGCGGGTTTTCGCAGGTGGGGGTGCGGAGAAGGTCGTGTTGGAGCAGGTCGACGGCACCGCGATACTGAAGGGCTCGGCGGCCGACACATCCGGGAAGCGCCTCGGTGTCGAGAGGTGAGGATCCACCACGCATCGGTCCTCGCCTGACCGCGCGATGATGGTCGCCCGGCAACCCAATCCTCGGCAGGGATGAGCCATGCGGATCACCCAAACAGCCTGGTTCCATCGCCCTGTGGGGATCGGTTCGCGACCGGATCCACGACGGTTTCGCGGCAGCGACGACCGGGGACCGCCGGGCGCGGATGGCGGGGGACCGCCGGACTCGCCTCCTGACCGCCGGCCTCCGGCCGTCACGGCTCTGGTCTGGGGGGCCGCCTTGGTGACGGCGGTGGCATGGGCAAGAGGGGGCTCGGCCCAGTCGCTGGCGATCGAACCGGTGGCGCCCCCGCGGGTGCTCACTCCCGATGAACGCACCAACATCGCCGTCTACGAGGCGGTCAACCGCAGCGTCGTCAACATCACGACGCGATCGACCGCCCCGGCGGGGCTGTTTTTTCTCGAAGTCCCGTCGGAGGGCGCGGGGTCGGGGATCGTCCTCGATGCCCGGGGCCACGTGCTCACCAATTACCACGTGGTCGAGGGGGCGAAGGAAATCCGGGCCACTCTATTCGACGGGTCCGATCACGCCGGGACGTTGGTCGGATTCGATGTGGCGACCGATGTGGCGGTGATCCGCCTCGACGCCCCGGCGGAACTGTTCGTGCCGGTCACCTTCGGAACATCCAATGACCTTCTCGTCGGGCAGCGGGTGTTCGCGATCGGAAACCCGTTCGGCCTCGAACGGACCCTCACGACCGGCATCATTTCCAGCCTCAACCGCTCTCTCCCCACCCGCAGTGGTCGCACGATCAAGTCGATCATCCAGACCGATGCGGCGATCAACCCC
>SXGQ01512012.1_pt1 | contig 16046 bp, 10 predicted proteins | sample 3178371 | NCBI WGS metagenome assembly SXGQ01 (sample SAMN11356859, study PRJNA531348) | freshwater metagenome | isolation source: freshwater sample F1-20 | place: China: Fuxian Lake, Yuxi | collected 2017-12-25
AGCGAAATCAAGAAATTAAACAAAAAAATAATAATTTTTAACTGATCAAACAAACCATGTTTCAAAACATCATTTTTCTAAGCAGACTTAAATCGACAGTTTGGCTCGCCTGCCACAATTATCCTGAAATAATTTTTAACGAAGTTTAGCCTTGTTGGTGAATTTCTCCTCATTACCTGCTGCATCAACCGCCTTGGCTTCAACTATTCCACCCGAGGAAATCTCATCAAGAATAATTTTCCAGTTGGCAAAGTTCGAGGTCACTGAACTTGCCTCCCTTCCGTTGACCAAAACTTTTGTAATCAACCCATTGTCGGATGAAACCCCCTCCACCAAAACTTTGCCTCCTTCCTTTTGAATACGGGTTATTATCGAAAACGGAGGTAAGTCATCGACAAGTTTTGGAAACTGGGGGAATGGAACATCCTTGACTTCTTTCGCTTGGGACTCATCCCCGGTGAAATAATTAATTTTCTTAAATTCACTCTCGTGCGATTTATAGTCCTGCGACCGCGTGCTAGCAACCAAGGCGGTCCTGCCTTCACCAAACCAGTCATGCACATACACATCGACACCATGGGGAAATTCAGGCTTTAACCTCGGTCCACCTCCAAGATTCACAACAGCCCTTGAATTGCTTCTGTCATTCCAGTTAACCACCTTCAAATTTTTAAAATGCGACTGGGCTTTACCACTGGGATTTTGATCGGAAATCTGAATCAATGGCATACCACCTGACCTGCAATCATCAAAAGTAAGCCCATCCACCGCCAATAAACCATATTGGACACTTAGGTCATCGTGACCACGGTTGAACGGCTCGGTATTGGTTTTACTAATGGAAACATTTTTGTAGTAGTGCCCGTCAAAATTCGGATGATAAACCCCGTATGCTGCCTGGTGGATATCCAGATTTTCAACCACAAGGGATGGCACCTGGGGTCTGAAGGCGTAATGTATATCCCAGATCTTTAAATTGCGAACAATAAAGGGATGCGAAACATCGGGGCCGACCCGGTTCACACCCTCACCAAGGTTAACCCCATAAAGACCATGACTGCTATGAACCTCATTATTTTCAAACTTGACAAATGGAAGAGTCCTAATGTCCCGCGATTTATGGGAACCATCGGGCTGAAGAATTTTAAATTCTAATTTCTGGGCACTGGTGGGTGTGGCCTCATACCTGAAACCATAACGCCCGCATTCCGCGGCGACATTATTGGTGAAAGTATTTAGACTATTGGCCCACCAAAATCCAGCTCCTTCATTCTGGTCAAATCCCAGGACCTGCTTGGGAAGCTTCTTGCCTTCCTTAGCCATGATCGCGAGATTTCTATCAAGGATATTGCAAACCTCGGTCCCATCCTCAAGGAAGAAACCATGGCCTATGCTTTGATATCCGACATTATCGTGAACATAAAGATAGTTGGTTCCATGGATTGTCAACCAGCGGTTATGACTATCCCAGATGGAATTACCTTTTACAAAGCCTCCGCGCATGGTCTCGCCAGCCAGATGAAAATGAAGGCTATAACGCCCAAGGGTGTTTTTCTTGCCCAGGTGCCTGAACTCGGTGTAAGCAAGCGAACCTGCTGAATCCCTGTGATACATGGTATGCCCCCTGTCTCCATCGGGATTAGCGGATTCAATGACAACATTCCTGCTTAGGTTCGCAACTTCCGCGCGATAATTCCCCTCACCCGAGTGACTCATGGAAAGAGGGGTGTCTATTGTGATCTCCAATCCGTTGATCGCGGAAATGAAACGCTCTTCGGAGTCGGATTTTTCATTTTTGGCGCCATGAGTCCTAGAGCCAGTGACGACAATTTTATCCCCAGATTTCCAACCATTGACCGCCTCCGCAACATGAAGGGTTTTATCCCCCGCGGCCAAATTCTTACTCAATTTGACCCATGAACGGTCAAGTTTTGCGCCATGGGTCTCCCATTTCCCCCCACAACATACGATCGCAGGGCAGGAATCTTTTTTCATTCCTTCCTGATAATGAAGCCGAATAATTGCTTTTTTATCCGCGTGGACGGGGTTGTTGGCGTTACCTATCTCAAGCAAAGGCATATCCACGACTTTATCTTGTGCGACAAAATGCCCGTCACAATCAAAACCTTCTTCGCTGTATTCATCGCCTGGTTGAACACGGATTAGGCCAATTTCAAGCCGGGTGTTTTTGGTCGGGTCAAACCTTAATTCCCCGCCTACCTGCAAACCGCGAATGACTTCCGTAGATGAAACATCGTAAAGAATCTTATGCCCCATCCGTATAACCACCTTGTCCCCGGCCTTTGGAATTGTTTTTGATTCCCAAGTTGAAGGGTCTGACCAATTTCCACTTTTTACCGTACGAACAGGATTTGCATTTGCTGAACTTGAAACTGATGCAATCATCAAAAGTGCCATGAAAACTGAATTCATGATAAAACCCCTAAGGATTTGTTCAGGTGGGAAATATTTTCAATGCTTTAAAATTATGGCATAATGGTGTTCATTATCAAACAGTAAATATTTTCTGAAAGAAGATTCTAATGCGATCCGAATACCAAAAATCATGCATCAAACTTCTTTCCTCAATATTTTGGATCTGCCTGATTGCGGGCAAACTTAGTGGCCAAACCAACGACGAAATTACCAGGGAGCTTTCAAAAATTGATTCAATTATCATCAAGGAAAACCTTCAGGACACCGTAAGGAACCAAGACTGGGATGAAATAAGGATTCAAACCAAAAAAGGAAACACAAAAAGCAGCGATGAGTGGAATGGCATAAAAACCAAAGCCGATTGGCAAAAATATTCACAGGCAAAGATTGCGAATTTAAAGTCATCGCTTGGAAAATTCCCGGAGGAATCAACCCAGATAAATTTCAAGGTGTTTAAAACCCTACCCGGGGATGGGTACACAATAGATTGCCTGGCTTTTGAAAGCAGGCCCGGGCTTTGGGTTTCCGCAAATCTTTATCGGCCATCAAAAAAATCGCCTGGGCATCCAGGTATAATAATCTGTTCCGCCCACCATACCCCTAAGGAAAACGGTGAACTGCAGGACATGGGCGCCATATGGGCCCGGGCTGGTTGTTTGGTGCTAGTACCTGATAATCTCGGACATGGCGAGAGGAGGCAGCACCCCTTTGATGGCCCAGACTCGTTTTCCCGGCCTTTTCGCTTGAGCCGCCAGGATTACTATTTTCGTTACGACATCGGCATCCAACTGCAATTGCTTGAGGAAAGCCTGATGGGCTGGATGTACTGGGACATCCACCGGGGTGTTGATCTTTTATTGGCCCAAAAAAACATAGCAAGAAACAAAATCGTTTTGCTGGGTGCGGTCGCGGGTGGAGGAGACCCTGCCGCGGTAACCGGGGCGCTGGATCATAGAATCGCAGTGGTTGCCCCATTTAATTTTGGTGGGCCTCAACCCGAAACAAAGTATCCACTCCCTCCGGATGCGGAAACCTCCTTTAATTACGCCGGCGGTGGAAGCTGGGAATCCACCCGCAATTTGCGTTTGTCACTCAAGGATGGCTTTCTTCCCTGGGTTATCGTGGGATCAATCGCACCCAGAAAATTAATCTATGGGCATGAATTTTCCTGGGACCAGGCGAACGACCCGGTTTGGAAGCGCCTTCAAAAAATTTATCAGATGTATGAATCAAGTGATGCTGTTGGATTCACAACAGGAAAAGGAAGTGTGAAAGGTTCCTCCCCAGAGGACACCCATTGCACCCATATCGGCAGAAAACACAGGCAAAATATCCATGTGCTTTTGGAGAAATGGCTTGATATACGGGGAGTGACTGACACACCCATCGACCGCCTATCATCAGAAACCCTGAAATGTTTCAAGACAAAAACAGACCGGGATAATCACCCTGTCAAAATCCAGGGACATCTTGAAAGACTCGCAGGGCTTCAGGTCGAAAACGCATCGAGAAAATATCCCATCCCGATGTCTGAAAAAACCCTGGAATCCTACAAGCAAGATTGGATCAATAAACTCGGACCATTTCATCCAACCATGGAGGCAATTGAAACAAAAAGGGAAGTTTTAAAACAGGGAAACATGTTGATCACAAAGGTACTCCTTAAGACTGAAAAGGAAAGGCATCTTCCACTGATACTTCTTGAAAACGCAGGGTTAAAAAATTCATTGGCCAACATCGCCATCATGGTGTCACAGGGTGGGAAAAAAAATCTGCTGGAAAACAGACAAAAAGAAATAGCATCGTTGCTGGAGGCAGGATTTTCTGTTTGTTTACCCGACATTCGAGGTTCGGGTGAATTAAAAACCGGGTCTTCCCGGGGAAGGACCAGTAGTGCAACCTCACTTTCCTCGTCATTGATGATGTCCGATGGTATTCGGCTCTCAGGGCAGTTGCGGGATCTCCAATCAGTTCTGGGATGGCTCAAAAAACAACCCAAAATTGGTTCACCCCGTTTTCTGCTGTGGGGAGATTCACCTGCAAAAGCATGTGCCAACACAACTGATTTCAACCTTCCAAGGGATGATGATTCCCTTTTCCCCACGCAACCTGAACCGATGGGTGGTTTACTGGCATTACTTGGCGCCTTGTTCAATGACGAGATAAAAACAATATGTGTCCATGGTGGATTAGCGTCCTATGCTTCGGTTTTGGAGCACCATCTGGTGCAAATTCCACATGAAACCGTTGTTCCGGGAATATTTAACCTGGGAGATCTTGCCTTGCTTGCGAATTCACTTACTAAAAAGACAATATTTTTTGATCAAATGGTGGATGGACTAAACCGGGAGATTTCAGGAAAAATGCTTGAAAAAACATACACTCTCGGTGGATCTCCTTCGCCAAATATGCACTTTGGTAAAGCAAGTATCAAAAATATCATGGAATATCATTTAAAATAAGCTTTAGAGATCCAATGTAATTTAAAAATTGACATTCAATTAAGAAAGATAAGACATTTTAATTTTTGATAAGTCTAGATTTAATCTATATTCCTGAAATTGATCAAGCTTTACAACAACTCTGCACGATAAAATAAGTATAATTCCATTTGAACGAACCATGTAAATGTGTTAGTTTTACATTGATAAATATCTGGGATTTACCTGATGTTTCCCACCTGGAAGATTAATACAAAATGTTTTCGACATTTTTCCAAAAAAACAGTGTAAAAATCAAAATTGGCCTCAAGCTGGCAACCATTGCTATTCTAGTGTTTTCTTTTCCCGCAATAGTCCAAGCAGAAATCATCATTAGTCCAGAAAAAGTACTGCTTGATGGTCCTGAATCCACCCAGCAGATCCTTGTCACCCAGGTTGACAAAAAAACTGCAAGCCAGACGGATGCCACACCCCTGGCAAAATATTCCGCTGCTGATCAAAAGATCGTCCGAATTGATTCGTTTGGATTGATAGAACCTCTTGCCGAGGGAGAGACAACCATCTCGATAACCCATGAAGGACAAAAAGGCAGCATTAATGTGAAGGTTGTCGGTCTTAAAAACCCAAGACCGGTTTCATTTGAACAACAAATCATCCCGCTGCTTACAAAAGCAACCTGCAACTCGGGGGGTTGCCATGGCAAAAATGAGGGGCAGAATGGTTTTAAATTGAGTGTGTTTGGTTTTGACCCTCTTTCTGATTACCAGTCACTCGTCATGGAGGGAAGAGGAAGGCGTGTGTTTGCAGCTTCCCCTGAAAACAGTCTGCTCATTGCAAAAGCAACCGCCCGAATTCCCCATGGTGGTGGAAAAAAAAATCACTGAGGGAACCCTGCCTTATAAACGGCTTTTGCGCTGGGTAACGGAGGGCATGAACTTCAAATCAGAAAAAAGCAGTCCCGTGGTCGCATTGGAAGTCCAACCCTCGCAGTTTATCCTGCAACCCAAAGGCAACCAGCAGCTGAGAGTGACCGCGATAAACACCAATGGGGATCGATTCTGCGTTACCTCCGAGGCTGAATTCGAATCCAATGCTCCTAACATCGCGGGAGTAGACCGTAGGGGTGGGGTCCAGGCGGGTGAAATCCCCGGTGAAGCCGCCGTTCTCGTCCGCTTCATGGGGGAAGTCAATGTTTGCAGGATCACGATTCCCAGGAAAGACCACCCTTTCTCAAGGCCGAAGGAAAACAATTTCGTTGATACTCATGTTTGGAACAAACTCGCCAGGCTTGGGATTCCACCAAGTGAATTGGCCAATGATTCAACATTCATGCGAAGGGTTTATCTCGACACAATTGGAACGCTTCCAACCGCTGAAGAGGCTAGAAAATTTTTACTGGACACATCAACTGACAAACGAGCCAAACTCATAGACCGATTGCTCGAAAGGCCGGAGTACTCTGATTACTGGGCCATGCAATGGTCCGATTTGCTTCGGGTGGACCGTGACGCGATAACCGCTCAGGGTGCGATTGGCATGACCCGCTGGTTAAAAAGGCAGTTTGCAGAGAACAGGCCTTATAATGAGATGGTGAGGGAAATCATCCTTGCACAAGGCAGCACCACCGCCGAAAGTCCCGCCGCGTTTTACAAGGCCTTGGGAACCCCGGAAGTCATAAGCCGTTCCATCAGTCAGCTATTTTTGGGTGTCCGCATCGAATGCGCCCAGTGTCATCATCATCCTTCTGAGAAATGGGGTCAGGATGATTATTTTGCGTTGGCTGGCTTCTTCACAGGTGTTTCAAAAAAAGTCCTGCCGACGGGATCTGAATCAATAGTCGGTAAAATTGGAAACGACCTCAAGAATCCAAGGACAAACACCCTTGTAGCCACCCGGGCACTTGGCGAAAAGGAAGGATCTTCATTGGTTGTGACTGACAGGCGGGAACTCCTCGCGAACTGGATGATGAATGAGAATAATCCATTTTTCGCGAAGTCCATTTCAAATCGTATCTGGTCACACTATTTCGGGAAGGGGCTGGTGGAACCCATAGACGATTTCCGCACAACGAACCCCGCAAGCAATGAACCCCTCCTCGAGGAACTCGCAGCTTACTTGAAGAAGAACAAATACGACCTCAAGGCCCTTACCAAGGTGATTTTGAATTCAAGAACCTATCAGCTTGGAGCGGGAGTTCCCTCTAACACAAGCGATGAGCAAAACTTTTCCCACAGCATCAACCGTGCAATGCCAGCGGAAGTTTTACTTGATGCCATCTCACTGATCACGGGAATACCTGAAAAATTCAATGGCTGGCCTGAGGGAATACGAGCCATACAGGTTTGGGACAACCGCATGCCCTCCTACTTTCTTAAGTTGTTTGGCAGGCCGGTAAGGGCAAGCGTTTGCGAGTGCGAACGCAGCAATGAACCCAGCATTGCCCAGGCTTTGCACCTCATGAACGCACCCGAAATCGTGGCCAAGATTCATTCGAGAAAAGGCGCTGTCCGAAAACTTGCCGAATCCAAATTAACAAGCACTGAAATCATCTCTGAGCTATATTTAATGACGCTTTGCAGATTCCCCACTCCGAAAGAATCGGAAGTGTTGGAGGAATTATTCAAGGAAACAGGACAGGACCGAAGATCCGCTGTCGAGGATGCCCTTTGGGCATTATTAAACACCAAGGAATTTGTTTACATCCACTAACATTGGCAACAAATCACATTGAGAGGAATGGGCATCATGATGAATGAACAGAAAAAACCAATAAACTTTTTCTGCGATGGTGTGTCCAGAAGACAAGCTTTGCGGATCGGAGCCTCTGGTTTTCTTGGCGGCCTCACCCTTCCCAAACTTTTCCAGATGGAGGCAACAGCCTCCACGGGAGAGGAACCCAAGGCAAAATCTTGCATCTTCCTGTACCTTCAAGGTGGCCCTTCCACAATCGACATGTGGGACATGAAACCTGATGCACCCGCGGAAATCAGGGGGCCTTACAAACCAATTCGAACCAATGTTACTGGCACCATGGTGGGCGAACATTGCCATCGTAGCTCAAAGATCGCGGACAAGTACACTATCCTTCGCTCGCATAGCCACAATGACAACGGGCACACCACCGGTTCGCACTATGTGCTAACCGGCATCAAGGCCAATTTTGCCGATGGTGCCAATTCCCGCATCCCAGTTAACGAGCTTTACCCCTCGATTGGATCTATTGTTTCCCGCGAACTTGGCACCCGAGGCAGCGTGCCACCCTACATCAACATGCCCCATCCATTGACCGCTGGAGGGCCTGGGTTTTATGGTGCCGAACATGCCCCGTTCGTTATCGAATCAGACCCGGTGCAGCCTGACTTTGAAGTCAAGGACTTACAGGCGGATGAAAGGCTTTCCGATTTGCGTTTCAAACGCAGGCAGCGGGTATTGAAGGGCCTGGAAAAAGATTCCCTTCAATCAGGGCGAGCCACAACGATGGCGACTTATTATGACAAAGCAAGGGATTTGATCACATCGCCCGCCGCCAGAAAAGCATTTGACCTTAAAAGCGAGCCTGAAAAATTACGCGCATCCTATGGCCATACTTCTTTGGGCCAATGCTCGCTTTTAAGCCGCAGACTAGTGGAAGCGGGATGCCGGTTCGTTGGTGTTGATCATGGTAGCTGGGATACCCATTTTTCATGTTTCCCCAGCCTGGAAAAAGATTTGATACCCCATGCGGACATGGCTTTCAGCACCTTGGTGACCGACCTTCAAGACCGAGGCCTACTTGAAAGCACTTTGGTGGTGATGATGGGTGAAATGGGACGAACCCCGCGAATAAATGACAAGGCTGGTCGCGACCATTGGTCACAGGCGCAAAGCGTCCTGCTCGCTGGTGGAGGCATTAAACCAGGCATTGTTGTTGGGGCAACTGATAAAACAGCCTCATTCCCAACTACGGAACCCTTTGGAGTGGCTGATGTGCTGAGAACGATTTTCCACCTTATGGGGATCGATTCAGACAAAGTTTACCGCACTCCCCTCGGAAGGCCGGTTCCTATCGTGAGTGGTGGCAAGGTGATCAAGGAATTACTTGTCTAGTTTTCAACTAAGACACCATGTTCCCAAATCTCATGGAAAAACAATCATGCGATCATCATTACCAAACGCGATGCTTCTGGTTCTTTGCTACATTGCATTTTTAAATGTTCAAAATGAAGTTCATGCGCAATTAGCCCCGGGCGGGGTGGGTTACGCATTCCCGGCGGGAGGAAAAGCCGGCACTAAGATTGAAGTGAAACTTGGCGGGCAAGATTGGACGCCAGACACCGAGTTTTTTGTGGATGACCCTAGGGTTAAATTAGAGGTGCTTTCACCCCCGGGACCGGTGTTGATGCACGAACCTCCATACTGGTTTGATATCAAAAGTTTCGCAAATGACCCCGCTCTTTCTCGGGAAGTATCAGCCCGATTCACTTTACCTGAAGGCATGCTACCGGGGCCAATACGCTGGCGCGTAGCAAATGCCAATGGTGCCGGAAACGGCGGCATATTCATGGTGGGTGACACCACTGAAATCATTGAGAATGAATCCACCAAAACTCCACAGGAACTGCCTACCCTTCCCATCGCTGTCTCTGGAAGATTGAAAAAAATCGAGGAGATCGATCGGTACAAATTCAAGTCAGGGAATTCGGGACTTGTCACCTGCGACTTATTCGCACGGAGGCTGGGATCGGATTTCCATGGGGTGATTGAAATCCACAACCAAAACAACCAGAAAATCGCGGAGATTTATGACACTGAAGGAGTTGATCCAACCTTGACCTTTGCTGTTGAAAAGGATTCTGATTACACAATTTCCATCAGGGATGTGGACTACCGGGGATTCAGATCTTCAACCTACAGACTTATTGTGAACCATGGTCCTCGAATTCTTGCTGCGATCCCCGCGGCAGGAAAGCGGGGGCAGAAACAATCAATTGAATTCATCGGAATCGGTGTAGCAACCGGCCAGGGAAAAATTGAAAGTATCAAAAAGGAAGTATCATTCCCAACTGACGAAAAACTTGACTCTTTCACATTCAAGCTTGAAACCCCTTCTGGAACCAGCCAGGCATTTCCGATATTGCTCAGCAACTTGGATGAAAAAAGTGGGATCACAGAAACTTTATCGTCACCTTGTGCAGTCACTGGTCGCCTCACCGACGCGAAAAAAACTGACTCATATCCATTCATGGCAAAAAAGGGCGAACTTTGGACCATCTCTTGCCTAGCTGCAACCATAGGATCAAATCTTGACGTCACTCTCTCAGTAACTGGTCCCGATGGCAAGGAACTTGCTTCAAAGGATGATTCTTCCCCAAGCATGACAGACCCGGAATTATTTTTAACCATACCTGCTGATGGTGAATACAAGGTAGTCATTAGTGATATTTCAGGCAGGCCAAAAACACCAGCATCGATTTACAGGGTTGTGATCGATCGATCCAAAAGCGGCTTCAAGTTGCGGACGCTTCCAACTGCAAGTGTTCCCATCGGGGGCACATTGGCACTAGCAGTCAGCATCACCCGCGAGGGGGGATTCAAGGAACCAGTAACACTTAATTTCTCCAACCTACCAGAGGGAGTGACCGTTCCAGCGAATCTGGTCATAGCCCCCACAGCAGCATCATTGAATGTCACATTAACCTGTGCCAAGGATGCTCCCGCTTCCGCAAAAATCGCAAAAATAACCGGGAGTGCAAAGGTAGCCGAGCAAGTCATCACCAACTCAACGCTTGCACCGCTCAAAGGAGACCTTGCGGCAAGATCACCTGAATCAAGTCTCACCAACGGAATTTTAATGGCCACCACGCTTAAACCTCCCTTCAAGGTTAAACCAGTAGTCGCAGATGGTGGCATTCGGGTTCACCGTGGAGCGACCTATCTTCCTGAGATAATTGTTGAACGCAATGAGGGCTTTAGAGGTGAAATCACATTGGACATGGCTGGAACACAATCCAGGCACAGGCAAGGAATCCGAGGTCCGGTTTTGGCTGTCGGCCCGGAAGTTAAAAAACTTTCTTATCCTGTTTTTCTTCCAGAATGGCTTGAAACGGCACGAACTTCCAGAATTGCATTGGTTGGCATTGCCCAAGTGCCTGACCCCAAAGGAAAAATCAGGTTTGTGCAAGCAGCCATGGATGGGCAGGTGACCATGTCAATTGAGGGGGCCATGTTGAAACTATCTCATCCTTCGGAGGAACTTGTCGCCACCCCCGGAGCATCCCTTGAGATAAATTTGAAACTTGCGCGGTCAAACAAGTTAAACGAACCAGTTAAAGTTGAACTTGTTTTCCCTGATGAAATCAAAGATTTGATCACTTATAGCCCAGGTGTTTGGCCCGCCAATATTGATACAATCAAAATGAAAGTTGATAGCAAGCAAAGTTCCAAGTTGATTGGTACATGGGTTATTACCTCCCGGGTTACAACCCAGTTTGAAAAATATCCTGTGGTATCTGAAACAAATTTGGAAATTGAATATGTTTCTGCCGGGGAAACACCAACTCAGGGGAGCCCCGCTCTAAAAAAGTGACTTTTTGAAAACAATTTCAAGCATTAAACACACAATCCCAATACTGGAAACACCTTAGGTCGACCACCTCCATAAAGTTTATTTTAAATAATTTCGAGCATTTAATTTCTCTTTTCCTGTTTTGTGACCTAGGTTTACATTAGGCAAAGTATTGCAATCATATAATTTAATTATTCTTATTGTGATTTGTGTCATGAATCGAACACCAAATAGCAGAATGATGCGCAAGGGAGCAGTGGCAGTGGAACTCGCCATTTGCGCTCCCTTTGTATTCTTGATGGTGGTGGGATTACTTGAACTGTCAAGAATGGCCCAGGTGCAACAAATACTTTCAAACGCAGCACGCGAGGGTGCAAGGCTTTCAGCCCAGGGACTTATCATCAATTCGACTGGGGCCAGCACTCAAATAAGTGTTAATTCCGGAACACCCTCGGTGACCTCGATTGTAAAGGATACAATTGCAAGAGCAGGCTTACCCACCACAAATGTGACGGTGCAATTCGCAGCTCTTACAGGTAGTCCCATCACACATCCTTATGAAGCGGTCAAAGGCCAGGTTTTCAAAGTCACAGTCACTATCCCATACGCTGATGTGAATAACATTAACTTCAATATGTTTAGCCCGAATTCCCTGACTTCATCGGCCACCATGGTTTCCCTTGTTGATGATCCTTTCACAATCAATGCCACATTGCCCACCAATTAAAGGGATCAACCAATGAACATCACAAAATTAAAGATTGATAAGAAAAGGAAAGGGGCGGCCATGGTGGAAATGGCTGTAGTCCTTGTTGTGTTCCTGATGATGTTCATGGGAATAATTGAATTTGGAAGATACTATTATCTGGTGCAGGTTGCAAATAATGCTGTAAGGGAGGCAGCAAGGTATGCGGTGGTCCATACCGGAGATGGAACAACCATCACCCAGGTCACTAATTTGGCAACCACGAAGATGAATGGCTCAGAAAATATGCTTTCCGGATATACTGTGGCGGTTCAAAATGTTAACACTTCAACCGGTGCTGTTATTTCAGGAAGCAATTGGAATGATGCGCAATTTGGCGGGGCAATCATGGTCAAGATCTCAGGCACTTACACTCCATCTGCCCCTTTTCTTTTATTTCTGCCTGCTTCTTTTGCATTCCAAGCCTCTACAATCATGAACAGTGAAGGTAATTAAGAGGAAATCAACCATGCTAAAAAACAACCTCGCAAAGTCTTCATTTCAAAGGCACGGGGCTATCGTTCCGATGCTTGCCGTCAGCATGGTGGCATTGATCGGAATAATAGCCCTGGCAGTAGATATTGGCATTCTGGCGCAAACGAAGTCCCAACTCCAAAGTGCTGCAGATGCGGCGGCTCTTTCAGGCTCACGCGGATTAACGGGCGATACTAGCACTGATAATAACAGGGGCGCGGTAAATGGCCTCGCATTAAGCACTATTCAGGCCTCCACCATCATGGGCCAAACACTTCAGGCAAGCCAATTGACCACCCAAGTGGGTTATTACAATTACGATTCAGCTTTGGGAAAGTTCCAGACCGTATTCACAGGTAGCAAGCCTGCGAATGAAAATTGGAGCGCGGTTAAAACCAACTTAACTTTCACTCAACCAACCTCACTCGCCAAATTCTTCAATTATTCCGCCTTTTCTGCCATCGCCACTGCTACCGCTGTTCACCGTCCCCGGGACCTTGCAATCATTCTCGACTTCTCGGGTTCCATGCGATTTAACAGTATTCCCGCTTACCCCACCAATGGTAGTATTTCCGGTTCGATGAACCCTGATCAAAATATTCCAAGATTCGGCCCATGGTCAACAATCACTTCCGTAATGCAGCGTACGACCCAATACAGCGATTCTGCTCCCAACAATCACACCATCGAAACCAATGATGGGCCGCCAATTGTGAAAGACTTTTATTGCAGGCAGGCTGATGGATCCTACATAAATGCTTTTTACAGGCCACTGTCACCATATGACTGGCGTAATAATCCGGGAAATTTTGCTCTGCCCGCTCCTGACAATTTTCAGAATCAAACCAACACTCCCGTTCAATTCACTGGTTCTGTCACGGGGATGGGTGGTGATCGATGGCCCAAAACCAATGGCTACAACCTTGGCGCGGTACCTAATAACACTGGTACACCCTACGCATCGACAGTACAACAATATGTCTCCGGCAACACCACTGTGCAAGCAAACAGTCATGCGAAAAATGTGGCATTTGAATCAGCAGGATATACAGATTTTCAAGGCTTCACCCTTGGGCCTGGCTACTATGGAAAAACCTTTTACATGTGGCCCCCCGACCCCAGGCCTGCGAATGATTGGCGCAAAAAATTCTTCTATTATGGCTCAAACAGCACCACCCCATGCGATGACAACTCCCTGCTTTTCAGCACGACAAATGGCAGGTTCCGTACCGCTAGCACCACAAGCTATAAGATCAATTACACCGCTGTCATAAATTGGATCAATTCCGGGCCTAAGGTTTTTCCTGACAATTTACGAGCGGGAAGGTTGCTTTATTACAGCGCCATTCCATCGACTATTCCGGACACAGGGGGAACATTGGATCAAAAATTCTGGCGGGCATACATTGATTATGTCATCGGGGCAGGCAATCAGACTGAGATTCTATATGGGCAAAACACAACGGCATACGGAACAACCAGAATCACTGCGAAATCGAGTCTTACGGCGGTTCCCGCTCCTTACATGCATTACAATGACAACCCGATTCATCCCCGATTGAATTTCTGGTTTGGGCCTGTTTCCTTCCTTGCATTTTTATCTGATTACAGGATTTACAGGAATTGGCTGCCCGGTACCGCCCATGAATCCGCAACTTGGCAACTCAAAGCTGGGATTCAATCCGCCCTTGTCGATATTCAAAAAAACCATCCCAATGACCAGGCATCCCTTATCTATTTTTCAACCCTAGACAATTACAATGTCGCCAGGGTTCCAATGGGCAAGGATTTCACCCGCATGCAAAACGCACTTTTTTACCCCTACTCTCTTTTGGACTCCCTGAGTGATCCAAACGCGGAAATCCGCCCTTATGGCAGTAATTTTAATCCCACTTACCTTTCAACTATTTCCTCCGGTAGCGGCATTTATGGTGGCCAATGGGATGATAGGACTTCAGGTGATGTCCCAAATGCTGACGGAGGAACTGATCCTGAGATGGCATTCATGGCAGCTTACAACCAATTCAGCAGCGCCACCGGGTTTAACGGTAGAAAGGGCGCAAACAAAATGATTATCTTTGAAACGGATGGACAACCTAATAGCTCATCCATCGGAACATTTCAATCAGGGGGTGCTTATTTCTCAAAATTCACCAGTATTTCCAACAATGGAAGTTCAGGCGCGGATGCAACGGATGCGTTGAATACCCTTCAATATGTTTGCAATCTGACCTCCGCGAATCCAAGTGGTTACTCGACCATCAAAAACCCGGTCAGTGTTCACAGCATAGCATTTGGCCAACTATTTGAAACCAACTCCACAAGCACCGGCACTGCTGCTGCGATGGACTTTCTTGTTAAATGCCAGATAAAGGGAAACACATCGCCGGCGGGTTCAACCACCTTGAATAGTGAAAAGATAATTATTGGAAATTACAACGAGCGCATTGAAAAAATCCGGAGTGCCTTTGAAAGAATTTTGCAAAGTGGAATCCAAATCACCCTGGTTGATTAAAACCTAGGTCATGATTGTTCGATTTTTCAAAATTGAAAAAGTAACATATGAAATTATAATTGGACTTTTAATGTAAGGTTGGCTGCGGACTTATTCATGAATGATTGCATTTTGAAAATTGAAAATGTCAACAAGACCTTCCATCTGGGCCGCAACCAGAAAGTTCAAGCATTAAGTGACATTTGCCTTTCCGTTCCAAAGGGCACAATTGTCGGATTGGTTGGCGCCAATCGCGCGGGTAAATCCACGCTCCTGAAAATCATACTTGGCTTGATCAAGGCGGACTCAGGTTCCGTCACACGGTTTGACAAACCGATAACAAATCGATCGACATTGAAATATATCGGGGCTGTATTGGAATCACCTGTTTTCCCACCCTATCTAAGCCCGACTGATATACTCAATACCCTTGGTTCCCTGGCGGGAATTCACTCCGAGTTTCTACCTTCATTAATTAGCGAGGCACTTACTAAAGTTGGACTTGATGACCGAAAAACACAAAGAATTGCAGGATTTTCCCGCGGTATGACCCAACGGCTTTTGATAGCACAGGCAATTCTGGCTAATCCGGACCTTCTTATACTGGATGAACCATTTGAGGGGCTGGATTTCGAGGGCAAACAAAAAATTTTTGAACTTCTCACAGATTGGAGGAAACATGGCCGTAGTGTGATCATTGTTTCCCATGAACTTGAGGACTTGGAAAATATTTGTGATAGGGTTGTGATGCTGGCAAGGGGAAGAATAATCAGGGATGACTCGATGGAATCCTGGCGTGGTAATTCCCATGGCCCGTTTCTTCAAAAAGCCATGCAAGATCTGGAGCGCATTACTTAAACATTAGATGGATAATCAAAATGACGGGACCGCAATTAATCCAAATCATGAAAC
>SXGQ01354402.1_pt1 | contig 16041 bp, 14 predicted proteins | sample 3178371 | NCBI WGS metagenome assembly SXGQ01 (sample SAMN11356859, study PRJNA531348) | freshwater metagenome | isolation source: freshwater sample F1-20 | place: China: Fuxian Lake, Yuxi | collected 2017-12-25
GAGCAGGGCGTTGGGCCCGAGGGAGAGCGTGATGCGCTCGAGGTTGTAGTTGTCGGTGGGCTCGAGGGCGGTGAAGAAATCGTGCGAGATCGATTGGTTGCCGGCATTGGTGTTGAAGCCGCGGATGGAGTAGGACTGCCCCGTGCCGAAGCGCATCTGCGTGCCGCCGGCGCGATTGGCGTCGGTATTGTCACCCTCGGTCGCATCGACACTCGGCGTATAGAGAAGTGCCTGGTCGAAGGAGTTGACGCCAAGGTCGCGAAGAAACTCCGGCGTCAAAATCGTGAGCGACGCCCCGACGTCTCGCAGGTCGGTACGCATGCGGGTGCCGGCCAGCGTCTCGGTGGCGGCGTAGCCGGTGTCCTTTTCCGAGGAGACCTCGAAGGGGGTGAGAATGACCGCCTCGGACGCGGCCCGCGCGGGCGCCGGGGCGGCGGGCATGGTTTGAGCGATGGCGGCGGGAGAGCCGTGCGTTACGATTATGCAGGCGAGCCAGGCGCGGGTTGAGAGCGATTTCATAAGGAGGGGCTAGGGGCAGACCCGGAGGATTCGGGCGAAACTGCAACCGGCGGGGAAAGGAATCGGATTGAGGGAGAACTGGATTTCAGGGGAACGGACCCGACGGGGCTTCAGGGGGGAGTGCCCTTACTTCAGCTCAGGCGCGGTTTGGAAAAAGCCGGTCAGGATCTTAGCCGGACGAAGATGGAGGCGAGGGTGATCATGCCGGAGAAGCGGGAGCGGAACTTTTTGTCGCGGGTGGCGATGACGGCGGAGGGACCTGAGTTGGGCTGCACGGAGGCTGGTCGCGGCAGCAGCCTCGTGATCTGCGCGGTGGTTCATCGGCAGCGGAAAGGGTAACGCGACACCCCGAGCACTCTAGCAATTCAGCGTCGCAGGGTCTTGACCGGGAAACGCGCGAAATCGGTTAAGGCGGCACAACGCGCCGCCCAGGCGCGCCCGCTCGTGCCCGGCCAAGAGGGGCGGCCGGACCCGGCACGGGGTCAGGCCGTGAGTCGCTAGTCGCTGCCGGCCCGATCGCGGCCCGCCACGGCTCCGGACGGGGTCCGCGCGGGGGGTGGACTGGACGCGGGGGGCGCCAACCCCCTTGGCGGCCCGCCGGGGAGCCAATTCCTCCGCCCAAGCCCGTAGCGGAACCAAGGCGGCCGCCTTGGACTAACAATTCACGGCCTGACCCCGTCGGGCCGCGGTGTGGAAGCCGAGATGGGGCGCGAGACGCCCGAGGTGCCTGTGAAATCGCGGGCGAACTGGTAAAAGGCGTTCCCTGTCCCGCCAAGATCGCTTCGCTGCACCCATGCCGCCCCGCCCCCCTCAATTCCCACTCCTCCTTGTCCTCGCGTTCGGCTTCGCCCGCGCCGCCGTCCCCGCGCCCGACCTCGTCTTCGCCGCCGGCTCCGACTGGGAGGTCGTCTCTTCCGGCCACCAGTTCGCCGAGGGTATGGCCTGGGATGCGGACGGGCACCTTTACTTCACCGACGTGCCACGGGGGCAGCTGTTCCGGGTGGATCGCGCGACGGGCGCAAAGACGCTCGTTGATGCCGCCACCGGCCGCGCCAATGGCATCGCCTTCGGACCCGACGGCCGGCTCTACGGCTGCGCGAGCGGGGACCGCTGCATCTACGCGTGGGACCCGGGAACATGGCGTAAAACCAAGGTCACCGAGGGTACCCAGTCCAACGACCTTGTCATCCTGCGCGACGGCACGATTTTCTACACGGAACCGGGCACGATGCTGGTGTGGCGCCTCGCGCCGCGCACGTTTGACCGCGAAGTGGCGGCGAAGCTCCCGTGGAGCCCCAACGGCATCGGCACCTCGCCCGACCAACGCACGCTGCTGGTCGCCGAATTCAACGGCGACACCATCCACGGCTTCCCGCTGGAGCCGGGCAACCGGGTCGCGGGCCCGGCACGGCCCGCCTACAAGGTCGCGGTGCCGGCCGACGGGCAAGGCAAGCTGGACGGCCTGATGACGCTTCCCGACGGGCGCCTGCTCATTGGCACCGCGCTGGGCCTGCAGATCGTGCCGCCTGGGTCCGCGCCCGGCGGCGCCGGCCGTCTTGTCATCGTGCCCGCGCCGCAGGGCCGCCCACGCAACAACTACGTGCGCGTCAGTCCGGACGGCGCCTGGCTCTACGAGGCCCACGCCCTCGACCTGCTGCGCCGCCGGTTGCGGCCGGAGTTCGCCCGGCCGTAGCGTGTCCGGAGCACCGGCGGCGAGCGGAAGGCTGCACTCGGGCTACAGGGCGCCCCAGTCGGACACCGGTCGCCCACGCGGTCGAAAGCAGCAGCACTGGACCAGGATTGGAGGCAGACCGCGGGCAGCCCGACGACGACGGGGGCAGCGTGTTGTCTGTTGCAAGGGCAGGTCGGGCAAACCACCCACCCGGACGACCGAACGGACGATTGCAACAGGCAACAGGCTGAACCCGAGTTGCCCGCCCGACCACAACAGGTCGGGATTAAACCTGCCGCGCCTCCAGCCCCAGGGCCTTCGCCGCTTCCGCTTGGCGGAGATCGTAGGTGTAAAGTTCCGCGAAGCCGTGCTGCAGTGCCGTGACCAGATGCAAACAATCGGCCGAGCGGAGAAATACCGTCTCCGGCAGCGTGATGTAGGTCCGGGCCGCGGAAGCGAGGATCGCGGCATCGAGCGGCAGCCACGTCCAGAAGCCGACCTCGTCGTCCTGGATGAACTGGCGGGTCGCGATCAGGAACTGGTCGCGGGTCCACTTCCGTTCGCGCAGTTGACGGTGGAAGACCGCCATCAGCTCCGCCCGCGCCAATTCGGAGACCAATACCTGATCCTCGGACTCCAGCAGGCTGCGAACCGCGGGCGACTCCCGTTCGGCAACGTAAAGTTTGGCCACCACCGAGGTGTCGCAGAAAATCACGGTCCACGGTCCCCCCGCACCTCGTCCAACGCCGCCCGCACGTGGTCCCCCGCCGGCTGGGCCATCATCGCCTCGTAGCCGGGCACCACGACCCGCTTGCGTGGCTGCGGCCGCACCAAGGCGGGATGCGCGAGCACGGCCACCAGTTGGCCGCGGTCGGTGATGGGAATCGGGCGCTTGGAGGCTCCGGCGCGCCGGACCGACCGCCCCGTGTCATCATGGAGCTGCTTCACCGTGAGAACCTTACGAGAGGGCATCCGCCACGAGAATCCGAAGCCTCCGGAAGGTCAAGAGTCACAGAGTCACTTATCCCTCCCCGGGGCGCCGGAGGGAGGGGGGCGCAACCTGCTGCTCGCTGGGGGGCGCGGCCCCGGAAGGCAGACAGCTCTTTGCGGGCTGAGCCCTGCCCCCTCTCCCCCGGCCGAAACTGGATCCGCCCATGACACGCCATCCCCGCATCCCAGCACCCCTGCTGGGCGGGTGCCCAGCCCCCGCCCTACCGGAATTCAGGGCCGACCACGCTGCCCGGCGATGCCACCTTCCGCGGACCACCCTTGGAGACCGCTCCCGCCGCGCCTGCGACGGTTCAGAACCGGAAGAAGTTCGTCAGGGTGATCGACCGCGGCTCGGTGTAGCGCGGATAGCGGGCGGTCGTGCCCTGATTCGTCACATTGTTGAAGACGTTGTCGAGATTGAGCTGCGCGGCCCAATTCACCCGGCCGAGCTTCCGCGAATACTTGAAGAACGGGCTGAACACGCACTCATCCGCGTTCTGTCGCTCCGGGACCACTAGGACGCCGGTGATGAAGAGCCCACCGGGATTGCGCCGGGCCCCGCGCGCCCACCGCACGGATCCGCCCGCGCTGAAGCCCTGCAACGCCCCCGCCCGGAAATCATAGCGGGTGACAAAACTTCCCCGATATCGCCTCGGCTGGCGGTTGTCGTCGTTCTGACCCTCGATGTACACGTCGCTCCCGGCGAGGGCGGCATCAATCTCGGTCGCGGACCGGCCCAGGGAAGCGAGGTGTGTGCGGGCCGCCTGCACCTTCGCCCGAAACTGGGGCACGGAGGCGGAACGGAAGTCCTGCGTCGTGGCGAACGCCAGCCGGGAGGTCCAGTTGCGGGTGGGATTGGCCGTGAGCTCCAGTTCCCAGCCCTGCGTGGTGCGATCATTCGAGTCGGAAGTGCCCAGGATCAGATCCGGCGACGGCGTCGTGCGCCCGGTATTGAGGGCCTCATTCACCTCGGTCTGCAGGGCCGCGCTGATGTTGGTCGCGTAGTTCTCGGCCGTGTTATCGAACCGGATCAGGTTGGCGTTGATGCGGCCGCCTAGGAGGATGAACCGCAGGCCAAGATCATTGCCGGAGCCGGAGGTCGGCTTGCGGGCGTTCCCTTGGAGATCGGTGCCGACATTGTCGGTGAACATCGCCGACTCCTGGTAGGAAGCGGTCACGGCAAGCCAGGGGGTAAGACTGAACACCGCGCCAGCGGTCTTGTTGGTTCGCCAGGTGTCAGCGCCAGGCCGGGTGGGGATTTCCGCGGCATCCTCCGATACCGGCCGGCCGGCGGCGTCCACGAACTGCGTCTCCTGGAACACCGCGCTCAGCTGGGTCGGGAGATTGCGCGCCTGCTTCCAGTGATCGCGGCTGAGGCCGATACTGGTGCGCAGGCGCTGCTGGAAGAACGCCCCGAGATGCTGGAACACCGCCGTGGAGAGCGACTGGTCAAAGTATTCGAGGCTGTTGGTGAAGTAGTCGACGACCCCGGGTAGCCTCGGGATCCGGAGGTTCTCCCCGTTGCCGTCCTTGAAGTAATACCAAGGGGAAACCACGTTGTTGGCGAGGCGGGCGGCCACTCCCGTGTAGCCCCGGCGGGTGATCTCCTCCTTCGTGAAGGCCCACCCCATCCCCTTGATCCGATTGATCTCGGCCCGGTGATTGGCGCTGACGATGAAGCGATGGGACGTGTTCCCGAGGGAAAGAGTCCGGAGCCCCATCAGGCGCACGGACTGCATGTCGCGATCCTCGTAACGGCGCTGGATGGAGCCCGGGATGAAGAGCTGCTCGAAATTGGGGTTGGGGATCGTGCGGGTCGGGTCGTTGGGAAAGGCGGGATCGGGCAGCACCCGGTTGACGTCGATGAAGATGCCCCGGGCGTTGGCGCCCCAGATGTTCGCATTGCGCGTGAGGCTCTGGTCCGTGAACTCCTTCTGGCGATTGAAGGCCAGCCAGACGCTGGTGTCGCGGGAGAAGCTGTGCTGGACGGAAAGGTTCGTGGAGTGACTGACGTAGCGGACGCGGGTGTCGGGACCGGCCCAATCCTGCGTGAGCGGGAACTGGGGATTCTGCGTCGGCAGGAACGGCAGGCGGTTGGGGTTCTGCGGATCGGTGGCGTTGGTGGCGCCCGCGCCCTGGATCAGGGTCGACACGCGGTAGGCGGGAAAGGCCGCGGTAGTCCCCGCCGAAGCCAGATTGTACAAGCTGCCGCGAATGTACATCTGGGTGGTGTTGGCCAGGGTAGAACTGCCGGAAAGGCGCTGCATGCCCACTCCGTTGGCCTGCGTCCCGGCCCGCACGGGATCGGCGTCCTGCGCGTTGGTGCCGGAGCCGCGAACATAGGCGGTGGTCAGGTCCACCAGCGCCGTGTGACTGATGGAACTCAGCAGGCGGCCGGACTCAAAGGTGGCATCGATCACCGTGTTGCCGTGCTTGAACGGCTGATAGCGCACGGCGCCCGCCCAGCCCCGCATATTGCGCGCGGTGTTCTCGTGCCAGCCCTCCAGGTCCGAGTCGACGAGGTTCAGGCGCAGGGCGAGCGTGTTGTCCACCAGCACGCGATTGAGATCGGCCGTGAGCCGCTGGGAACCGCGGTCATCGAACCGGACCTGCGCCTCGTGGCTGTTGCGGAAGCGGGCCCGCTTGGACCCGGTGTTGATGGTTCCCGTGGCATCGGTGTCACCATACGAGATGCCGCCGGCGCCGCGGGAGATCTCCATCCGCTCCAGATTGTAAGTGTCCATCGGGGCGTAAGTGGGGAATCCGTCCTTCAGCTGGCGCCCGGAGGGCAGGCCGCGGAAATTGATCCGGTTGCCGGAACGGGCCCCGATTGCGGCGCCCACCTGCATATTGTCGTTATAGACATTTTCGGCGCCCACGGCGAACTCCATGGCCTGGAAGAAGTCCGTGATGCCAAGATCCGCCATAAACTCCGAATTGAGGACGGAGATCGAGTTGGGCAGATTGGCCAGCGACTCATTGGTGCGCGTGCCGCTCATCGCGGTCGAGGATTCGTAGCCGACCTCGCTGCCGGCCGTGACCTCGAAGGGGGTGAGGGTGACGGGGCTGTCCGGGGTACCCGCGGCCGGTCTCGCGCTCGCCGCGGGCGCGGCGGGTGGACTGGGCGGGGTGGCAGCGAAGGCGACCGCGGTGGCGAGGGCTCCGGCGGCCAGCAACAAACGGCCGCGCCGGAGGGAGGAGTTCAAGGGGGTCGGCATTGGGGGTTTGGGGACTCCCTTCAATCGTGCGCTTTCACGGTTCACCGTCGATCCACTTCGGGCTGTTGCGGGGAGGGGAATTCGGGCCGCGGGGCCGCGTTGGAGCGCGGGCCTCCGCCCCCGGGCCGAACGCACCGCCCACCCTACCCCGATTCAACCTTCAGCGGACTGACCGCTTCGGGCTACGCCCCCGCCCACCACGGTTTTTCTTGCCCGGCGGCAAGCCCGCGGGACGCTCGGGCAGCCATTCCGCTCCCTTTGTCTCGCTCCGGATGAAATCCCTGCCGCGCCCCACCTCTGTACTCTTTGGCCTTTTGTGCGTGCTGGCGGGGCCTTCCGTGGCCGCACCGACGGCGCCGCCGGCGAAGCCGAACATCGTCTTCATCATGGCGGACGATCTGGGCTGGAAGCATCCCGGGTTCAACGGCGGTGACCCCCGGCTCACGCCCAACCTCGATCGTTTGGCGCAGGAGGGTCTCCGGCTGACGCAGTTCTATGCCCAATCGGTGTGTTCCCCGACGCGGACGGCCTTGCTGACGGGTCGCTATCCCTTCCGCACCTGGATGGATTGGCGCTCGGAGGACTTTGGCAAAGCGGAATTCCTGGAGCGGCTGGGCCTGACCCTGCCCCAGGCACCGGACGGACAGGATACCCGGCGGATCCACGGTTTGGACTCCAAGGAGCGGACCCTCGCCACCGCCCTACGGGAGGCAGGATACTACACCGCGATCACCGGCAAATGGCACCTCGGCGAATGGAAGAAGGAACACCTGCCCCTGCAACGCGGGTTCGATCACCAGTACGGCCACTATGCGTGGGGCATTGATTATTCGAGCAAGCTGATCCTGCACCATACGCCGGCGCATTTCACGGTCTATGACTGGCACCGGAACGAGCAGCCCTTGCAGGAACAAGGGTACGTGACGGATCTGATCGCAGCCGAGGCGGAGCGGGTCATTGCGGCTCAGAATCCGGACCGGCCCTTTTTCCTCTATGTCCCCTTCACGGCGCCCCATGGCCCCCTGGATCACGCCCCCCGGTATGGGCAGGAGTTCGGCCTCCTCGGCGCGACGTTGAAAATCCTAGATGAAGGCGTGGGGCGCATCCTCACGGCCCTGGAGAGAAAAGGTCTGACCCGGAATACCCTCGTTATCTTCACGAACGACAATGGCGGCCTGACCGAGGAGAGTAATCGTCCGTTGCGGGGCAAGAAGGACACCAACTGGGAGGGCGGCATCCGGGTGCCGGCGCTCCTGCGCTGGCCGGGGGTCATTGAACCGGGCAGCACCAGCCACGGGCTGATGCATATGACCGACTTCTATCCGACGCTGATCCAGCTGGCGGGCGGCAGTCTGGCGCAGGAGCTGCCGCTCGATGGATTCGATATGACCAGGATGCTGCTGCAACGGCAACCGAGTCCGCGGGAGGAGATCATCTTTGAGGTCGCCGGCAGCGTGAGAGTTCCCGCGATTCGCCAGGGGGATTACAAGCTGGTCGGCCATGAGTTGTTTAACCTCGCCCTCGACCCGGGTGAAACCACGGACCTTGCCGCGTCCCACCCGCAAATCGTCGCCCGGCTCAAGGCGCGATTGAAAGCGGCCAGCAGCGAACGGCCCCCGCTGGGCGCCAAGACCGCGTTGATGGTGCCTCCGCTCCCGTACATCTATGGGGAACTCGAGAACCGGAACCCGCCCCAATGGTTGATCGAGGTGGTGGAGGCGCGTCGGCGCCAGCAGCCGCAGACCCTTCCCCCCGGCGTCACCCCCTGGCCCAAGCCGCCTCCCCCAGTGCCGCCTTTGTGGTAGCGCGGGGCAGGCCCAAAGCCGTCAGCCGGTTACAAGCTAGGCGGCCCTGCCCTGAGGGCGGATGTTCTGCTCTCTAAACCTTGGCCCCCCTACCCGGCCTGAATATCCTGGGCACCAGTGTCATCAGGAGCCGGCAACCGCATCGTGCGCTGGCCTGACCCCCTTAGGGTTCGGCCGCGCCACGCGGGCTCGAATCCAGGTTTTACCCGCGACGGCCGGACTTTTACGGAAACCGCACTTGTTCTCATTCCCGGTGCGGCTAATCTCCGCCCTATGACCAAAGTCCAGGCCATCGAGAACGCCATCAAGCAACTGACCCCGGATGAAGTCCGGCAGGTGCGCGCGTGGCTCGATGACTTCCTCGAGGATCAACTCGAACTCACCGACGAGTTCAGGGCCAAGATCGAACGTTCCCAACAGGCGATGCTAGCGGGCGAACGCCCCCGGGTGAGCCAACCCTAGGTCAAGCAGACGTTTCCTTCCGCCCCAGCCGGGATGAGCCGCGCGCAGCAGGTTTACCAGCGGGATTTCGATGCGGATTTTCTCCGGCTGCCACCGGAGCTGAGAAAGCGCCTGCAGGACGCCCTCGATGCGATGGGGAAGGATCTTCGTGCCGACCCGCATCATCGCCTGACCGGAGTCCAAGCGTTTCGAATGCGAGTGGGGGATTACCGCGTCATCTACGATTTCGACGCTGCCAAAAACGAGATCCAACTTCTTGCCGTCGGCCATCGACGCGAGATCTACCGGGGCTGAACCGCAGGCCGAAGGGATGATCGGCGGGATCGGACGCGATCCGTTTCAGTCTGATGCAGATCCGATCAGAACTTGAGCGGGTCGCCGGCAGTTGACCGTTGTAAACCTCAAGCCACTGCGCTCCCAGAGCCAGAAGGAGCCGGTCGATGCACCCTGCACTGGCCGGACCCCTTGGATTCTCGGTTGAAACGTTGTGCCGGCGGCGCGGAACATAGGGCGGTCCTCCGAACGAAAGTTCGGGTGCAATCAGCGGACCAACCCCTCGCGTGGCATCCCCATTTGACCGCCAAGGGTAAACGACGACTATCCGCGATGTTGCCCGAAGGACGCTCATTCGCCCCGCGTTGGCCTTGGCTGCTCCTGGCGCCGCTGATCGTCAGCCTCTTGCCGCCGGCTTCCGGCGCGATCCGGACGGACGGCTCCCCCGGCACCTTGCTGTTCCAATTTTCCGGGTCGGCCGGTGACGGCGCCTGGGGCGCCGTGAACGACGGCGTGATGGGCGGCGTCTCCCGCGGTGGCGCGACCATCATCGATGGCGTCCTGCACTTCCGCGGGGTGCTTTCCCTGGAGAATAACGGCGGGTTCTCTTCGGTCCGATCCTCCGGCCCGGCCCGCGACCTGAGCCCGGCGACGGCGATTGTGCTGCGCGTGCGGGGCGACGGTCGGACCTACCGCCTGCAACTCGCGACCGACGCCTCGTTCCGCGGGGCCCGCATCTCCTACCAGGCGCCCTTCGCGACCCGGCGCGGGGAATGGATCGAGGTCACGGTGCCGCTCGACTCCCTAGAACCCCGGTTCCGGGGGCAGCGGCTGCGCGGACCACCGCTGGATCGCTCGCGGATCGAGGAGTTCGGCCTCTCGCTGTCGGACGGTAACCCGGGGCCCTTCGCGCTCGAGGTCGATTGGATCCGGTCCCGTTGACCGGTCGCGCGTCAGCAACCCGCAGGGGTCCGCCCCGGCCGCTCAGCGACTGGGGCAGGACTGGCGGGAGACTGGGCCAGGTAGGGAAGGACGGGAAGGCGGTGAACCGGGCTCAGATCCGCAACGCCTTCGTCCACGGGGGTGGGGCGTTACCGGACGGGGCGGGGGCGCCCGCGCTTTCCTGCACCTGGTTTCCGGCCTGCAGGGCGGCCTCGACGAGGCGGAGGAGGGTGCGGCCAAGGTCCTCCTCGGAAAGGGCGGGGCCGGCCAAGGAGGCAAGCGCGACCAGGCGATCGGAACCATCGATCTGGCCAAGGCCGACACTGAAGCCGTCGCTGGACATCAGGCCCACGTTCAGACGCGCGACGAGTCTCCACTGTTCGGGGGCCTGGGGAACCTCGGCGAGGATCTCGACGTAGGCGAACAGCCGGTCGGAGGCGGGAGCGTATTCGAGTTCGAGGCGGGCGCCGGAGGCGAGCCGGACGGCGGCGGCACCCTGGTCGTCGAGCTGGAAGAAAGGCATGCTCGCGGCCGCGCCGAAGGCTTGGACGATCGGACGGAGGCGCTCAAGGGACTGGCCAGGTACGGGGTTCATCAGGAAAACGGGGTGGCGGACGGGTGGAAAGTCCGGCTGAGCACCACGACTCGGCCGGGGCAGGACAAACGGAATGAGGGTGGCCTAGCCCGTTCGGGTGATGGCGACGGGCCCAACCGGCGCCGCCCGCATCCACCCGTCGGCCCGAGGACTTTACTGCGTGTTCGTGGCCAGCGGTGGCTGGTCCATCACCTGATTCAGGGCGACCGCCGGGGTTTGGCCGTCGGCGATGAGTTGGCGGTAAAGGGCTTTGCTCGCCTCGGGGAAGCCGGCCAAGACTTCGGGGAGATCATTCTGCGTCGCCGCGGTCGTCGGTCGGTTCGCGGGGGTGGCAGACTCGAGCTGGTTCAGAACCTGATCCAGTGCGACCGCCGGACTTTGGCCATCGGCGATCAGTTGACGGTAGAGCGCCTTACTCGCCGCGGGGAAGTCGGCCAACGGGTCCGGGAGGTCCGTCGATGACTCGGGGCGCTGCTGGACGTCCGCCACGCTCTGCCAGTGCTGGTCGCCCGTGTGGTAGAGGGTTATGGCGGGCGGATTCCCATTCCGAAGCCGGGCCAGCCCGGCTGCCGCCGGCGAGTCAAAGCTCTCGGTGCGCCCCATATCGTCGGGATGATAGACCTGCACGCCATCGATGCTGCTGGCCACCGCAACCGGCCGGCCCGTCTGCAGTGCCAGGAGGCGTGCATGCCCCTTTTCGCCCCAGATGTCGCTATCGCCGCCGTCCGGCAAATCGATGCCCGCGTTCAGCACGTTGCGCAGCCTGGTCAGCTCAGTCGCGATCCCCGCCGGATCGGTCTGATCGGTGACCCATCGCTGCTGCGCCGGCGAGAGACGATCCAATTGGCCAAGTAGGCTCTGGCGCACCGCCTGCTGGGGGAGGTGTCCCTCGGGACGGACTCCGTTCAGCTGATGGGCCATCGAATGAAACATGCAGTGGCCGCCACCGCCGGCCTCGAAGGGCCGCAAGCCTTGGGCGGCCAGAAGGTGATCGAAGGCGGCCTTCCTCTGCTGCTGGGCGGCACTCCGGGCTGCGCTGGTTGCCTCGTTCCACTGCCTTTGGACCTTTTGGGTCAACTGCTGTAGTTCACTCGGGGGCAATTGGGAGTTGCGGAGTCTGTTCTGCAGTTTGGACAACTCATCAGAAGTGGATTGCGCGGTGGGCTGATACTTGCCCGCGAGATCCCGGGCCTCCTGCGCGGTGATCGAGGCTACCGGGGCTGCTTTAGGCTGGGGGGGAAAGACGATGGCGAGGGCCTCGTCGTGGGAGAGCGTCGGGTCGTCCTGACGCAGCTTGAAGTAGAGCGCCTGATCCCGCGGCGAATAATCCGCCACATTCGCGCGATCTTCCGCCGTGACGGGAATCTGGGGCCGCCCCGGGTCGGCCGCGCCCTGCGCGATGGCCTGCTGATGGTTCTCCAGTTGCCGGGCGCCCATCCGGCTCAGGGCCTCGCTGCCGGCGAAACTCTCGGTGGTGCTGCCTCGGCGGACCGCGGCGGCCGGGTCGGACGAAGTCTGGCTGAGGCGCGAGGGGGTGGCCGGTTGCGCTCCCTGTCCGAGCTTGCCCAGCGCGTGCCGGTAGGCGGAAACGGCGAGATCGATCACGCCTCCCACGACCGTGACCCAGGCGAGGATCCGCAGCGCCAGGAGCGGTTTGTTCGTCGCGGACAGGTTCCGCCACGATTGCTTGAAGGCCTCCCCAAAGCTGGTCGGTGCGTTCGCTTCGGCCCGAAGGGGCGCCACAGGCGGGGGCGTCTTTCCGATGGTGTTGGACATGGCTGGGAGGGGAAAGGGGGGATGGGGCTCGGCTCCCGTGGGCGTTCAGCGAGGGGGAGGCCGGAGCTCAGGATTCAGGGCGGGCGGGATGGGACCAAGGGAATGGTTAGGCGGGGACAGGAAGGGGATCCCGCGCGGTCGGGAACAAACGCAATCGGGTCGAGTTGACCCATTCGGGTGAGGAACGGGCGTGGATTTGCGGGAGCGTGCCCTTATGCGCCGGACTGCGCCCCACGCGCCCCTGATCGCGTCCCCGGCGTCGAGGGGCGCCAGCCCGAGCCCCGCGACAGCCTGAACCCCGCAGGTTGGCACGCCCCGAAGAATCGACCAGTTCCCCTTGTATTGGCCGCGCGACTGGGGAACCTTGGCGAACAAAGAGACCCTTCGTTCGTGAATCCAAAAACCGTGGCAGGCCTCATCACTGGTGCGCTGGTGATCTTCATTCTGGTGCTCGGCGGCTCCTCGGCCACCTATGTGGTCGAGCCGGGGCACCGTGGGGTCGAGGTGATGCTCGGCCGGGTGTCGCCCGGCTTCAAACCGGAGGGCTTCGGGCTGAAGCTGCCCTTTGTGACGCGCATCGCACCGATGCTGATCCGGCAACAGACCTCGAAGATGACGGTGGACTGCTATTCCTCGGACCTGCAGCAGGTGAAGATGTCGGTACGGCTGCTCTATCGGGTGCCGGAGGCCTCGGTGGTGACGGTCTTCCGCGACTATGCCGGCAGCCCCTTCGACTCGCTGATCCGCCCCCGGATCGCGGAAGCGATCAATGAGGTCACGGCGTTGCGCACGGCGGAGGTGATCGTGCAGAAGCGCGAGGAGGTGAAGAGCCTCGCGGTCGAGAGCGCCCGCCGGAAGATCGGCCCGATCCTCACCATCGAGGATCTGGTGATCGAGGACATCAACCTGACCTCGGCGCTGGAGAATGCCATCGAGGCCAAGATGGTGCAGGAGCAGGAGGCGGCGCGGGCGCGGTTCGCGCAGCAGCAGGCCCAGACCGAGGCCAATACCGCCATCATCAAGGCCCGGGGCGAGGCGGAGTCCATCACCCTGCGCGGGCGGGCGCTGCGGGAAAACCCGGGCGTGCTCGACCTGCAAATCATCGAACACTGGGACGGCGTGGCGCCGCAGGTGGTCGGACCCGGCGTGTCCGGGGCCAATATGCTGCTGCCGCTGGGGGAACTGGCCGCCGACGGGGCCGCGCCCGCCGCGGCGAAGGGAGGTGCCCGATGAGCCGGCGAGTATTCGAGGCGGAGACGGTGGAGATCGACCCGGCTTGGATCCGGCGGATCTTCGGCCTCCTGCTCATCCTGATCGTGGTCGTGGTGCTCGCCTCGTCGGGCACCTACATCGTGCAGCCGGGTTTTCGCGGAGTGGCGGTGACGCTCGGCACGGTGGCCCCGGAATTCCGGCCGGAAGGCTTCGGCCTGAAGCAGCCGTTCCTGACGCACATCCACCCGATCTCCGTGCGGCAACAGACCCGCGCGATGCCGGCGGAATGCTACTCCTCCGACCTCCAGCAGGTGAAGATGGAGGTGCACGTGCTCTACCGCGTGCCGGAGGCCTCGGTGGTGAAGATCTTCCAGGAGTACGCGGGCGAGCCGTTCGATAACCTGATCGCCCCGCGCGTGATGGAGGCGCTCAAGGAGGTCGCCGCGACGCAGAGCGCCGAGCAGATCGTGAAGCGCCGCGAGGAGATCAAGAGCCGCGCCCTCGAACTGGCCCGGCGCAAGATTGGGGCGCAGTTCCTGAACGTCGCCGACTTGGTGATCTACAATCTGGCCCTCTCCAACGAGTTGGAGACGGCGATCGAGATGAAGATGGTGCAGGAGCAGGAGGCGGAGAAGGCCAAGTTTACCCAGCTCAAGGCGCAGATCGAGGCCGACACCGCGATCATCCGCGCCAAGGGCGAGGCGGAGGCCATCCAGATCCGCGGCGCCGCGCTCAAGGCCAACACCGACTTCATCAAGCTGGAGATCCTGCAGCGCTGGAACGGGCGCTCGCCGCTGGTGGTCGGCGGCGGCGGCTCCGGCGTGATGCTCTCGCTCGATGAACTGTCCCGCCGCGCGGGGGCGGCCGTGCCCCCCAAGCCCGGCACTCCTGCGCCGGCGAGTCCGGCCCGCCCGCCCGCGACGCCGCCCCCGGCGGCCCGTCCGAACCGATGACCCCCCGCAAGCGGGCGATTCTCCAGTGCGGCGTGCTGGTCGGGGTGGCCTTCCTGCTGTTCCTCGTGTTTCCAGCCACCTTCCGCTTTGTGGAGAGGGCCGCGCGCGAGCTGCGGTACCTGTGGTGGCTGATCCTGCTGCTGGCGCTCGGCGTCTGGCTGATCTGGGGCGTGGGCCGCCGGCCGCGGGGCTGACCGCCAGGACCCCGGAGGTCGGCCATCAGAAACTCCTGCGCTCCATCATCAGGAGAAGCCGGCCACTGCACCCTGCACTGGCCTGACCCCTGAGGTCACCCCTGAGGATCGGCGGCATTTTGGAGTTCGCCTCAACCGATGCACCTTGAGAAGCCTGATCCGTGATGAAATCCGCCGCCCAATTCTGGTGTTGCCTAGCGATTTGCGCCCTCAGCCCGCGGGCCGAAGGATCCGAAGTTAGTCATTACGTTTACTTCGGACGGGACCGCGGGGGCATCACCCAAAACACCTTTCTCGGTACCAAGGCCCTCGAAGGAGCACAGTTGCGGTACACCTGGCGGGAACTGGAGCGGGAGAAGGATCGCTACGATTTTGGCGACATCGAGCGGGACTTGGCGTTCCTCCAAGCCAAGGGCAAGAGGCTGTTCATCCAGATTCAGGACGCCTCCTTCAGCCCTAAGGCGGTGCTTGTCCCGCGCTACCTGGTCGAGGAACCCCAGTTCAACGGCGGCGCCGACAAGCAATACCACATCCCGAACAATGATGAGGACCGCGCCACCCTCCAAGGTTGGGTGGCCCGGCGCTGGGACCCGGCGGTGCGGGAAAGATTTCACCGGTTGCTCGATGCCCTGGGCCATCAATTCGACGGGAGGATCGAGGGCATCAACCTGCCTGAGACGGCCGTGGACTTTGGCGGGACCGGGAAGCTGTTCCCGGCCGGGTTCACCCACGAAAGCTACCGCGACGCGATCCTGGCCAATATGACGGCCCTGAAGCGCGCGTTCCCCCGTTCCGTCACCCTCCAATACGCGAACTTCATGCCCGGTGGTCAGGCCTACCTGCGCAGCGTCTTCGAGCGGGCCAAGGAGTTGAAGGTGGGGGTCGGCGGACCCGATCTTCTGCCGTTCAGGCCATTCCAGATGCGGAACTCCTATCCGCTCATCCGGGATTCGGCGGGCTTGGTCCCGAGCGGCATCGCGGTCCAGGAGGGCAACTACGACGACCGGAATCCGGCGACCGGCCAGCCGGCGACCATTCCCGAACTGATCGCGTTCGCGACCGGGTTTCTCCAGGTCACCTACATCTTCTGGGGAACCCAGGAGCCCTTCTATTCCGAGCAGGTCATCCCGCTTCTGCAGGGGCAGCGCTAATCCGCGCCTGAGTCAGCAGGCCGCGAAAGAATGGGGACAGCCTGTTGCAGCTTGCGCCGGCGTGTTTGCGGCGCGACCCACCCGGCGGCCACCGGAAGGCGCGCAACGTGCAACGGCTGACCCGTACCGGCACGCCCTCGCGGCAAAAGGCATTGCCGCCGGTGCACCGCCGGGATTGCTTCCCGGGCGGAATTCCCGGCCGCGCGCGCCGCATCCCCCGCCCCTCCCTATGCCCCGTTTCCCCGTCCTGCTGGGCTTGGCCCTGGCGCTCCCGCCCGC
>SXGQ01174254.1_pt1 | contig 16038 bp, 21 predicted proteins | sample 3178371 | NCBI WGS metagenome assembly SXGQ01 (sample SAMN11356859, study PRJNA531348) | freshwater metagenome | isolation source: freshwater sample F1-20 | place: China: Fuxian Lake, Yuxi | collected 2017-12-25
AGGCTCCTGGGGCATCACTGCCGGTTCCGCACAGATCGCGTATCGCCGTCACTACTACCTGGACGCCCGTTACGTCTACCTCGGCTTCCGGCTTGTTCTCGAAGTCCCAAAAGAGTAAACCCCCGACATTTCTGTCGAGGGTTCTAAGAGCTAGAGATCCGAAGATCTAGCGTTCCTTACTCCGGATTGAGGCTCTTCTTGAGAGCCTTGCCGGCGCGGAACACCGGAATACGGCGCTCAGGCACTTCGATCGAGGTGCCGCTCTTCGGGTTGTGGCCCTTGAACGCACGACGCTTCGAGACGGTGAAGGTGCCGAAGTCAGAAATGGTGACCTTGGCAGACTCTTCGCCAGAAGCAAGGTGCTCCTGCATAAGATCGAATACGCCATTGACGTAGTCGGCCGCACGGACCTTCGGGATTTCAAGCTTTTCAGCGAGCTGCGCGATCAGATCAGACTTGTTCATGGTTGCCTCCTGCAAACCTCGCTTGGTTTGACGGTACGATTCTAAGCACTTTTGTTTGAGTAGGCAAGCTTTACAGGCCGGAGAAGTGAACTTTTTTTGTTGTAGGTCTGACAGTCGGCAATAGTCACTCAAAACGAGTGCTACCCGTACGGCAAGAGATCCTAAAGGTCGTTAGCTTTCCGTATAAGCCTGGATTCTCTTTTGCCGTATCTTGAGTGGACCATCGAAGCCTCGTTCCGACCGGAAGAAGCCTTTCTTCTGTACGTCGTTATGTTGCAGAACAAAGAATACACCTTGACGATTGAGACTGCGCCGGCACGAACTTTTCCATTACCGTCGTACGAAGACGATGACGGAGATTACGTTTTACGATTCTTCTTGGAATGCACACAAGACATGACCTTCACGTATAACCGGGTCACGTTTCACAAGAGGAAACCCAAAATCTTTGAGTACGTGGACGAAGCTAAGAACTGGGCCGAAGAGTATTTGTTGAGTCCAATGGAACGTTTGACGTGCGGTTTGAAGTAGGGAGCCACCATGGCGGGATGTAAAGCAGATCTCAAAAAGATCAAGACGATGAACGAAAGTGAGTACTTTCAGACATCGCGCCCTGGCTTAGAGGACATGAACCGTCAGATGAACGGCTGGAACATCTGGGCGCAACCGGTTTACGTTCGTGCTAAGGCTTTGGCTAAGGTTCTTAATGAAAATAATCTCTGGTACAACGTCAAGCCTGCATGGCGAAAGCTCAAGCCAGGTTGGAATGATCACATCGAGCGGTTGATTGCAAAGCAAGAGAAAGAGCTTGAGAATTGTACCATCACATTGCTACAAGGCTTTAATTACGATGATGCGACTGCCGGAGCCATCGCCAAAGCCTTAGGTCCATTGATGGAACCGTTTGATAACCGGTACTTCTGGTTACCGGAAGAAGGCGGTTTCTGGCGTGACTGGTTGCTCCAGTTGACAGAACAGCAGAAACAATGGGTGACTCGAACGGGGATCAAGAACAAGCCCTTAGAGACTTTAATATCCAAGGCCATCTCGGCGGAAAATCTGAAAGATGGTCGTCATCAGTTCCAGATCATGATGAAAGGCGTCGACAACCTGACGGATTTGTTCTTCGATGTCGCTCGTCTCTTTTACGACCCTGTCGGCCTGGTTTCCGAAAAAGTCTCCGGTGAGCTGAAGAAGCACGGGGTATCGGACAAAGTTGCAGATAAAGCGGGCAAAGAGGCGACGGAAAAGCTGAAGTTGAAGAATCCCGATCCGCAGACCACATCTTTATCTCCCGCAGACATCGAGAAGGCGGCGAATTGGGCGGCCGACAAGTTCGAAGGTAGCTATCTTGAAAAGTTTGACCGTCAGATCCGGAAGTTGGATTCCGAGTATAAAGCGGCGCAACAGGCTTATGCCCAGTCACAGACGCTCTCGACGGAACACGTCGCTGTCGTCACCAAAAAACCGGAACAATCCGTATGGCCGCTTCTGCTGGGATTCGGTAGTGCTGCCGTCCTGCTAGGTGTCATCTTCTGGCCGGCGAAAAGGAAATAGTCATGGGTAAGCCGAAATATCAGGATCTCTATAAGAACCAGACCGCTCGCATTTTCGCTCGTGCGTATGCCCGTTTAGTCACAGAAATGGGGTTATCTCCCATTATCTTAGGTGTGGATCTCAACAAAGAAGGGTTCAAATGGAGTGACGAAGCCGCGTATGGATTCAAGAAGGCGTTCCCTCGTCCTCAGATCTATTACGTGTTGCAAAACGATCGGGCACAGGCGACACGAGATCCAGAAACCGGTCGGTTTGAACAGAGGAATCGTTACGGCGATTATCTGGCCGCCCAGATCCGCTACCCGTCGACGTTACAGAGTAGTCAACGGGAGAAGTACAACAAAGCAATTGTATGGTGTGATGGCGATTCCCGTGATTCCGATCGCAACGCGAAAGCCAAACACCTGAATTGTACGGAAAATGCGCAGATCAACGCTAAATTGGTCTGGTTGTTCAAAGATCTCCAGAAATTCATCGATGCGATCAAAGCGTCGGTCAAAAAGAACAACGCGACAGAAAAGTTCAACATCTACGCTCTTCAAGCTGCCTTAGACGAGGCGGAGAACAATCTGCAGTCGTACAAATACAACTTAGGTTCTCAGTACGCGTACAACACGCGGGATCTGGAAACCTTGTATTCCATAGCTCCGATCATGCGGTGGTTCTTCGAGGTCGCTCCTAAGCTCGCACCTGTGATGTTCCAGAAAACTAGTAAACTTCTGCCGTTCTATGCGAAATACAAGGCACAGGGCAAGAACGCTGTTCAGGATTTTCCGTGGTTCTGTGATATCGATACGACGCCCAACGCAGCTACCTCGACCATCCAGAAAGGGATGTTCATGCAGGACTGGGATACGTTGCAGTCCATGATGACGAGCAGTGCGCCGACAACAGAAGCGCCCGTAACGACACAAGCACCGCCTGTTGTCGTCGTGCGGGAGACGACTACTAATGACATCGATAAGACCAAGACGATTCAGACAGGTTCAACCGAATGGTCTACAGGTCAAAAAGTCGCAGTAGCTGTCGTGTCTGTAGCAGCATTAGGTGGGTTGTTCTGGTGGCTGTCCAAGAAGTAAGTCGACTAGACTTGTCACTCGACTTGTAGCACTGGAAAAACTTTCCTTCGCCCGTGTTCGTGACTACTCTGTAAAGGTGGAGAACGTCATGGCAAAAAAGACGAAGAAGAACTCGACGGCACTGGCGAAGCGTAAATCCGCGAAGAAGAATCCGGCACCTCGTCGTGCACGTAAGAACCCGGCAGCCTGGAAGTTCGCTGTGGGTATTCCCGTTGCCGCTGCCGCTGGCTATCTTCTCTATAAATACGTATTCATGAACGAAGCCCAGGCGGCCGAGTTGATCGAAAGCGGAACCGCTCCTGCTCAGATTCCCGGTCCGACGGATACTGTTCCAGCCACAGGTACAGCGGCGACAGGTGCCGAAGGTGCGACAGCTGCTCCAGGTCCGGGTGGCACGACGACAGCATTACCCGCAGCACCGGTACTCCCGACGTCGGGTCAGGCCTGCTTTGCCGGTAAAATCGGCGGTATGGACATCAAGATCAAGATGATGTTTGCGGCCACCAAGATCAATGGCATCGTTTACAAGAACGGACAGGAAGTTGCGAAGATCTCGATGATTCTACGCGGCTTCTTAAACAGTTATGCCGGTGATCCGGCGGTTGGGAAGCTGTTTAGGATCCGTGGACCGATTGCCCTGTCGGATGCAGGTATGTCGCATAACGGTTGGACGTTAGCCAAGACACCGTGCTGAGCTAAAAGTTCGAAACAGCTAGCTTAACGCGTAGGCACTACCGATCGACGTATTGGTGATGGCTACGCGTTTTTCTTCGATCAGAGAGTCTAAAATCTCGGTGACGGTTCGCTTCTTCGTCTTCATGACGGACAGAATCTCACCGAGATTCGCTACGCCGCCGAACGACTCGATCGCCTGAATGACCGATCGACGCATCCGAGCATCGTGATGTTCTGCGATGATGCCGGACAGATCGATCAGTGACTTGATGTGCAATTCGACGAGTTTGATCGCCGGCTGAAGCACATCGACATCGATTTCCCAAGGATCTCCTTGCATGGCAGGACCGAAATCCCAGCCGTAGAGCAAGGCGACTTTACGACAGATCGTCGGAGCACGAGCACGAATACCGATGATGTTGCCGGGAAGAACACGATTGGAGACTTCGTAAAACCAGTCATTCCACATCTGTTTGGCGGCAGGCGTCAAACCCATACACCAACCCGCCGTCGGTGTCGTAGCTCGAATGCGGAGCTGTTCGGCCAACCAGTCAAAATCTGTATTATCGCCGACAGGATCTGGATCGATTCGTTCACGTTGACCGTAAAGAACCATCCAACGACCCATAAAACCACCGGTCCAGTCTTCAGCCAACGTATGTTTTTCGAGATACGGAATGGAACAGGCGGCGGCGATAGACAAACGGGGATTGTCAACGCGAGTGATGCGATTGTTCGCTCGAACGCGCTGAATCGGCTGCGCGTCCCACACATCGGCCAAAAGGGTCTTCATAGGCTCATAATAGCCGCCTTGTGCTGCCGCGAGAAATCGACCGAACTCAGAGATAGGCACCATCTGAGATGGTGTGACGGCCAGAGATTCAATCAGACCTTCAGGCGAACCGGGATACTCGCCAATAAGCGAAGCTGCAGCGGCATCAAGAATTTCTTTGCCTACGTTCAAGGCAGAAGATTTATTGTCCTCGCCAGAACGACCGACGAGAAGACAGAAGTTGTTGGCCCGAAGGACACCGGCGTAGTTCATGCCGTAGGCCAATGGACACGTAGCGGCCAACACCGTAAGGCCGGTTCCAATGTGATAGAGCAACGGCGACGTTGTCTGTTTGACCGCATGGACGACGTAACGTCTGACCCACCCCTCGGCTGGAAGTGCCGATGCGGCCTCGAATTCAGTCACTGGCATGAAGTCCCCGTTGTAGTCCTGTTCCCGCAGGCCTACGATCCGTCTGTCTCGATCCTTTAGCGTGCTCCTTGAATTCCCGCAAGAGGTCCAAAACACAAAGCTTCAATTTCCTGAAGTTGTAATAAGAAGAATTGAGGCGCTATGCCAGAAGCCGATGTAGCACCTGGGAGCAGATGGAATTTACCCGTGTTCGCCGCACCGACACGTAGCACTCGGTTTGTTCGCGAGAACAGCAAAACGGCGGTAAAGGTGGTTAAGAAAGAGAAGTGAAGTCTCTTACTTCGGAGTGTGTACGTGGCTCGTGATGTACCCAACAACTCGCCGGTGGAGCAAACCGTACGGGTGTTGACCTTCATCGAGAAAACTGTAGCGATGGTACGGACGAAAGTTGAGAGAGAACAAACTGTTCCTTCTTGGTTGATAAGTCGAATCAACCAATTGGCCTTAGCCGCCAACATGCTGCGTCCGTTCGTACAGACGAAGAAGTTTGAGCCGTCAGGTGTGGAATAATCAGGAGTGGCAGATGAGCGACATGTTAGCCAAGCTCGCAGAACCTAAATATCGTATCCCTGCGCTGACGCTCACCGGTTTTGGTATTGCAGGTCTGTACTTCTATTTCCGCAATAAACCGAACAAGACGATTGGTATGGATCTGGTTCTGCCTGGTGTGGTCATGGCGGTAGGACTTAACTTGATCGGCTGGTTGGCGACAGAGCAAGGCTGGATTCCTGTGTACGGTCAGGACGAGGATCTTTCCGGTGCCGAAGCCAAGTCCAACGGGAACGACGGAATGGGTCGTTTGTCCAAGAAAGCCGTCAACTTCTTGAGTCACATTAAGGAAAAGGATTTGTATTCGCCCTATAAAAAGGGCGGTTTAAAGGTTGCTCCGGTTCCGGATGATCCGTCGGTTGTGACGCAGGATGCGATCTGATGCGAGCAAAGGCGAACATCAGCCGTGCGGCTCGTTTGATGGGTTGGCTCGAGAAAGCTCGAGTCGCCGGTAAGCCGTATGGTGATGTAGGTGCTTTGGCTCTTGCCAATCCGCGTAAGAAAGAGCCTATGCCGGATATCATTGATCCCGCCGAAGAGCAGATCCGGGCGATGGTCCAAGGCATCTACGAGTCGAAGTTTGTCGAGATGTTCGGTATTCCGTTCTACGATGCGAAAGGTCGACGGGAAGATGTGAATTTCGCCCCTCATCTCCTGGAGAAGCTGAAGAAAGCAGCGTTTCGGATTGGAATGGCAAACGCACAGAAGTTCGGATTTCTTGAACGACCTGCACCGAAATTGAAGTTACAACCGACGCGTCGTTGTCGGGAAGCATCAGCGGAACGTTACCATAATTACGACGTGTTGCTGGATAACCGTCAGGCGTATGAAGAGACGTTAGGCCTTACCCGGAAGAGTGGGTATTACCGGGTGACGTTAGAGTCTACGGCTCAAAACATGGGTGTGTTCTTTGTATGGCCGTTATTGCCCGGTCAACGCGCACCGAAGCCGTATGCAACGATTCAAGCCGCACAAAAAGAATGTGATCGCCGCAATCGTGAATCGGATCCGCGTAGAACGGGTCGCTGGTGGCGGATGCCCGAAAAGAAGATCACAAAATCCGATTTGAAAGACTGGTTACCGCCGAAAGGCACTTGGAGTATCCGATGAATAAAGCAGCAAAAAGTGCAATCGGTGTTGCCATCGGGGCAGCAATGGCGGGCGGTGTCTGGTACATCATGCGTACACAAGATCGTCGCGCTCTGGTTGAGATGTTCGTGAACGATACCAAGTTGCCTGTGCTTCGTGCGTTGAGCACGGCGATGAAGATCCCGGATGATCTGAAGGATCTGGCGCAAGGTAACTTCGAAGTTATCGCGATGGATGAACTGAAGTTCACGAATACGGTTCCGCCTAAGGAAGTCTACAATAAGTATTCTCGTAAGGTCGAGGCCTACATCAAGTCGGTCCCGCAAGGTGCGATCGATTCCGTCTTAGATCGATTGGGTATCGACAAGAAGACCGTTGATCAGGTCAAGAGTATTCTTGACTCGTTAGGCATCAATGTGGGTGGCTCGACGAGTGGTTCGAAACAACGTCCTGGCATGTCGTTAATTGATCAGGTGATCTAAATGGCGAATTGGCCTGATTATCTCGAAGAAGAGAACGAGGAGGACGATGTCGAAGAAAACGACGTCGGCCAAACCGTATTATATGGCCTCGAGAAACGAGCAGCACGACAAGCAACCGCAAAAGCCATCGAAAAGTCTGCGGCCAAGACGGGTTTGAAGGTCGCAGGTAAAGTCGGAGGGAAAGTCGGTGCGAAAGTCGGCGGAAAATACCTTGCTCCGCCTGTTGGGGTTGCTTTGGGTGTCGCGGAAGCGGCTCCTATCGTATGGACAGGTGTAAAAGGGCAAGTGCGTCGGGCCAAAGAAGCGGGTCAACGGGCGTATAGTGCGGCTAAAGCAGGTCGTTACTTTGAAGCAGGTAAAGAAGCAGCTAAAGGTGCTGCGGGTGCTTTCCTAGACAGCACAGCAACTACGGCAAAAGCTGGTGTTGCTTTCCTCACAAGTAAAGAAGTAGCAGAGCTTATCCCGACAAGAAAAAACGGAAAGAAGATGAAATACGCAATCACAAATATGGGCTCTCTTCGCCGCGCACGTCGTAATCCAGGCATTGACCCGAATGCGCTGAACAGCTTGCTCTCCTTGATGTTGGCTCTTCGTACGGCTTACTTGTACTTACACTGGAATGCGACAACGTATGCAGAACATCTTCAGTACGAACGTATTTATCAGACGTTAGATGCAGACATCGATACATTGGCTGAGTTGTCGGTGGCCGAAGTTGATGCGGTTTTCCCGACAGGCGGTGCAGTAGCAGACGTTGAAAAAGCGGAACATGCAGTTCAGCAAAAAGCACAAGACATTATCAATGTCCTGTCTGGTGCTAAGACACCGAATCAAAGTGCCCTGGAAAATTTCTTGATGACGTTGATCGAAAATCGTCAACGTGCTTTGTACCTCCTTCGCCTGAAAGGTTGAGGTGCCGCATGCGCCGGCAATTTGTTCCTTCTAAATTCAGCCATCGAAATCCTCAGGTCGCGGAACCTTATGCGGGTGCTGTTTCTGCCGGGGCGGGAGCAGGAGCAGGAGCTGCAGCCGTTGCCGGTAGCGGTAGTCTTCAAGAGATCATGTTGACTGTCGTGGTAGGAGCTATCACGGGTTTGGTCTCTGAAATCGTGCTAGACTGGTACAGGGATCAAAAAGAAGAAAGAAAATCGCGTAGAATGCGAGAACAAGCTCTCTAAACGACACTAGTGCTACAAAATGACGTGATTTTGAGCAAAGTTCTATTAAAATCGAGTACGGCTAAAATATCGTCAGGACTGAATAGCACAGGTACTAACTGTCTAAAATTATCCGTCAACATTTGGTGATAACCTAATTACCAATTGTTGTTTTAGCTGCAGATCAGTTCATACAGTTGTGTTATTTAGATTTCGAGATTATTCCACCTTGACCGCCGCTTAGCTCCGACTGACATCCGCAAAATGTGTAAAAAGAGTTAGCGGCGAAAATCATTTTTTAAATACTACTTTGAAAGTTGTAGCACTCGCTTGTTGCGATTGACCTCGCCAAGTGATCAGAATCGGGCGAAGAGTAGAGTGTCGTCGTTGGCTCTCTCCCTCTCGCTTGTTCTTTGTGACCAAGCGGTTCTCTGATCAACCAGGAAGGTACTAAAATGAGCGAAAAACTCAAGAAGAACGCAGGTCGACGCACCCGCTGGGATGCGAAGAAAGGCAAGACGGTTCAAAAAGAAGGTCGTCCGAAGGCTCTCAAGCCGAGTGGCTCGCCTGAGATGATGCGTAAGACGAAAGATCAGTTGATCCGTCTCGGCACGCCGGCGGCGAAGGCTGAGCTGAAGCGTCGTGAACGTGACCCGAAGGGCAAGAAAATGGCATGGTCGAAGGGCGCCGCGAAGTCGAAGTCGCGTTCTGCCGGTCGTCGTGCGCGTCACAACCCGGGTATCTACGGTCGTATGTTCGTCCGTGTTCCTGAGTCCATTCCGATGAGCCAGGCCGCGTTCTGCTCGATGACCCCGAACGTGATTTACTTCGTCGGTCCTGGTACCTCGATTCCGGACTGCAATCGTAAGGGTCTCGTGATTGCGACGTACGATTTCCGTATGGGTGAGTTCGGTGACCCGAACGTGACCAAGATCGAATCGGTTCGTTCGGAAGACGAGGCGATCGAGAAGCTCCGTAAGAACAACTATCCTCGTAACAAGCTCGACCGTTACGAAGGTCCGTACAACCTGTACCAGGTGGATCACGATGGTAAGCCGTTCAGCGTTCCTTCGCTGCTCAGCTCTGATCCGTTCCTCTTGGACAAGGTTCTTGCAGCGAAGCGCAAGAAGGACAAGACGATCAAGCAACTGGCGGCAAATCCGTATCCTTACCCGTACAAGGCACCTTCGAGCCCGCGTACCCCGCCGGCTGGCGACAAGAAGGACATGGGTGTTGAGCAGCTCGTGTTGAACGAAGTGTATGCTTCGGGTCGTGACATGAGCGTGCCCTGGCGTGACGCGGTTCAAGGTGTTGATGGTCGTCGTGGTTATACCCGTCGTACCCTCGTCTCTAAGTACTTCGGTGAACCGAAGTTCCCGACGCAAGAAGTGGCAATCACGGAAGGCGAACCGGGCAAGGGTATGGTGCTTCCGTTCACGCTTGACGAAATCGAACGTGGTTTGACCGGCATCTCGATGACCCTTCAGCGCGAAAATCCCGGCGTCAAGGCCTCGATGATCGAGTACTGTGTTCTCCCGGACTACAACCTTGGCGACATTCGCATCACCCTCGTGCTGTGGAAGTCCGCGAAGACGGAATGGGCGTCGGAAGAGACGATTGCTCGTGTGAAGAGCGAAGGTGCCGTGAGCTTCGGTGGTTATCCTCCGGCTCTGGGCAAGAGCTACTTCGCGAATAACAACCCGGCTCGTCGCTCGCGCCGTAATCCCGAACAGTACACGATGACCAGCGGCATTCGCGCCCTGGCCAACGGCATGGTGGATGACGAGATCGAACTCGACGAGTTCGAAGAGGAAGAAGCGCTTCCGAATCCTCGTCCCCGTCGTAGCCATCGTCGCTGAGTAGAGAGTTAGATCAGAGAGCCAAACGGCGAGGCGGAGTGATTCGTCTCGCCGTTTCTCTAAGTAGCCTTCGGGCAGTCGGTCATAGGTCAGCTCCCTCCCGTTGTCCTCGCTTGTAGCTTTTCGTTATGACCGACTGCCTTTTTCTTCGACCTAGGTGCATCATGGCAGGACGTAACTTCGACTATCCGAAACCGTTTCGAGGCCGTATGGCTAAGAATGCTTTACGCGAAATGGCGCAGCAGGCCGATCGACTAAACAAGTCGTTGCTGGACGAAGATACGTTGCCGGCTTGGGTTGACTATTACATCGCTACTTCTTCCGACCGAATGAACACCGTGGGTAATTACATGCAAGGCGAAATGCGTCGTTATCAAGCGTCTACACCTGAACTACAAACGTTAGGTGACTTAGGTATTCGAGAAGAAGATCTGGGTAATGCGGATGCTTTGTATGCTCAGGTCATGACCAACGACTACGGCAATATTTTTGACGATGCTCTTGATAAAGTGGCAGGTTGGGCGTCTTCCGGTCAGGACGAATTCGAATCGACTCGCTCTTTGCTTCGTACAGCTGCTTATATCTACATGGCTTGCATTCCGGTTGCGGCCGGTGTTGCTTGGTACCGAAGTGAATCGGTGCCAAAGACCTTAGGTGCGGCAGCTCTGTCCGTTCCGTATCTGCTGTACGTGAGCGGCAAAGCTCTCTTCTCCAAATAAGGAGTTGACTTGACTATTCGCCGTTCGCATTTACGTCCTGTTGTCCGTCCCAATGGATTAATCCCTTTGGCCGCGGCTCCTGGCGTATATTTGCAGAATTCGGACATTATCCTCAATGAGAAGTTAGTTGCGTTTCTCCGTGAATTACGAAAGCGAGTCAATTTCGACATCACGGTCAATTCGGGCATTCGAAGTGTATCTCGTCAGGCCAACGCCATGTGGACGAACGCCCAAGCTCGAGGCGGAGGGCGGGCAGGTCTGGATTACTTAGCCGACTTGTACGGCTCGAAACTTGTAAATGCCGGCTTGTACAACGTTAAGTCTCTCGCAGATCTAACGGCCATTGTGCAGTCGTTGGCCAATCGAGGAATTTACGTTTCCGATCACATGAAAGGGAACGGGGTCGACATCGACAACGTGTCGGGAACACAATTAACTCAGTTGAAGTCCGCTGTGGCTTCGATGAAACAAGATTTAGTCCCTTATCTCGCTCTTCTCAATGAAGGGAATCATCTCCACCTCGACGGTATCGGCGAGAGTTTTCTGACGAAGCTGAAAGATCTGACCGGCGAAGTCATCGAAGCGGGAGAAGAACTGGTCATCGGCGGCAAATCTGTAGTCACACGAGCGGCAGCGGCATTTCCGACTTGGTTGTGGGTGTTGTCGGGTGTGACCGTTATCGCTACGGCGGGATGGTTTTGGTGGCAAAAAAAGGTAAAACGATGAAAAAACGTTCAAAATCGAAGGCAAAAAAGAACCCTGTCTTAATGAGTTGGGGTCTTTTAGGTTTAGGTGCGTCTTTAGTCTCCGCAGTTGCTACATGGTTCGTTAAAGATCAGACCCAGCAGGCTGTACGCACGTTTTTGCCGCCAGTCACTGGGGCTGCAACAGGTTATCTGATCGGACATCAGGCTAAGATCGACGATAACGCAAAAATTGCAGCAACCGTATTAGGCGGTGCTCTTGGTTATTATGTCAGTACGTTGATCGATGAGCACAAACGCCGTCAGATCTGTGACTCATCTTGGTGGTGGGCGAACCCGTCTTGCTATTTTACGGCGGACAATCGTACTGGCCTTTACCAGTTATCAGACGAAAAGCGGAAGATGCTCGATGAAGCATCCGCCCAAAAGGAGCAGTTATGAAACTTGAAAACATCACGTTGACCAAGAGCATCGCATTAGTCGGCACAGGCATTGGTGCGTACTACGTATTCCAGAAAAGTGCGATTCCCGTAATCGGTGGTGCCCTTGGCTACTTAGGTGGATCGCTTCTAGGTTGGTCGGAAGGCAAGATGATTGCGGCCGGTCTGGCTGGCGCAGGTGCAGGCTTCGTTGCTGAACGGACCATGACACGATCGAAAAACAGTGCGTGGTGTAAAGAACATTATGTCCAGGCGCTCTGGGATGACCGTTGCAAAGGGTTGAGTGGTGTCGAAGCCGAAGAGCCGTATGGCTATCTTAGGAATCGGGCCTCGCGATACAAGTTTTACAATTGCATCTGGCAAGGGGCGAAAGACTCGACATCCGGCGACAACGTGTCCGTGTTGATCGACCTGTTGCACGACAATGGCTACATTCCCGCATCTTATCCGAAACGGCCGGATGGTCTTTGGGTCGGTAATGGCGTTGATGCCGTGTTTGATCAGTCGGTTCACGCTGCCGTGAAAGCGTTTCAGAAGAATAAAGGTATGTTGGATGACGGTGTTGTAGGCCGTAACACCTGGAAAGCTTTAGGTGTCACCGATCCGGCAAACGTGTTGACCAAAGACTGTCCGCCTGACCCGAGTAAGTTAGATTATCCTACCGAACCGGGAGAAGAGCCGACGCTCAAGACATTGCCGGCATTGTCCGGGATTCCGACTTGGGCATTAGTTGCGGGCGGTGTGGGTGTTGTCGGTTTGAGTGTATATGCCGCAATGGCCTGGGACAAGAAAAAAAAGAAATAAAGGACAATTTCGTTGAAACAACTGCACGTCTACGACTTCGACAAGACCTTATACGACACACCGGCACCAAAGCAGCCGGCTGAATGGCTATATTTGAAGAACTTGGAACAAGCAGGCCCACCTGGTTTCGACGCACGTTGGAAGTTGCCATATCTGCTGGAAGCTCGTCGTTCTCTTCAGTCCATCGGTGTGGTGACGATCTTGTTGACCGGTAGACCTGACTACAAGGCCATGCGGGACAAGATCACCAGCATGTTGCGTAATGCGGGGGCGGATTTCAACGGATTTTATTTGAAACCTTTGTCTATGAACTGCCCGGTCCAAGAGTACAAGGCCAAAGTCGTGTCCGCGATTGTCGATGACGACCCGTTGATTGACAAGGTCATCATGTACGATGATTATGCTCCGAATCTTGAGGCGGTAAAAGCAGCAATGGCTTACCGAAATATTCCCTGCGAAACCCATCTAGTGAAGGTCTAGTCAAAGCGTAGCACTCGACCTGGACCTGATCGGATGTCAAGACCTTAAAAATCGCTTAGTTTGAAGACAGTATCGGTTGAGAGGCTTTCCATGTCGAAGAAATTCCGTGCCGCTTTAAATCGTCTGGTGGAAACAACGGCGAACAACAATCCACGTAACGCTAGGAAAGCTCGGAATAATCCGCGAAGCCGTCATAACCCTATTCGTTTACATGGTTTGGTGTTTGAGATTTCGGCGGACGCAGCCAAATACGCCAACTTTCTAGATGACGGACAAGATGTAGCTTTTGAGGGACGTGCAAACTACGAAGCTATTCCTGGTTTGTCGTTCGATACGGCGCAAGAAGTCGCGGACTTTCTCGCGGCTCGCGGCAGTCGAGTGTCGACTCCGTCGGCTAAGGCTACGGTGGCTCCCGCAGCGGCCCCACAACCTGCGGCACCTGCGTATGTACCCGTTGCTACCGCCCCTCAAGCCCTTCCGCCTCGTCCCGGCACTGCGATCCGAAGTCGTTCGATTCCGGGAGTTACTCCTGCTGTTGTCCGACCGGCACCGCAACGTACTATGACGTATCAGCTAAGCTCTCCGTCCGATACGTCTGAGTTGATGGGTAGTGATCGAAATCCGGTAACACTGCGCCAGTACCGTAAATTCCAACGCCTCTTTTTGTATCCGAATTTTGAGGCGATGCGTCAGCAGAATATTCAGGCCGGACAAACCACACGCACACCCGGTCCTTTGACCCATGAGTGGTTATTCAAGAAAGGCTATATAAACAAAGAGCGCGCATTTGTTCGTCCTTTTTACAACCTGGAGATGGCGATCCTAGGTGTTAAAGCGGACAAGAGTTTAAAGGACGACAAGTACGCGCAAGCCCGCTCCAAAAAATTAGATCAGGCGGTCGAATTGATGATGACTGTCTATGCTCAGGGTGGTTCGACGGGTTGGGGTTTACGTACCACAAAGGATATGTCTCGTTTTTTCAATTACCTCTCTCAGCAGGAAGGTGCTCCGGATTGGGGTAACTTGATGACGCTTGTCAACATTCCGCGTCGTTGCCCGTATTGCCGAGGTAACGGTTGTCAGTTTTGCGGTGATACAGGTTATGTGCCTGCGACCAATAGCGTCCTAGACGTTCCAGGTACGATTTATTATCCTTCACGAGGCCGCATGAGCGCTGTTGGTTACGCAAAGTGGGAACCTTATGCGTATCAAGAAGAAGGACCAGACGGACAACCTGTAGAGCGTTGGCATCGCGACGAGAATGCGATGGTTAAAGCCGTAAATTTAACTTGGGATGCTCTTGTTGCTTATGGTTTCCGCCCTCCGGAAGGTGCGCAATGGGCAGAAAAAGAGTTGACGGCCGACGAACGTAAACGCCTGTCGGATAAGCGTCGTGAAGCCAATTCTTCGGCCGAGGAAGAAACGGCGGTCATTCAGCAAGAAGTAGGATAAATCGATGCCCAAGTACATGATTCCTCTTCAATTTCCGGTCGAGAATTATATTTACGCTCCGGATCAGAATTGGGCGCATTGGACATCGAGTCCTGTGTGGTCTCAGTCTGTGTTTATCCGGAACAATCCTGCGCGTAAGCTGAAGAAAGTACCGGATAGCATCAAGAAGACCTCGCGGGAGCATGCTGAACGCATCTCGGCGATCGGCAAGAAAGGTCATTGGCCGATTGGCGATTTGTACCATGCTCGTTTGGCTTTAATCTACGTGATGTCTCCTTCGCATGCCAAGGTACGGGATCGGGTCATTTCGTCCGTCATGAAGCATTATCCCGAATATGACTGGCAGCGCTGGATTGACGAGCACGAAGAAAAGTTGATGAAGAAGGCGATGAAGTCGCACCGGGCGGCAGCAAATCCTCAAGGTGATCCAATTTTGTTGCCGACAAACGCAGGTCCGTTTTTACCGGACATGTTCCCGTATGGTATCGGTGGCCGTCCCCAAGCGCTCGAAAATCCGCGTAAGTCAGACTCGAAGAAATCGAAGTCGAAATCGAAGCCAAAGTCTCGCGCGCGTAAAAATAAGTACGTTCCCGTTAAGTAATTGGCGCGTTCAACTTCAACACGCTAAAGACCGTAGGTCTAGCTCCGACGCGAGCACCACGGAAGGACGGTCATGGCTTCGCGTAAAACGGCACCTGCACGAGAAGACGAAGAAAGTCTGCGTTTGTATATGACTGCGATGGGTCGAATCCCGCTTCTGACACACGCCGATGAGATCGAATGCGCCAAAGGAATCGAGGCCGGCGGTGACGTAGGTAAGGCGGCGATGAAGCGACTTGTCGCCGCGAATCTACGACTGGTCGTTCTGTTGGCCAAAAAGTTGTCCCGACATGGAATTTCTCTGGCCGATGCGGTCCAAGAGGGCAACCTCGGATTGATGCGTGCGGCGGAGAAGTTCAATTATCGCTTAGGCTTTCGCTTTTCTACGTACGCTTCCTGGTGGATCAAACAAGCCATCATGCGAGCGGCAGAAAGTACGAGTCGGTCGATTCGCATCCCGTCGAGTAAGATGACGGTGGTCTATCAGATCCAGAATGCGCATAAGTTCTTACTGTCGAAACTGGGGCGGGAACCCACGAAGGCTGAAATTGCTGATATGGTCGGGATCAAGGAATCTGAGATCCATTCTCTAGAGCTTGTGTCCCAGGATGCTTTGTCGTTAGATGCACCTCTAACAGACGAAACTGCGTCTTTGCTTGTCGATCACATCGAAGACCCCGATGTCTATCGGACACTGGAGCAATTGCAGCTCCAGCAAGACAAA
>SXGQ01292684.1_pt1 | contig 16026 bp, 15 predicted proteins | sample 3178371 | NCBI WGS metagenome assembly SXGQ01 (sample SAMN11356859, study PRJNA531348) | freshwater metagenome | isolation source: freshwater sample F1-20 | place: China: Fuxian Lake, Yuxi | collected 2017-12-25
GGCGGCGGGATGGACGGCGTGGCCCGGCGCCGGGGCGGGGTGCTCGAGCGGCTCCTGCACATCGGTGAGGCGCCGGTCATCGTGCGGGCGGCCCAGCCGGCGGGCGGGGACGTCGTCCTCGGGGCCTGGGCCGACGACCGCGACGCCGCGCGGGAGGCCGTCGCGCGGACGCGCCGCGCGCTCGGGCTCGACGACGACCTCGCGCCCTTCGTGGAGCGGTTTCGCTGGGACCCGCTGATCGGCTCGTCGGTCCGCCGCCGGCCGTACCTGCGCGTGCGCGGGCGTCCCGTCGCCTTCGAGGCGCTGGCCTGGGCGATCTGCGAGCAGCTCATCGAGTTCACGCGGGCGACGGCGATCGAGCGCCGCATCGTCTGGCGCCTGGGCAGGCATGACGCCCCGACCGGTCTGCGCGACCTCCCGTCGGCCGCGACCCTCGCCGGGACCGCTCCCGCGCAGCTCTGCGCGTTCGGGTTGGCCGAGAAGCGCGCGCTCGCGCTCACCCGCTGCGCCCGTGAGGTGGCCAGCGGCCGGGTCGACCTCGACGATGCCGACCACGAGGCCGGCTGGGCCCGGTTGCGCCGGATCCCGGAGATCGGCCAGTGGACGATCGACATGCTCGCCTCGCAGGGCCAGGGCCGCCTGGACTGCTTCCCGGCGGGCGACCTGGGCTTCCTCAAGCTCGTCGGGCGGCTCCGCAGCGGCGGCGATCCCGACGCCTACGCGACCGAGGACGAGGTCCGTGAGCTCTTCGCGCCCTACGGGGCGTGGGCGGGCCTCGCCGCCACCCACGCCCTCGGCCTGGCCACGTCCGTCGATCAGGGGGCGGCTTCGCCCTCGCCGAGGCCCTCGCCCGGCAGGAACTCGTTGGTGAACGCCCGTGCGCCCGGGGTCGTCGAGCCGATGAGCTCCTCGTCGACCATCCAGGTCGTGTAGTCCGCCCACTCCTTCGGGTCCATGTAGCCGAACGGCCGGTCCTCGTCCTCGGGGAAGAAGACCGGCAGGGTCGCGTCGACGACGGCGGTCTGCAGCCCGCGCTGCAGGTCGGGGTTGGCCTCGAGCAGCGGGTCGATGCCCTGCGCCGGGTCCTCCCTCAGCGCCTGGTGACCTGCGGCCAGCGCCTGCATGAAGCGGCGGAGCATCGGGCCCTCGTTGCGCACCGTCTCGGCGCGGGCGACGACGATCAGCTCGTTGTACGTCGGGACGCCCAGGTCCTCCATGCGGAGGATCGTCGGGTTGCGGTTGCGGCGCTCGAGCTCGACGCCCTCGTAGTTCCAGAACGACCCGAGCGTGGCGTCGACGCGGCCCGACAGCATCGCGGGCGTCAGGTTGAAGCCGACGTTGATCTCGCGCACCGACGACTCCGGGACGTTCGCCTCACGCAGGATCGTCTTCAGGTACGCGCTCTGGTACGGGATCCCGGCGGTGCCGACGCGGGCGTTGCGCAGGTCCTCGGGCTTCTTGATGGCGTCCTTGCCGATGGAGATGAGCGACGTCAGCGGCTTCTGGACGAGCGCCCCGACCGCCTGGAGCTCCTGGCCCTTGTCGCGCGCGAGGAGCAGCTCGGGCTCATACGAGATGACGAGGTCGGCGCGGCCGGCGGCCAGCAGCTTCAGCGGCGCCGACGGGTCGGAGGGGGTACGGGGGGTGACGCGCAGGCCCGCGCGCTCGAAGTCGCCGTTGCCGATGGCGGCGTAGATGCCGGCGTGGTCGGCGTTGGGGAAGTAGTCCAGGACGAGGTCGATCTCCTGCGTCGAGGCGGTGCGGCCCTCCTCTTCGGACTTCTCGCCGCAGCCGGTGGCGACGAGGGCGGCGCAGACCAGGAGCGCGGCGGTGACGGGACGTGGGATCACGAGTGGCCTCTCGGGGTTGGGGAACGGGTGGCTCTCAGGCGCCGCTCGGCGATCGCGAGCAGGGCGACGAGCGAGATGGCAAAGGTGGCGAGCACGACGACGGCGGCCCAGGCGCGCGCCGTCTCCAGCTGGGGGATGGACTGCAGGATCATGTGGCCGAGGCCGGCCTCCGAGCCGGCGTACTCGGCGAACACCGCGCCCATCACGGCGACGGCGACGGCGATCTTCGCGCCCGACACGGCGGCGGGGACGGCGGCGGGCAGTTCGGCGAAGCGCAGGCGCTGCCAGCGCGTGGCGTCCATCGAGCGCAGGACCCGCAGGAGCTCGCCGTCGGTGGAGGACAGCGCGCCGAGCGTGACCACGACGATGGGGAAGAAGGCGACGAGCGCGACGATCACGACCTTGGGACCCAGGTCGTACCCGAACCACACCACCAGCAGTGGGGCGATCACGGGGATCGGCAGGGCGACGGAGGCCACGAGCAGCGGGTAGATGGCCCGGCGGGCGGTCCGCGAGAGGTGCAGGCCCACGGCGAGCAGCAGGCCGACGACGAGCGCGAGCAGGATCCCCAAGCCGACCTCGGTGGCGGTGACCGTGAAGTTGGACCACAACAGCGCCCGTTCGTCGACCAGCGCGGTGGCGATCGCGCTCGGCGCGGGGAGCAGCAGCTCGTCGACCGAACCGAGCTGCACGTAGAGCTCCCAGGCGCCGAGCAGGGCAAGGACGATGACGGCGCTCAGCATGCGCGCAGGGCCTCCAGGGCCTGTCGGCGCAGCGCGATGAGCGCCGGGTCGGCCGGATCCCGCGGGCGCGCGCCGGGGACGGCCAGCTCGGCGACGATGCGCGCGGGGCGGGGCGACAGGACGCAGACGCGGTCGGCGAGGACGAGCGCCTCCTCGATGTCGTGGGTCACGAGCAGGACCGTGCGCGGCTGGCTGGCCAGCGCGCCGGCCAGCCAGCGGTGGATCTCGGCGCGGGTGATGGCGTCCAGGGCGCCGAACGGCTCGTCGAGGCACAGGACGCCGCGGCCGGTCAGCAGCGCACGGGCGAAGGCGACGCGCTGACGCATGCCGCCCGAGAGCTGCGCGGGATGCGCGCGCTCGAATCCCGACAGCCCGAGCTCGGCCAGCAACGGTTCGGCGCGGCGGCGGGCCTCCGCCCGGGCCATGCCTTGCAGGCGCAGCGGCAGCGCGGCGTTGTCCAGCGCGTCGGCCCAGGGCAGCAGCGCGTCACGTTGCGGGACGAGCGCCGCCGCGACGGCCGCGACCGTGCCCGAGGACGGGTGCTGCAGGCCGCAGGCGATCTCGAGCAGCGTGCTCTTCCCGCAGCCGCTGGGACCCACGAGCGCGACGGTCTCGCCGGCGGGGACCTCGAGGGTCAGGCCGCCCAGGACCTCGAGGTCGCCGAAGCGGTGGCGGATGTCGCGCAGCAGGACGGCCGGCGCCTGCGCGCCATCCTCACTCCGCGGCGTTCGGACCGGCACCGCTTGCGGTGTCGTGGTCTCGGACTGCATCGCTCCCTCCGCGGGCATTACCCCACAGGTTCGAAGGGTCTGCGCCGCCTGCGGACGCGATCTCAGCCGGCCTGCCGCCAGCCCCCCTGGTTGTCGCTGCGGATCCTAGAGGATGGACCGCCCCGTCGATGTATGGGAGGACCGGTCAATCGGTCTTTCAATCGGTAGTACGTTCTGCCACGTAGTCCCTGCGTCTCCGCCGATGTCGCGCGCCGACCCGACACCCGACCCCGAGCCCACCCCGGCCCTGCGCCGGCGCGCCGACCGCCTGCGGTTCTGGGCGGTGGTGGGGGCGCTGATCGTGACGACCGCGATCGCGACGGTGATCGCCCACGGGATCGACGTGGACCGCGAGCGCGCGCGCGAGGCGACCGCCGCCGACCAGGCGGTCGCGGCGATCGAGACCTCGGCCGCGCGGCTGGAGGACACGGTCCGTGACCTCACGTCGCTGTTCGCCGCCAGCGACAGCGTCACGACCGAGGAGTTCTTCGCGTTCGCCGAACCCGCGCTCGAGGCCGGGGCGGCGTCGGGGCTCTCGCGGATCGACCTCGTCGACGGAGAAGACCGGGCGGCGTTCGAGCGCCGGTTCGGGCGGCCCATCTGGGAGCCCGCCGGTGATGACAGGCGCCGGGCGCCCGAACGCGAGGCCTATGCCGTCATCGTGAACGTCGCGGCGCGGACGCTCGAGCGGCCGGTCGTGGGCTACAACGTCCTCGCCGACAAGGAGGGCCAGCGGGCTGCGGCGCTGCGCGCGTCGGCGCGCACCGGCGAGACCGTCGCCTCCGGCGTCGTGCCGCTCGCGGCAAGCGGCCGCGCCGGGTTCGTCGTGTTTTCACCGAGGTACGAGGAAGGGCAGCCCGCCCAGACGCCGGCAGAGCGGCAACGAGCGCTCATGGGCTGGGTGTCAGGCGCGCTGGACTACCGCCAGCTCGGGCTCGCGGTCCGCACGGCCGCGGGCAGCGGCGGCCTGCGCCTCAGCCAGGACGGCAAGACCCTGGTGTCCATCGGCGAGATCGACGGGGATCCGGTCCGCGCGTCGCCGGTCATCGCCGGGACGCGCTGGCAGGTCGAGCTGTCCCCCGATCCCGACGGGCTCATCCCGGTTGCGGCCTGGGTCGCGCTGCTCGGCGTCCTCGGCACGATCTTCGTCGCCCTGCTGATGCGCCAGGCGGCGATCAGCGAGCACCGTTCCCGTCAGCTCGCGACGCTCCGCGGACGCGAACGCGATGAGGCGGTCCGTACCGGGGCGGCCGAGCGCGCAGCGATGCAGGCGCTGCTCGGGCACCTCCCCGATATTGCGATGTACCGCTACGACACCGACCTGCGCTTCACCACGGTCGCGGGCGGCCTGATCGCTGCCACCGGGCGCGCGTCGGCCCAGCTCGTCGGCTGCGGGCCTGCCGACATCGCGACCGACGAAGAGGCCGCGGTGCTCGAGCCCACGATGCGCGCGGCGATCGACGGCGCGTCGCACAGCTTCGCGATGACCCTCGGGGGCCGCCGCCTCTGGGTCCAGACCGTCCCGCTCACCGAGGGGGAGGAGGCGCTGCTGGTCGCCACGGACGTCACGGGCCTCGAACGCGCGCAGGCCGGGCGGGCCGAGGCCGAGGCGCGCTTCCAGCAGGCGTTCGACGACGCGCCCGTGGGCATGTCGCTCATGGACCTCCAGGGACGCTTCATCGAGGTCAACCGCGCGTTGTGCGAGATGACCGGCTATGACGCCGATGATCTGCGCGGCCACAACTTCTCCGTCCTGTCACGGTCGGAGGACATGCCGGCCCTCGCCGACGCGCTGCGCCAGCAGGCCGCCGGCGAAACGCATCGCGTGACCACCGAGACGCGCGCGGTCCACGCGTCAGGGAACACGATCTGGCTGGAGATCCACGCGACGACGCTCGCCGGGCCGGACGGCCGGCCCGCGCTCGTGCTCAGCCAGGTCCTCGACGTGACCGACCGCCGGCGCTTCGAGGCGCGCATCCAGTACATGGCTGACCACGACCCGCTCACCGGCATGGCGAACCGGCGGGCGTTCGAGCGGGCGCTGGACACCCAGCTGGCGAACGTCCGCCGCTACGGCGCCCAGGGCGCGCTCCTCGTCTTCGACCTCGACCACTTCAAGGCCGTCAACGACACGCTGGGCCACACCGCGGGCGACGCGGTGATCGTCAACGCCGCCCGGATCCTGAAGGACCTGCTGCGCGAAAGCGACGTCGTCGCGCGGCTCGGCGGCGACGAGTTCGCCATCCTGCTCCCGCGCGCCGACCACGACGAGGCCGTCGACGTGGCGCGCAAGCTCGTGACGGAGATCCGCGCCAACGGCAGCGTGCTGGCGGGCCAGCGCCCCGGGAGCGTCACCGCGAGCGTGGGGGTCACGCTGCTCGACCCGGTGCAGGAGACGGGCGAGCAGGCGCTCGTCGACGCCGACCTCGCGATGTACGACGCCAAGGAGGCGGGCCGCGACCGGTTCGCCGTGTTCCATCCGGGCAGCGAAGCCGCCCAGTCGCGCACGAAGTCCCGGCTGACCTGGCTGGAGCGCATCCGCACGGCGCTCGACGACGACGCGATGGTCCTCGTCGCCCAGCCGATCCAGTCGCTCGACGACGAGCGCGTCGTCCACCACGAGCTCCTGCTGCGAATGGTCGACGCCCACGGCGACCTCATCCCGCCCAGCTCGTTCCTGCACATCGCCGAGCGCTTCGGGCTCATCGAGGACGTCGACATCTGGGTGGTCCGTCACGCGATCCGCGCGCTCGCCGAGCGCGCGGGGCAGGACCTGATCTTCGAGGTCAACCTGTCGGGCGGGTCGATCGGCTCCTCACGGGTCCTGCAGGTCATCGAGCAGGAACTGCGGGACACGGGGGTCGACCCCCAGCGGCTGATCTTCGAGATCACGGAGACCGCGGCGGTGTCGAACGTCGCCGAGGCCCGGGTGTTCGCCGAGCGCCTCGGCGAGCTCGGCTGCCGGTTCGCGCTCGACGACTTCGGCGCGGGCTTCGGCTCGTTCTACTACCTCAAGCACCTGCCGTGCGACTTCCTGAAGATCGACGGCGAGTTCATCCGCAACCTCTCGTCCACGCCGACCGATCAGGTGATCGTCGCGGGGCTCGTGCGGATCGCGCAGGGCCTCGGCAAGCAGACGATCGCGGAGTTCGTCGGAGACCAGGAGACCGTCGATCTGCTGCGCCGCGAGGGCGTCGACATGGCGCAGGGCTACTTCGTCGGGCGGCCGGGGCGGCTGGAGGACGTCCTGGGGCCCGCTCCGGGCGTGGGCGCGCGGCGGCCCTAGGGACCGCTGGCGATCGTCACGGTCCACGTCGACGTGTAGGTGCCGGTGCGGGCGTTCGCGGGCACGGCGAGCGAGAACGCGGGCGTGAGGTCCACCGGGCCCGTCCCGGTGTCATCGGGCGTGCTGAAGAACTTCGCGGCCGTCGGGGCGACGCCTGCTGCCGGGAGCGTGATCGGATACGACATCGTGTTCGACGGGGCGACGCACGCGCCGCCCTGCGGCGTGGCGCTGACGCCGGTGATCGTCGTGGCGGTGGTGGGCAAGGTATTGCCGCCGCTGGTGAACGTGGTCGAGGTGGCGCTGAGCGACCAGCCGGCCTGGGCTGCCGATTGGTCGTCGACGGTCAGCGCGCCCGTCGCAGTCGAGGTCAGCGATCCGCCGAGACTGACGGCGGGGAAGGTGACGGCTCCGAGCGGCGCGGTCATGCTCAGCGAGCCCGACGAGCAGCCGGGCGGAGCGGTGTACTTGTACGGGACGCCGATGGCGTCGCCCGCGAACGCGGTGGTCATGGTGGGGAAGTCCAGGACGTACATCGCGGCCGCCGAGCCGGTGTTCTCCTCGGTCCAGAGCGCACCGCCGTCGTCCGTGAACTGGCTCTTGTTCGCGACGCCGACGGACAGGCAGCGGTTCGTCGTCACGCACGAGATCGCGTAGGTGTCAGGGGCTGTGCCGGTGGTCTGCGCGGGCCAGGTCGCCCCGCCGTCGCTGGACTTCCTGATCTCGCCCGTGGTCGCGGCCACGTAGCAGACGGTCAGCGACGGGCAGGTGATGGGGTGTGCGGGCTGGGGGTAGACGTCGGGCATCGCGGCGGAGGTCGCCATGAGGTCCCACGTGTCGCTTCCGGCCTGCTTCTTGCGGATCTCACCTGGGCTCATCACCGCGTAGCAGACGGTCGTCGTCGGGCAGTCGATCCCGGCGATGTAGCTCGATGTCGTCTGGTCGGCGCTGTCGGTCCAGGTCGCGCCGCCGTCGGTGGTCCAGCGGAACTTGCGGACCGAACTGCCCGAATAGCAGACCTCGGTGGAGGGACAGTCGATCTCGGTCAGGAACAGGGCGTTGTCGTCATGCACCGTGGTCCACGACGCCCCGTGGTCCGTCGACTTGTAGGTCCGGCCGTCGCCGGCGACGGCGAAGCACGTGGTGACCGACGGGCAGTCCAGGCCGTAGATCGAGCCGCCGAGCGTCTGCGGGGACAGCGTCCAGTTCGTCCCGCCGTTCGAGGTGTACTGCACGCGTCCTCCGACGGTGACCTGGACGCAGTCGGTGGCAGTCGGGCACGAGTTGCCGTAGATGATCACGGCGGTGACCGCCTTGGTCTGCGCCGTCCAGGTTCCGGCGTGCGCGTCCGTTGCCGTCAGGCTGGCGAGCAGCACGCCCAGCAGCGCGACGGTCAAGCTCCAGCCGCGCACCCTTGCGGCGGGCGCGCTCATTCCGATCGTCGGAGGCGGCGTGCGATCGTGGGGGCCAGCCCCAGCAGCAGCGCGCCGCCGGCGATCGCGGCGATCGCCCACGCCGGCAGACCGCCCTGCTGCTTGACGACGGTGGAGGGCGGGGCGGCCTTCGGCGCCTGGTCGGTGCCGACCAGGCCGTCGCGCAGTGTCGCGCTGCCCGTGGACTCCTGCGGCGCCCCGCAGCCCGAGACGCTGGCGCTCACCCCGTACGTCCCCGGCTTGATCGTCCGCGGCCAGGCCAGCGGGTAGGCGATCCTCGCGCCGGGCAGCACCGTGTCGAGCGTCCGCTCGACGACGTCCTCCTTGCCGTCCTCAGACGTGAGCACGACGCGCAGATCCGGCCGGCACAGGCGTTCGCCCGTGTTCTCCAGCGGGAGCTCGACCGAGGCGACGGACGTTCCAGGCAGCGCCTGGATCCGCGCCTTGCCGACGGTGACGGGTCCGGGGCTGCCGCCGGGGACGATGATCCGGACGCCGACGACGATCCGGACGACCTGGGTCACGGACAGGTTCGACTTCGCCGTGGTCTCGACGGAATCCTGGAAGGCCAGGCCGCCGACGTGGTCGCCGGGGCGCGCCGTCTCGGGCACGCGGACCCGGAACGGGATCCGGCGCGATTCGCCCGGGGCGAGCGTGACCTGGCGGACGGAGGGCGTGAGCCACTCCGCGGTCGCGTCGTTGCGGTCGTCGCGGTTGGCGTAGACGGTCCCCGAGGTCACGCCGGTCAGGCCGTCGACCGGGTCGAGGCGGTAGCGCTGGATCTTGTCCGAGCCGTTGGACACCAGGACGCGGCGATCAAGGACGGCGCCGGGCTCCGCGTTCAGCGTGAAGTACGACGGTGCGCGCGCTTCGTCCGCCCCGGCGTCGGGACGGACGTTGAAGCCGTTGCCGAGAGGAGTGGCCGCGGCACCTGCCGTCGCGGTGCCCGCGAGCAGGAGCGCGACCGTCGCCAGCGCGAGCGCTACGGCCCGCTGGTGAGGCTGAAGGTCCATGTGGACGTGTAGGTGCCGGCGATGGTCGACGCAGGGATTGCGACCTGCCAGGTGGGGGTGAAGGTCTGTGCGGCCAGCCCCGTCGACGCGCTCGCGTTGAAGAGCTTCGTCGCGGTGGGGGCCACGCCGGCGGCGGGCAGGGTGTAGGGGTAGCTCACGCCGCTGGTCGTCGCCGTGGTGCAGGAGATCCCGGCGTCGCACGAGACCGGTGGCGTGGACGCCACGGTGGTGGCGGTGGTGGGCAGCGTGTTGCCGCCGCTCGTGAAGGTGGTCGAGGTGGCGGTGACGTTCCACCCGGCGCCCGTTCCCCGGGCGTCGTTGACGTTGAAGTCCTGGGTCTGCGTCGTCGTCTTGTCGGTGCCGTCGAGCGTCGTTCCCGGGAAGGTCACGTTGCCCGGCGTGCCGTTGATGAACGCGAGCGAGCCGCCGGTGACCGACGCGGTCGCGGTGGCGGCGCTCGCGCTGGGCGCGGTGCACGCGAGCGCTGCGAGCGGGACAAGTACGAGCGCCGCTGGAAGGCGGCGTGAGAGGGGTACGGCGAGCATGTCGTGAGACAGCCGGGCGCGGAAGGAACCCGGCGGTACCACGTTCATCGGCAGCTTGTGCGCCCCGGGTGTAGGCCCCTCAGCGAACGTACGAGTGCGCAGCCGCTGCTGGTCGTCGCCGGCCGGCCGGACCCACGGCGCGATGCGCACCCTATGTGGACGCGGCTAGCCTTCCTGGGCGAGGTCGCGCGTCCGCCGGCCGTACAGCTGCGCGACCTGGAGGCGACCTTGGCCGGCAAGAAGAAGACGACGTTCGCGAAGATGAACCGCGAGGCGAAGGTGCGCGAGAAGCGCCAGGCGAGCATCCTGCGCAAGGAGCAGCGCCAGCGCGACCGCGAAGCCGGCGTCGAGATCGAGCACGAGGTCGAGGACCTCAGCCACCTCGACGTGGCGTTCGTCGAGGGCGTCGAGCCCGACGTCAGCGTCAAGCCGTAACGCACGGTACGTGGCGCGCTTCCGCGGAAGCGCTACCGCACCGGCCGCGCCAGCGCCTTGACGAACTCCTCGAGCTGCTCGGTCGTCCAGCACTCGAACGCCTCGCAGTACTGCTCGTACGCCGAGATCACCGAGTCGCCGTAGTTCCAGTACAACCGCGGCTCGGGGTTCAGCCAGAACGTCCGCCCGGCCTTCGCGGCGACGTCCGCGAAGAGATCCGCCCGCGGGTCGCGGCCGTTCGTGCGCGCATCACCCAGCACGATGACCGTCGCGCGGGGGTGCAGCTCGTCCTCGACCTGCTCGCGGAACTCCGACCACACCCGGCCGTAGTCCGTGTAGCCCGAGATGTCCGCCACCCCTGCGTCCCGGCTGATCGCCTCGTTGACCGCCTTGAAGTCGCGCTCGCGCTCGAAGACCTCGGTCACCTCGCTGATGCGCTCGATGAACACGAACGACCGCATCTTGCGAAACGAGTCGTGCAGCGCGTGCATGACGCTCAGGAAGAAGACCGACGCGCTCGTGACGCTCGTCGAGACGTCGCAGAGCACGAAGATCTCGGGGCGGCGCGGCCGGGTGGGCTTGTAGCGCAGGTCGACGGGCACGCCGCCGGTCTGCAGTGACGCGCGCATGGTGCGGCGCACGTCGATCTGCGCGTGACGCTTGCGCCCGCGGTTCTCCTGGCCCTGGGTCTTCAGCCGCCGCTTGAGCTGGACGACGACCTTGTGCACGCTGGCGAGGTCCTGCAGCGGGCCGCCGGGCAGGCCGCGGTCGAGGTCGGAGAGCGGGCGGGACGGCGGGAGCTGCTGGGTCCGTTCGATCGAGCCGCGCTCGAGCTCTCGGCGCAGGAGCTGCTCGAAGCGGCGCAGCTGCTCGCGGGGCAGGCCCTCACGGCGGGGATCGCCCTGGGGCGCGTCGGGCTGCGGGTCCGAGCGCAGGCCGAGCGAGCGGCGGATGCGCTGGACGTCGACGCCGATGACGCCCGAGCCCTGGCCGCGCCTGCCAAAGGCGCTGATCGCGAGCCGGGCGAGGTCGCGCATGGCGCCCTCGTCGCCGTCGCGGATGGCCTGGGCGATCGCGTCGCGCAGGTCGGCCTCGTCGAACGCACCGTCCTCGCCCGCCGCGGTCGCGGCCTGGTCCTCGTCGCCCTCCTTCACGCCCTCGCGCAGTGCGGCCTCCTCGCTGGCGCGGAAGAGGAAGCGGTCGAAGACGAGCTCGAACCGGCGGCGGTCCTCGGGGGACTTCGCCAGGGTCGCGGCGAGCGCCTCGCGGACGTCTTCGGGGTCGGTCCACGCCACCTCGCCGAGCGCGGCGACGGCGTCCATCAGCTCGGAGGTGCCCGACGACACGCCCTCGGCGCGCAGCTCCTCGGCCAGGAAGACGAGGTTCGCGGCGAACCCGCCGGGGCGCTCCAGATCGGTGCGTTGCCTAGGAGGCGCCACGGGACGACGCCGCCAGGCGCACGCCGACGCGCTCGGCGACGATGTCGAGGTCCGTGCGGTGCTTGACGATGACCGACATCGTGTCGCGGAAGACCTGCTGGTCGAGGTCCTCGGCGCCGATGAGCAGCAGCGCGCGCGCCCAGTCGATCGATTCGGCGATCGACGGCGGCTTCTTCAGGTCGAGCTCGCGGACCATCCCGACGACCTCGACGAGCCGGCGCGCGATCGTCTCGTCCAGGTCGGGCGCGTGGAGGCGCACGATCTCCAGCTCGGCCTCGAGCTCGGGGTAGTCCAGCCAGAGGTAGAGGCAGCGGCGCTTCAGGGCCTCGGTCAGCTCGCGCGAGTTGTTGCTCGTCAGCAGCACGATCGGCTGCGACGCGGCGCGCACCGTGCCCATCTCCGGGATCGAGACCTGGAAGTCGCTCAGGATCTCGAGGAGCATGGCCTCGAACTCCTGGTCGGTCTTGTCGATCTCGTCGATCAGCAGGACGACCGGGTCAGGGCTGGAGATCGCCTCGAGCAGCGGGCGCGTGAGCAGGAACTCCTCGCCGAAGATGTCGTCGTGGACGCTGTTCCAACCGGTGCCCTCGGCCTCGGCCTGGATGCGCAGCAGCTGCTTGCGGTAGTTCCACTCGTACAGCGCCGTGGCCTCGTCGAGCCCCTCGTAGCACTGCAGGCGCACGAGCTTGCGGCTCAGATAGCGGCTGAGCGCCTTCGCCAGCTCGGTCTTGCCCACGCCCGCGGGCCCCTCGACGAGCACCGGCTTGCCGAGTCGCGTGGCGAGGTACGCGACGAGCGCGGTGGATTCGCCGGCGAGATAGTCGGCGTCGCGCAGGCCCGCGCGAAGGTCTTCGACGGAGGCGGGGGAGTCGGCCATGGGCTGATGATGATAGGAAGTCCAACGATGCCGGCTCTCGTCCTCGCGGCGACCTCCCCGTCGATCGGGCCGGTCCTCCTCCTTCTCGCCCTCGGGGTGCTGCTCACGTTCGGTGGGCACCTGACGGCGTCACGGCGCGCGATCGCGCTCGGGATCTTCGTGATCTTCCTCGCGACGGTGCTGATGTTCGCCTTCGGCCTCGGGGTCTACCAGCGCGACACCTGAGTCAGCGCGCGGGCGGGATCTCGCCGGGTCGCAGGGGGCGGGTCGGCGGGTCCTCGGGCTCGGGCACCGGGAGATCGTCGAAGAGGGTGGGTGCCGTGTCGTCGACGTCGACCGGCGCGGACGTGCGCGGGCGCGGGCGGCGGGCCGGCGGCGCGGGCGCGACCTCGTGGTCGCGGGGATCGTCGCGCAGCAGCGGCGGGGGCGGGGGCGACTCGTCGTGGGCGCGCATCCGCCATCCCGCGGCGGCGAGCGCGATGCCGGCGATGAACGCGATGAAGATGCCCCACGCGACGCCGACGACCGTGCCCTCCGGGCCGTCGGGCTTGTCGAGCTGGCGCAGGAAGATCAGCAGGCAGACCCACACGCCGCCGGCGAAGACGAAGGTTCCGTCGCGGCCGGGCAGGGAGAACGTGCCGCCCTCGGCGCGTCCGACGATGAGCGCGAGGACCGCCGCGGCGACGAGCAGCACGGCGGCCTCGGTGAAGTCGAAGACCTGGAACGCGTTGATGGTCCGGTCGGCCAGCGCTCCGCGCGCGGGCGCGGCGGTCAGCTGGTACCACGGCAGCAGCATGCTGACGAACAGCGCGAGGGCCGCGCCGGCGGCGAGGCGCTGGTCGCCGTGCAGGGACCGCCAGATCCCCCGGCCGCGCTGGGCGGCCCCACTCATGCCGGGACGCCGGAGGCGGCGCGCAGGCGCGCCATCAGCAGGTCGGCGTCGTGCGTGCTGACGGTGCGGATCTGCCCCTGGAACGCGAGCGTCCAGTGCTCGGCCGGCCACTTCCTCACGTGCTCGAGGTCGTCCTTCAGCGCCTCGGCGGGCACGAACTCCGCCTCCTCGAGGACCAGCTCGGGCTCGGTGGCAAAGCGCCACGGATACGGGTCGACCTTGCCCGGCTTGCCCGGCCAGATCTTCTCGCGGTCCTCGTAGAGCTCCCCGGTGACCGTGATCGACGCCGCGAACCGCATGATCTTCGTGAGGTAGAGGACGATCCGGTCGCCCGGCTCGATCTCGAGCGCGCGGTTGCGGTTGCGCTCCTTCAGCCCGATGACCGTGAAGCCGCGGCCGGCGGTCGCCGCGTAGTTCTCGGGCGAGCCGGTGAGGATCCAGGTGCGCGCGTCGTCGGCCATACCGTCGATTCTACGGGGCGGCCGGGCGTCGGTTTAGTCGACCGGGATGTCCTGCACGACCGGCCCGCCGGGCGCGTCGACCGGTGCGATCCGCTCGATCCACCAGTCCAGGATCCCGCGGAGCAGGAGCAGCAGCTGGCGGATGACCTCGGCGAGCTGGCGCCACAGATCCTCGGGCACGAGGCCGCGCACGGTCTGCAGCAATGCGGTCAGCGCCTGTGCCTCGGCGGCCGCGTCCTCCGTCGGCGGCGCGCCCGTCGACGCGCCGTTGGCGGTCTGTGCCTTCGCCGTCTCGGCCGCGAGGCGGTCGACGGCCTCCTGCGTGCGCTCGATGCGCTCGCGCAGGGCGGCCAGCGGGTCCTCGGGAGGCTCGGGGTCGGTCACGTGGTGGGGGTGGGCGGGTCGAAGGACACGGTCAGCGCACCGTCGGTCAGCGCGGCGCCCGCGGGACGATAGTCCTGCAGCGCGGGCGGGAGCAGCACGGTCCGGGTGTGGCCGTCGATGCCGATGACGAGCTCCTCGCCGACCTGGCGCAGGGAAACGTCGCCCTTCTGCGCGAACGGGAGCGTCAGGCGGAGGTGGGCCTGCTCGTCGCCGAGCTCCAGGCGCTCGCCGATCTCGTCGTGCAGCACGGAGATCGGCGCCTCCACGCCCGTGAACAGCTGCTCGGCGAGGCGGTCGAGCATCTCGGGGCCGCGCACCTCTTCGCCGAAGAAGGGAGCGCGCAGCAGCGGGAGGGGCGCGAAGGCCTGGCCGACCTCGATGAGCGCCTCGGTCTGCCGTGCGCGCCACGCGTCGAAGTACGCGCCGACCTCCTCGGGGAAGACACGGTTGACGATGATCGCGTCGGTCAACAGGCCGTACAGATTCAGGTAGGTGAACGTCCGGCGGGATTCGTCGACGACCAGCTTCTCCGGGGTCATGACCAGGCGCAGCGAGACGCGTTCGTGGTCGCGCAGGACGTCGCACAGCGCGACGAGGTCGCGCAGCAGGTCACCGGCGCCGTCGAGCGCCTTGTTGCTCGGCAGCGTGATGTCGAGCGCCGCGCGTGCGATCGGCCGCGCGGCGTCGAGGGCGCGGCGGTTGCCCGCGGTGCGTCCCAGCCACCAGCGCGCGGCGTCGGGCAGCGCGAGCAGCCGGAGGGTCTCGCCGCTCGCCGCGCAGTCGACCACGACGACGTCGAAGACCGCCTCCTCGGCGTGGCGGCGCAGTTCGAGCAGGCCGACGAGCTCGTGCAGCCCGGGCGGCATCGCGAGCTCCTCGGCGCGGATGCGCTCCATGCCGCGGTCGGACAGGACCCCGGCCAGCCAGGAGCGGATGGCGCCCCAATGGCGTTCGATCTCGTCACGGGCCTCGACCTGCTGCGCCCAGAGCCCTTCGCTGACCGGCGCCGCGGCCGGGCCGACTTCGCGGCCGAGCACGTCGCCGAGCGAGCCCGCCGGGTCGGTGGAGAGCAGGAGCGTGCGGCGACCGGCCGCCGCTGCCCGGCGCGCCGTCGCGGCAGCGACCGAGGTCTTCCCGACCCCGCCCTTGCCCGTATAGAGGATGATCCGCGGCCCCACGGCCGCCGAGTCTATGGACGGGCGACCGTCAGCACCGCGGACGTCGCGCCGCGCAGGCCGAGGATGTCCGTGGCGCGGACCGTCACCCGGTAGCGGCCGGCCTTCGTCTTCGCGCTGTAGACGAACACGGGCGAGCCCGGCTGCACACTCGCCGTCCTCGCGCCCACGGTCTTCCCGTCGCGGCTCACGGTGACCGTGACGGTCGCGGGTTTGTCGACGCGCACGCGGACGGCCCCGCGCTTGCCCGCACGCGTCCAGGTCGTGACGACCTCCAGTCGCGGCGCCCGGCTGAGGTCCTCGGTCAGGCGGGTGGCGAACGCGCAGAACGGCTCGGGGTCCACGCCGACGATCGGGGCGCGCTCGCGTTCGGGCTCCTCCGGCAGGGCGCCCGGCGTCGCGCCTCCCGCCTGCGCCGCCCCCGCCTTCGCGCGGTCGGCGCGGGTGCGCTCGCACAGCCCGCGCAGGAAGTCGCGGGCGAGCTTGTGGTACCCGACGTCGCTCGCCCGGCCGCCCACCTGGTAGCGCGACCAGCCGCCGGTGTCGTAGCGCGGGAGCTCGGCGGCGAGCTGCTTGACGCCCCGGGCGTAGAGCTCGCGCCCCTCGTCGTCGTTGGCGAGGGTGGCGAAGTCGTGCAGCCCGTTGACGGCCTGGTTGAACCCGTTGAGGACCCGCTGGCCGCGCGCGTAGGAGTACAGGAGATAGTGCGACCGGCCGGGCGCCACA
>SXGQ01581553.1_pt1 | contig 16025 bp, 11 predicted proteins | sample 3178371 | NCBI WGS metagenome assembly SXGQ01 (sample SAMN11356859, study PRJNA531348) | freshwater metagenome | isolation source: freshwater sample F1-20 | place: China: Fuxian Lake, Yuxi | collected 2017-12-25
AACTGCACATATTGATACCGTTGTGAACATCAGCATGATCAGAATTGCAAATACATTAATCATGAACAATCCTTATTAAAAATCACTTGCAATGGAAGCAACTATCAAAGCGACATCCTTCGGACTTTTCAGTTTTCCTTCTTCGAATATTATACGCGACTCGGGAGCCCCGGCAGCAATCAATTTCGAACGAATATCTTGTATCCTTTTTTCAATCAAAGTCAACGGGGCAGATGCATTCGCTTGTGCTCCTTTCTTCCCTTTTGCTTTTTGGGTATTTTTTTCTTTCTTGCCTTTTGTGGATTGCTTGGCACCATTACCTGCTGATACAACTATCTTCACTTTGAGATGAAGTAATTTTCTCATCATCTCAGGGAGCATCGTAAATAATTCCGCTGTTTTGGAATTTGATTGACCTTCTTGAAATAGCGTGAATTGTTGTATAGTATCACCCTTTGCCAACACCTTCACCTGAAAGTCTTGATTGATTTCTTGATAGCTCTTTCCATCAGGTACACGAAAATCTTGTTGCGACATAAATAGATCGCTACGTTCGAAAGACATGAAATATGTTTTTCCTGGTTTTAATGTCATTGTAAATTCACCAGCTATCGTAGTCTTCGATTTTCCAACAATCTCATCACCGTCTTTGGCATAAACTTGTACGCCTTGAAGCACATTTCTCTTTGAATCAACTACTTTACCCTTGATCAAAAATGTAACGCCTTGAGCAAGAACAGCACTTTGAACTGCAAACAATGCACAGAGCACACCCAATAATGAATACCTTCCCAACATAGATTTCACTCCCATAAATAAATAGTGTTAACGAATATGTTCCATTAGTTCTTTTTCGACTGCTTTTCCCTTGTCTTTTGCATACCATGCATGTAATTCTGTATAGATTTCTTCCTTTGCCATATTTTTACTTTTCAAGTCTTGAAAAAGATCATTAGCTGGTTTTGGCCTTGGACCCCATACCCATGACTCTTCTCCTTGATAGGTAGTTCCAATAAGTTTTGGAATGCTCATTGAACCATTCGTCTGATACTTTTCTAGAAGTTCAGGATATGCATCTCGAGAAATAATACGCAAAGTGATTTTTCCTTGGGATTGGCGCGCAATTTCAGCAATGACAGGCAGTGATTGCGATGAATCGCCACACCAACCTTCAGTGATGACAATCCAAACTTGAGGATTAATGATAGAATAGATAATATCTAGAGCATCTTCTGAGACGGAATATGTTTTTTCTACTCTTTTGCTTCTAGTCCAATTCAATTTGTAATACCCAAGCATCTCTTTTTGATGATCATTAAGAGTTTCAGGAGATGCATTGACAGCATTATAGAATCTTTGATTATATTCTTCAATAGATTCAGATCTGTCTAAAAATTCAAAAGCTAAACTTTTCATGAAATATTTTCTTGAATAATGTAATTACCAACTACAAAACATACATACAAAGAACAAGGTTCTAGTAGCATGGAAATCATTTGTCATACACTAAAAATCAAGCTGGGGATTCAGAATTGCTTTTTTTGGGGAAGAGCAATGAAATAACTACAGAGGCAAGCAAGATCACCAAGACAAATAATAATGCAGATTCAATTGGGATTTTGTACATACCACTGATGATCATCTTTACACCTATGAAGCTCAAGATAATCGCAAGTCCATAATTGAGATAATGGAATAACCCTACAACTCCCGCTAAAGCGAAGTATAGTGAGCGTAATCCCAGAATTGCAAAAATGTTGGATGTGTACACTATAAAAGGATCAGGTGAGACTGCCAACACCGCGGGTATGGAATCAAGAGCAAATACCAAGTCGGTTGTTTCAACTAAAGCAAGTACCATGAATAAAGGAGTAACAAATGTATACCCCATTTTTCGTACAATGAATTTGTCTTCTTGATAGTGTTTTGATACACCAAAGAAACGGCGTACAAATTTTAAAGTCCAGCTTGATTCAGGTTTGAATTCAACATCATCTTTTGAGAAAATGAGTTTAAATCCCGTGAAGACAAGAAATGCACCCAAGATATAAATGATGAAATGAAATTTCGCAAGGATGGCAACACCGACAACGATGAAAAATGCCCGCATAATCAATGCACCCAATACACCCCAAAACAACACCTTGTGTTGATATTTTTCAGGCACTTTGAAATAACTGAAAATTGTAAGGAAAATAAAAAGATTATCAACGCTGAGTGACTTCTCTACAACATATGCGGTCATGAATTCTGTTGCTTGAACAGTCGATCTATAAAACCAAATCCCCATTGCGAAAATACATGCAAGACCAATCCAAAATGCACTCCACCATAGAGCTTCCTTCACCGAAATCACATGTGCTTTCCTGTGAAAAACACCTATGTCAAGCGCAAGCATGATGAGTATAAAAATGTGGAAGCCAATCCACAAGAGGAGTTCATTAGACATAGTGAAATCGATTATTGATGACGGGGTGAAATACATGGTGAAGTCAAGTTTGAAGGCATCATCCTTTCAAACCTTTTACCCGTCCTTTCAAAATAGAAAGCAAGACATCTGCAAAATAATCAATTTCACCTTCTGATATGTAAATGTTTGGCGTAATTCTTATTCCATCAACATTTGCATATTTGATGGGTGTAGTGATGATTCGATGTGTGGAAAACAAGTACTCGCCAATTTTCCCGTGATCAAACCCTTCAAAACGAAATACCATGAGACCGCACCATTGATTTGTGTCATTAATATCGGTCATGAAACTCACACCTGGCTCATCCTTGATTTTGGTTATCCAGCGCATATGCAGATTGCGTAATCGTTCTGCTTTATTTGCAAGTCCTACTCGGTCATTGAAAGCTAATGCCTCCGAAATCGCATTATGCAATGCCGCAGGATGCGTTCCTATCTCTTCAAATTTCTTAATGGATGCATCTTGATCTAGATTAGCTGCCATGAGCGGCCAAATTGTTGGGATTTTATCCTTAGCCACATAGAGCATCCCATTGCCAACAGGCGCATATAACCACTTATGCAATGAAGTACCGAAATAATCGCATTGCAAATCACTCTGCGTGAACGGAAAATGTGCAAATGAATGTGCTCCATCAACTATGCATTCGATACCCATTTCTTTGGCCATGAGGCAAATCTCTCTTACAGGAAAAATTTGTCCGGTGCAAAAAGACACATGTGAAACATGAATGATCTTTGTGTTCTTGGTGATTGCCTTTTTGAAGGAGTTCACTATATCAGAAGTATCCATTACTGGAACTTTTATGGGTATTTTCTTTAATATAATGCCATCACGACGTCCTCTTTGCTCCCACGCAGTAATCATTCTTGGATAATCAAGTTCTGTTGTGAGAACCTCATCCCCTTTCTTTAACGGGATACCCATTTGCACATGCTGCAAACTCTCACTTGCATTTCGCGTTATGGCTATTTCTTCATCACTTACGCCAAATAATGATGCTATTCCTTGCCTTACACGTTCCAAACCAGGTTCTTGCTGCTGACAAATATTCCTTGCCGGCGCTTGGTTCGCATAGTCCAAACCGGTATGCAATGCTTGCATAACCGATCTAGGGCTTGGACTCACTCCCCCATTATTTAAATTAATCATGGTTCTGTCCATTGGGAACTCGGTTCTGATGGAATGCCAGAAGTCATTACTAGACATAGACTTAACTTCTTGCACTTGAGGCACTTCAATAGAAGTAAGTGCTTGTAAAGGAGTGGCAAGCAGAATACTGCTTTTCAATATTGTTCTTCGATTTATGCTCATAGAATCATCCAAATAGATCAGATTAACATTATGGCTGAAATTATGAATAATTCCTGTTTTGAACGCATTGAATTTCCCACTTTTAAGCTTTGGGGGGTAAACCCCCATTCACGATCTCGCCAAACGAAGAAATCTCATGTTCTTATTTACCGGACAATAATGGAATTATGCTGTGGATAACCTTGAATTTTCGTAATTTACAGACCATGGAAAGGTCTCTTTCAGTCCCTTATCCATTGGATAGTGATCATGATTGTCATGAACTACCATTCATTGTCAAATGAGAAAAAAATGAAAAGAAGAATGTTTCTGCACAGCATCGGAGCCGGACTGTCCGCTTTGGGATTTTCCAGTCTGGAGACAAGTGCCGGAAATGGCAGAAATGAATTTGTAAATGCAACAGAATCAATCCTTTCCAATCCCGCAAAGAATGGGGGCGATTTTATTTCCCTTTTGCCTCCTGCGCTCAAAAAAGGTTCGACGATTGGAATAACTGCTCCTGCAAGTGGAGTAGACAATGGGGAGATTCAAGAAGGCATCGCATTACTGAAAGCAAGTGGATATTCGATTGTTTTGGGAAATACTCTTACAAGGAAATATGGATATCTATCTGCTCCTGACACCGAAAGAGCTGCTGAATTCATGGAATTCGTCGAAAGACCAGACATAGATTGCATTCTTTGTGCACGGGGCGGCTATGGCGTAATGAGAATTCTCCCCATGCTCGATTTTGGCGTCATTCGTTCAAATCCGAAAATCATCATTGGTTACAGTGATATTACTGCATTATTGGTCGCAATTACCAAGTTAAGCAATGTAATCACATATCATGGACCGGTTGCTTCATCCACATTCGACTCTTTCACTGTGGATTATTTCAAGAAGGCTTTGTGCAAACATGTTTCTGACGAAAACATTGTATCAGGTACAGATGAGTTCAAGCCAATCACATTCAGTGATTCGAGGATGATCACATTGACTGATGGCGTAGCAAAAGGACGTTTAACAGGTGGCAATCTATCAATGATTGTAGCCACGCTCGGTACGCCATATGAAATAGATACCAAAGATTCATTACTGTTTTTGGAAGATATTGCCGAAGAGCCATATCGGATTGACAGAATGTTGACACAATTATGGCTTGCAGGAAAATTACAGCAATGTTCGGGGATTATTCTCGGTCAATTCAAAAATTGCGAAGCAAAAAGAATCCCTGGATTCGAGGTTTCATTCTCTCTGCAGGAAGTATTGGAGTCGAGGATCACGTCACTCGGTATTCCTGCCGTACATGGACTTCCCATTGGGCATGTAAAAAGTAAAATGACTATTCCATTGGGAGTCATGGCTGAGTTAAATGCTGCTGGAAAATCATTTACCATTTTGGAAAGTCCGGTTGCATTTTCATAATCAATCAAGACCGTTACTTTTTCGGCATTGATTTGTCTTTTTGATATTCAATTCATGTCTGCAGCAAGACATGAACCTAAAAACGTTCATTACATTATTTCATAAGAATGGAGAATCTTTTATGATTCTGTTTTTCCGCTCAATCATGTGTTGCGCTCTTATCTGTTCCGGCATTGGCTCTGCATTTGCCCAAAATAGGTTCAATGTGTATACACCGGATGCTGATAAGTTTCCAAAAGTGCGTGCCTTTTATGAGGCAGCTGATCTCAACAATGTTCCAATTCCAGGAATTTCTTCTACTGACTTTCGCATTGTTGAAAATGGAGTTACCATTCCACCTGCGGACATCACTCAAAAATGCTCCACTATCATCGACGGACCTGAGCTTAGCGTTGTTCTTGTTATCGACAAGAGCGGCTCTATGTCTGAACAAGTAGGATCTAGACCGGAAGAGACACGTTTTCGTTTCGTGAAACAAGCATCTAAACTCTTTGTTAGTTTGTTGAATTTTATTGGTAGAACAAAGGTTGCTGTAGTCTCTTTTGATGGTCAAGCTTATTTGGAGCACGATTGGTCCAATAATAGAAATTCCATCATAAAAGCAATAGATTCAATGATCATTGGGTCTGCAACATACTATGATCCTCCGCTACTTCACAAACAATGGGGAGCCATTACTCTCATCAAAGACAGATATGTGAGAGAAAATCTTCCTGCAACAGTCAAGAAGGTGATAATTTTCTTGACAGATGGTGAACCAAATAAGCCACCTACCCGCGACACGATTAGGAAGGAACTACTCGACAATGGCATTGCATTTTATGCAATCACAGCTTTCACCGGTATGAACAAAGATTTAGCTACATGGGCAGACATCACCGGCGGTGATCATTATGAAGCTAATTCAAAAGATGCTTATTCCAAACTTCAAGAAATTTACTCAGAGATTGCAAAAAAGCTACAAGCAAAAGAGGTGTGTTATGTAGAATGGAACACACAAATGGGTTGCAATGAGGAAAGCAGAACAAGAACTGTTTTCATTACACTTCAAAAGAATATCAATATCACTGATACATCAACCTATCAGGCACCGGCTACCAGTGTGATGGAACTGGCAGTGAACCCTCCCATTGTTTCATTTGGAAATCCGGCGGTTAATGCTTCAATTGACAAAACGGTAAATGTAACGGCAAAAAATGGAAAGTTGGTTCTGACTGCCGATCCACCGGCCCCAGCAGGCACAGCATCATTCACTGTTACGAGTTTCAATGGAAGTGCATGGAATGGTACAACTCCACAAACAATCGATTCAGGTAAAACCGCATTAGTTGGAGTGCGATTCACACAAGGTTCAACATTGGACTTCAGACAAAGCGGCTTGCGAATCAAAGGTACGCCATGCGATCCCCCGCTGATTCCACTAGTTGGAGGAGCTGCTGATATCGTATTGCTAGATCCAATCAATTCAGAAATTCGTTCAACTTGTAATGACCTCACAATTTTGTGGGGCGGCGTTGATTCCACTGAACAAGTTATTATTCAGTACAGCTCTGATAATGGGGCAAATTGGAATCTTCTCACGGACAAAGGAACCGGTTTAAAATATATTTGGTCATCCGATGAGCTGAAAAAGCTCAGTACAAAAGGTCAATACAAGATTCGCGTCGGATTACCACCATCCAAAACTTTTGTTTGGGCAAAAAGTTTAGGTGGCACTTTATCAGATTCTAGCGTAAGTATCGCACTCTCACCCGATGGACAAAATTCATACATAGCTGGAACATTTGAAGGGGTAGCTTCTTTCGATGGTAAACCTATGAATAGTGCTTCGGGAAGCAAAGATGGTTTCTTTGCCAGACTTGATATCGGTGGGAATGTCGATTTTGTCAATAGCATAGGCGGTCCCAATGTAGATGCAATTACAGGTATTGCAGCGGGCGACAACCAAATTGCTTATGCTACAGGGCATTTCATCGGTGATGCAACATTTGGATTCGTAAACAAGCGCTCCACAAGCTTGACTGCAAGGAACTTTTTCATGACACGCATCGAGCCAAATGGTGGAACGGTAATCGTCAATGTTCTGGGTGCCACTGCTACAAATCCAACGGCAGAAGCATATGGAGAACGTATAGCTTGGGAACCATTCGAAAAACGCGTATATGTCGAAGGTCAATTCAAAGGAGTATTGACTGCAACAATGCGCGATGGCACAAAGGCTACAATTACGAATAGATCACAACCTTTGGTTTGGAAACCATTTACTGCTGTGTTTGATCCATCTGGAAATTGGCTAGATCTTCAGCCTTCCAAAACCCAAGGAAAACCCTATACAACATTGACTGCAACAGACAAGGATGGATGTATCTATGAAACAGGATCATTCACAGGTTCGGTTACAAAAAATCCAGGCAACAAAACAATAACATCAGCCGGTCAATCGGATGGTTTTATCACAAAATTCTGTGGAACACCATCAAGCCAATCTTCGAGCTTGGTTCCCTTCCCACTTGCGAAGGCGCGTTTGTACAGCATCGACTCCAATATTCGATTCAATGTTGGTGTAACAGCGGTTGGAACTCCAAAAGACAAAGTTCTCAGCACAGGTATCTGTAATGATGGAAACTTGGATACATTCATTGATAGCGTCAGTGTTTCTGATCCTCAATTCAGTTTGAAATCAGTATTGAATGGTCGTCTTTTCCCCTCTGTAAACTGCGATACCGTTCCCATTGAAGTTTTGTTTACTCCAACTGCACCCGGTGATCATTGTGCGACTGTTACATTTTATGCAACTTGTTCACCCGTTGTTAAAATGACCATTTGTGGAACAGCAGTTGAACCTTGCGATTATGTTCATGTAACAGATACTACATTCACCAATACTTTGGTGGGTAGCAAAAAGACCATGCTTATAAATAAAGCAATCGAGAATAAAAGCAATATCCTCATCAATGGTCAATTATCTTTGGGTGGAGCTAATCCGGGTGATTATGCAATCACCGCATTCCGCATGATAGATCGCAATGGCAATCCTGCTCAAGGTGATGTGAACTCAAAATTGTTTACGATCAAACCGGGCGGACATTTAGAGGTAACAGCTGAATTCTCTCCAACTGCAGTTGGAAAGAGACTTGCTTTCATAGATTTGAAACTTGATACTGTCTGTGTTGAAGCAAAAGTTCAGCTCTCAGGAGATGGAGAAGCTCAACTCACAGCATCCGCGACTGATGCAATTTGGGGTTGCGTCCCCGTTGGCGGAAAAGATCGTAAAGATGTCGTTATTACTAATGATGGAAATTCCGAACTAACAGTAACAGGAATTTCATTGCAGAAGAATAATGGCACATTCACGCTCATTAATCCCCCTGCTCCTGGATTTAATCTCACAAAAGGTCAAACTGCAAATGTGACAGTAGAATTTTCTCCAACTACAAATACTAATGGTTTGTGGGACTCTGTATTGGTGACGGCTGTTTCTAAAATCGATCCTAATATAAAAGCACCAACCTTCGGCGCCAGAGTCCAAGGCGATGGTTGTATCGGAGAACCTTCCTATACGAAGAACTGCTTCGATGATACACGTATAGGTAGTATTTCGGCTGCTAAATCTAATGCACTAGTCATAAGCAACAAAGGACAAGGTCCATTAAAAGTCATTTCAATCAAACCGATTGCACCTTTGGAGTTTGAATCACTTTCACCAATTGGTCCTTTCGATATTCCATTACAGGGATCACGTGATATTTCTGCTGTATTCATACCTCAGAAAAAAGGAAATCGCTCCGGATTTCTTGAAATCACAACCGATGCTAGCACAAAACCGGATACTGTAGAAATATGCGGCATTGGTTCATTACCTGATACTGTCATCACCTTTGCAACAACCAATGCTTGCGAAACACCTGTAGTATTATTACCGTATCCAAATTTGAGCAGTTATCCTGTACAAACAACAAATTCTGTTACAGGTGATATTTCTTCATTCAGTATTAGTCCTATTGGTAATTTCACCATACCTGCAAAGACCAATCATAATTATCTGATTGCTTATACACCTTCAGGGCCAGGCGAAGATACAATAGCTGCTACACTCGGCGAACGCAATGTAACTGTGATTGCAAAATCTATTTCATTACCGATGACAATTACCTCTTCAATCAATCCTGGGCTTGTGACACCGGGTCAGAAAGTGGTATTCAAAGTGAATGCAGATATCACAGGGAATGTTGGTACAGCCAATATCAATTCAATGGAAATCAAACTCAATTACGATCCCACTGATTTGAGATATTCCGGTACTGTTCGTTCTTTGAATGGTTGGGCTTGGACAGCAAGTCAATCTGGTAATATCTTGACTGTATCCGGTACCGGCACACCAGGACTAAATGGCAACAAAGATTTGTTTGAAATTGATTATGATGCATTTCTTGGAGATTCATTGGCATTCTTGGTGGATGTGGAAGCTGTAACAACTCCTGCTCTAGCAAAATGTTTGGTGATCAAATCAACAGATGCATCATTGAAGCTGGCTCCGATTTGTTTTGCAAATGGAAGATTCATTCGTGGATCAGGTCTTGCATACTCATTCGGGATTTCAGGAAAACATCCTGCATCAGATATTGCCCAATTGGATTATTCGATTGGTATTTCAGGAAAGACAACCATAGAACTTTACAATTCAATGGGTCAGAAAATATATACCTTGTTGGAAGGAGTTATACGAGAAGGAGAATATCAGTTAAGCATTGATGTTCAGACTCTACCCGCCGGTATGTATACATGTTTGATAAAGTCAGGACCATACTCAAATCAAGTCCCGCTCATCATTACAAAATGATGATTCATAAAAAAAGCCCGTCACACTGTTGACGGGCTTTTTTTTATGACTGCTCTGGGATTTCTTTATATGATACACGATGATGTCGCATACCTAAGAGATTCTTAACAAAAGATTCTTTGATTTCATTGATTTCAGCCATTGTGAGCGGACACTCGTCAAATTGTCCGTCAAGCATGCGCTCATTAACCAACCCATCCAATATCGTCTCTATGTCTTCTTTACTTTCAGCTTGTTGCAAACGAACAATTGCTTCAGCTGCATCAGCCAACATCAATATTCCTGTTTCCCTCGTATTAGGCTTTGGCCCTATATATCTATAATCATCTTCATTGACAATAGTTGGGCCTTCACCGGTTTGAGATTTTTCTAATGCTTTTGCATAAAAATGTTTTACAAGCATCGTACCATGATGCATGGGAATAAAATCAATGATACGTTGTGGAAGCTTATATTCCCTTGCCAATTCTATACCATCAGTTACATGTTCCTTTATGATTGAAGCACTTTTCTTTGGTGATAAATGGTCATGTTTATTGTCGATATTGATTTGATTTTCAACAAAATATTCAGACTTGGGAATCTTGCCAATATCATGATATAAAGCACCTACTTTTGCTAAAAGTGCATTCGCATGGATGGAAAGCGCCGCGCTTTCAGCAAGACGTGCAATCGTCATTGTATGCTGAAATGTCCCAGGTGCTTTTTCGTTCATTTCAATCAATAAAGGATGCTCAAGTGAATCATATTCATCTAGTTTTAAATCCGTAGTCACCGGAAATACACGTTCTAGTACATATAAAACAGCAAAAGTGAAAATTGGAGAGAATACCGCATTGATGCCTGCAACGATCAACTGCGGGAGCATTTCATTCCAGCCAAGAGAACGTTCTGCTCCAACAGAAAGTATACTTAATGAAATCCCTAAGAACACATATGTAATGGAGGCAAATATTTGCGTTCTAGATTGAATGTCACGAACACTATACGCCGCAACCATTCCACCAATCATCATGGCTAAGCCAACCGAATAATCACTTCCACGTACTCCCGCAATAAGTAGTGCCATTACAACAGTGCTATAGAAAGCAGTTCTGGAGTCAAAGACAATTGCAATCAACATAGACAATGCCGGAACTATAACGCCATATTCCATTGGATACAAACTATTGACAAATACTGTTATCCAGGCCAAGACAGGTGCAACCAAGATTATTCCGAACAAGCCAAACAATTGCTGTTGATTTGCATATATGGCTGGTCTTATGAAATACACATATAAAACCATCATGGACAATATCAAAAAGGCATGACCAATACTTCCAATGAGTATGAGCCACGAATATGAATTGGTGTCGGTATTTGTTCTATTATTAACATAAGACTGAACCTTCAAAGCTGATAGTCTGTCGAATCTTTCTCCCTTACGAATGAGAATTTCCCCAGCCCTTACAATGCCCAATGTTGTTGGAATTGAAGATAGCCTTCCCTGCTTCAATTCTTGACTCAATTCCTTTGATATAACATAGCGAGGAATCATTAATTCAAATAACATGGATTCTACTTTTTCCATCAATTGCATTTGCAGACGATCACCGAAAAGATTACCAATGTACTTATCCAATTGTATTGAATCGGAAAAGAACGATTTGGACATGGGAATATCGACTCTTGTTCCTGTTCTTATATAAACAGTGTCTGTCAAGTATGATCCATTGATAGAAATCAAAGGTTTTTTTTCATAGAATTCGTTCAATATCTCATTCTTGTTTTTACTTAGAAGTTGAGAGATCGTACTTTTGGCTTGCATCGGCATGGCTTCCAACAAAGTTTTGATCTTATCAGACAATTCAGACTGAGTATTCACGGAATTACCATCACATGCATCAATGAGTGCCGCCAAATTTTTATCGGCTTCTGCTTTTGCCATTGCTTGCTCTATACTTACATAAGGCGTAGAGGATAGTATGGCTTTTCTATCTGCTTCAATTTCGGATTCAGGACGTAGAATTGAGAATGGAAATTCCGCTTTGATTGATTCATTCATCCACAGAACACCTGTATTAACTTGGCGAACATCTTCCCCATTTTCATTAATTGCTCGCTGATTGGGAAACATGAATCCGATCAAAATGACGATAGAGATTAAACCGAAGATTCGCAGAGACTTCGAAGAAAATCCAGATATTTCAGATTCAGAATCTTGTTGTTCTGAACTTTTTAGCTGCTCAAAAAGTGTCTTTTGTTTTGCCATAATTACTCTCGTTAGGTTCATTCATATCATATACCGCAATTCAAATTGCCATGAAAAACCCAAATTCATATGATAAAAAAGTTCGGCTTTCAGGAATATAGGCTCCTGCAACGATGCAACTCCAAATATACCTGATCGATGTACATTGGAGAATCCAGCTTGAATTTCTATGTGATTTGGTAAAACTACTTTTAATGCGGGCCTCAAACCTGAACCAAAAGCCGATGAAACCAAATCTAAATCAAAAGCAATTTCGTCAAATGGAGCTAATCCCACTCCAATGATTAGCATTGGATTATTCACATCGTATCTTCGTTGTGAAGTTGGAAATGCTAAAGGAGTACGAAGAACGCACGAAATTCTCGAATGCTCATCAATAATCAATAGCCCTCCCAGACCAATATCAACTTGCATGAAATGCAATATACCATCTCCGAAGGATGCAAATTCGGATTTCAGGGTCACACCTGCAAGAAAGGGCAAATCATGCCCTTTCCATGCACTTGCAATATTGATACTCAATATTGAATAATCCTGAATACTCATATATTCGGTACTTCCATGTGCAATGACCAAAGAAGTATCGATAGGAATTTCTCCACATATCCCATAATTGTTGAATTCTTGTATTCCATACGGTGATGGAACAATTGAACAACCATAATGAGATTGTTTCATGCATCCTAAGAGCGCTGGATTGACAAACCCGCAATTCAAAAATTGGGTCATACCAGTAGAATTGTCATGGATATCGGTATATGCTCCCTGACCCAATGCATAGGTGATCATAAAAAAGTTGCTGATGCACCATAGGCATAGTATTTTCGCATATATAATCTGTTTGTTTTTTAGTGTATTCATTCCATGCGAACATTCATCTTTTCCTTGATATTCTTCTCACTTCAATTTCTCCCTATTCTACATGCACAAGAAATTGAGTTGCAAGTCAATGTTGATTTGCAGAATATTTCATTTGATAATCGGATCGACATACAAAATCTAAAACAAGACATAGTGAATTATATCAATAATCAACGGTATTCAGAACAAGAATGGGATAAACCGAAAGTGCCTGTTGATATTGGTATCACTATCACCTCAAGAGGAGGAAACAACACCTCTTCCGGAATTCTGACGATAATGGCTTATACCGTCCTTGAAAATGGATCCCGCTCTATTTTGATGAGAGCAATGGACAAACAATGGACATTCGAGTATGCTCCTGGAAACATGATGACTTTTCAAGCGAATAGATTCAATACATTGTCATCGCCAATAGACTTTTATATGCTCATGGCAATTGGGATGTTTCTTGATACCTTCGGCGAATTGGATGGCACACCCTATTATGAAAAAGCGAAAGTGATTTGCCGTGCAGGTGCAGGTGCGAATGCAACTGGATATCCCGTCACACCGGATCCTTCTGTTCCTTCAAAATTAGGTTTATCAACCGAGGCATCCGATCTATTATATGAGGAATTCAGAAAATTGATTTTTTCTTATCACTTTGATGGATTGGAAACGATAAATAAGGACAAATCTCAGGGTCTGCAATTACTTGCAACCATCATTGAACAAATGTCTCAATTCAAAAAATCAAAAGTGACTATGAGAAGTCAATTCATGGAATCTTTTTTCAATTCTAAATTTCAAGAATTGGCAGACTTATTCAAAGGATATCAAGATCCTGAAGTATTCAATAATCTTTCGCAATTAGATCCTGCTAATTCATCCGTATATCAGTCAGCAAAAGAGAATAGATGACAACAACAATTATTGATGTTCGAAGCGATACATTGACAAAACCAACGCAATCAATGCGATTGGCTATGTCCGAGGCACATGTTGGAGATGATGTGTACGGAGAGGATCCAACCATCAATCGCCTGCAAGACTATATAGCAGATTTGTTTGGAAAAGAGTCTGCTCTCTTTGTTCCAACAGGAGTTATGGGTAATCAACTTGCCATAGCAGTTCATACGCAAAGGGGTGATGAAATCATCGTAGAATCTGAATCTCATATTTTTCACTATGAAACCGCAGCACCTGCATTAATTGCAGGAGTTCAAATGTATTGTATTCCATCCCATAAAGGCGAAATGTCATTGGACGGCATTAAAGAAGCAATTCGACCACCAGTGTATTATTTCCCAAAAACATCCTTGATTTGCATCGAGCAGACACATAATCGACATGGCGGAACAGTATTGCCATTGGATTATATGCAATCACTTTATGCTTTTGCTCAAGAACACAATCTTCCAATTCATTGCGATGGCGCAAGGATATGGAATGCATGTGCTGCTACAAATATTGAACCATATGAATATGGGAAATATGCAGATACACTATCTGTCTGTTTGTCAAAAGGACTCGGTGCTCCCATAGGTTCTGTTTTGATAGGTTCAAAAGACCATATTGAGCAAGCAAGGCATTGGCGTAAAGTACTTGGCGGTGGAATGAGGCAAGCCGGCATTCTTGCAGCTGCAGGCTTGCATGCAATCGAGCATCATCGCTCTATGTTACATGAAGATCATGAAAAAGCAGCTTTGTTTGCGTCACTTATAACCCAAGGCTCACAATGCATAATTGCAAATTCCTCAGGAAATGTAGAAAGCACTATAGTGATCATTGATTGCGGCGAACATGTAAAGCCCTCTGATATACAGGAAATGTGTGCTCAGAAGTCATTATTTCTTTCCATGGGAAAAGGCCGATGTCTCCGAGCTGTATTTCACAGGGACATATCAATGGATATGATTCCCACAGCAGCAGAAATATTTTGTTCTTCGTATAGATTGTTGGAGAATCTTTCCTCATGAAATCTAATGCATTGACCTCATCCATACTCATTGACAATTTTCGCCATTCCATCAAAGGAAGAGTAAAAACATTTGAGGTTGATAGGCAGAATATCGTTCACAATGTGATATATATGTATTGGCTTGAAGATGCCAGAGTAGAATATGTTCGTTCATTAGGGATAGAAATCAAACCGAGCACATTCATCGACAGTTATATATTTGTTGTGGCCAAAACCGAAGTGAATTATCTCGCATCTGCATTGTTTGATCAAACATATACAGTGTATACGAGGATTCCATCCATTGGAATAACATCATTCACTTTTGAACAGGTCATTCAGTTGGAACAAGATGCAACCACTCTACTTATAGCTTCATCAGTATTGGTACAATTAGATCCAAAATCAAAAGAGCCAACTCCAATTTCAAAACAATTCAGAGACATGGTGGCATCATATGAAACACAGTCAACTGTAATCGGGGTATAGATGATAGTTCATTTCATATTTGTTTTCTGTAGCTTATTGGCATTCACAGCTTCAATCAGGGCGCAAGATAATATTCCTTCTTGGTATATTGGTCCATATGGTGCTTTGATCCAATCATATCATAATTCCGATTTTAGTGAATTACCCGGATATCCTTCATGTTGCACAAATAGTAGATCAGGCACAGGTTTAGGTTATGATATTGGTTTGCTTTTTCATGTGCCCTTGAATCAATATGGATTCAGATTATTTGCAGGAGTGAATAATCCATCCGCAACAATATACAGTGATGAAAAAATTGGCAATCAATTCCTTCGCAATCTTCAGCCACCATTTGATACTATTGCTCGAGACATAATGGTCCGACACGAAATAGATGCTCAACTTACAGCTATTTCTCTGCGGCCCATGACCACTTTTACTCTACCATTTGGTGGGGATCTGATG
>SXGQ01721918.1_pt1 | contig 16024 bp, 12 predicted proteins | sample 3178371 | NCBI WGS metagenome assembly SXGQ01 (sample SAMN11356859, study PRJNA531348) | freshwater metagenome | isolation source: freshwater sample F1-20 | place: China: Fuxian Lake, Yuxi | collected 2017-12-25
AAGGTCATCGAGAACACCCAGCGAGATCTCAATATCGCTCTGATGAACGAGCTCTCGGTGATCTTTCAGCGTATGAACATCGATACTCACGAGGTGCTTCAAGCGGCCGGAACCAAGTGGAATTTCTTGCCCTTCAAGCCTGGCATAGTTGGGGGCCACTGTATCGGCGTGGATCCTTATTATTTGACTCACAAGGCCGAATCACTCGGCTATAACCCTCAGGTGATCCTCGCGGGTCGGCGGATCAACGACAACATGGGTCGTTATGTGGCGAGGAACGTCATTCGCTTGATGCTCAAGAATGGTATCGATGTTGCGCGAAGCACGGTCGGCGTGATGGGGATTACCTTCAAGGAAAACTGTCCCGATACTCGTAATAGTAAAGTGATCGATATCATCCGTGAGCTTGTGAGTTGGAACGTAAGAGTTTTGGTAACTGACCCTTGGGCTGACGCCGAGGAGGTCCAACACGAGTATGGGATTGAACTATCCGAGATTAGTGCCTCTCAACAGGTGGATGCGATGGTGGTGGCGGTCGCTCATGACGCTTTTAAGTCCAAGTCTTTGCAGGAGCTTCGAGGCTTTTGCTCATCTGTCAACCCAGTCCTCGCTGACGTAAAAGGTCTCTACGATTCAGAGCTTGTATCCCGAGCGGGATTCACGGCGTTCCGCCTCTAGCGAAAATCGGCAATGCCTCACTTTGAATTCAAAAATTGAAAACGTTGTATCGAAATCGTGCAATGCGTTCGAATCGAAAAAACTGTTGTGGTCCGATTTAACAGTATCCTGGCGATCTCCAAATAATTTTCTCGCCACTGACCCTAAACGTGACCTAAGCGAGCGAGCTGGAGTGAGGTTGGGCGTAGTTAATTATTGCCTCAACTCTCCAATCGAACGAGGGATAGTCAAGGCGGGCAACTTTTCGGCGAGTCACCATAAAAATTCCGCTATGCGTGCCTGCTTACGCCGTCAGGTATTACGACGAGGGTGTGTAACGAACCACTGATTTCTTACTCCGGTTTTACATGCCGCGAGGAGACGGCACATGAGCAAAGACATGGACGGAGAAATCAAGCGCTGGACGGCGCGTCGGAAGTCCGCTCTGGTTTTGGACATAATTCAAGGTAAGCCCACGTCGCTGTCGGTTGAACTAAAGCGACTTTCAACAGAAAGCGCGGAATTCAGAGGGCAATAAGCGGTGTACTTAGTAAGTCTCTCTAACGGCAAAAACTTCACTGCCCAAGCGAGCGAGTCGTTACTTGATGCCGCTATACGCAACTCAATAAAGCTCAGTTACAGCTGTAAAACCGGTCGCTGTAGTACATGCAAGTGCAAATTGTTACATGGTTCGACTTATTTACTTCAAGCGGAGCTTGGTCTGTCGCCGGAAGAGAAAGCTGAAGGATGGATCTTAAGTTGCGTTCGTTCCGCGACATCTGAAGTAACCCTAGAGGCTCAAGATCTCGGTGACGTAGATATCCCCGAGTCGCGAACATGGCCATGCAGGATCAGTGAGATAAATCGATTGGCTGACGATGTGGTGCAGGTTTTTCTACGCTTACCTCCAACTACGAATTTCAATTTTATTCCCGGTCAGTATGTTGATATCGTCGGGCCGAATGGCATTCGTCGGAGTTATTCACTAGCTAATTCCGATTTTTCCCAAAACCTTCTAGAATTGCATATTCGAGCCGTAGATGGTGGGAAAATGAGTGATTACTGGTTCGGCAAGGCGAAGCCCGACGATCTGCTTCGGCTCAACGGTCCCCAGGGAACGTTTTTTTTGCGAGAAGTTATGGGGGTAGACATTATATTCCTCGCCACTGGGACGGGGATCGCACCCGTCAAGGCGATGCTTGAGTCCATCGCAAAGCTCCCGCCTGAAGGGCGGCCCAAATCACTCACTGTGTTGTGGGGTGGTCGGCGAGAAAAGGATTTGTACCTCGATCTAAAAAAGACTTCACTGAATTTTACGTTTTTCCCCGTCCTTTCGCGCCCAGGCTCCGATTGGGCTGGAGCGGTTGGCTATGTTCAGGATGTTCTGTGTAACTTTTATAAATCCTTTTCGAACGCTGTGGTTTATGCATGCGGGTCGGACGCAATGATTCATAGCGCCAAGGCCAAGCTTGTCAATGCGGGCTTGAGCGACAAAAACTTCTACTCAGACGCCTTTGTCGCTTCTGGGTTTACTCAATCGTAGGTTAAATATGAAAGCCGTTATTCTCGCTGGCGGTCTTGGAACTCGATTAAGCGAAGAGACTTCTCTTCGCCCGAAGCCGATGGTTGAAATCGGTGGTCGGCCGATTCTTTGGCATATCATGAAAATGTACTCTCATTACGGTATCCACGAATTCGTGATTTGCTGTGGATATAAGGGATACATAATAAAGGAATACTTTGCGAATTATTTTTTGCACATGTCGGATGTTACGTTCGATTTGACTGCTAACTCCATGCACGTTCATGAAAAACGAGTTGAGCCCTGGAAAATCACGCTAGTTGACACGGGAGACTCATCGATGACAGGCGGGCGGTTACTCCGTGTCGCCGATTATGTCCGAGATGAGGAGGTCTTTTGCCTTACCTACGGTGATGGTGTTAGCGACGTAGATATCTCGGCGACTATCAACTTCCACCGCCAGCACGGGAAGCAAGCCACGATCACCGCCACTGTGCCGCCGGGGCGGTTTGGTGCGTTAGACATTGACCGGAATCGCGTCCGAAGCTTCAAGGAAAAGCCGAAGGGCGATGGCGCGTTGATAAACGGTGGTTTCTTTGTTCTGTCGCCGAAAGTCCTCGATCTTCTTCAAGATGATCACACGATTTGGGAGCAGGAGCCCTTAATGACTTTAGCGGAGCACGGCGAGTTGATGGCCTTTGAGCACCAGGGTTTTTGGCAGCCGATGGATACTCTTCGCGACAAACATCAATTAGAAGAGCTTTGGGCCAGCGGAAAAGCGCCATGGAAGAGCTGGTTCTGAAGATGTATTCGGTTCGACTTAACCCGGAATTCTGGCACAAGAAGCGGGTGTTTTTGACCGGCCACACCGGCTTCAAAGGAAGCTGGCTTGCCTTGTGGCTGCAGTCAATGGGGGCAGAGGTTCACGGTTTTGCTCTGTCTCCTCCGACGACACCCGCCTTGTTCAACGAAGCTCGTGTCGGTGCTGGGATGCGCAGCTCTATCGGCGATATTCGGGACTACTCCGCTGTCTTCGCGGCGATGCGTGAGTCTTTGCCAGAAATTGTTATCCACATGGCGGCGCAGCCGTTAGTTCGCTTCTCGTACGAGCAGCCGATTGACACGTTCGCCACTAATGTCATGGGGACAGTGCATGTTTTAGAAGCTGCTCGGCAGTGCGATTCGGTTAAAGCGTTGGTGAATGTCACAACTGACAAGTGCTATGAAAATCGTGAATGGGTGTGGGGGTACCGTGAAGATGAGCCGATGGGCGGGCGTGACCCCTACTCGAGTAGCAAGGGATGTGCGGAGTTGGTGAGCGCGGCCTATCGAAAGTCATTTCTCGCCGACGCCGGTATTGCTATGGCGACCGCGCGGGCTGGTAATGTCATTGGTGGTGGTGATTGGGCATGCGATCGCCTCGTTCCCGATATTCTTCGTGCGCTTCAAGCCGGCGAGCCCGTCGCGATTAGAAACCCTCACGCAACACGTCCGTGGCAGCATGTTTTGGAGCCGCTTTCTGGCTATTTGTTGCTGGCGGAGCGACTAGCGACTGAAGGGCAAGCTTACGCGGAGGGTTGGAATTTCGGTCCGCATGACGAAGACGCACGAGCGGTCCGCTGGATCGTCGATCGCCTCTGTACGAATTGGGGCGAGGGGGCATCTTGGCTCCTGCAATCTGGAAGCCACCCGCACGAGGCGAATTACTTAAAACTAGATATCTCGAAGGCGCGACATCGGCTGCAGTGGTCGCCGCGCTGGTCGCTTGATACGGCTCTCGAAAAGATCATTGAATGGCATCGTGCGTGGCTTGCGGGCCAAGATATGCGAAAGATTTGCCTTAATCAAATCAACCACTATGGAAACGTGTAATGGGTAATACGTCCGATAATGATCGCCTTGCAGAGCTGCGGAACAATATCTCTGATTTAGTTCAACAATATGCGGATATTGCCTTCGCCGCTAAGAGCTTCGTACCAGGCCAAACGCCGGTGCCGGTCTCCGGAAAAGTCATCGGCGCGAATGAATTGAAAATGATGGTCGACGCTTCGCTCGATGGTTGGTTGACGACAGGCCGATTTAACGCGTTGTTTGAGCAGCGACTCGCAAAGTTTGTAGGTGTTAAACATGCGTTAACGGTGAATTCAGGTTCTTCTGCGAACCTGGTGGCTTTCTCGACCCTGACTAGTCCAAGGTTAGGCGACAGGGCGATAAAAGAGGGTGACGAGGTCATCGGAGTAGCTGCGGGATTCCCGACCACGGTAAACCCCATCATCCAGTTCGGCGCGGTGCCAGTTTTCGTCGATGTTGAGCTCTCAACACACAACATTGATACCAGTAAAATTGAAGCGGCGATCACTCCCAAAACCAAAGCCATCATGCTTGCACATAGCTTAGGGAACCCGTTCAATCTAAGCGTGGTGACGGATCTTTGTAAGAAATATAATCTTTGGTTAGTTGAGGATTGTTGTGATGCTTTAGGAGCGACTTATAAAGGTCGCAAGGTTGGTACATTCGGAGATATTGCCACTCTAAGCTTTTATCCGGCGCATCACATCACAATGGGCGAGGGTGGCGCAGTCCTTACGAACAATTCAGAGCTAAAGCTGATTGCTGAGTCTTTCCGAGACTGGGGTCGGGACTGCTACTGCGCGCCCGGGAAGGACAATACCTGCAATAAGCGTTTTTGTTGGACAAAGCGCGAGCTCGGGGGTGATTTGCCAGACGGCTACGACCACAAGTATACGTACAGTCATCTCGGGTATAACTTGAAAATTACCGACATGCAGGCGGCATGCGCCCTCGCGCAGATGGATCGGTTAGAAGAGTTTATCGCCATGCGGCGAGCCAACTTTGATTACCTCAAAGAGCGTCTCTCATCGTTGACGCACTTTGTGCATTTGCCTGAGGCCACCCCAAATTCTGAACCCTCTTGGTTCGGTTTCCCACTGGTGATAAAGCCGGAGTCGGGCGTCAAGCGCACCGATCTTTTAAATTATCTGGATCAAAACAAAATTGGAACTCGGTTGCTTTTTGCCGGAAATTTGGTGAAGCAGCCGTACATGTCGACGCAGAGATTTCGGATCAGTGGCGATCTTGAAAACACCGATGTTGTGATGAATCAGACTTTCTGGTTAGGGGTCTACCCAGGTTTGGGAAAGGCTCATCTAGATTTTGTCGTCGAAAAACTAGAAGAGTTTTTTGGCGTTTCGTTTTGAATTAAATTTTTTACAAAAGGAATTTAAAAGTGACCACAGTTAGCGCTAGGGATAAAGAGCTGTTCGAAAATCTATTCGTCTTGGAACTGGCGAACAACCATTGGGGAAAAATCGACCGTGGACTAAAAATTATTAGAGATCACGGCTCAGTTGTTCGGTTCAATAATGTGAAAGCTGCGATCAAGCTGCAGTTCAGAGACGTAGACGAATTTATCCACCCAGAGTTCAAGGGCAACACTGCTCTCCGATACGTCAAAAAAACCGAAGACACCAAGCTGACTAAGGCTGATTTCGCTCGAATGGTTGAGGAGATCAGAAACATCGGCTGTATTCCAATGGCAACGCCTTTTGATGAGGCGTCAGTAGATTTATGCGAATTTTTTGACATGCCGATCATTAAAATCGCCAGCTCCGACATGAATGACTGGGTTCTTATTGAAAAAATCGCATCGACTCGTCGTCCGACAATCGTATCAACCGGTGGTGCATCGGAAAAAGATCTTGATGATTTAGTTGCGTTCTTCGAAAAGCGGGATATTCCGTTAGCGATTAATCATTGCGTCTCTCTCTATCCGAGCGAAGACAGTGAGCTTTGCCTCGATCAGATCGATTATCTGGCCAATCGGTACCCGGAGCATGTCGTCGGATTATCTACACATGAATACCATGACTGGCATTCGTCAATGCTGATTTCCTACGGGAAGGGGGCGAGGACGTGGGAACGTCATATAGATATCAACCATGATGGCGTCGCTGTCTCTTCATACTGTTCGCTGCCTGAGCACTGCGATGACTGGTACAAGGCATTCCATAAAGCCAAAGAAATGTGTGGCGGTGTTGGCGGATCTCGACGGGTGATTTCGCGAAAAGAAACTGAGTATCTAGATGCGTTGGTGCGTGGTGCTTATGCACGACGTGACTTAGAGCCTGGCTATGTTTTCAGCAAAGAGGCCTTTGAGAAGGACTTTTATCTTGCAATTCCGCTCCACAAAGGTCAGTTGTCGTGCCGCGAAGTTATGAACGGTGAGAAGTTACAGCGACCGCTCAAAGCTGATGAGCGTTTGACTATCGATCATATTGACGGCCCTTACAGCGAGAATATCGCCCTGAAAAACCTGATTCTGAACCGCGGCTTGTAAATGAAGACTGTCGCGGAACAGATTGCCGACTGGTTGGTGCGACGGGGGATCGAGCAAGTCTTTACCGTCACCGGCGGCGGCTCCATGTTTCTGAACCAGGCACTGGGCGGTCACCCTGGCCTGCGCTGCACTTTCATGCACCATGAGCAGGCGTGTGCCATGGCTGCTGAAGGATATGCTCGCATTGCCGGCAAGCCGGCGGTGGTGATGCTTACCACCGGGCCCGGCTCCATCAACGCTTTCAACGGCGTTTATGGTGCCTTTACCGACTCCATTCCGATGATCGTGATTTCCGGACAGGTAAAGCGCGAGACCTGCCTGTCCTTCCACGATCTGCCCCACCTGCGCCAGCTGGGTGATCAGGAAGGTCCAACGGTGGCCATGGCTGCTTCGATCTGCAAGAGTGCCACGCTCATTCGGCAAGCCACCGATCTGCAGACCGTCTTGCCGAATGCCTACGCGCTGGCCATCAGCGGGCGCCCGGGTCCGGTGTGGATCGATGTTCCGCTTGATGTGCAGTCCTCTAAAGAAGTCTTGGTTATTCCGGAACCGGCACCAGTGGCCGCTTCGCAGGATGACAAGCTGGAAGCTGCCTGTCTGGATATCGTCGAACGGCTCAAGCAGTCCCATCGCCCGCTCCTGTTGGGCGGCACCGGTGTGCGGCTGGCTTACGCCACCGAACTGCTGCGTCAGCTGGTCGATCGGGCTGGCATTCCGCTCGCTACCGCCTGGACCCACGACTTGATCGCCTCGGACCATCCGTTGTTCGCAGGACGCCCCGGCACCATCGGTACGCGAGCTGGAAATTTCTGCCTGCAGAACGCCGACATTATCTTGGTGATCGGCTCACGCCTTAACATCCGCCAGACTAGTTACAACTGGGACTCCTTCGGCAAGAACGCCTGGATTGTGCAGGTCGATGTGGACCCGGCCGAACTGGCCAAGCCCGGTGTACAGGCAGATCTGCGTGTGCAGGCAGACGCCAAGGCCTTTATCAGCACCTTGCTGTCTGTTCTGGCGCGCCAGACGCTGCCCAGCTATGCGCAGTGGGGCGCTTGGTGTCGCGACATCGGCGAGCGTTACCACGCCCGGCGCGAGCACGCTCAAAAACCCGGTGCGCCGCTGAACCCGTACGTGATTGTAGACCGCATTTTTCGCCAGATGCGCGATGACGATGTGATCGCCTGCGGCAACGCTTCGGCCTGCATCCTGCCGTTCCAGATGGCACATCTCACATCCAACCAGCGCCTTTTTAGTAATTCGGGGTCGGCGTCCATGGGGTTTGATCTGCCCGCTGCTATCGGTGCTGCCTTCGCGGACGCACCCGACAATCGGCGGCGCGTGATCTGCTTTGCCGGCGACGGCAGTCTGCAGATGAACATCCAGGAGTTGCAAACCCTGAAAACCAGTGGCCGAAACGTGGTGGTGGTAGTGCTAAACAACGGGGGCTATCTGTCTATTTGGCAGACCCATGAAAACTTCTTTGGCCGAGTAATTGGCGCCACGCCTGCCTCGGGCGTGGAGTTCCCCGATTTTGAAGCGGTTGCTACGGCCTACGGCATAAAGGCCGCCACTATAAGCACCGAAGCTGACCTGCCCCGCATGGACGCCCTGTTGCAAGAGGACGGACCGTTGCTGCTCAATGTGGTGGTGGATTCGCGGCAGGAATTTGTGCCGCGTGTCAAGTCGCGAGTGGATGAGAACGGTAAGTTCGTCACGCCGGAGTTGGATGACATGCACCCGTTTCTGGAGCGCGCTGAACTGCAGTTGGTGACTGAATCGGCGAGCGCCATCCGCGCAAGGGCTTTTGAGCCGGTGCAGGAGTAGTCAGATATGACACTTAATCTCAAGGATGAAATTCAAGCCCTACGGAAGAAATACGCCAGCCGCGCGATGCGTGTTCTGCCTGACGGCAAGCCGGTCTGGATTTTTGGCACTGGCCAGTTTGGCCGCGACCTGTGTCGTGCATTGCAGAAGGTGGGATATCCGGTGTCCGGCTTTGTGGAAACCAAGCCGTCGGCACCGAAGGCGATGGATCTGCCCGTTCTAAGTTGGCAGCAGTGGGCGGCGGAGCATTCGGTTGCGCCGCTATGTGTGGGTATCTTTAACCGCGGCACTCCGCTGGGCCAACTCGAGGCACTGGCACGTCAGGCGGGCGCACAGGACGTCTACCTGCCTTGGGACCTTTATCACTTTCTCAGACCGCAAATGGGCTGGCGCTTCTGGCTGAGCGAGCCTGAACGCGTGCTGAACCACATTGACGCCTTGGCCGCGGCTGTAGAGTTAATGGACGATGTCATCAGCCAGCGTTGTATGCTTGACATTGCCACGTTCCGGCTTGGGCTGAATACTGCTTACGGCAGTTTTCAGCACCCCGAAAATCAGTATTTCAATCCGCTCACTCTCTCAGACTTTCGGATCAAGCCACTGCGTTTTGTAGATGGTGGCGCCTACAACGGCGATACCTACCTTGAACTGAGCAGCATGACAGAGGTGGAGACGGCCTATCTATTTGAGCCCGATGCGGCCAACTTCGTAGATTTAACTCGGCATGTCGCGCGGATCGGGCGCAAAGTCCAATGCCTTCCGCTTGGATTGTCGGACGCCTACCGTATCCTAAGCTTCAACGCGGGCAGCGGCGAAGGGGCCTCCATCTCCGATAAGGGAACCGCTCATATCGCTGTGGTGGCCCTAGACGATGTTCTGGCAAACGATGCCGTGGACTTCATCAAGCTGGATGTCGAGGGCGCTGAGCTACAGGCCCTGCAAGGCGCACGCAGGGTGATTCAACGTTCGCGTCCGGTGCTGGCCCTGTCGCTCTACCACCGTCCGCAGGACCTCTGGGAGCTGCCGCTCGCAATCGCTGATTTGTGCGATGACTACCGCTTTCACGTACGTCAACACTATTTCAATACTTTCGACAGTGTGCTGTATGCAGTGCCCCGGCGTCGCTAACCCATTCTCCAGGGCTTTCCCGTCGTGACCCTTACGACCCGTCCGTGCCCTATTTGCTCACGCACAGAAGCGCGGCTCTGCCTAGATAATCCGATGGCCGCGGTAGGCGGCTTTGACATGAGCTACAAGGTGGTGCGCTGCGAGCACTGCGGCTTTCACTATGCACAACAACTGCCCGATCCCGACACCTTCGGTGCGTACTACCAGTCGGTATCCAAATACGACGCGCCTGAATCGGTGGCGCCCGTAGACCGGGCTCGTATTGACGCCACGGTGCGTTTTCTAGAGGGACGGATAAGCAAGTCGGATCGCATCGCCGACTTAGGCTGCGGCTACGGTGCACTCCTCGGAGGTCTGCAGGCAGCAGGCTATCAACACCTGCAAGGGCTGGATCCAGCTCCCAATGCAGCGCAGTGCGCGTTGAAAATGTTTGGCGTCCGCAATATCCACCGAGGTCTGATGTTCGAGGCACACACGGTGCTGGACCTGCAGTCGGTCGATCTAGTGTGCATCATGTGCGTGCTGGAACACCTACCGGAGCTTCGCCAAGACATGGCCCGGCTACTTTCGCGCTTGCGTCCGGGGTGCAAGGTCTTGTTGGAAGTCCCCGCTATCGAGTGCTTCCTGCAGCCCGACAGTGAACCTTATGGTGAGTTCTCGCTGGAGCACATCCAGTTTTTCGACACCGCCTCTCTGACTAATCTGATGCAATCCTTAGGTGGACGCCAACTGGCCCTCGAACTGCTAGAGCTGCCCATGGTTGCTTCTGGGAGTATGTTGGGATTGTTCGAATGGGGTGGCCGCATCCCGAAGGAGCCAGCCTTCCGGCCTTCCGAAAGCGGGAGTCTGCAGTCGTACATAGAAGCGTCCAAGCACCAGCTCGGCCGCGCCTTGCAGCGGATTCCCGCCGGGCCGGTAATCATCTATGGCGCCGGTTCGCACACTGCGCGTCTGCTTGCACACCTGGAGCGCATTCCTGGTTGCGAGGTTTTAGGGATCGTCGACAGCAATCCTAATCTAGAAGGCAAGCGCATGGGCCGCTGGACTGTGCGTGCACCAAGCAGCATCTGCGAACGCCCCGATATCCCAGTGCTAGTGTCTTCGTTCCGTTCGCAGGGAGCTATCGCTGCGCATCTACGCAAGACCGCGCCGAATCCCCTTGTGTTGCTCTACCACTAGGTATGCGCTCACGATGACCGACGACCACATTCTGCTCACCGGTGGAACCGGATTCTTTGGAAAATCCTTGCTGCGTTATTGGGCAGACTTGGAGAGAAATGGTCAGGCTATCTCGACGGTGACTTTGCTATCGCGCGATCCAGCGCGATTTGCGGCTCAATATCCGGCACTGGTCTCACACCGATGGCTGCACCTTGTTCAGGGTGACGTATGTAATCCGGATAGCCTCCCCAAGGGTCTAACCTTCACGCATGTGCTGCATGCGGCGACGGATTCCACAACAGGCCCACAACTGACACCCCTGCAGCGCTTTGATCAAATTATTAACGGCACGAGGAACATTCTAGATCTCGCGATTTCGACGGGGGCTTCCCGATTTCTTCTAACGAGCTCGGGTGGTGTATATGGTCCGCAACCATTACATATGGAACAGATTCCCGAGGATTACTTGGGTATGCCCGATCCGCTGAATCCGAGCAATGCATACAGCGTCGCAAAAAGATGTGCAGAGCATCTTTGCGCAATCTACAGAGAACAATACGGACTTGAAACGGTCATTGCGCGGTGCTTTGCGTTCGTTGGTAAAGATTTGCCTGGAGATGTTCACTTCGCGATAGGGAATTTCATTCGCGATGCGCTCGAGCGGACTGAAATTACCGTCGCAGGGGATGGGACGCCTATTCGTTCCTATCTCGATCAGCGCGATCTCGCGGAATGGTTGACTGTATTGCTTGAGCGCGGTCAGTCAGGCCGTGCGTACAACGTAGGGTCTGACGAGGGCATCAGTGTTGCTGATCTTGCAGCCCTCGTGCGGGACGTGTTGTCGCCAGGCAAGAAGGTTAGGATCTTAGGCAAACACGAGGACGCAAAGTCGTCCAGCCAGCATCGTAACGTATATGTTCCGAGCATCAAGCGGGCGAGAGAGGAGCTCGGGCTTAACGTACGCATCCCGTTGCGAGAGGCGATTCGGCAGGCTGCTGGGTTGTAGGGCGAGCTGCGCAAGGCGCTCGTCGAAGTGTCTCGACGTTAATATTGCAACGGAATGATGAAGATGAAATGGATGCCTCATCGCCGGCTTTTTTGTGCGCGCATTGGTTAGCAACATCACGACGTCGCTCAAATCGACGCTGAATAATTTAATGCAGACTCTCACTAACTGCTTCTTGCGATCATCGGTGCATCCAATTGTTACCAGTCAGTTTCTACACAGGTTAGCCCGCTAAAGAATCTGGATTTTGATGCTCAGAGCGTGGCGATGCCAGCGGTAGTATTCAAAAAGGCCCTAGTAGCTGATGACCCGCCAGGCGTGCTGTAGTGTTTCGAAGCGGTGGTGATGAACGCGTCGCTCCTTAAAAGTGCGGTTGGACCCGTCCATCTACCAGGTCAACTTGGGATCTAACTCGAAAACCACGCTACCATGGACTCTAAATGGCTTGGTACAGCGAGGTTTACGACCGCAGTCTGCTTGGAGCTGGCGATAGCAAGTACCGGGACCACTCTTCGCAATCGCCTAACTAACTACTAAATGTTCAGTGGCGTGACTAGTAATGCAGCGACCGCTCTTTAAAAAGATGTGCTTAATTTCCAGTGCGAAGAAAATATCCTGGTTCTCAGTACTCCGATCTGTTTGTTATCGCGCATTAAGTCAAAATGGCATCAAGAGTAATAACCATTACAAATATGAAATAAGCGCACTAGCCATCCGGTATGGCCGCCTCTTGTAAAAAAATCATAAGTATTCGAATCGTCTCAACCAAAACATCTAACCTTAAATAAATGAAGTTATCAGCTATTATTACCTCTAATTTCAAAGCAGCGGCTAGGATTGCACTAAAACAGATTCGAAGCAACCCTCTCTCTTCTTATTTGCCCAGTTTGTCAGGCCTTAAGGCAGTAAACAACATTCTTAGCCTCTTCCATTATTATGGGTTTGAGCATCGGTAGACTTAATCCGATGTACCGGACAATCAATATTTTAATGCCATGAAAAGGTACCTAAGAGTTTTACAATCGAAATTTTTTGTTATCTCGGGTCTGGACTTTCATGTCTTAACGACTTTGGCGTATCGGGTTTGGGGGATCGTGGCAGGCGCAGTGACCATCATATTGCTGCCAAATTTTTTAACCCCTGAAGAGCAGGGTTATTACTTCGCGTTTTCGAGCATTTTGGCAATCCAAGTCTTCTTCGAATTAGGTCTCGGCGGGGTAATAATAACTATAGTGAGCCACGAGTCAGCCAATTTAAAGATTTCGGACGACGGCGCCCTAACAGATGATGATGCACGTTGGCGACGACTTGCGGCGCTGAGCGAGTTCACCTATCGTTGGTATCGGTTTGCCGCGAGCGTGTTTTTTGTAGCCGTATCTGGCGTTGGCCTATCATTCTTTTTGTTAAGCGAGGGCTGGTTAAACGCTGTGGATTGGGCTCCCGCATTTTTGGTTTCAATGCTATTTACGTCGATAAATCTTTTTTTTAGCCCACGGTTGGCAATTACGGAAGGCTTAGGGTCAGTCGGTGAAGTCGCGCGGGTGAGGCTCACTCAGTCTGTAATAGGGTACATATTATTATGGATAATTTTATCCGTCGGACTTGGCATGTGGGCGGTATCCGCGGTGCCTGTCGCGGCTGCGTTTTATACATTTACGTGGCTTCGAAAAAATAATAAATGGCGTTTTCAGTTAAAACACAAGTCCTCCAGCCAAAATTCCCCCATATTTTCTTGGCGCCATGATGTCTTTCCGCTGCAATGGAGGATCGCCGTTAGTTGGCTAAGCGGTTATTTCCTCTTCAACTTGTTCGTTCCGGTAACTTTTTCATCAGAGGGACCGGTGGAGGCCGGCAAGCTTGGTCTCGCACTTACCATTTTCAATGGCATTAATACTGTTGGAATGAGCTGGGCCATAGCGAAGGCGCCGGCGTACGCCGCTCACATCGCTCGCGGAGAGGATGAGCAATTAAGAAAGCTATTTCGTTCCGTAACAGGGCGGGTTTTCACTGCAACTTCGTTTTTCGCTGCTCTAGTTACTATCCTGGCGTACGCAGCCTCCGGCTCGGAGGTTCAATTTATGGACCGTGTTTCCAGCCCTTTCGTCTTCCTCTGTATGAGTCTCGGTAGCGCCGCGAATTCGATCGTCGCCTCGTGCGCGGTTTACATGCGGGCTCATCGGAAGGAGCCGATGCTTACTCCCTCAGTCGTAGGAGCTATCATCACGACGATCGCGATATGGCTCACCCGCGGACATGGGGTAGAAGGGATGATGCTTGCCAATACGCTATTGACCGTTTTCATGGGATTGCCATGGACGTTATTGGTTCTTCGGAAATATTATCGTTACCACACGCTTCGCTCCAATTGACTACACACACGTGCCGCGCTGTGAGAGGTGGCTTTAATTAGATGGCAGCAGGTTTCGTTACGGGCTTAATAAGTGAGAACATTTTACTTTTAGGATGTCCACATTAGACCGTCAAGACTTGGGCAAAGGCGCGACTGAGATGCTCCACCTGCTGATTGAGGGGACGCCTGTCGTTTAAACGGGGTTGACCGGACCGGTCTGGCATTCCTGTTTTAAGTTTATTGTTAGGGGATGGATATATTATTCTCTGCAGTCTGGTTGGAAAAACAGATAGCGATTTGAATAAATTGGATCAGGCTTAGCCACTGGTATCGAATAATTATGGATAATTATAAAAAAATCTATGTCGCTGGTCATTTAGGTATGGTTGGTTCCGCCATAGCTCGTCAACTTATAGAGGCCGGGCACCCTACCGACCGCCTCATCACACGCACACGCCTCCAGTTAGACTTGACTAATCAATCGTCTGTTCATAGTTTTTTCGCCTCGGAGAAACCCGACGAAGTGTACTTGGCGGCGGCGCGGGTTGGCGGAATCCACGCGAATAATACGAGTCCTGCAGACTTTATCTTTGATAATCTAATGATTCAGACAAACGTCATCGATGCAGCGTTTCGACATGGCGTGAGAAGGTTGTTATTTCTTGGGTCCAGTTGCATTTACCCGAGGCTGGCGATTCAACCGATGCGGGAGGATGCATTGCTCTCCGGCTCACTGGAGCCTACCAATGAGCCCTACGCGATAGCCAAGATCGCGGGGATAAAGCTGTGCGAGAGCTATAACCGGCAGTACGGAAAGAGTCACGGGATCGACTATCGAAGCGTAATGCCTACTAATTTGTACGGACCTAATGATAACTACCATCCTGTTAATTCGCACGTTATCCCCGCTTTAATTCATCGTTTTCATGAGGCGAAAAGTAATCAACAGTCCTCCGTCATGATCTGGGGTACGGGGTCGCCGAGGCGTGAATTCCTCCACGTGGACGACATGGCAGCCGCAAGTATCTATGTGATGAATTTACCTAAGTTCATTATAGATCAAAACACTAATCCCATGAAAAGCCACATCAATGTTGGATGTGGTGCCGACATCTCAATTTTTGATGTTGCGACAATTATTGCAAACATCGTTGGGTTTAAAGGGAAAATCACTTTCGACAAAACTAAGCCTGATGGCGCTCCACGAAAGCTGTTAGATGTCAGCCTACTAAGTCGTTTGGGGTGGCGGCCGAAGGTCGAATTGACTACCGGGTTAAGAGCTACCTACGAAGATTTTTTAGCCACTCGCGCCAGCGAAAATAAAGAGAAATGCAATGACCGGAGAAAGTAAAGTTGCCTTAATTACCGGGATCACAGGTCAAGACGGTTCTTACCTCGCTGAGCTCTTGCTTGAAAAAGGATATATTGTTCACGGTATTAAACGGCGCGCCAGTTCTTTCAATACACATCGAATCGATGATATCTACCAGGATCCTCATGTTAACCACGCGAGACTAAAACTACACTATGGCGATCTAACTGACACTAGTAACCTCTTGCGTGTTGTTCAGGAGACCCAGCCCGACGAAATCTATAACCTAGGTGCTCAAAGCCACGTTGCTGTAAGCTTCGAGAGCCCAGAATTTACAGCCGATGTAGATGCGATCGGCGCTTTGCGGCTTTTGGAAGCGATCCGAATATTAGGCTTAGAAAAGAAAACTCGATTTTATCAGGCGAGCACGAGTGAGCTGTATGGGATGGTTAGAGAGACTCCTCAAAGCGAAACCACCCCTTTCTATCCGCGCAGCCCCTACGCGGTTGCTAAGCTGTATGCGTATTGGATCGTCGTAAACTACCGAGAAGCATATGGGCTCTACGCGTGCAATGGTATCCTGTTTAACCATGAGAGCCCTCGGCGGGGTGAAACCTTTGTAACCCGCAAAATTACCCGCGGACTAGCAAATATCGCGCAGGGGATTGATGACTGCCTTTTTTTGGGGAATTTAGACGCGCTTC
>SXGQ01721578.1_pt1 | contig 16019 bp, 13 predicted proteins | sample 3178371 | NCBI WGS metagenome assembly SXGQ01 (sample SAMN11356859, study PRJNA531348) | freshwater metagenome | isolation source: freshwater sample F1-20 | place: China: Fuxian Lake, Yuxi | collected 2017-12-25
CAGGCCGGACTTCTTGACTTCGTCGATGATGGCGGAAGGCGCCATGCCGAGGGCCTTGCGCAACGTGGAGTACCCGCCGTTCCGCTGGTAGCAGGCGAGATCGCGCGAGTAACCGGGCTCGTCGATATGGCGGAAAATGATGCGGCGCTCAGCGGGTGCGGGCATGGTCGTTGCTCCTTCTGGGATCAGCTCCGGCGGGCCGCCTCGGCCTTGATCCCGTCGCTCAGCCGCCGGGCCGCGGCGGCGTCGACATTCTCGTGCAGCTCGTCGTCGATCATCACAACCGGCGCGGTGCCGCAGCTCGCGAGGCACTCGACGAACTCGATCGTGACCTCGCCGTCGGACGAAATCTCCCCGCGCTTCGTGTTGAATTCCTTCTCGAAGGTCGCGCAGGTGCCGTACGCACCGCGCAAGGCGCAGGAGAGCGTGCGGCAAACCTTGATGTGGCGGCGCCCGATCGGGTGCTGCCGGAACATCGGGTAGAAGGTCACGACCTCCTGCACGTTGATCGGCTGCAGCTCGAGTTTCGCGGCGACCCACTGCACGGCCTCGGGCGGCAGGTGCCCGATGTCCTCCTGGATCGCGTGCAGCAGCATGAGCACGGCGCTGCGCTTCACCGGGTAATGGGTGATCACCTCGTCGATCCGCCGGAGGGTCTCGGGCTTGAGGTTCATCGCGGGTGGGAGGCGGTAAAGTTCAGCGGTCGCATTCGCCCATCACGAAGTCGAGCGAGCCGAGGACGGCGACGACGTCGGAGATCAGGCAGCCCGTGCAGACCTTGGGGACGATCGAGAGGTTGCAGAAGGAGGGGGACCGGATCTTCAGGCGGTAGGGCACGCCCCCACCCTTGCTCACGATGTAAAACCCGAGCGCACCCTTGGGGTTCTCCGCCTCGAAGTAGACCTCGCCGGCCGGAATCTGCGGGCCCTCGGTCACGATCATGAAGTTCTGGATGAGCTCCTCCATCGAGCTCAGCACCTTGTCCTTCGGCGGAGCGAAAATCCGGCGCGCGTCGGTGGCGTGCCACGGCCCCTCGGGGAAACGCGCGATCACCTGGCGGATGATCCGCACCGACTGCCGCATCTCCTCACCGCGGACGAGGTAACGATCGTAGCAGTCGCCCGTCGTGCCCACCGGCACGTCGAACTCGTAATTCTCGTAGCCCGAGTAGGGCTTGTCCTTGCGCAGGTCGAGGCCGACGCCGCTGCCGCGGAGATTCGGGCCGGTGAGACCGTAGGCGAGCGCGTCGGCCTTGCTGATGACGCCCACGCCGACCGTGCGATCCATGAAGATCTTGTTCCGCGTGAGGAGCCGGAGGGTTTCCTCGAGGATCGGCAGGAACTGGTCGCAGAACGCGCCGACGCGGCCCAACCAGCCTTCGGGGATGTCGCGCGTGACACCGCCGATGCGCGTGTAACTCGTGGTGAAACGCGCGCCGGTGAGCTCCTCGAAAAGCTTGTAGAGCTTCTCGCGCTCCTCGAGCGAGTAGAGCAGCACCGTCCAGGCGCCGACATCGAGGCCGAAGGCGCCGAGACCCATCAGGTGGGAGGAAACGCGCGCCATCTCGGCGGTGATCACGCGGATCGCCTCGCAACGCGGCGGAACCTTCACGCCCGCAAGCCGCTCGACCGCGATGGCGTACGCCATGTTGTTCGCCAGCGGGGCGAGGTAATCCAACCGGTCCGTGTAGGGCACGAACTGGTTGTAGGTCATGTTTTCCGCGATCTTCTCGTCGCCCCGGTGCAGGTAACCGATGACCGGATCGGCCTTGGTCACCGTCTCACCGTCGATCTCCAACTGCAGCCGTAACACGCCGTGCGTCGACGGGTGAGAAGGCCCCATGGAGAGGGACATCTTCTCGGGCTGGAACTCCTCCGCCACCGCGGCGGCGCCGGCGGCGAGCCGCGCCGCGCTGTCGGGAAACGTGTGTTCGGCGGCCATCGTTATTCCTTCACCTGCCGCAGCGGCGTCTGGTCCGGCCGGGCGACGCGGTCGCTCCAGCTCTCGTCCTTGGCGCGCGGTTCAGCCTCGGAAAGGTTCATTTCACCGCTCGAGGCGACGAACGGACCGCCCGCCATCGGCGCGGCCACGACTTGGGTACCGGTTTCCTCGGCAACGTCCGCGCCGGGCAGAGCCGTCTCGATTCCGGCCAGCGGGAACTCCTTCCGCAGCGGGTGGTAGGGATAACCGTCCCACATCAGGATCCGGCGCAGGTCCGGATGCCCTCCGAAACGAATACCGAACATGTCGTAGCACTCGCGCTCGTGCCAATTGGCTCCCGGCCAGAGGCCCGTGACGCTCGGCGCCACCGGGGTCTCGTCCGTTCCTCCGCACGGCGCGGCCACGCGGATGTAGCTGCCGGCCCGGGTGGTCGAAAGCAGGTGGTAGACGACGGTGAAGCGCGGCTTCGCGCCCTCGGCCCAGTCGATGGCGGTGACGTCCATCAGCAGGTCGAAAGCCTGTTCATCCCGCAAAAACTTCAGGACCGCGACGACGTCATCCAGCGGCACATTCACCGCGGGGTGATCCGCCGAGGCACGATCCGCCACCTGCGGGAAGCGCGAGCGGAGGGCGGCGAGAAAGTCGGCGGACATGGGCGCTCGTGGGGCTCAGGCGGAGAGCAGACGGCGCGCGGACGGTTCTCGCCGGACCTTGGCCTGCAGCTTCATCAATGCGTCCAAAAGCGCCTCGGGACGCGGCGGGCAGCCGCTGACGTAGACGTCGACAGGCACGATGCGGTCCACGCCCTGCAAAGTGGCGTAGCTGCGGTACATGCCGCCCGAGCTCGCACACGCGCCCATGGCGATCACCCACTTCGGCGCGGCCATCTGGTCGTAGATGCGACGCACCTGCGGGGCCATCTTGTAGGTCACGGTCCCGGCCACGATCATGCAGTCGGACTGCCGGGGGGAAAAACGCATCACCTCGGCGCCGAAACGAGCGATGTCGAACCGGGCTCCGCCCACCGCCATGAGCTCGATGGCGCAGCAGGCGAGCCCCATGGGCATGGGCCACATGGAGTTAGTGCGGATCCAGTTAATGGCGGCATCGGCCCGGGAGACGATCACGCCCCCCTCGACCTTGCTGTCATAGCTGTAGTCTGTGCTCGCGGAAACCATCAGAGGATACCGATTTGAGTGAAAATTCCTTCGCAGAGTTGGTTCCGCCCCCAGATCGCGCAAGTCGCTTTTCCGTAAACGTGCACTTTGTAGCGGGAAAGCGCGACGGGGAGGCGGCCGCTAATGCGACCCATCCCGGCGCAAACCCGATTCCCGCGTAGCACACCGTGTGCCGCCCGGACCTCTCAACGGGGCTTCAGCAGCCCGTGACCCTCCATTTCATAGATCCCGGTGAGGTAGCCGGCCTCCCACCGCGCCTTCACCTGCAGTTTCCCCGCGAGAAAGACGGGTACGTCCTGCACCGGGGGAAGCCCTTCCGCGCGCATCCGCACATGGATCCACTCATTCATCTCGGGCATGATCCCGTAGCAGCAAAGGGAGGAGTTGCTCAGAAGGAAAAACTCCGTGGCAAACCCGTTCTCGAGTTTCAGCGGCAGCATGAAGCCGGATAGCACGACCTTGCGGCCGTCGAGTCCACGGATCAGCTCCGGCACCTGCCCCAGGGCGTCGGGCGGCGCTTCCCCGGCCGGGACCGGCTGGGGCGGCGGACGGTACTTGAAGCCCGCCAACTGGCTGAAGTGCACCTTGGCGTAACCCGCGACCATCTCCGGCGGCCGATCCAGAGCCGAGAGCGGAGGACCATCGGGTAAAACCGGCGCCGGCGGCTTCTCGCTCGCATCGGCCACGACGGCCGGCGCCCGCCGCTCGGAGACCGAAAACGCTGAGTCAGCGCCGCGCGGCAGCCCCGGGACCGCGTCGGAATAAAAATCCCCCGCCATTTGCCGCTCTTCGTGCCGAAGGGGGTTATACCCCCTCGGGCAGCACAGGGAATGATCGATCTTGGGCCCCGAAAAAGGCGCGGCCAAGACGGCCGCCGCTCCAGCCGCCAACAGAAGCGCGTGCAGCGTTGACGGCATAGCCCGCAGGGACCGAAAGCGGATTACTTGGCGGCGATACCGACCTTGCCCGAAAGACGCTCGAAACGGCGGCCCTTGATCTCAACGGAGGGCACGGTGACCTCGATCGGCGCGGCCCCTTTCAGCCAATCGGCCTGCACCTCGAATTGGGAGGTGTCACCCACGGTCTCGCCGGTGGCCGCATTGGCGACCGCTTTGAGCGAGAGGGTCTTCTTTTCCCCGCCGACCGCCGCTGCGGCCTCGATGGTGGCAGCCTTGATGCGCACGAAGTTCTCCGCATGTCCGTCCAGAACCCAAACACTGAGTTTGCCGGACGCAGGATCCCGCAGCAGCTCCAGATTGTAGGCGTGGTCGCCCACTTCGATCAACGTGCCGCCGTGCGGAGCGGTGTGCAGATGTCCGCCGCTTTGCGCGGCGGGCGCGGGCTCCTTGCGGCCGCAGGCGACCAGCAACAGGGAAATGAGCGTGACGGAAAGGGTGCGGAGGATTGATTGCATCGAACCACCCTACCCCTTTCGCCGGGCATTTCCAGCCCCGCGGCGTGGTTTCCCGGGAAGCTCACGGAGCCGCGCGGTACAGCGTGTTGAAAAGCAATTTCAGCGCCCCGTGCGTCTGCGCCCGGAAGGTGATTTCGGGAGCGAAGACGAAGACCCGGCCCTGGCCCACCGGGGCCTCGAACGCCGTCACACCGTCTTTCAGGTGATGCTGCCCCCACGCCCAGCCGCTGCGCAGGGGCGCGGCGCTGGAAAACCAACCCAGCGGCCGCAGTCCGGCCTTAACCGCCTCCGGCGCGAGGCGGAACACATGACTGGAATCAAAATAGACGTCCGCCTCGCGCTCCATGCCCGCGGTAGCCGGGGCGGACGGATCGAGGCTCAGGCGCAGGATGCTGCCCGGCACGAAATATTTTTCGCGCGAAAGGGGCTGGTCGCGGCGCGGACCACTGGTTTCCACCAGCGCGTTACGCACCGGCAGATCGAGGTGATGGGCGAGATTCGCGCTGGTGCCCACGGTGACGATGACGCCGCCGGCCTCGAGGAACACACGGAGCGCCGGCACCGTCTTCGCCGCGGTGAAACGTCCGGACCGTCCCCGGTACTCCGGGGGCATTTCCGACTGCGCCGGTTCGCGCACCGCGGAGTATCCTCCCGAGCCTCCGTCACCCCCGGAGGCGCGCGGGATGGCACCCGAGGGAAAAACGATCACATCGTACTTCGCGCGCAGACCGCCCGCGTCGAGTTGCGGGGGGAAAACGACATCGAAATCAAATCCGAACTGCTCGAAGAGCAGACGCGTCCAACCGCTGGGCATGGAGCCGCCGTAACGATCCCACAGGGCGATCCGCGCTCGTTCGAGCCGACGCTGTGCGGCGGGCGCCGTCTCGAGGGGAACCGGGGTCACTCCCAGCTCCTCCGCCAGCGGCTCGAGCGCCGCTCGCGCGGCGGCGGGCACATGGAAATCGCCGCCCTCCGTCGCAACGGAGATCTCCACTCCGGCGCGCAGCAACCGGTTGACCAGGGTAAAACTGTCGTTGGTGGCCCGGCTGATCCGCCATCCCGCGGCGGCGGGCGCGAGCCGACCGGGCGGCGGCGCCTGCAACTCACCCCACGGCACGCGCGCCAACGGGCCGTCGAAACCTTCCAGCACGCGGTCGAACTTCACGCCCATCTCGAAGGCAAGCGTCCAACCGGCCGAGTCGTACGGCGCGATCGGCGGGCCGCCCTCGTACGCGAAGTCATTGGGGTGATCCTGCGGCTCGAACATGTCGATGACGTGCGGACGGAAGGCCTGGTCGGTCTTCACCACGTAGGAACCGGCCGGATAATTTTTCCCGGCCACCGAGAAATCCGCCGTGGCGCGGTGCACCAGGATGCCCGTCTTCAGCAACGCGTTGATGAACTTCACCGCGGTCGGGAAATCGCGCTGGTCGGCGGGGAGAATGTACCCCCGGGCGTCGCGCAGCTCCGGCTTGCGCAGCACGTCGTCGAAATACCGCGCCGGAATCCGGCGCCGGCCCGCCGCGGAGGCGCTGGATTCGTCCTCCTCCGCGCCACCGGATCTCACCGGAGGGTTGTCGCGCGCGTGCGCCTCCTGGATCGCGGCGATCCGGCGGGGATAATGCGTCCAATGGTCGCGGCTGCCGCGCTCGATCGAGTTGCGACCCATGCGCCAGATGCCGAACAGGAGCGCATCGCGGTGGCGGGCCGCGAAATCCAGCACGGCGTAATTCAGCGACAATGAATAGGCGATGGAATCGGCGTAGCGCCACGGCCGCGGCGTGACCGGGAACGGCGTCGCGCCGTTCGGCAGCAGGCGCGCGGGCACCAAGGGCACCTCGGAGGGGGTCGGGCTGCCGATGATCTCGCTCAGGATGCCCACCAGGTTGTGGAAGTAGGTCGTCGTGCGCAGGCCCCCGTTGAACCAGGTGGAAAAGACCGAGCCGTTGCGCTGGGTGTAGCCCGGTTTGCCCTCCAGGTTGAGGCGGCTGCTCATCGCGGCACCCACCGCGTCGAGGGTCGTCATCACCAACGGATCGTAGACGTGGTTGAAGGGATCCCGGTAGGGAGGTCCCGCCACCACCGAGCCCGCCGGACCCGATTGATGGTGGTTGTACATGATCTGCGGGATCCAATCGAGGTACAGCTGCCGGTTCATGTTCGCCGATTCCCGCAAGGCACTCATGAAGAAGTCGCGGTTGTTGTCGTGACCGGCGTACTTTTGATAAAGCCGCGGCAGCTGATCCATGACCCGCTTGGAAGGCTCGGCGCGCCGCATGTACCACGAGCTCATCAGCTCCTGCCCATCGGGGTTGGCGTGCACCAGCAGCACCACCGTCTGGTCAAGAATCCGCACGGTCTCCGCATCCTCCCGGCTGGCCAGCTGCCAGACGGTCTCGATCAGCTGGTGCGTGCCCACGGTCTCGGTCGAGTGCAGGCCACCGTCGATCCAGACCACCGCACGGCCCTCGGCCGCGAGCGCGCGGGCGCGTGACTCGTCGGGGTCCTCCGCGCGCGCCAGCTGGCGGGAGATCTCCCGGAGCCGCTCCAAACGGGCGAGATTGGCGGGCGAGGAAGCCACCACCATCCACTGCGTGCGGCCCTCCTCGGTCCGGCCGATGTCGACCAACCGGAGCCGCGGCGACTGCGCGGCCAGACGCTTGAAGTAGGCCTCGGTCTGCGTGTACGTCGCCAGGTGGTAGTCATCCCCGATGGCGAAACCGAAGTGCTCCTTCGGCGAGGTCAGCGGGGCGGCGCGCAGCGGGAACGCGGCGGCCAGCAGGAGGCAAAGACCGAGGGCGGCGAGGGGCGGGAGGCGGCGCATAGGGTGACCGCGAGCGTGGTCCGCACCTACGGCGAGGCGAGCCCGGAACCGGTGTCTTTCCGACTCACGCCTTGCGCACGCCGCACGGCGCCGCACCGTCGGAACCGATGGACCTGACGAAGCACTGGGCGGCGAACCTCGACGACTACGCCATCGACCTCGCGTGGTCCGCCGACGGCGCGCTGCTCGCCGCCGCCAGCGCGGCCGGCCCGGTCGCGCTGCTCGCGGCGGCAGACGGCGCCCGCCCTCACCTGCTGCCCGGCCACCCCGACGGCGCGAACTGCGTGGCGTGGCAACCCGGGGCCGCCCGCGCCCTCGCCTCCGGCGGGCAGGACGGGACGGTGCGCTTCTGGGACGCCGCCGCCGGCCAACACACCGCCACCGCGGCCCTCGGCGACGCCTGGATCGAACATATCGCCTGGGCCACCGGCTCGGGGGGCGTATCCCTGCTGCTCGCGGCTTCCGGCCGCGTGCTCCACGCGGTGCGGCCCGACGGTTCCCCCGCGCACGCGTTCAAGCCGGCACCCCGCACCTTGTGCGCCCTCGGCGCCCATCCCCGCGGCGGCGCCGTCGCCGCCGCGCATTTCGGCGGGGTGACGCTCTGGGACACGGATGATTTTCTTATCCAGAAGGAGCTTCCCTACGCGAACGGCATCCATGCCCTCGTGTGGTCGCCAGACGGACGCTGGCTGGTCTCGGGCAACCAGGACCCGAGCGTGCACCTCTGGCTCCCGGAGGAGGACCAGGAACTCCACATGAGCGGCTACGAGGGCAAGGTGAAGTTCCTCTCCTTTGACCACACCTCGCGCTGGCTCGCCACCAGCGGTGGCCGCGACGCCTGCGTGTGGGATTGTGTCGGCGCGGGCCCCGAGGGCCGCGAACCGGCGATGTTGCCGCACGAGGCGCCGGTCTGCGCGGTGCGGTTCCAAAATACCCACGGCCTGCTGGCGACCGGATCGGCCGACGGCACGGTGCAGCTCTGGAGCCCGGAACGACGCCAGCCGCTGCGCGCTTCCGTTCGTATGCCCAGCCCGGCCACACGCCTCGCTTGGTCGCCCGACGACCGCCTGCTCGCCATCGGCACCGAGCGCGGCGCCGTGTATGTGCTGCGTTGCTCGTCGTGAGCCGGGTTTCAAAGCCGGGTTAATCAACCTTCGGACGGGAGCGTGCGACGCGGGCTCACCTTAGCGTTGCGCGTCACCCGCGTTGCCGCGCACCCTGTCGATCCCATGGCCGACGTCCCGCCGACCACTTCCCGCCTCGTCACTTTCCGGAACGCCTTCCTTTCGGGAGCGCTGTTGCTCGCGCCGCTCATCGTCACCGTCTGGGCGTTCCGCACGATCATCGACGTCGTCGGCGGAACCGTCCGGCCGTTCTACGAGGCCGTCCTGCCCGCTTCGGTCCGCGGCAACCCCCTGCTGTGGGACATCCTCGCGACGCTCGCGGTGCTGCTCGCCGTCACCGGTCTCGGGTTCCTTTCCAATTACGTCCTCGGCAAGTATTTCGTGAGCGTAGGCGAGCGCGCCATCCTCCGCATCCCGGCGGTGGGTGCCGTGTACCAGTCGGTGAAGCAGATCGTCGCGACCTTCGGCACCCAGAACCGCAACCTCTTCAGCAAGGTGGTGCTGATCGAGTATCCGCGGAAGGGCGTCTGGACCCTCGGCTTCCTGACCAGCAAGCAGCCGGGCGAGGCCCAGACCCGTGTCGGTCCCGAAACCTGGACCGTCTTCGTGCCCACGACACCCAACCCCACCAGCGGCTTCCTCCTGATGCTGCCCCGCTCCGAGGTCACCGAGCTGGAGATGAGCGTCGGGGACGGCATGAAGATGATCATCTCCGGCGGCGCCGTCGTCCCGCCATGGCCCGCCGTCCCCGCGCCGGCGGCGCCTCCGGCCCGGTTCTGACGCCGCCGCGCCCCGTCGCGCCATTCCCTCCCTTCCCCTCAACACCGAGGCCTTCATCCTGCGGAAACGTCCCGCGGCGGACGCGTTCCAAGGTTTCACCGCCTTCTCCGGCGAGCACGGCGCGCTGCTGGTACTCCAGCGCCTCCCGCGCAAGTCGGCGCCCGCCGGCGTGTCACTTGACCTCTTCGACGAGGCCGCCCTCGCGCTCGAATCCTCCAACCAGGGCCGCACCTGGTTCGTGAAGGAGGCGCGGCTCCTCACCCGCCGCGACGCGATCGGCGCGTCCTACGAAACCCTCCTCCGCGCCTCCGCACTCGCCGAACTGGTCGCGCGCAACCCCGTGCTGGAAGACAGCCGCCGCGGCGTCGCCGAACTGCTGCGCTCGGCGTTCGCCGCCTTCGCGGCCGGCGGCCGGGCCGACATCATTCACTTCAAGGCGTTGTACCGCTTCGCGCGCGACGAGGGCTACCCGCTGCGCGAACAATGGTTCCCCACCCTGCCCGCCGCCGACCGGGCGGTCGTCGCGATCCTCCTCAACCGACCGCTCTCGGAGCAGACGGCGACCGCCGAAGAGGTCGCGCGGCTCGAACGCCGCCTGGCCGAGTACCTCCGCGGCCACACCGAGATCATCGTGGACTGACGCCGCGCGGGATGAACATCGACCTCGAGACACGGACCGCGAGCCTCGGCGTGGGCGACTTCGCCGGCTTCACGTTCGGCCCGCGGGGTGACAAGGACGGCGCCGCCAGCGGCCTGTGGCGCGCCCAACTCGGCACCCGCTGGCACCAGGAATTGCGGCGTCAGGCCGAGGGCGAGTTCGGCGCCGCGGCGCGCTTCGAGGTCGCGGTGAACGGCGCCGTCGCGCACCGCGGTTGGCGCGTTAATCTCACCGGACGGATCGACCAACTGGTCGCCGGCTCCGGCGGCCCGCGCCTGCGCGAGGTGAAATCGGTCACCCGCGAACTGCCGGCCGACGCGGCCGCGCTGCGGACGGAGTTCCCCGGCTATTTCATCCAGCTTGCGGCGTACGCCGCGCTCGGCCGCCTCGGGCTGGCGCGGATGGGCGGGGCTGAAGGCGAGGCGTTTCCCGCCCCGGCGGCGGCGGAACTCGTTTTCGTGGAGGTCGGCTCCGGCCTCGTGCAGGTGGTGCCCCTGGGACCGGGCGACGACCGCTTGTTCGAGCTCCAACTCGAGCGATTGGTGGATTTTCTCGAGCACCGGCGCCGCGCGCGCGAACGCCTGCGCGGGCTGCGCTTCCGCCCCGCTTTCGCCGCGCCCCGGCCCGGCCAGGAAACCACGCGCGTCGAGCTCACGGCGCTCTTCACCACGCGCCCGCTCGTGCTCCTCGAGGCGCCGACCGGTTTCGGCAAGACCGGCGTGCTGCTGGAGTTCGCTCTCGACCAGTTGCGCTCCGGACATTTTGACCGCGCCCTCTATCTGACCGGGAAATCCACCGGCCAATTGCAGGTGCTGCACACGCTCGCCGGCATGACCACGCCCGACGCGCCGGGCGTGACCCCCGTCGCCGCGTGGCAGGTGCGCAACAAGGCCGAGCACTGCGTCAACGCCACCTTCCACTGTGTGCGCGAGACCTGCGGCTACCTCGACGGCGCCGCCGCGCGGTGGCCCGCGAGCGGACTCGCGCGCTTCTGGATAGATGAGCGTCACGCGCGCGACCTCGAGGCGCTGCGATCGGCCGGCCGCGACGCCCGCATCTGCCCCTACGAGATCACCCGCGCCGCGCTCGCGTTCAACGACCTCTGGATCGGCGACTACAACTACGTCTTCGCGCCGCGGAACCGCGGGCTCTTCGGCGACCAACCCGGTTTCGACCCCGCCCGCACGCTGCTCATCATCGACGAGGCCCACAATCTGCCGGCGCGGGTGGCCGACGCGCACTCCCACGCGTTCACGGCGGCCGACGCGTTCGCCACCCGCGAGGAACTCCACCGCGTGCGGGCCGCCTCCCAGCTAACCGGCGCCTGGGACCAGTGGTGCCACTTCCTGCACGGGCTCCGCGCCGGCCGCGGACTCACCGCCGCGGACGAGGACGACGCCCGCCACCTGCTCGGGGAGATCGCCGCACGCCTCGCGGGTGGCGGCGTCGACTTCGCCGCCCTCGGACCGCCAGCGGCCGACGCGCTCTGGACGGTACCGGCGCTTTTGGAGGAAATCGGCGGGAAACACGGCGGCACGCTGCCGCGCCTGTGGTGGAGCCCGCGCGACACCGAACTCGCGCTCACGTGCCTCGACGCCGCCGGCGCGATCGGCGCCACACTGCGCGAGTACGGCGGCGTGGTGCTCGCGAGCGCGACGCTCAGTCCGGTCGACGGGTTCGCCGCCGCCTGCGGTTTGGACCTGCCGCCGCCGGAGCCGCGCGCGGAAGCAGCCCCTCGACCTGCGGCCCCGGAACGCCTCGGCGCCCTCAACAAACGCGAGACGCGCCGGCTTTTCCGCCAACTCACCAGCGCGGCCGACCTCCTCCGCGTCGAGGAATCGCGCGCCGCCGCTTCCCCTGCCCTGCTGCCGGCCCGGGCACCGTGGCGCGACGGCGCATACGACGTGGCGTTCGACGCGCGCGTCGACACGCGTTTCCAGCAGCGCACGCGGCATCACCCGACCACCGCGGCGACCCTCGCTTCCCTGCGCGCCGCGGCTGGGGGAGCGGTCGCGGTTTTCCTGCCCTCGTACGCGTACGCCGAGGCGATCCAACGCGAGGCCGTCGCGGTGGCGCCGCACCTGCGGGTCGCGCTGCAACCCCGCGCCCGCGACCTCGCCGCCCAGAACGCCTGGGTGGAGGAATCGCTCCGGGACGCTGACGCGCTGCTGCTCGTGCTCGGCTCGAGTTTCACCGAAGGGATCGACTCGCTCGGCGGCCGCGTGACCCACGCCATGGCCGTCGGCCCCGCGCTGCCCGAGGTCAACGCCGTGCAGGAGGCGCGGTTGACGGAGGCGATTTCGTCCGGACTCACGCGCGAGGAGGCGTTCCGCCGGATCTACCAGATCCCGGGTATGACCAAGGTGAACCAGGCCCTCGGTCGACTGGTGCGCGCGCCCGGGCAGCGGGCGCGCGTGCTGCTGCATTGCCAGCGCTTCCTTGAGCCGGACTACCGCCAACTCCTCGCGCCCGAGTATCAGACGGGCCGCGCGATCGCCGACGAAAAGGAACTCGCGGCGTGGCTCGGACCGGGCACCCTTTTCCCCGCGGAATAGAACCGCCCGCCCGCCGGGCAAAACGGCGGACCCACGCTTTTATCGAACTGAACATGCATCTGCGAAAAACGCTCCCGGCGCACCTCCTCGCCGCCCTGCTCACACTGCTCCCGGCCCTGACCGCCGTGCGCGCGATGAGCGTGATCCCACCGACGTTCGCCGAGCTGGTCGCCGAGGCCGATGCCATCGTGCGCGCCCGAGTGGTCGCCCTTCAACCCTACCTGGACCGCACGCCCGCCGGCGAGGTGGTGCGCACCCGCGTGACCTTCGAGGTCGAGAGCACGCTCAAGGGCCGCCATCAGGGAGGTCTTACGCTGGAGTTCATCGGCGGAGAAGTCGACGGACACGGACTACGCGTGCCAGGTATGCCGACCTTCACGCTGGGGGCGACCGAACTGCTGTTCGTGACCACCCAAGGAGCAGGGCTGTGTCCGCTCGTCGCGGCTGGGCACGGACGCTACCGCGTGCTCACCGACCGTGCGAGCGGCCGCGAGTACATCGCCCGCAACGACTTTACCCCGCTCGGCAGCGAGCACGACGTGCAGCTGCCGTTCTCGAACGCCGCCGCCCTCGTTCGTCCCGGGGCCGCCGGGCTATCCCCCACCGTGTTTTCCGCGCGGATCCTCGCCGAGCTCGAGCGCGCCACCGGCAACCGCCAGACCCGCTGACCATGAAGACCCGGCTCCTTCTTTCCATCTTCGCCCTCGCCTCCGCCGCGCACGCCTTCAACGCCAGCGGCCAGCGCTGGCCCGCCGGCGAGGTGCGCTTCCAACTCAGTCTGCCTCCCCTCACCGCCCCGCTCTCCGACGGCTCCGGTTCCTGGAACGCGGTGATCGAGGATGCCATGACGATCTGGAACGCCAACGTCTCGGCCGTGCGCCTCGCCGCCACCCGCGACTCCGCTGCCGCGGTCGGCGAGGGCAACGGGGTGAACAACCTCCTGTTTTCGAACACCATCTACGGCGCGGCGTGGGGCAACCGGGTGCTGGGCATCACCCTCCAGCGCTACGACACCCGGAGCGGGCGTTTCACGGAGGCCGACGTGCTCTTCAACTCCACGGTGCGCTGGGACTCGTACCGCGGCCCCCTGCGTACGCAGGGAGGCGAGTCCCTGCACGACTTCCGCCGCGTGGCGATCCACGAGCTGGGACACGCCCTCGGGCTCAACCACCCCGACGACATCGGGCAGAACGTCACCGCCATCATGAACACTCGCTCGAGCGACCTCGATACGCTAGCGGCCGACGACATCAACGGGGCGAAGTCGATCTACGACAACCCCGCCGCCGCGACCTCACTCCCACAATTTACGGGGTCCTACTCTTATGACGCTCAAGGCAGCGAACTCACGCTCTCGATTGGCGGACTTCGCAACCAAGGAGACGCCGCCTCAGGAGCCCTCCGTATAGACTTCTGGGCTAGCACAGAACCGTTTATCAACGGTGTACCAACGGGCGCTGTGCTCATGGGGCGGCACACCCTCACCTCTCCCATTGCAGCGGGTGCGGCCGTAGCGGCCTTTACCGCGAAGACGACCTTCACCAGCCCCCCAGAGGGCAGCTACTACTCCTACTTGACCCTGAACGAGTCCGTGGGTGGTGCGGCGTTTACTGTTCGCGACGTTTTCCGCTTCAACGGATTTCTCAACTTAGGTTCTCCCAAAGCGCCCGCCATAACCGCACAACCCGCCGCGCAGGCGGTCACGCCCGGCGGGGCGGCTTCCTTAACCGTCACCGCCACTGGAACGCAGCCGTTCACCTACCAGTGGCGGAAGGACGGCACCGCGATTGCTGGCGCCACGAACCGCACCCTCACCCTTTCAATCATCACACCAGCGGTGGCCGGCGCCTACACGGTCGTCGTCACCAACGCGCAGGGCGTCGCCACCAGTTCGAATGCGCCCCTCACCATCAACGACGGCGGCAACCCCGGCCGCCTCGTCAACATGTCGATCCGCACCGTCGCCGGCAGCGGCGACGACACGCTCATCGTGGGCGTCGGCCTCGGCGGCGCCGGCACGTCGGGCAGCAAGGCCGTGCTCATCCGCGGGGTCGGCCCCACCCTCGGCGCATTCGGGGTCACCGGCGCGCTGGCCGACACCGAAATGACCATCTACCGCGGCGAAACCGTGGTGGCCCGCAACGACGACTGGGGCGGGGGCTTTAACTTCGGCTCCGTCGGCGCCTTCGACTTCCTGGGTACGCCGCCCAAGGACTCCGCCATCTACAACCCGGCCCTGGCGAGCGGCAGCTACTCGGTGCAGATCCTCGGCAAGGGCGGCGCCACCGGCGTGGCGCTGGCGGAAATCTACGACGCCTCCAGCGGCGCTTTTAGCCGCACCGCCCCGCGGCTCGTGAACGTATCCGCCCGCACCCAGGTCGGCGAGGGCGACAACATCCTCATCGCGGGCTTCGCCATCGGCGGCACCACGCCGGTGCGCCTGCTAATCCGCGCGGTCGGCCCCACGCTCGGCGCATTCGGTGTCGGCGGCGTGCTCGCCGACCCGAAACTCGAGGTGCTCAGCGGGTCGACCAAGATCGCGGAGAACGACAATTGGCTCGCCGCGGACGCCGCCACCTTTAGCACCGTGGGCGCCTTCAACCTCACCGCCCGCTCCCTTGATGCCGCGCTGGTCACCTTCCTCGCCCCCGGCACGTACACCGCGCAAGTCACCGGCGTGCGCGCCACCACCGGCGTGGCGCTGGTCGAGATCTATGAGCTGCCCTGAGCCGGCCACCCGACCGCTGGATCGGCGCAGCTTCCTCGCCGGAGCCGCGGCTGCGCCATTGGTGCTGGCCCTATCGGGTCGGGCCGCCCCGACGCCGGGATTTACGGCCGGCTGCTTCACGCGCCCGTGGGCCGATCTCGAGCCGGAAGGTGCGCTCGACGCGATCGCCGAGGCGGGGTTTTCCGTCGCCGGGCTGATGAGCGCCAAGGGTGGGATCATCGTCACCGCCGAAGCCACGCCGGCTCGCATTGGTGCCCTCGCCGCGCACGCCCGCTCGCGCGCGCTCTCCATCGCCGCCCTCTACGCGGGGGAGTTCCTTGTGCGGGGCGATCCGGCCGCCGCCACCGGCCGTCTCCGGCGGATCATCGACCATGCCGCCCGCTGCGCCTGCCCCCGGATCATCCTCGGCGGCACGACCCGTCCCGAGCTCACCGGCCCCTATTACGAAACCGTGGGCGCCTGCTGCCCCGCGGCGGCCGCAGCCGGCGTGACGCTCACCGTGAAACCCCACGGCGGCACCAACTCGACCGGCGCCCAGTGCCGGAAACTGGTCGAGCAGGTCAACCATCCAGCCCTCCGCATCTGGTACGACCCGGGCAACATCTTCTATTACAGCGACGGCCGGCTCGACCCGGTCGACGACGCCGCGGCCGTCGACGGTTTGGTCGTGGCGATGAGCGTGAAAGACTTCCTCCCGCCGAAAACGGTCGACGTCACCCCGGGCGATGGCCGCGTCGACTTCCCCCGTGTGCTCGCGCGCCTCCGACAAGGCGGCTTCACCTCCGGTCCGCTCATCATCGAATGCCTCGCCCGCGGC
>SXGQ01726429.1_pt1 | contig 16018 bp, 12 predicted proteins | sample 3178371 | NCBI WGS metagenome assembly SXGQ01 (sample SAMN11356859, study PRJNA531348) | freshwater metagenome | isolation source: freshwater sample F1-20 | place: China: Fuxian Lake, Yuxi | collected 2017-12-25
ATCCTGCTGCCCGACAACACGCCACGCATCCTCTACGGCGTGGTCAACATGACCGGATCGAGCACCCCGCCCACGTCCTTCACCGACCAGAACGGCGTGACCTACCCGCTCAACCCCACCGAGGGCAAGCGCTGGCTCGGAACAGGGGTTAACTAAGTCCTGAACCATGGCACTGCCCCCGCTACTTTCGGAAAGTGCGCCCGCGCACTCTCAGGCAGGCCCCTCGAAACGATTCGAGGGGCTTTGCCCGTTTCCGGGCCGCCTCTCCCCTCACGGGCGGCACACCACTGCGGAACCCACCGATCCGCCGGTTGCCCCGATGCGGGGAGGCCCCCGGGCGAGGCCCGAGGGTGGCAGAGCCACTCACGATCGTTTCCCGAGCCCAGCACGAAATGGCACAGCCCAGCGATCCCGCACCTGCGCAATCCACGAATCACTGTCTGTCGCGTCCCAGCACGCAACACTCGCGAGGTCGGAGTGCTCAAGGGCATCAACGCTCTCCCACGCATCGGCAACGATGCACCACGAACCGGGTCCCCCTGGCACCTGAGCGGCCTCGGCAGCGGCGGGCCACACGCCAGGTTCCGGCCGAGCCACGCCGAGGTCGTGGCTGAAGACGATACGCGGCCCCTCGGGCAGGAGTTGAGTCGTGGCCGCGGAGAACTCGGCGGGGCCGGTCGCCACGATCACGACGCCATGGCCCGCCGCGAGTGCATCGAGCACCAGCCCGGTGGCATCACGCCGCAGGGCCGGACCCGGACCGGATGCGAGAAATTGCCCGTATCCCCGGGCATCCCAGCCCTTGCCGCACATCAAGGGGAACGACGCCGTCATCTCCTCGAGAGCCTGTGCCCAGCTCGCCTCGCCACGATCGCACCGACGGCGTACCGAGTTCGGGTCGGGGACAGGAGACGGCACGACATCGGGGGCATACGGGCGGATGCCGAGCAGCACGGTCAGCAGTGCACCGGGATCGACATCGATGGAGCGTGCGTAGTCGATCATGCGCGGATAACGCGGCGGCATGAGCGCACCGGCATCGATGATGAGGGTCCCGTTGGTCACCGCCTGAGTATCTCGCCGGTCTCACAACGGCGCCCCTCGAACGACGATACGGTGGCACGGTGCGCACCGAGGGCCTTGCGGCAATCGTCGAGGCCGGTGCACCAGCGCAGGATCGCGGGCCGTTGCGCGATCGGGCAAGCCCACGCGTGAATCAGTGGCTGTCGAGCGCCACCGGTGACCACGACGAGGGGATCGAACCCCTGCTCGCCGCCCTGGGCTGGTCACGAGATGACATCGCAGCAACCCTCGGAGAGTCGGAATTCGATGCACCTCCCCGATGGGCCCTGGCCCTCGATGACTTCCTCCAGGCGCTGCCGCCGACGTTGGACGATCTCGAGCCGATCAGCGCGCCGGGGGCGGCGGGAGCGAGTGAGTGGCGCCCCGATCCCGAGCGCGACCCGCTGCTTTCCCTCTGGAACGGCACCCTGCTCGCCGGCCTGGCCCTGCTGCCTGATGAGCCCCACCGGCTCCGTCTCTCCGATGAGGCGCGCACCGACCTGGCGGTGAGCCTCGTCGGTCGCGTCCTGGCGTGCGTCGTGCGGGCCCTGGAGCCGGAGATGGTCGTGGCTCGAGCCCTGAACCTGCCACCCGGTGAGGCCGTTCCGGGGGATCGGGCCAGTTGGATGGACCGGCTTGTCGAGCTCCCCGGCTTGGCCCATCCGCTGGGCAGCGTCATCGACTCCTGGCGTGACAGCACCGCCGAGATGCTCGAGCGACTCGATGCCGACATCGACCTCCTCGCCGAGCGACTGTGGCACGGCGATCGGCCGAGCGCGGTGCTGCGGTTCTCCCCCGACGCCGGCGATCCGCACCAGGAGGGGCGTTCGGTCTGCCTGATTCGCTTCGATGGCGAGCAGCGCGTGGTCTACAAGCCGAAACCGCAGGCGGGCTCGGCCGCATGGCAGGGGCTGCTCGAATGGTGCGCGGAGCAACCGGCATTGGGCACCACCAACGTCGAACTCGGAACTCGCACCGTCCTGGACCGGGGAGACTACGGCTGGGATCAAACCCTGCGCAAAGACAGCGAGCCGGTGTCCGCGGCGGACGCGGAGCGATGGCTTCGATCCTACGGTGCACTCATCCGGCTGCTCGAGATCGTCGAGGCGGCCGACATGTGGTTCGACAACCTGCTCACCTCAGCCGGCCTCCCCCAATTCATCGATGTGGAGACGGTGTTGCAGCCGCGCGTTGCCGGCATGAGTCCCGCCGCCACCCTGCTCGCTGAGACGTGTGCACCCGGCGGCGCCGTGAGCATGCGTCTGGCACTGCCGGACGGTACCTTCGAGGACATCGGCGGTCTGCGGCCGGTGACCCGGCTCCGACTGCCCTTCACCGAGCGCATCATCGGCACCCTGTCCTCTCGGACGGACGGATACGGCGACGACGGCATGATGCAGTGGACGCCAGGGCGATGGCGCCCAGACGTCCCCGATGGCGTCGATATCGCTGCACAGGTGCTCATCGGGTATCGCAGTATCGACGAGGCTCTCAGGACCGATCCCCATGCCGCCGTATCCCTGGTCACGGCTCTCGCGCAGGCTCCCTGCCGCGTAGTGCTGCGCTCCACCTTCACCTGCTACGTCGTCATCCGCGAGTCTCTCCGCCCCGAGGTGCTGACCACCGGCGTCGATCGCGAGATCGCCCTTGCCCGTTTGCTGTCACCCGGTGCTCGGGCCCTCGTCGCAGCCGACAGCCCCGCGCGCGCAATCGAAGCGCGGCGCCTCCTGCTGGTGGGCGCCAGCGACCGCCATGCGCTCCGCCGCATGGACATTCCGCTCGTTCGACACGACCCCTGCTCGTCTTCGATCACCTTGGACGACGGATCGACGCACCCTGATTGGTACGAGGGCAGGCCACGGGACCGCTCCATTGCCCGCATTCTCGGCCTTGGCCTCGCCGACCTGCGCTGCGAGGTCCTCGTGGCGCTGATCGAGGCGGCCACCGCTGCCGGTGGTGACACTGCCCAGGCCGCATGGGAGCGGGCCGCCGAGCGCATCGTCGCCGCACTCGTGGCGGAAGGCGTGGATGACCGCGATGCCCGGTCGGCGATCGCGAATCTGCGCGCCTAGGCGTTGCTGGCGTCCGTGACGGCCGGCAACGGCTCCGACGTCTGTCGTTCGACCAGTTGGCGGAACATCCCATCCTGGCGCACGAGTTCGTCGTACGTACCGCTCTGCACGATCCGACCGGCGTCGATGACCAGGATCCGATCCGCGGCCCTGATGGTCGACAGGCGGTGTGCGATCACGACCCGCGTGACATGCATGTCGTTGAAGGTGGTTGCCACGATGTCCTGTGAGGTGTTGTCGAGGGCACTCGTCGCCTCGTCGAGATAGACGATGCGTGGCTGGGTCACGATCGACCTGGCCAGCATGATCCGCTGCAGCTGACCCCCTGACACCTGCCCGGTGCCCGCGGAGATCATCGTGTGCATTCCCATGGGCATCGCGTGGATCGCGTCGGCGATGTCGACCTTGGCGGCCGCATCCCAGGCATCCTGCTCGGAGCATCCCGAATCGCCGACGATCGCCCCGAGGATCGGCCCGGGCATGGGCCGAGCCTCCTGCATGACCACGCCGATCTGCCGGCGCAGGATGGGCCGGTCGAGGCTATCGAGCGGTTGGCCGTCGTAGGTCACCGATCCCGATTGCGGCATCTCCAGGCCGAGCAGCAGTTTGAGGATCGTGGACTTGCCCGAACCGGACGGACCCGTGATCGCGAGGAACTCACCGGGAGCCACGCTGAACGACATGTCGGACACGGCGTCGGGAGCTTCGGGGGCATACCTGAAGCTCACGTTGTGCATGGAGACCGCCCCGTCGATCTGCCCAGGATCGACCGCGTCGAGTGGCTGCTCGGGAGCGGCGTTGATGATGGGCATGAGACGCTCGAAGAGCGGCACGCATGCTCCCAGCGGGCCGAAGGAGAACGTCATTCCGGCGATCGCCGCGGTGAAGGCGCCGGCCGCGGCGAGAAACCCCATGAAGACGCCGTTGCTGAGCTCGTCGCGAAGGACCAGACCGCCGTAGATGACGACGACAGTCGTGATGAGCACGCCGAAACAGGCAGTGATGGCCGTCGTGAGGACTCGCATGCGCCCGGAGCGATAGGTGTAGAGCTGGTTCTTGCGGAAGAGCAACTCCCAGCGGGTCACCATCTGCGCCTCGGCTCCGGCAACCCGGATCTTGGATACACCTCCGAGCATCTGGAAGACGAAACCGAAGAGTTGCCCGCTCGCAGTGAAGCCCAGGCGTTGATTGCGAATGTTGCGCAAGTTCAAGAAGATCAAGAGGGCCACCACGATGACCGAGATGATCAACGTGATGAAGGCCAAGGTGACGTCGTAGAAGAACAGGAAGGCCAGGTTCACGAGCGAGAAGACGGCCGTGATGAACGACACCAGGACCGATCCGCCGATGAGTTGGCGGATAATGTCGATGCCCTGGACGCGATTGACGAGGTCACCAGTGGTGAACTGACGGAAGAACCCCGCCGGCAACCGCAGCATGTGGTTCCACATCGACGGCTCGAGTTCCTGCTGGAAGACACCTTCCAAGCGCAAGAGCGCGATGTTCTGGGTCAGGATGAGCAGACCGACAGCCGCCGCTGCGCCGAGGAGCAGCACGAGCACGCTGAGCAGCACGCTGACGCTCTGCTGCGGAATCACCAGGTTGTAGAACAGCGTCGTGATCAGCGGGGTCGCCAGTCCGGCAAGACCGGCCAGGAATCCCGCGAAGAGCAGTGCACGGACAGCGCCGCGGGCGTTTCCGAAGGCGAACTTCAGCATGGTCCGGGCCGATGTGTCCCCGGAGGGCAGCGGCCGAGTGAACGCGTAGCCCTCGGCGGCCAGTTCACCGGCCACCTCGGCAATAGGCAGGATTTCGCCGGCGGCGGGGTCGTGGACGCGGAAGGTCCCCCCGCTCGGCACGCATGCGACCGGTTGCCGATGCTCGCCGCGGAAGGCCAGCACCGGCTCGATGGCCGCCGGCCACCAGGTGCCGCTGATATTCACCGGACGTGCACGGCAGCCGGCAGCATTGGCCATCTCGGTCACCGGATCGTAGAGATTGTGGCTCGGCATGGCCGACGGGAAGCTCACCCCGAGATAGAGCCCGATGGGGTCCATGGCCTGAAGTAGGGCGGCCAGCGACCCCTGCGGCCTCGACGCTGGCGCATCCGGCTCATCCATGACCTCGGCCAGGGCGTCGGTCGATGCCAGCAACTGTTCGGACCTCGAGGCCGCCAGCGTGTCCAGGCGACGCTCCTCGGCCGCGATCCAGCCCGCGTGAGCCGACGCTGCCGATGCCACCAGGTCTGTGACGTCGACCACGGCCACGTCGGGACCGGACGTGTCAGGCGCTGCGAGGCTGCAGTCGGGGGCCGCGACGAGGAACACGCCGTAGCCGTCGGGAAGGGCAGTGGACGTGAGCTGGACCGGGCCGGTGAAGGTTCGGACCGGTACCCAAGGGCCGGCGGGATCGGCCCGCTGGATGAACAGGTCGATGCTGCCGCGGTCGACGGTCACCGCGGCCGTCTGGGCTAGGTCGACGCGCTGACGGACGCTCATGACTGGCCCACCAATGCGGAGTACGCCGGGCAGTTGGCCATCAGTTCGGTGTGAGTCCCTCGACCGACCTCCTGCCCGTGCTCCAGCACGACGATCAGGTCACTGTCCATGATGGTGCTCAGGCGATGGGCGATGATGATGCTGGTGAGCCCCCGCGCCCTGAGTGCTCGGTCAAGTCTCATCTCGTCGATGGTGTCGAGGGCGCTGGTTGCTTCATCAAGCACGATGATGCTGGGATTCAGCGCCAGCGCTCGGGCGATCTCCAGCCGCTGTCCCTGGCCACCGCTGAAGTTCGTACCGCCTTCATCCACATGGGTGGAGAATCCGCCGAACCTGGCCACGATGTCGTCGTGAATCTGGGCGTCGATCGCCGCCTGACGCACCCAATCGAAGGGACGACTGGCGTCGAAGAGCGTGAGGTTCTCGGTGACCGTTCCATCGAACAGCATGATGAGCTGATCGACCTTGGCCAGGGAGTTCACGACCAGGACGCGCGGCCATGAATCGCGCGGTTGGTCGTCGAGAAGCACCTGCCCTGTCCAGGGCGCAAGCAGCCCGACGATCAGATTGCCCACCGTCGACTTGCCGGAGCCACTCGCTCCCACGATGGCCACCCGCTGGCCCGGCTCCACGACGAGATTGAAGTTGGTGAGCAGTGGGGCACCGGACGGGTTGTAGCCGAACGTGATGTCGCGCAGCTCGACCTTGCCCGACAGTCGGGGTCGATCCACGCTCACTGTGCTGTCGGAATGCGAGATCAGCGGGGGCGCGAGGGGATCAGCGGGATACATCGTGACATCTTCGATCTGGGTCAACTGGGCGCGGGCGCTCTGGAATTGGTCGCCCGAAGTCACCAGGGACCCCAGGGGCGCCATGAACTGGACCAGGAGACCCTGGAAAGCGACAAGGCCACCGACCGTGAGATGCCCCGCGAAGATGAGCGCAGAGCCTGCGGTGAAGACCAGCACGGTGTTGACGATGGTGATCACCGAGGGCAGCACACTGATGCGTGTGGTGAGCTTCCCTACCGTTTGCTCGGCGTTGGTCGCCTTGGCCTGGGAGCCTGCCCATCGGACGAAGAACTCGTCTTCGCTGCCCGTGGCCTTGATGTTCTCAATGAGCGAGATGCCCTGGAAAGCCACGGCAGTCTGGCGGACCTGAGCATCTTGCTGACGGATGTTCTCTTGAACCTGAGTGCGGGAAACCCACCACAGGACCAGCAGGTTCACCGCAGCCATCAGTAGGCCGATGAGCGACAGGGCGGGGCTGTAGAGAATCATCACGGCGCCGACCACGACCATCGAGACGATGTTGACGAACACTGTTCCGAGAGGCCCGGCCAAGAGCTGCGACAGTGTCGAATTGATCTGCAGCTTCTGCACCATGGCGCCCGGCTGCCGCGCATCGAAGTACGACGTCGGCAGGCGCATCATGTGCATGAGGAAACCCGTGGTCTCCCTGGACGAGATCTTCATCTGCAGGCGCAGCATCGCTGACTGCTGCAGGGCCGTGAATCCGAACATGAGGACCGTCACGATGACGAATCCGGCGATGATGGCCGGGAGCAGGCGGGGCACGCCGAGCGCGCCGATCACCTGATCGACGAAGACCGACGTGAGAACGGACGCCATGATGCCCGGAATTGCCAGCAGGATGCCCGCCACGATGATGAAGGCCAGCGCCCCATGGGACTTGCGAAGCATGCGACCCAGGCCTCCGGCGAAGCCGATCGGCGGCTTGGGGCGATGCTCGAGGTCGGGCGTGGCTTCGAAGACCAGGCCGATCCCGCTGTAGCTGGCCCGGAACTCCTCGGCGGTGATTTCGCGCTGCCCGGCCGCCGGATCGTTGATCAGCGCGCGGCCGCCGGAAAATCCCTCGAGCACCACGAAGTGGCTCTGCCGCCAAAAGACGATGCAGGGCATCTGCTGCTGGGCAAGCTGGTCGACGTCGAAGCGCCCCCCGCTGGCTTCGAGCCCGTAGTGGCGGGCGGCCTTGACGATGGCCAGGGCGTTCGCGCCGTCGCGGGAGACCCCGCAGGTCACGCGCAACTCCTCGAGCGGAACCCAGCAGCCGTAGTGGGCCAAGATCATGGCGAGACTGGCCGCGCCGCACTCCACCTCTTCCATCTGGACGATGCTGGGAACCTTGACCACCGGGGACGACGGCAAGGGATCCGCGGCGGGGGATGCGGGTGAATCGGCGACGGTCATGACGCTACGGCCGAAGGTAGGAGATCGGGTGCACCGAGCCGGTGGTGATGACGAGATCACCGGTGGCGGCGTACTGGATGCCCGGGCACCAGGCGTCGTCGATGAGCACCTCCACCCCGACACCGCCCTCAGGCGGGGCGACGACTTCGGCCAGGCCGGCAAGCTGGAGTCGCTCCGCTACCTCGCGCTGCGTCAACGGCGTGCGAAGGATGGCACTCACCGTGCCGGCGTAGGTCGGGCAATCGATGTAGTTGAAGACCGCCGGCTGGCCCAGCGCCACCGCCGCCGACTCGTCGACCGGCAGGAAGGTCACCACGCTGCGCTGACCGCCTTCCGGAACCACCAGCAAGATCGTGGCGAGCGGAGGCACTTCGGAATCTTGGCTGTAGAAGGCCACGGCGACCGTGCCGGCCACGGAACTGGTCAGCTGGTAGACCGTCCCGTCGGCCTGCGTGATCTGTCCGACCCGCTGGCCGGCGGTGACGGTGTCGCCTTCGGAGAGGGTCATGTCCTGGAGGGTCCCGGCCGCGACCCCGGCGACCGGCACGACCCCCGTGGCCGGCACCACGCCGCCGGTTTGCGAGACCGAGGTGCTGATGGTCGCGACCATCGCCCACAGCAGCGCCCCGGCGATCGTGATGATCGACACCGCCAGCGCCAGTTTCATCCACGGGCGCACGACCTGGATGAGATCGTCGAACCGCTCCGTGCCTGCCTCAGGTGGTGTGGGTGGGGCGATCTGCGGCTCCGACGTTTGGGCGACTGCAGCATCAGCAGGCGGAACTGACATCGTCAGGCCTTCCGTTCATCGACAACCTCGGGGGCAGCATGTCACACGCCTGCCGCGCCGGAGGGGCAACTCACCGACATGCGGAGCGGTCCGCGGAAGACCCCCGGCACCGGGCTCCCCGACCAGTCGAACGCGGCATCGCGCAGGTGCGGCATGACGTCGAGGAGCTCGTCGACAGCCACGGGGACAATGGTCCGGGCGACGCTGCGACCGAGGCAGCGGTGAATCCCCATACCGAAGGCCAGCGCCGCGGAGCCGGAGAGCGACGTGAGATCGAGCAGGACCGTGCGGCCCGCCGGAATCGCGACTCCGTCGACCTCCGTGCCTTGCCGGGCCTGTCGCGCGAGCGTCATGATTGGCGGCAGCATGCCCGCGATCTCGTCGACGACAGCCACCGGTTCGCCACGCCACCGCTCGTCGTTGATCGACCCCTCCGTGATAGCCAGGAGGACCGAGCAGGTGAGCGACGAGACTGTCTCCTGCCCGCCGCTGGCCAGCAGGCACACCACCGCGGCAACATCACGGTCGTCCGGCACCGCGGCGATGAGCGGTCCGAGCGGGTGGTCACCACCACGACTGCGGCGCAGGCTGCCGGCAAACCCCTCAAGCCGCCTACTGACATCGACGATGACGTCGACCCGCGCGGCGCCGGGCGGACCCTGTCTCACCAACTCGGCGGTGAGACTAAGGCTGAACGCGCGCAGGTCACGCGCACTGACAACCGACTCCAGGCCGAGGTGTGACCGCAGAAAGGTGGGCGCGATGAGCGAGGTGTAGCAGTCGACGAGATCCATCGGGGAAGGGACCGCGTAGGCGGCGAGGGCCAGTGCCCTCATCTCCAGACGCATGCTCGGCGCGGCCTCTCGAGCGGCGTCGGGCGACAGGAGTGGACGCAGCGGCGCCAGACCGGCCCGTCGCGCGTCGTCGTCGTGCATCGACGGCATCCGATCGATGAGGTCGTTCACGCGCGGATCGTCATGCCAGGCGCCTCGGCCGGCAACCTGCAGTGCGCCATCACGCAACGCTTGGTCGATCGCCTCCGGCCCGCGCAGCACCGTCAGCCGCTCATCGCGCAGCGAAGCCTGCTCGTTCATCGCGACCCGGTGAGCATGATCTCGGCCACGCTGACCAAGTCGGCCCCGACCGACTCGGTGACTCGCGCCAGCACGGAACTGTCGCCGTTGCCCAAGCCGCAGATCCCGATTCCCAGTGCCGCGGCCAGGAGGTAGGCATGGCCGTAGAGGACGCCGGCATCCAGGAGTGCCAGGCGGTAGGCCATTCCCTCGTACTTCCAGGAGTTCCGGCCCATCCGCAGCGCGTAGGTCAGCAGGACCTCGATGCGCCCCACTCCCCCTGTGGAGACCATCGCGTCAGCGAAGAGCGCGTCGATCTGGACGGGATCGCTGGCCATCCGGCACAGGACGACGCGTTCGGCATCCAACCACCACACGCCCGCTGGCAAAGACTCCACGCCGTGGGTGGCGAATACGAGGTCGAGTTCGTATCCGGCACCCCCGCCCGGATACAGGCGGCGCGACTGCGGATACTCGACGTCGCCCGACGCGTGCACCGACGAGAGCACGCGGTGGGCCATGCAGAAGTCGGCGAGCTGCCTGATCGACATCGGCGCCGTCGACTCTCGCGTGGAGTTGCGCGCCTGCAAGGCGTCGCTGAGGGGCATCGCCAGCGGATCGTCATGCGCCGAGGCCTCGGCACCGATGTCGAACACCAGGTCGTGCGCGGGCACCTCGGTGACGGGCAGGGGCGGCATGTGGTCGCGCAGGGGGTACGTCGCCCCGACGGTGTAGGGATGACCGCCCCGGCGGGTCCGCCAGTGGAAGTACCTGTCGTGCGCTTCCCAAAGTCCAGGCGCCGGGCCCATCGGGTCGACGAGGAGGCCTGCCTCACGCAGGAGCGCACGTGCCACCGGCCACGACCCGTCGGAGTCGTCCCCAGCCACGATGGCGCGCATGGTGCGGTCATCGACGGATGCGACAGCCCTGGCCCGCGGGGACTCAAGGAACCAGCGGTCGTCCTTCCGCGTCACGACCGCGCCGTGGCCAAGCACCAGGTCGCCGTCACCCGGGGCCGGTTCTCCCGAGTAGGAGCCCACGTCGCCCGCGTGTCGCGCGAGTGCCACGCTGACACCATCGGGTCCCGAGATCGACGGCGAGAGGCGCCCGGAGTCGACCAGCACGTCGAACAGGTGCAGCCACTCGGCCATGGCGGTCGGTCCTCGTTCGAAGAACCACTCCTGCCCCTCATCGGCTGTGACGCCGCCGTTCCAGATCGACAGCAGCGACTGCGCGGCCTCCTCGTCGCCGAGGTCGAGCAGAACGAGCCCATCCTCATGCGTGAGGATCGCCGCCCCCGACCGGGTGAAGGGCGGCTCGGGGCGCCACAGCAGGGACTGCTCGCTCACAGGAACATGACCCGCGGGTTGAGGGCATGTTCGGCCGTCGGCGCCGGCAGCCAGCCCAGCGAGACCGGAACGTCGTACAGGCGGCCGGGGGCATAGCGGGCCCAGAAGTGCCGAAGCCCCGGCGCGATCACCTTGACCGTCGGGAAGCCGATATCCGGCCGGGTCTGGTCGAGGACGAGCACCTCGTGTCCGGCCGCCTCTATCGACGATTGCACGGCGCGCACGGCCGCCGCGATATCCGTGACCCCGGTGGCATGGGGCGAGCGGGCGGCTCTCGGCGCCGCTGCGTCGGGAACGAGATACGGCTCCGATGCGCGGGTGGCCGTGCGCCACCACTCCTGGGATTCACGATCGTCATAGGAGTAAGCGCCCGATCCGTCGGGGCGATGGCCGGCAACACCGGGGTAGAACTGGGTCACCTCCGACATGGCCCGCATCACCGCGATCGACGGATCGAGATGTGCGCCGAATCCCAGGAGGATGTCCTCGCTCACCGCGTTGTCGCGGGCTGACACCGCCGCCACCACGGGAATACCCAGGTCGTGGGTCAGGTCGAGCAGGACGATCGGCCGTCCCAGGCGCCGATAGGTGGCGAGCGTGTCGTGGACCCGCGGATCGTCGATCGCCGAGATGTCGAATTCGGGCCGGCGCAGCCGGTTGTACCACCAGATGGCGACTGCATCTCGCTCGACGAGTTCCAGCGCACCCTGAAGGATCGCCTCCTCGTAAGTGTTTCCCGCCGCCGCACCATTCGAGCAGGCGATGAAGAGCATGCGACCCGATGGCCGAGGCACCGCGTAGTAGAGCATCCCGGTGGGCACCCAGCGAACCGCCTCGTCGGTCAGGGACCACACGGGCGAGAAGTCGCATGCGAAGTCCGAGTCGAAAGGCTCAGGGACCACGGCAAACTTGCGGTCCCTTGCATTCCACGTCTCGCGGTCTCGGTACTGCTGCGACGACCACAGCATGATGTCGTTGGGATGGATACCGCTCGCACCGAGTTCGGCGAGAGTCGCGGGCCGTCGCCGCTCCTCGCCCGTGAAGAGACCTTGGTAGCGCTCGAGCGCTTCACCCATGGCACTCACCTTGGCCTGATCCTCGGTCATGCCCTTTCCCGAGCTCTTGTTGCGCAGGCCAGCGCGGAGGTACCTCAGTTCCGCGCCACGCATGGCGAAGTTGTGCCCGGCGGCGTAGACATGGAGGGATCGCTCGTCGTCGACGGGGATCGGCGTGAGCGCCGTCACCGCGCCGGTGATGACGCTCACGTGTTCGGCGTACCGGTTCAAGGTGACTTCGGGTGTCACCGCTCGGAGCCCGGACTCGTTGGCGGCCGAAGATCCTCCCCCGGCCAGCAGGACGGGTGGATGGAGCGCTTCGCGGGGCTCGGGGTCGCCGCACTCGGGGCACTGCGGCCTTCGCACGACCGGGTGAGACTCGTGCTCCCAGGTGGCGGTGTCGAAGGTGTGGAGGACCGCCGCGCGAGGCTCAGCCGACACGACCGCGCGCAGCGCCTCGGTGGCGACGAGTCCGGCGCCGAAGGCCCTGATTGCGGCTGGCCCGATCACCTGGGGTCGGATCGACTCGTCTCCCACGTGCGTGCGCAGCCTCAGGTATTCCTCGACATCGCGGTTGCCGCGAATGCGTTGTGCCATGCAGTGCCAGCAGGCCGTGACCCCCGGCCAAAAGACCGGTCCGACCCAGGCATGCGCTCCCGCGGTCCGCGACAGCAACCACGGCCGGCGGACCGAGCGGCGCAGAGCATCGATTTCCGCCAGCGCCGGCTCGAGGTAGTCGGGGGCAATGACGATCAGCAATTCCACGCCCGCATCGCCGGCCACCGCGACGAGTTCGCCTGGTTCTTCGAGGAGCCGCGTCTGCAGGTGCATGTCGACCAGTGCGCGTGCGACCTCGCGCGCATCGGCAGCACCAGAGTCGATGCCGCCCACACCGATAGTGGTGTCCATCCGCGCGGACGTGGGAGTCGCCAACAGCCAGTCCCGAGCCAGGACGGCGATTCGAGCGTGCTCGGCATCGCGGGGCGGCGGCGCGTCGACGAGGTAGCCCTTGGCAAGGTAGTCGTCGAGCATGAAGTAGATGGTCGCCAGATCGAGTTCGGGCGAGCGCTCCGAGATATCGTCGACTACACCGTCACTATCGCGCTGTCCATCGATAGCGCCCGCAATGGCAAGGGACTCGGCCTGGTCCAGGACGATCGTCGCGTGTTCGGCAAGCAGGTAGACAGCTTCACCCGGCACGCAGATCACGCGGAATTCCGGGGCCCAGCGCAAGGCGGGCCGCGGCTCTTCGTCAGCCACCGTGTCTAGGGCCTCGGGGCGAGGAGCCGGTCGACCGCTGCGGCAACGGCGTCATCGTCCCAGTCCGAATCCGCGGCCGGGAGCGGCAATTCGACGAGGTCATCGGGTACCAGCCGGATCACCGTTCCCTCGGGCACGTCGACCCCGAGGTCGGCCAAGGCGGCGCGGGGGTCCTCCAGGAGGCGGTTTCGGTAGTCGTCGTCCTTCCACGAGCGCGCGATGGCCTTCGCCATGCCCCGCTGCAGCGCACGATCGGCTGCGGGTTCACTGCTCGCCATCGACGTCTACCCTCCCTCGATCGGACCATCCTCGAATCCATCGGATGGGACACCCACGGTGCCCCATCCGTGGGTGGCGACCATCGATGATCGCCGCCACCCACGAATGCATCTTGCGGATCTAGCAGGCGCTCCCGGAACTGCCGGCGCTGCAGCAGGGGCATGAAGCCGACGACGCCGACGACGCCGAACTCGACGAGCCGCCACCGGCGACTGCGGCGAGTGACTCGTCGGAGATGCTCGGCAAACGGGAGGGAAGGGGCATGGTGATAACGGTCGACCCCTCCTCCTCATTGTCACCGTGCTCTACGACCTTGACCTTCGTGCCCTCGGGGATCGGAATCCCCGCCTCGCGCAGATACTTCTCGGGGTTGGCCAGGTACTCCGCCTTGAATGCCGGATCCTCCCAGGTCTTGCGGACGATGGAGCGGTAGGCCGATGCGTAATCCTCGGCCTTATCGGCCGGGATCTTCGGCACTGCGCCATGCGGGTGATCGCTAACAACTGCCACGAGGGCCTCCTTTGGGATGGTGGCCGGGAGAGGAGCACCCGGACGTGTCGCAGTCTGCTGCACGCTGCTGATCGGGTCAACCGCCATCGGTGAACGTTTAACGGATTTCCGTCGACTTCACGGCACGCGAGGATCGCCCGCCGGCTCCGGGCCGTGCCGACGCACCCGAGGACCGCAGAATGCGCTCCATCGGCCGACCCTTGGCCAGCTCGTCCACCAACTTGTCGAGGTAGCGAATCTGCTTCATCAGAGGATCTTCGACGTCCTCCACCCGAACCCCGCACACCGACCCGGTGATGAGCCCGGCGTTCGGATGGATGCGGGCCGAGGCGAAGAAGTCCTCGAACGTGGTGCCCGCCGCAAGATGAGCGTGCAGTTCGTTCGCCTGGTAGCCGGTCAGCCAGCAGATGATCTCGTCGAGCTCGGCCACGCTGCGACCCTTGCGCTCGACCTTATTGACGTAGTGCGGGTAGACATCGGCGACGCTGGTGGTGAAGACCCGACTCACCCCGTCAGGATACGGCGACCGCCCGTCCTGCCGTTTCGGTTCCCTGAGGTCGGCGGACGTCAACCGATGAAGGCGTCGAGGAACGCCAGTCGGTCGGCCGAGCGGGCAGCCAATTGGTCCATCGAGGCTCCCGATCCGTGGCCGCCTTCACGCTCGATCCGGATCAGCATCGGCTCGCCGTTCGGATTGGCGTGCTGCAACGTCGCGGCGAACTTGAAACTGTGCGCCGGCACGACACGATCATCACGATCGGCCGTCATGACCAACGTCGCCGGATAGTCGACATCAGCCTTCACATTGTGCAGAGGCGAATAGCCGAGGAGGTACTCGAACATCTCCTTGCTGTCGTCGCTGCGGCCATAGTCCGGTGCCCATGCATAGCCGATCGTGAAGTACTGGTAGCGCAGCATGTCGAGCACGCCGACTTCGGGGATCACGGCACCGAAGAGGTCCGGTCGCTGGGTGAGCATGGCCCCGGCAAGCAAGCCGCCGTTGCTTCCCCCGTTCGCCGCCAGGTGGGCTGGACTGGTCCAATCGTGAGCGATCAGCCATTCGGCAACACCGATGAAGTCGTCGAAGACATTCTGCTTGCGCAGGAGCGTGCCAGCCTCGTACCACTCCTGGCCGAACTCCCCGCCACCCCGAAGGCTTGCCACGACGTAGACGCCGCCACCTTGCATCCAGGCGATGGCCTGGGGTGAGTAGGTCGGAGTCAGGGAGATGTCGAAACCGCCGTAGCCGTACAGCCACGTGGGACGCTCACCGTTGGGTGTCGTCGTCCGCAGCCGCGAGACGAAGGCCGGCACCCTCGTGCCGTCTTTGCTGGTGGTCCACACCTGCTCGGTCACGAAGTCGGCCGGGTCGAAGGGCACCGGCGGGGAGTACCAGCGTCGAAGTTCGCGCTCGGCGACGTCGAATGCCAGGACCTGGCGAGGCTGCAGATAACTGGCGTAGTCAAGGAAGGCCCGGCCCTGGTCCCCTCGAGGGGACACAACGCTGACGGTCCCGATCCCCGGCACGGCGACGTCTCCTTGACGTTCGCCACGGCGCGAGTAGACCTCCACGCGGCTGGACGCGTTCTCCTGGAAGGTGACGATCAGGCGGCCGCCGACCGCAGTGACGGCAGAAATGGCACGGTCACCCTCGGGCACGATGTCGACCGTCAATCGACTAGAGGCTCGCGAGCGACCGGGGCGCCTTGGTGGCCGCCTTACCCAGGCGACTACGGGTGCCGAGTTCCTCGGCCATGAATTCCCTCAGCAGGTCGATAGCCGCGAGGACCTTGTCACTGCGCAGGGAGTAGAGCACGTGCGGCCCCTGACGGGTGGCTTCGACGACTCCGCGCTCACGCA
>SXGQ01424617.1_pt1 | contig 16017 bp, 13 predicted proteins | sample 3178371 | NCBI WGS metagenome assembly SXGQ01 (sample SAMN11356859, study PRJNA531348) | freshwater metagenome | isolation source: freshwater sample F1-20 | place: China: Fuxian Lake, Yuxi | collected 2017-12-25
GAGAGCGACCCCGTCAGCCTCGCACCAAGGAGCATGCATGCCATCTCGAAGGTCGGCCTTGCCGCTTGTCGGCGTCCTCATCGTTCAGACGATCGTCGGCTGCGCCGCACGCCCGAGCCCGATCGAAGGCGCCGGCAAGCCAACTCCGCTGCCGACGGAGGACGGCGTGCCGGTGAACCAGTGGTACATGAACACCAAGGATTCGGACGGCGCAAAGCTGCAGCACTACATCGCCGAGTACGGCATCGAGTCGAAGCCCGGCAATACCATCATCGTGCTGCACGGCGGCTGGGGCTCGGAGCACAGCTACCTCGTGCCCGTGATCAAGCCGCTGGCGGGCGAGTACCGATTCGTGCTGTACGACCAGCGAGGCTCGCTGCGATCTCCCGCCAACCCGCCGGCGAAGATCACCTACGCGAACCTGATCGAGGACCTCGACCAACTTCGTCAGCGGCTCGGCCTCGAGAAGGTCACGCTGATGGCCCATTCGATGGGCAACCAGCTCGCGTACGGCTACCTCAGCGCGCATCCCGATCGGGTGGCGGGGCTCGTGCTCGTGGGCCCGATCCTGCCCGGCTCGGACAGTGGAACAGCTGAGGCGCCGCGCTGGGCGGAGCTTTCCGTGATGGAGTCGTGGCCCGGCTATTCCGAGGCGCAAAGCAAGGAGCGCGACGCGAGGCTGGAGCAGTGGAAACGCGAGTGCACAGATCGGTGGACTCGGATTGCAGCCGCCGAGGGCCTGATCCCGCGCGACTGGGCCACGCAACATCCACCCGAGACGGATCCCGACCTTCAGGCCCTGTATCTCAAGACCGACCAGCAGAAGACCATGGGTTGGCGGATCTCATTCACCGCCGTCAACACCTACTCGGGCAGGAACTGGCGACAGACGCTCGGCGGCATGGTGTTCTACAACCAGGATGTCGCGCAGCAGATCTTCGCGGAGCCCGACTACTGCTCCATGGTCGACGCGGGATGGCGTGCGCTCAGGTCCTTCACGGGACCCGTGCGCGTGATCATCGGCACGCACGATTACGTCGACTTCGGCCCGACTTTCTGGCCGAAGGTCGTCGAGCGCATTCCAAACGCGCATCTCGACACGATCCAGAACGCCGGTCACTCGATCTGGATGGACGAACCCGAGGCGTTCAACCGTTCGCTGCGATCCGCGCTGGAGGCGGTGACCGCGGGCCGATGACGGAGCGCGAGCGGCGGCGGACCTCGGGGCACGGCTCTCTGAGATCAGGTGGAAGCGTCGCAGCGACCTTCAGGACGGATGACTACTGCGTGAATTCAGGGTCTAAAGGCGGACTCACACCACATGAAGATCTCCGAGATTCCGTTCGAAATCACCGACTGGTCCGATGTCGAGCCCACCCGCCACGCGGGTCTCTCGGGGGAGGCTTTGTGGCGCACGCGCCACGTCGGTCCGGAAGGCAACCGCATCCGCATCCGGATGGTTGAATACACGCCGGGCTATGTCGCAGATCACTGGTGCCAGAAAGGCCACGTGCTGCTGGTGCTGGAGGGTGAACTTGAGACCGTGCTGGCCGACGGCCGGGTCTTCAAGCTCAAGGGCGGCATGTCCTACCAGGTGGCGGATGATGCCGAGCCGCATATGTCGCGCACGACCACGGGGGCGAGGCTGTTCATCGTGGATTGAACCACGTGCTGCGTCAGCGGTCCCGATGGCTCCGATCGCGGCCTGACATGCTGCCGAGCCGCCGACTCGGCCTCGGCGTCACGGGTTGCGCGCGACGCGAAACCCCACGCCTCCACCGGAGTCGATGGTCTGTCGTAGGCGTCAAGCCCGGTCGGCGGCCCCCTCGCGAGCGACGCGTTTCCCCGATCGACAGCTGCGAGCCGGGCACCCTCATGGCGTCGCCCCGGCGCGTTTCTAGAAGTGCGGAACCAGCGCCCCGTGGCGCGCGGCCAGGTACTCCACGATCACCCGCGTATCGGTGGCATGCAGGCGGTCCCCTGCCCGGTGGAAGCGACCGGCATCGACGAACTGGTGATTGCCGGGGTCGAGCACGAGGTTCGGGCATCCCTGGTGTGCCTCGCCGACGAGGTCGACGATCGGCCGCCGGGGCCTCGGGTAGTCGACGTACCGGATGTCGAGGCGGTTACGCAGCTCCGGGCAGCACGCGAGCACGCCCTCGAGGAACGCGCAGTCGGGGCAGTAGTAGCGCTTGCCAACCCCGTCGCGAGCGCTGTCGGTGAAGCCGGGTGTGAGGAGGAAGAGGATGTCCATGGAGGACTACAAGTTTAGGCTCGGGCCACCGGGTCCTGCCACGCATCCTTCGGGCCCTGCCGTTCCATCCAGCGGCCCTCGGGAACGGGCTGGTAGCCGTACTTCGCGTACAGCCCATGCGCGTCCCGCGTGGCCAAGCACCAGCGACGCACGCCTTCGAGCGACGGGTGCCGCTCGAGTTCCTCGAGCAGGCGCTTCGAGATGCCCTGGCCGCGGAAGTGCTCATCGACGAACACGTCGCACAGCCACGCGAACGTCGCACGGTCGGTGACGACGCGGGCGAGGCCCACGGTCGCGTCGTCGATGGCAACTGCCGTCATGCTGTTGCGGAGCGCCTCGGCCACCACGTCGCGGCGGATGCCCGGGGACCAGTAGGTGCCGGCGAGCATTCGGTGGATGGCGTCGAGGTCTTGGCGGGCGGGGTCGAGGGAGATGGTGATGGGCATGGAGCGGAGCGCGAAGGCGACGTCACGGCGCGGGCGGAGCATACATGTCCGCAAGTCGATGCGTGAAGCGATCCGGCGCAGGATTCGGCACGCGCTGGAACTTGGTGGGCATCTTCGAACCAATTGGACCAAGCATGATGCTGGTGTACGTGCCGTCGGCAGCCTCGAAGCCGGTGACAAAGTAGTTCATGCAGAATGCAAGGCCCAGCGGGTATGGGATGGGCGGAGTCGGCCGCGACAGCGAGTTGCGGAACTCCACCGAGTTCATCGGCGTGCCGTCCGAATCAAGGCCAACGATGTCCATCTGCGCGTCGACGAACATCCAGCGTTGGCGGTCGGCGATCCACGCCTCGGCGAAGACGTGCCCGGCACCGACCGCAATCGTCTCCACGTCGCGCGCCTGGCCACCCAACTGGCGCGCGGGGATGCCCACGGCGTTCAGGCAGCCCGCCAACACGATGCCGTACTCGACGCAGCGCCACTGGCCGCCCTTCTCTGCCACCTGCAGCAAGCCCAGCGCATCGCTCGGAAGGTCGCCGTCCCAGCCCTGGTGCGAGGTGCGGCCGTGCACCCATCGGCACATGCGCCGGATGCGGTCGAGGTCGTCAGCAGCGCCGGCGACAATCGCATCGAGCTTGTATGTCTCTCGCAGCGTGCGAAGCGTCTCCGAATCGGTGGCTGGACGCTTCATGCGCACCGGATCCGTGGCAGGGGCTGCGTCGAATGCGAGCAGTTCGGGATGCCACGTGGCGGCCTTCGCCTGCGCAAGCAGTGCCGGGAAGCGCGGATCCGAACGCAGGCTCGTCCACTCGTCTCCACTCTCGAGTGACTCGGCCAGATCGACCACGATCGGTCCGGCATCGATCGGAGAGCGCGCGATCGAGGCGATGGCAGCGGAGAGCACGCGGAATGCCTCGTCGCGGTTTTCCTCGGCGGCCCAGGTCATGGCCAGCAGCACCTGCACCCATGGCTGTGGTTCTTTCGCAAACAGTTGTTCCGCAGCCTCCCGCGCCTTCGCAGGCTGGTGCTCCGCCATCGATTTTTGATAGGACATGCTGAGGTCCCGGAACGCCAGTTGCTCCGCCATGGCGGGGTCAGACGCTTCCCCCTTACTGTTAGTCGACGCGCAACCGGGAATGGTGGCGCTGAAGCAGAGCGCAAGCAGCAGCGCGCACGCAGCGTGACAAGTCATGGAACGCATGGGGACTCCAGGGAGATGACGAAGGAAGACGGACACGGGCGCTACACCGACGCGACTCAGCGCTTTCGGACCTCGATCGAGCCATTGACGACATCGAGCGTGGCGACCGCGCCATTGCCCGAGCCAACCTTGCCCTCGAAAGTCGCGCCACCAGAAAGATCACGTTCCGTGGTTCCGTCGATGCCCTTCGTGTCCACTCTGCCATGAATAGTCGAGGCATTTACCTCTCCGCTCCACGATGCAGGCAACTCGAGCACGATGCGGCCGTTCGTGCAGTCTGCATCGACCGATGCGGCGGCGCTGTCGGCGAGCGAGATACGGACCTGGCCATTCATCGATTCAGCCTGCAAAGCGGAGGCGATGCCGGAGACATTGATCTCGCCGTTCACCGTCTCCACGTGCAGCTTGCCCAGGTCGCCAGCCGTATCGATTGCGCCGTTCATCGACTCGGCATGCACATCGATGAGCGCCGCGGTGCGGACGGTGATGTTGACGGCGGGCAACTGCCGCCACCCGTCGGCTTCGGGAAGCTCGACGCGCACGGTCACTCGTCCGCTCGAATCCTTCTCTGCGAAGAGCTTCGCGCTGTCGATCAACTCCTTGCGCTGGGCAGCGGAGAGCCGAGACCGCTGCGTCCCCTGCCCGACAGTGATCGTCGTGCCATTGCCGACATTGACCACCGTCCACTCATTCGTCCCCTGCGTGAAATCTCCCCAATCGATCACCGCCGTCACCTGCATGACCTTCGCGGAATCGTCCCGCACGATCTTGATCGAACCGCTCAGCGATTCAACGTGCAGCGACGTGGCGCCCTCGATGGAGGCCTGCAGCGTGCGGCTGGTGCGATCGGCGTCTTGCGGCGCGGATGCACTGGATGGCGCCGCGGGCGCGGACCGCGGCGCGGAGGATGGAGCGGCGAGGCCCTCCTGGCCCGACGAGACGCAGGCCACGCCGGCGAGCATCGAAACGCTGGCAGCGGCCATGGCAAAGAGCCGCAAAGGCATGGAGGGACGGCTGCTGGATGCCCCTGACATGATGAATCGGATCCTTTCTTCGAGTGATCCGCCGTCACCCATGGCGCAGGCCTGGACCGGCGCGCGGAACGCCGATTCGTTCAATGCTTCCGCAACGGTCAGGAGGCAGCTTCCGTAGCTGCGGGGTGCTGTATCGCGCGTGCGCAGGACGAGTGCGTCGCAGGCGAGTTCCTCGGTCCTCCGAAGGCCGCGCCGTGCAATCCACGCAAGTGGGTTCCACCAGAGCCACGCGACGACGGCCCAGTCGAGCCAGCGGACCAGGTGGTCGCGGCGACGGATGTGGGCGAGCTCGTGCGTCAGGACGAGGAGCAGCTCGTCGTCGGACATACCCGAGACGATCGACGCAGGCAGCACGATGCGCGGGCGCCCGAAGAAGCTCCAGACGAACGGCACGGTGGTGGCCGGGATCACCAGGATCTCCGCGCGGAGCAGCATGCCAAGGTGCGCCGCGGCCCGTTCCGCAAGGCGCCGGACGCGCGGATCCGCAGGCGAGCACACGACGCGCAACATGCGCCAAAAGTGCAGCAGACGTGCGGCTGAAACGGTGACCACGACGCTGGTTCCGGCAAGCCAAAGCAGGCCGAGCGCCATCCATCGATCAACCGACGCCAGACCATGGTCGTTCGATGTGGCGGACACGGCAGCGGCTGCCTGCACGGCGGCCGGGGCCCGGGCAGCAGGAGCAACCATGGAGTGGGTGGCCAAACCGTCCGTCCGCTGCGCCGCGATGCGCGGATCCAGCACCGGCGATGCCGACGCGCGGGACACGATCGGTTGGGCAACCATGGCGTGCGAGACCGGAACCTTGAACGACATCCACGGCACCGACGCGATCGGCGGCATGACGAGCCGGACCATCACAAGCACCCACGCGAAGTGCGCCACGGACGGGTTTCGCCGGGTGCGGCCGATCACCCATGCGAGCGCCGCGAGCGGCAGGGCCAGCAGCGCGTTCCCAAGCGCGTACTCGAGGACGGTGAGGGTCATGGATTCCTCCCGTCGAGGAGTTCGCGCAGGCGGCGCAGTTCAGTGCGGCTCAGGCGCTTCTGGTCGATGAGGTGCGAGAGGAGCGGCGCGATCGACCCGCCGGTGAGGCGCTCGGCGAGCGTCTCTAGTTGCCCGCCCGCGTAGGCCTCGCGCGTGATGCACGGAGTGAAAGTCTGCGAGGACTCGGACCGTTCACGGCGCACGAAGCCCTTGTCCTCAAGTCGCTGCAGCAGACGTTGCACAGTGCCGTGCTGGGAGCGGTCCGACGCGCCGTACAGGAGATCCTGGACTTGGCGCGCGGTCATGCCGTCGTGGTCCCAGAGCAGTTCCATGACGGAGAGTTCGGCATTGGCAAGCGAGACGGGGTTCATGGCGATTCCTTGTGGGTCATGCGATACGGCGAGTGTACGACATTGTGTCGTAGACTATACGCTCGCGCGTCGTGTGTTCGGACGTTTTCCGCATTTCATCACTTGTCTTCCGGCTTGATTCCAAAGCCTGCGCGGTTTGGGTACGCCGGGCGCGGCGGAGGCTTGCTGGGGTTGCGCGCCAGCTCAGCCATCACCAGTTCGATGGCCTTGTCCAGCTGCGGATCGATGCCGCCATTGTGCGGGCCACCCTTCATCACGCCGGGATCGTCGAGTACCTCGACATCGGGATCGACGCCGTGGCCTTCGATGCCCCAGGTGCCGTCGGTCTCGTAGAAGGCGAAGGTGGGGACGCTGACGCTTGAGCCGTCAATCATGCCGGGGTTGCTGTTCAGCCCCACCAATCCACCCCATGTGCGCGTGCCAACGAGCGGCCCAATTTTCTGTTGGCGGAAGAGCCACGGGAATATGTCGCCACCCGAGCCCGCGAGGCCGTTGATGAGCATCGCCTTGGGGCCGCGGTGCGCGACGGGCGGCCAGACCCAGTCATGCTGGTCGCGCCGCGCCCAGTAGTTGGTGATGGGGCGGTTGAGAAGCTCGATGAATCGGTTGGGGTTCTGCCCGCCACCGTTCCAGCGTTCATCGATGATCATGCCCTGCCTGAACTGCTCCCCCTGAAACTGACGCACCAGGTCTGACTGGCCGTCGATGCCGGTGTTCGGCACGTAGATGTAGCCGACCTTGCCGCCCGACTTCTCCGCCACGTAGCGGCGATTGGCCTCGATCCAGTCGCGGTAGCGGATGTTGTCCTCGCCGTCCATCGGCTTCACCACCACCTCGCGCACCTTGTCGTCCATGGACGGGTTCGGACCGACGGTCAGTGATATGGTCTTGCCCGCCAATCCCTGGAACGCGGCCCACGGATCCTTGGACCCGTCCACCGGTAGGCCGTTGACCGCCAGTAGGTACTCGCCTTCCTTGACGCCGACGCCGAGTGCCTTGAGCGGGTTGCGCGCATCAACATCCCACAGAGCGCCTTGGACGATGTGCCGGAATCGGTAGACGTTCTTGCCATCCGGGTCGATGCCGCTCGACCAGTCCACGCCGAGCATGCCCACGTTGATTGACGGCCCGCCGACGCCGGAGTCGCGATCGCTCGGGCTGTAGTAGGCATGGCCCACGTTCAGCTCGCTGATCATCTGGCTGATGATGTAGCTGACGTCGTAGCGACTGTTGGCGTCGTCCACCATGGCCAGGTAGCGCTGTCCGACGGCGGGCCAATCGACGCCATGCATGTGCGGGTCATAGAAGTAGTCGCGGAAGATGCGCCAGGCGTCCTTGGTCACCTGCTTCCACTCGTGCTTCGGATCAATCTCCGTGAGCATCGGCTTGGTCACGATGGGCTTGCCCGTGGCACCCGCGGTGGCGTCCAGGATGTTGATGCCCGCGAGCATTTTGCTGCCGTCGGCGGTGAGCTGGAATTCCATGCCGTCGGTGACCTTTTTGACTTCCTTCTTCTTGTCCTGAAAGTCGAAGAGCTTCACCTGGCCGCCCTGTGCGAAGATGAGCTGACCCTTGTCGTTGACGGCCATTCCGCCGATCGGCTCGGTGCCGAGCGGCAGTTCGATGGCGCGGCCTTCAAAGTCCTCGTAGTCGATGGTGAAGGGCTTGGGCTCTTCCTTCTTGTCATCCTTCTTGGCATCGGCAGCGGCTGGCGCCGTAGCCTTCTCCTGTTGCGCAGCAGCGCCGGGCGTGGGTTCGTCCTTCTTGGGTTCGTCCTTCTTGGGTTCGTCCTTCTTCTCCTCATCCTTCTTGGCGTCCTTGCCATTTTCCTCGTCGATCTCGAGGACCCACGGGTTCTTCACGTCCGTGCGCAGCGGCACGGCGTAGCCGCGCATGGTGCCTTGGTAGATCCAGCTCTGGTCAATCTCGCTGTACTCGGCCTTGCTGAAGCCGCGCTTGCTGGTGAAGTAGAGCCAGTCGCCGGCGCGATCGAAGGTGGGGCTCCCGTCTTCGAATTCGCCGCTCGTCACCTCGCGGCTCTCGCCCTTGGCGACGTCGTAGATCCAGATGCTGCCAGAGCGGCGATCGGGAAGGCTCTTTGCGTACGCGATGTACGCGCCGTTGTGGCTGAAGCTCAGGTCGAAGCCACCGTCCCATGGCTCTTTGTCCATGGTCTTGCGTTCGCCGGTTTCAAAATCCACCACGTACGCGGTGCCGGTCTTGTCCTGATAGACCAGCTTCTTGCTGTCAGGCAACCACTGGATGGCCGTCTTGAACGGCCCGCCGTCCTTGGTGAGCTGCTTCTTGGCGCCCTTGCCGTCGGCCGGCATGGCCCACAGCTCGTACTCGCCGGTGGAGTCGTCGAAGTACGCGATCCACTTGCCGTCCGGGCTCCACGCGGGGTTGCGCTCGGCGATGCCGTCGGTGCGCGTCATGTTGCGCGGCACGCCGTTCTCGGCGGGGGCACTCCAGATGTCGCCGCGCGCGGCCACGGCCACCCGCTTGGCGCTGGGGCTGATGCTCGAGCCCTGCAGTTGGTCGCTCACGTCCTCGGTTCGGGTGCGCACCGCGGGGCGATCGCCGGGGATCTTCACTTCCACGGCGCGGGATGCGCCGGAACCCAGGTCAAGCACCATCAACTTGGTGCCCTTCTGGAAGACGATCTCGCCGTCGCCGATCGCCGGCCACTTGACATCCTCGTCGGTGAAGAGCGTCACCTGCTTGCGGGCGCCGGACTTCGGCTCCCAGCTCCAGATGTTTAGCTTGTGCGGGGCGTTCCTGTCGGCGGTGTCGTCGGACAGGTAGTAGAGCGTGCTGCCCTGCCACATCGGGAGAGTGTCGATGCCCTCGTAGTCGGTGGCGCGTCGGGCCTCGCCGGTCTTCAGGTTGTAGACCCAGATGTCCGTCTGCATGCCGCCGCGGTAGCGCTTCCACGTGCGGTGGTCGATGGAGTGCGGCGTGTAGGCCAGCCATTCGCCGTCCGCGCTGATGGTGCCGTTGGTGCCGTAGGGCACGGGCAGTGCCTCAGGGAGGCCGCCGGCATCCTTCACCTTGTAGAGCTGGTCGATGCGGGAGTTGCCCATGCCGGTGGCGCTGAAGAGCAGCGAGCCATCGGCGGTCCACTCGTTGACGTTTTCCTGCGTGGGATGGTGCGTGACGCGGAACGGCGAGCCGCCCGCAGTGGGCATCACGTAGATGTCACGGTTGCCGTCGTAGTTGGCGACAAAGGCGATCTTGCTGCCGTCCGGCGAGAAGCGAGGGGTCGACTTCACGCCCGCGGTGGTCGTCAGCGGGCGTGCGGTGCCGCCCTGCTTCGACACCAGCCAGAGGTTGCCCTGGAATGCGAACACGATGTCGTTCTTGCCGATGTCCGGGTAGCGGAGCATCGATGCATCGGGAGTGATGGACGGACCAGCGCCGAGCCCGGCGGTGACGATTGCGGTGAGGAAGCTGTTCAGCATGTGCGGATGGAGGGCATGAGTAACTGTGCGCGAGTCATGCGCAAGAGTATTAATACGACGCGGTGTCGTATACAATACGACAGTATGTCGTAAAGGTCAATACCAAAAGTCGAAAAATTCCGAATATTGTGAAAACCAATCATATCACAAAGTGCGTATGCTGCCAGCAATGCCCCGCCTTCCGATCCACGTCATCACCCGCACCGACCACTGGGCCGTCATGATGGCCCCGGTGCGCTTCGAGATCGTCGAGGCGATGCGCGGACTTGCTCCATGTTCGGTCGGTGAGATCGCGCAGGCGCTCGACCGACCGGCGGACACGCTCTACCCGCACCTCCGCCAGCTCATCCGGATCGGCGTGGTGGTGGAGGCCGGACAACGGGCCGGCCGCACTCGTCCCGGCAAGGTGTACGACCTGGTGGCCGACGACTTTCGACCGCAATTCCGCGGAGCCGGGAAAGCGGCCACTGCGAAGACGATCGATCAGTCTGTGCACAGCATGGCGGGCATCGTGGCGCGCGCCTCGCGCAAGGCGGCTGCCGCGGGTGGTTTCACGCACGGCCAGGATTTCCAGAACGTCATTGCCAAACTTGAGAACGCGTGGCTGACGCCGGAGGAGATGAAGCACGTCCACCGTCGGCTCCTGTCGCTGAAGCGGTACCTCGACGCGCGCAAGGATCGACGTGACGGGTCGCTGTACCTCGCCGCATTCTTCGTTGTCCCCGTCGTCCGGTCACGCGGTGCGCGCGCGAAAGGCGCGTGACTGCGATCGCACCATTCCTTTCCTGAGTCCCAGTTCATGCTCAACGCCACCGTCGCCATCGCATCCGCCATGCTCGCCGTCGTCCTGCACGCAGCAATGCCGGCGCCGCCCGACCAACCTCTTCCCCGGCGGGCAGGCCCGCTGGGCCTCCGATTCGGGAGTGCCGCGAACGACCAACTCGCCGTCGAATCCGTGGTACCCGGATCACCCGCCGCAAAGGCCGGGGTGGCAGCAGGCTGCACGCTGCAATCCGTGAATGGCAAGGAGATCCACAGCCGCGACGAACTACGCGAGGCCATGCGCAACGTGAAAGGCGGCGAGACGGTGCAGCTGGCGGTGAAGCACGGGAACGATCCCGTGAAGACCGTGGCAGTCACCGCCGAAGCCGCGTCCGAGACGCTCGTGGGCAGCACCGTCACCTACGACAGTGTGCGCGTGCCCGACGGCTACCGGCTGCGGACCATCGTCACCGAGCCGAAGGAGTCGCCGCTTGCGAAAGACGACAAGTTGCCGGCCTTCATGTACGTGTCCGGGATCGTCTGCGACACAATCGATCGGCCGACGATGCCGGATGCGCCCGACACGCGCATCGTGGCCGCCATGGCTGACGCGGGCTTCATCACCATGCGCGTCGACCAGCCGGGACTCGGCGACAGCGAGGGACCGCCGTGCAGCGAGATCGATTTGCAGACCGAACTTGCCGGCTACGCGGCCGCGCTTAAGCAGCTGGCGGCCATGCCGGGCGTGGACCCGCAGCGCATCTACATCTTTGGCCACTCGATGGGCGGCGTGTTGGCCCCGTATCTGGCAAAGGATGTGCCGGTGCGCGGCACCATCGTGTACGGGACGCTGGTGCGCACGTGGTTCGAGTACCAACTTGAAAACGTCCGCCGCCAGGCCGCGCTGCAGCCGGGTGCTTCGGAGGCCGAGATCACCGATGCGGTGCTGGCCGAGGCAAAGTCGAGTTCGTTGACGCTGGTCGAGAAGAAGACGCTCGGCGACGTATGGGCACGCTGGCCGGAGCTCCGGCAGCCCACGCAGGGACTGATGCTCGACGAGAACCACATGTCCACGCGCAGCATGCCTTTCTTCCACCAGTTGCAGGATCTGAACCTGGCGCGCGCGTGGCAGGAATCCACCGGCGCCGTGCTCGCCATCTACGGCGAGTACGACTGGGTCACCTCCGAGAGCGACCACCAGAAGATCGTTGACATCGTGAACGCACGGACCAAGGGCGCAGGCACCCTGCTGCTGCGACCGAAGGCTGACCATGCATTCACCACACATGGCTCGCTCCGCGAAAGCGTGGCGCTGATGGGCGGCGGCGACTTCGACCGCGACCTGCCGCGCGAAATGCTGCGGTGGATGGCCTCGGTAGAAGAACGAACCTTTACCGACACAAAGGAGGACGGCGAACCGCCGGCCGAGCTCCGCGCGTGGCAGCGACTTCCAACGGAGCCCTACCCCGGCAAGCAGGACGACATCTTCTTTGTGAACGAACGCAGCGGTTGGTACGGCAACGGTGCCGGCAAAGTGTTCCGCACCACTGATGGCGGCGACACGTGGACCAAGGTGTGGGAGAAGCCGGGCACTTTCGTTCGCTGCCTCGCGTTCGTCGACGAAAGGGTCGGCGTGCTCGGCAACATTGGACCGGGCTACTTCCCAGGCGTGACCGACGCCACGCCGCTCTACCGGACCGAGGACGGCGGCAGCACCTGGACGCCAGTGACGGCGATCGAAGGAGCGCCGGTGGTCGGACTGTGTGCGTTCGACATCGTGCAGGTGCCGTTCATCAACGCGGGGAATCTTGACCATCGTCCGCGGATCGTCGGCGTCGGACGAGTGGGCGGACCGGCGGCGTACATCTGGTCCGACGACCTCGGAAAAACATGGAAGCAAGGGAAGCTTCCCGAGCTCGGCGCGATGGCGTTCGACGTGAAGTTCCTTGACGAGAATCACGGCTTCATCGCCTCGGCTACCAGCGCCGACGTGTCGACGGCGAATGCGCTGATCCTGTCGACCGAGGACGGCGGTGCAACCTGGGAAGAGGCGTACCGATCGTCGCGGCCGTACGAGACCACGTGGAAGTTCTCGTTCCCTGATGCGTACACCGGCTACTGCACGGTCCAGTCGTACAACCCCGACCCTGCTTCATCGGAGCGGTTTGTCGCGAAGACGATCGATGGCGGGCGCACGTGGTACGAGCTGAACTTGACCAACGACCATGCGGCGCGCGAGTTCGGAATCGCCTTCCTTGACCCGCTGACGGGCTGGGTGGGCGCCATGCCGCACGGTTTCGTGACCACCGACGGCGGGCTCCATTGGCACAACGCCGATATCGGAAACGCCGTCAACAAGATCCGCCTACTGCGTCACGGCGAGGGCGTCACGGGCTTCGCGATCGGGACGGAGGTGCGGCGATTGCGGCAAGCAGCACCGCCCGCGCAGAAGGCCGAGACCGACGCGGCAAAGGCGCCGGCGAAACCGTGAGGACGGCGGCTGTGAAAGCTGATTGATAGGACTTCGCTTTTCCAGCGTCGCGAGCGGGCGCCAGTCCACTGTGAAGCGTGTTTTCGTGCACTCATCGTAACTGCGCTGTGCTTCAATGCAAATATCGGGCGACAATGTGGCGCATTGGCAACCTTCGCACTCGCCACGGAGCAGTTTCCGGCAACTCCACCGCCTCGGCGGTGTTCGCGTCACCGGATATCGCGCGATCATTCCATGCGACATCCACGGCGACTTTGAAATCTTCAAATCGCGTGTGTCATTGCTGCTTCAGCGTGCTCGATCGCAGTCTGAACTTGCAATCAAATCCCGGAGTCATCGTCCGGCATCGGATCGTCAAGCCACGGCTCGATGATTTCCACCGCATCAGGCACACTGCCCGCGCACGCAGTTACAATTTCCGCAATGCCTAAACCAAGTAAAGATGATGTTGAGCGGCTCAGCCGTGGCATGCCTACGCGCGCAAAGATTGGTAGCCGCAACACTGGCCACCGACTCACGCAAAAAGAGCGGGTTCTCTTTGCGGCGGCACAGAAGCAGGGATTTCTCAAGTTGCCCGTCACTGGAATTCGCTCAAACGTTCTCAACGTGTATCGACTGTGGTGTGAGGCGCAAGGACGCGAATGCATTGTCAAGGGTGGCCCTAAATAAAGGGTTGCATCTGCGGACAAGGTCCAGCACGTGACCGCGAAAAATATTCAAGGCCGAACTAGAGCGCGCCCCGCTACTCATTGATCACGCGTAAGAATGTCAGACCAAGGTCCGCGAGTTTCTTCTCGCCCACGCCCTTGATTTGCGCAAACTCGTCAAGCGACTGCGGCTTGCGCGCGGCCATTTCCATAAGCGTGGCATCGCTAAAGATCACATACGGCGGCACGCGGCGCGAAGTGGCCAGTTCACGCCGCAGTGTGCGCAGTCGATCAAAGAGCGACGCGTCAACCTCATGCGCGCCATGCACAGTCGTGGCCGTTGCATGCGCGCGCGAGCGACCCTTCGGCGGCGCGCGCAATTGAACTTCCACTTCGCCACGCAACGCGCGATGACCTTGCTCCGTCAACACAAGCACGGGATGTTCATCAAGCGTGCGCGCAAGCAACCCGCGCTCCACCATTTGAAAGATGTAATTCACTAGCGTCTTCTTGTCATCATCCTTCAGCGCTCCGTAGGTGGGAAGCGACGCATGCCCGCGGCGCGCAACCTCCTCCGTGTCCGCTCCGCGCGCAACATCGGCCACATACGCGGCGCCGTAGCGCTGACCAGTGCGCACCACCGCGCTCAACAATTTGCGCGCCACCGTGGTGGAATCATTTGCCATGCGTACTTCTTGCAGGCACACATCGCACGCGCCGCAACCATTTGCGTTGCCGGTTGTGTTGCCAGCGCCGCTGTCGCGCGCAAGCGGCTCGTAACGTTGGCCAAAGTGCTCCACAAGCCATCGATGACGACACGCCGCGCCACCGGCCATGCTCTGCATCGCTTCAAGTTGCACGCGGCCTTGCGCCACCGACGCATCAAGCGCCGCCAACGCATCGGCGTCGGCGCCCTCGTCGTTCAGCCGCGCGCGCGCCTCATCTGCACTGCGCTGCGTGATGGAATTCCACTTCATCACATCGGCGTATGAATGGAACAACACGCACTCGCTCTCAAGACCATCGCGACCGGCGCGGCCAGTTTCCTGTTGGTAATGCTCAATGCTTTTTGGAAGAGTCATGTGCACCACCGCGCGCACATTTTGTCAACGGCGACCGCCAGAGCATCGCCTGCGTGGAACCCGCCACCGGCAAGGTGCTCTGGGACCAGCGGATTGAACCCCCGGACGTCCGCCTCCAGAAGATCGAAAGCTCACCCACCGTGGCCGATGGCAAACTCTATGTCATGGACCATCGCGGCACCGTCATCGTCGTCGCCGCCGCTGATACATTTGAGCTGCTGGGCATCAATCAAATGGGCAGCGATCAGGAGCAGGAAGTCCGCAGCACCATCGCCCTCGCCAACGGCCACCTGCTGATCCGCAGCAATGGGAAGTTGTATTGCGTGGGGAAGAAATTCTGACTGGCGGGCGGTGGCCGGAGGAGGGGGGCGTAAATGGTCGGGCAACTTAATCGCTAAAACGGGCGCGACCGGTTAGTGCGCAAAGATGAGGACTAATCCAAGGGCGACGCTCCCGAACGAGAGCCCTATGGCGACGTGTCGTATCTTGAACTGTCTGTTCAGAAATACCGCAGTCGCCAAACCAAGCACGCAAAGCGCAATACCACTCAATGGCCTAAAGGGATGCGTATGGTAGGGGCCAAACACGTCGTTCCTTAACTCGCCAGGAAACTGGTTCTCCACAAACATGACAACAATGAATAGAGGCAGCGAAAGGCACGCTCCACCAAAACAGATGAAGAGTTTGCTTAGTGGGCTTGAGTCCTGCTTTGAGATCACGCGCGCGGTCTCCACTTGTTCGCTCCCGGCATGACGCGTCTTTACCTTCAGAAAGGCCCAGGTTGCGACGGACAATGCCGGACCAACTACCAGAATGGGAACGACTACAGTGGGTTCATTTAGCGCCATACCCATGCTGAAAATCGCTGCGATGAATAGTGCGACGCTCGAGACTACCAGACCAATTGCTACCGCACCTATCAGGTTTAGCAAAGTCCTTAACATGGCAAAGTCCCTTCTATTCTGCAGGGAAGTTGTGTCTAAAAACGAGCAGCTTTATCGGATAATAGTGTTAATTTATGCACCCCAGATGTTGTGCAGGTTTTTAGTCTGGACGCTGTGCTGGCCGGTAGGGTGGGCATTTGTTCGGGCGGGTGAGGAATGCAGTGGCGCATCGTGTCCGAAATGGGGAGGGAAGTCAAAGACAAAACCGTCCAAGCGGGCCGGCCCACAGCGTCCTTAGGGTAACAACTATTTCTCTGGGAAATGGTGGTTCAGGGAATTTGTGGTTCAAACTGTATGTCATGGACCATCGCGGCACCGTCATCGTCGTCGCCGCCGC
>SXGQ01301008.1_pt1 | contig 16016 bp, 14 predicted proteins | sample 3178371 | NCBI WGS metagenome assembly SXGQ01 (sample SAMN11356859, study PRJNA531348) | freshwater metagenome | isolation source: freshwater sample F1-20 | place: China: Fuxian Lake, Yuxi | collected 2017-12-25
ATATCAAAAAAGTGGCAAAAAGATTAAAATGTTATTAAACACCTAATTTAAATATAATTATATCTCGTATCTTGATAAGAGTAATTTTTTTCTGTGATCTTTTTATGTATTATGAATCGGAATTCATATGTCTTTTCTCGGTGTAAATATATAATTAAAAATGCAGACCATGAAAAGATTACCAACTGAATATGTAAATACACGTAAAGAATACATTCTATTCAAAAATGATTGCGGTGTAACAGATATGACAAGAAGAGGTGGTGTTTATGAGCACTATATTTTTGATTATATCAGAGATAATATCTATACAAAGGGAAGAACAATAATTGATATCGGAGCTAATTTTGGATTTCACACACTTGAATTTGCAGATCTAGTAGGGGATGGTAAAGTCATATCTTTCGAGCCGCAGAAATTAATTTATTATCAACTATGTGGCAACATTATCTTGAATGGATACGATAATATCACGGCATACAATGTAGCACTTAGTGATGAGCACAACTATCTAAAAATGGAAAATCTTCAATATAACTCAACAGAAACAATAAATATTGGAAATGCTCATCTAGATGCTTATTATGATAGTGGTTATAATGAAGTAGAAGTAAGACCATTGGATTCATATGAATTTGATAGTGTCTCTGTAATAAAAATAGATGTTCAGGGATACGAGCCAAGAGTGCTGAATGGTGCAATTGAGACTATTAAAAGGCACAAACCCGTTATTTTTATAGAGGTAGAGTCTCCACAACTACAAATATACGGATACACACAAGATGATGTATTCGAAAGATTGAATTCTATGGGATATAAATACAAAAAAGTTTTGAACGCTGAACATTTAGTTGATTATGTGGCTGTTCCTGAATGAATCGTATTTTGGATATTGATTTGATTCAAATATGCAAAATATGGTGTTCATCAACAAATGTTTACCAGTCAGAAAATATCAATTACTTCAAAAAAATAAATTCTACAAAAAATTAATCTAAATATTAAAACGTTATATGCCAATGAAAGTGATTCATTACAATAAAAAATTGAGCAGCTGTTACAAATCCAGATCGTAGAAGATCAGCAATGAGATTGTAAACACCACCTCTTTTGGTAGATCTTTCCCATATAGTAAATAATAATAGGATACCTAAGGTAGATAAAAAGAAAATCCACTGGCTAGAAAGAAGTCCAACCATTAGAAATATAAAATTGAGTGTGTTTATTAAAGTCCAAAAACCGAGTATGTAGAAATCTGAGGGTTCTCTAAAGTTAGAAATATCGGGTAATTTTTTAGTAACCGTAAAAAAACCTCTAAACCAATCTTTTATTTTGTAAATCTTTACAAAATTAAAGAGCAGAAGAAAGTTAGCCTGTGATAAGAAAAATAGGATAAGATAAAATATGCTGGCCATGAAATTTTTTAGATTATATGGAAAAGATATTTTTTGTTCTAAAAATCGTTTTTACTGGGAGGGATATTTTTAATATATAACCTAGATTTTCTAAAAATATGGCTCATACACCACTCTATAAAAGACTTAAAAATCGGGGAACATCTTTTTATGCCTTCCCTGGCGCTGCTGAAGATATCTCAGCTTCTTATCAGAATGAAAATTTTAGAATGTATTTTTCTAACTACGTTCTATTGAACTTTCCTAAACAAAATCTTTCAAGTGATGGAGCTACCAATAGTATCTACTTTAACTTTGGAACTTTTTCCAAATCAGAATTATCTTCACCAGCTGATGATTATAGTGATAGTCTTATTGAATCACTAAGAAACTACGTAGCTAATTTTGAGGTAGTAATGAAGTCATCAAAACTCAACAACACCGAGTTCTATTATGATCACAACGATACAACAACACCAACTGAAAAAATATTTTGGAAATGGTGTAAAAAATTAAATCTTTTCGATCTTGAAGTAGCCAGTGATAGTGATGAATATTTTGGAAATCTTCAAGAGTTTGGAAGAAATAATCTTACCAATGATGAATATTTTAGGGAATATCTTTGGAGAGAAAGAGAAATATTTGATTATGAAACAGTAACCTTTTACGAGACCTCCAATCCATCTCATACCGGAAAGCTCGAAATTGAAATAAAAGGAGCTACTACTCTTAAGGTAGGTGATATTATCGAGTTTATTGATCCTTCTAGTTATACCTCGGGTGATCTCGCTCGTGATAGTGGATTAACTACCCTCATTAGTTCATTATCTCTAGCAAGATGTAAGGTAGTCTATAAGACTACTTCATCCGGTAATGATATTATTATCGTTGATCTTTATGTAGCAGCTGCTCTTAATCCAAATCTATCATCAACAATAAACTTGGTTTATCACCGTTTAGTTCAATATATCGGAAATGTTAACGGTGTAAATAATGTTCAAGAATCAGATAGATCCTATACTGAAGTTTGGGCTCATATACCAGATAATACCGGTCAAACACCGGATGTTCTATTTAGAACACGAGTTGATAAAAATTATAGACCTGGTATTTCTTTTCCAATATTACCCAATCAAATACAAGCAGAAATAGCAGGAGCTGAGAACTTTAAAAATCCAATCGTTAACTCACCACAAGATTATCCAGGTAGTTATTTTGGTCAGTTTGATAATAGTTTTTATACCTATCAGATCTCAACTGGGGATCCATCAAGAAGACGTGGAGATTTTTTTGGAATATCTGGTGATATTAATAACTTTTCTGTCAGCTCTTCTAAACTAGATGGACTTACCGTAGATTTTGATAGAGATCACTATGTAAAAATGAACTCTCGTAATCAAGAGATTAGAACTTTTGATGAGTTTAATATGCTCAATGTGAATGGAGATCCACCAAGAGATTTCGAGTTTAACGCTATACTTTGGTATTACGATGTTTTAGATTCAAGTGGTAATATCTCTAAAAATCTTTATGGTATTACTTTTCTAGATAATCCAAATAGTAACCCTCTTCCTAGTGAAGTTGGTTATAGATTACCTACCCTATCTAAATTATGCGCTAACTCAAATCAAGATGGTGTTTCTTACGCTTTTAATCTTATCTTGAATTTCCAGATTACAAATGATAATCCACAGGATACCTATAATCCAGATGCGATAAACTCACTTTTCAACTTTAATCTTTTTAATGAAGCCATGAGAAAGCTCTCTGGAGCTAATAAATCTTTTTTACAAATACTCATCGATCAGGGAAGAATACAAGATGAGATATTGAATCTAAAAACATTACTCTACTCACAAACTCAAGTAGATGAAATTAACCAAAAAATAAATTTTCTTGAAAATCTTCTTAGACTTTACTCCTCTAATCAAATTGTAGGTAGTGATACGATAAGTGTTCGTTCAGTAATACAGGGTGGTAACTCGTATGTAGCTCTTGATTCTATCGATGGTAAATATAATCCAGTAGAAGTAGTAAGAACAACTGATATGTTTAACGTATCTGGACCTGTATCCTATCTTATTAAACCTTCACAAAACAAAGACTTTTTACTTAAAGTTATTAATGATGATATTAATCCTCAGTTTTTAGGTCAAAATATACGATTGAACCTAACAATAGATAGAGATTTAGATTTTGGCCAAACAGTAGATATTATCGTAGATAGTTCAGACACAGCTACCCAAAACAAACAACTTGATATATTCATTAGATCCGACTTTACCTTAACCCCACTTACACAAGGACTTGAACTTCCTATTTACTATAATATTTCAACCAATGCTACCAATACTGCTAAAAAGTTCAAGAATTTTGGATTCAGTCCAAACTTCAATCAAAATGTTCTTCTATTTTCTGATTATAGTCTTTTAGTTCCTTTCTACGAGCCTAATACCTTAATCAAAAAAACTATGAAGGTTGGGGATTACGTTCTTTTTGAGGATTTTGTTGTTGGATCAGCATCAACGGTTGATTTTTCAGGTCAATACAAACTATTGAATATTGATGCGAATGATCCGAAGATGTGGTTTGATCTTTCGGACAATCCTATTGTAACAAACTATATTTTTGGATCAGGTATAAGTTTTCCGATTTGTTTAGATAACTACCTTTGTAATGCGTTTACTATAAAATATAATAAAGGTTATAAGATATCTATAACAAGAACAGCTAAGGCACTTACTGGTAATGTATCTAACGATTATCAAATAGTTACTCAGAAGTTTTACGGGGATAAGATTTAAATTAAATAGGTTTCAAGATTTAATATATAGACTAAAATATATATTTAAATGGCAGTTTGTGAAAATAGTTTATTCGGCGAAGGCAGTAAATATTTAAAGTTTCAGGCAGGAGATCTGATCGCTGTTGATGGACAGAATACAGTTGATAGACTGGTATTGAATGATTTAAATTTACCCTACAAACAACTTACTAAATTTAAAATCACTCTTGAAAAGGGTCAAGAAGATTATCTACTCGATCAGTTTGATGATAAAACTACATTTTTTGCTATAGTAGCTAGGTATAATGCTAAATCAAAAGTAGAAGATAAAAACTATATTCGATGGAACTGGACTAATGATTCAAGATCAGGATATTTTTCTAAGCTCTTAATGATGCATACAAACTCACTAAATCCATTTAGTGGTATTTATCTACATAATCCAAACCTAGATTACGAAGTAAAAATTGATATTCTTATAGCTACATAAAACAAGTAAATCTTATGACCTACTCATCAAAAATCGGAACATACTTAGAAGATATATCTTTATATCAAATAGAAAACACACAAAAAAGTTTCAAGATTTTAGACAACTCTGGAACTAAAGTCGCTGCTCAATTCCCAATATCTGAAATAACTAGTATAGTTAAGGAAGGATCTTCTGTTTTGGTGTATTCTACTTTAGAAGATCTAAGATTTGATTTCGCAAGTAGTAGTGTAGCCGGTCAAGTTTACAGTCTTATGGGTTGGGTTAAAGATGATCCTACAAGAACTATTACAGATCTTGGAGCTACCTCTTCTAGAGAAGATCTAGAAGCTCCGGTAATCTACTTTAATCCTATAGTAAAACTAAATGGTGTTACCGGAACTTGGTCTTCTACCTACTCTGGAACTTTTTCAGCAACTTGGGTATATACCGATATTCTATCTAAAAGAGATCTAGCAGCAGATCTCGTTCGAGTGGCTACTGATAACCGGGATGGTATCTTAACACTTACAGAATCAAATATTTTTATCTATACTAACTCAACCTACAGTAACTATATTTCTGGTGTTGGTGCCTATGTAATCACTTTTGATCTAGATGATAGAGCTGGAAATAGCGTAGGTCAAGGTCTTACTATTAGTTTAACCGTTACCTCATCTTAAAATATGAATAAACTCTATAACTTCCAAAATTGGATTTCAGAATCAAAGGATATAAATTTTTCTCTCTGGCTTTCAGGTCTTACCAAAAAAGATCCTTCACTTTTGGATATTGTAGATGAGTATATTGGTGATAAAGATCCTACGATTGATCTAGAGAATCTTTTGGATACTCTTGATCCTGGACAAAAGAAGGAACTTCGTAGTAGAGTAGAGGCTAAGATCTCGAGTGATTCTCAAAAAGCCGTTACTACATCTATACAATCAATAGATCCACCTAGACAAAAAACACTTTTCAAGCTCCTTATTAAAACACTTTCTTTTTTGGATGATGTAGTAGTTGAAAAAGTTCCTAAAAGGGACTGGCTTATCTATTTTACAACCAAAAAGATCTGGAGAGAAAAACTTGCGAACCTTTCAACCAGAATAACTTCTATCAACGGATATATTGAAAAAATACCTGGAGATCAAAAGTGGGTAAAAGCTTTTTGGGGCGTTAAAAATGATGGGTTGTTTTGTTATGGTTTTTATACGAAAGAAGAGTTTTATCCTATACAAGAGGTAAAATTTAGCTCAAACTTTTGTAGATATATCTCAGGGCTCGGCTCCCGATTACTCTGGGAAATCAAAAGAGATTTTATGGAGGTTACCCCTGATAAACTTTCCCTTCTTATGAAGATTAAATCTTCGGTTGATGGGTTTGATTTTCCTTCATCCGATAAGTTTTCTCTTTACGAAAAGCATCTACTTCATTTTGGTTGGTATGGTCTTGGGGTATGGGATGGGCAAAAAATCGATCCATCTTCTTTTGGTAAGATAAAAGAAGAGATTAAAGAGAGATTAAAGAGCTACCGATGGTCTGATAAGATTAAGATTTCACTTGTAGCTAACGAGTTTTGGATACATCTCTATATTCAGATTAAACAATAACCATTTTTTATATACAAGATGATTATGGAACTAGTTCGTCTTATCAAAAGTCTTGTAAGAGGTAATAAAGATCTAGATTTAGGTCAGTTACCTTCCCGTGGTTTATTTTATCCTGAAGATTTTTGGATTAAAATAAAAAGAGCTTCATCTGAACAAATCGTTCACTATGAAACCAATTTCATAGAAAAAGATATGTTCTCTATTATCGAATCTATAAAAAGAATCGTAGAGGCGAACGCTGTTTTCCCAGAAAATTATAACTTCAGATACCTCAAAGTTATTGATCTAATCTGGGTATTTTTAGAGATAGTAAAGTTCACACAAGATAAAAAAATAAACATTAACTATTTCGATAGTGATTCTTCTCTAGTGAAAGAAGTTGAGATCTCCAGTGATAGCTTTAACTACTTTAACTTCACAAAGTTTGAGAAGTTTTACAACAATGAAGAAAAAATATTCGAGATGCAGGGATATCGGTTCTCATTACCTTCTATCGGAGTTGAATCAGATCTTCTTAAATATCTTAACTCAAAAAGTGCCAAAAAATCAGGAAAAGACCTCTCAGAACTTAACTATAACTTTATTTTCTTTTTAGGTATGAAAGATGGTATTACTAAAAAAGAAATAGAAAACTTGATTACTATTTTTAATGATGATTTAGATAAAAAAGAAATAGATAAAATCAACGAGATTATCGAAGAGTTTTCTAAATCTATTAAATATACCCTAAAAATCGGTAAGAAAGTTATCGATCTTCAATCAAAGATTCAGCTCAAAGAAATATTTAGATGAACAAGATGTTGGTAGTGAAAATATTCAAACTATTAAAAGGGGTTACAAAAGATTGAAAGTATTTAAAAAATAATGGGTGATACTTTTGGATTTATTCTAGAATATAACGATTATATTGATGATATAGAAAATTCAAAAAAGGATAATTATATCTATAGTGAGATACAGAAAAGAACAAAATTCGGAAAACTAGCCCTTATAGAAGGTTTAATATTTACACACCCTACTGAAAGATCAATAAATATTCTTGAAAAAAGATTTCCTGAATTATCTATTAAAACCGATACTGATGGTGAAATTTATATCCAAAATCAACCACCTCAAAAATTAGAAAAATATCTTCCCTTGATAACGAACCTTGGTTATTTCATATCATTGGTAACTATTGATGGAAGTGAATGGATAAAGGAATTTGATAATGAAACTTGTCCTGTTGCCTTTTATTTAGAGGCAAAATATGATTTGAAAGTTCCAATTCCACAAACACTTTACCATACTTCACCTATAAAATTCAAAGATAAGATTTCTAAAATAGGTTTTATTCCAAAAACCGGTAATAAGATGTCCAATCATCCTGAAAGAATTTATCTAACAGATGATCTAAATATTGCTATTGCTTTTGGTGAAAATATTAAGAATAAAACAAAAAGTGGATATTGTATCTACAAAATAGATGGAGAACATATAAATAATTTGTATAGTGATATAAATTTGAGAAGGGGTGGATTTTACACTTTACAAAATATACGTCCTAATCATTTTATGTTAATAGGAGAAGTTAAGTGACTTATATCAAAAAATTGATGATTTCACAGATGAATCAAATTCAAAGTAAGATGAAAAATATGATGGGTTATATGATTGTGTAGTTCATTTTCTTTAACAAATAAAAATAGAAAAAGCGGTTGAAGTTTTTTCTATTTTTATATATATCTTAATGAACTTTACTATTGAGTGGTTTCAGTATATGACCTCTGATCTGGGAAATCCCAGAATTTTTTCAATAAATACCTGGCCTACAGCTAAAATTGCGGTCTCAATAGAAGGTAGTATTTTTCGCCTTTGGATAAACTCAGGTATAAGATTTCAAGAGCCAGTTTCTCTTATACTTAATCAATGGACCCATTTTGCTATTGTCTATACAAACGGTCTGATCAAAGTCTATAAAAACGGTCAGAAGATAGGAAATACTATTGAGTATTTCTCTGGTATGACTACAGATTTTGACGACCAGCTCTATATAGGAACAGATTTAGAAGAAGATTCTTATTTTTCTGGTAGATTATCAAATTTCAGATGGACTTTAGATGAGGTCTATTCATCAAACTTCAATCCACTTATACAAGATTTTAGTAAACTTACCGATACGGTTCTGCTATTGAAGTTTGATGATATTAATGATTTTATTTACGATAGTTCTGATACCGAAAAGAATACTTATGGTTTTACACTTTCTTGGAGCACATCCAGTCCTATTGGTGGTAGTGGATCTGTTGTATTTGATGGTATAGAAGGATATGTTTATGTAGAGCCAGTAGATGATTTTGATTTTTCGGCGGCTAGTGTTACACCTACTCAAACACCCACCTTAACTACAACACCAACACCTTCTTCAACAGGTGTCGCAACAGCATCAACTACTACTACAACCACTACTTCAACTTCTACTACAACTACTTCAACAACAACGTTAGAGCCTAGGGTAAACTATTCAAGTAGAGTAAAGTTTTTGTATGGTAAGATAACCAAAGTAGCAAGACGAGGTAAAGATTATTATTTTGATTGGGAAGATATTGTAGATGAAGCTCTTAAACAGGGTGATCTTGGAGTTCTTATTGATGCTATGCTCAAATACTTTGGTATTGATTATAATAGGTTTCCAACACTAGATGAGTTTAAGAAAAAATCTTGGCCACATATAAGATCTGTTACCGAGGGAACCGAGAATGTAGAGCTTAAAAAAATATCAGAAACTAAAGGTGTTTACCAAATAGGTTGGGATTTCTATCTCGTATCTAATAACTATAGTATTGGTCAAATCAAGGAACTTTTCGAGGATGGTAAAGAGATATTGAGAGTTTCTACACTTCTACAAACAGAAGATTTAACTTCAGCTACCTCAAGTATTTATGAAAAATATACCACTGGTATAGATCTACTGAAATCAGATTATTTACTTATTTCACCTACGCCTACCCCCACACAAACACCTACGCCAACTGTAACGGTCACTCCTACAAAAACACCGACTAGAACTCCAACACCAACTAGAACACTAACGCCAACAGTCACTCAAACCCCAACAGTGACCCAAACACCAACGGTAACACCAACGGTAACATCAACCGTAACACCTACAGTTACACCAACCGTAACCCAAACGCCTACTCAAACATCAACTGTGACACCAACTGGAACTGTAACGCCGACTGAAACCGCTACCCCAACACCTACTTAAACACCAACCGTTACACCCTCGGTAACCTCAACTATCACACCTACAGTTACACCAACCGTAACCCAAACACCTACTTAAACATCGAGTGAGACTCCTACCTCTACACCCACACCTACTTCAACTGGCACACCAACTGGAACCGTAACACCTACCAATACACAAACACCTACTACCACACCAACTTCAACAATAACCCAAGGATCGATAGCTTCAGGCGCTTTCTTCTACTTCGACCCAGGTAATACATCTTCTTATAGTGGTTCAGGAACCACTTTAACTGATATTAGTGGAAACGGGAACAACGGTTCTATATTTGGAAGTCCCGTTCATACCTCGGGTGTGGGTGGATATTTCACATTTGATGGTGTTAATGATTATATTTTGAGTCCAGATATTTATTTTGGAGCTACTGAAACACATACTGTTGAAGTTTGGATACGTCCTAGCGCTGTAGATGATTGTATATGGTCTGAACTTGGACAGAGCACTATAAATGCTGGATACCATTTTGCTGGAGCCCAAATCTTACCAACAGAACCATTTAATCAAATCATTTGTTCTTTATGGAATGGAACTGCAGTGACTAGAGTAGTCAACGGTGCGGGTAGTTATCTTAATACCTGGAAGCAAGTAGTCAGAGTATATAACGGTAGTGTGTTAACATCATATCTTGATGGAGTTATCGGTGGAACAATTTCAATAGCATATGATTCTCCACACGATGATGGATTCACAGATTGGTATTTAGCTTTTGGTGCTATTGATACAACTACTTACCCGAGTTCGGTGGCTGGTTATTTTGCTGGCAGATATGGTATTATAAGATATTATAGAAGAGCTTTAACTGGTAGTGAAGTTCTACAAAATTATAACTCAACGGTCAATATTTACAACACTACCACAACCACTACAACCACTATCGCACCATCACTAACACCTACTCAAACAGTAACACCTACACCTACAAATACACAAACCCAAACTCCTACACCAACAGTAACTCCAAACGGCCTGGTGAATGATAACTTATTACTTAGATTAGACGCGTCTCTTTCAGAGAGCTATCCAGGATCTGGAACTACTTGGTATGATCTAGCAGATACACAACAGAACATGACCCTAGTGAATAGTCCGACATTTGTTTCTGGAGCTATTTCATACTTTGATTTTAGCGGAACACTTCAATATGCTCAAGGCTCGGGTGTAACGGTTCCAACAACAGTTTATACAAAATCAGTTTGGTTCTGGGTAGATGTCTATACTGATAACAATATCGTAAGTGGATATGATGGCACAGGTGGTCATTTCTTGTATATGTCCGGAACAAATAAAATTAACGTAGGTCATCACAATCAACCTGTTGCGTTCAACACTTATCAATCTACCGGCACAATTTCATTAAACACTTGGTATAATGTTACTGTAACATTCAATACTACAAATGGATTCAAGATCTATATAAACGGACAATTTGATAGTTCTCACAATATGACTTTAGCTCACCTAGGTAGTGGGACTACTAACCTTGCCTCTTACGCAAACACCGGTGGTAACTATCTAAACGGCAGAATATCAAAAGTATATACTTGGGGTGATGTTCTCTCCGACCAGGAAGTTCTTGATATGTATAATGTTGATGCTCCTTATTTCGGATATGTAACACCAACACCAACAAACTCATCTACACCAACCCCAACACCTACTATAACTAGAACTTCTACAACCACACCTACTCCTACATCAACATTAACTTCAACACCATCTCCAACTTCCACACAAACACCAACTCAAACACCAACAAACTCATCTACACCCACACAAACACCAACTATAACAACCACACCATCTATAACACCTTCTCCAGTTTCATCATCTACGTTTACTGCTACATTTACCAATGGTGTATCCCCTAGTGCCTCTATTGAAAATAGTTGGACTACTTTCAGAAGTCAGCTTACCGGAACTTACACTACTATGAATCTATCAAATAATTTAGGAAATAGTATCACAGTTACTGATCCTTTAGTCCAAAATATTGCAGACGCCTTGAGAACAGCAACAACAGGGACTAATACAACAATAACTATTGGTGCTTATACATGGAGAGTAGTTCACGGATGCGTTGCTGGGACTCCTGATGCCAATTCTATTTTCCTAACAACTGGTGGCACGTGTGATTGTTCTGGAACATTTACTGTAAGACCTATGATTAAAAACGCTAATTGGGGTGGCCTTTCTGGTAGTTCTTGTAATCAACCCACACAAACAATCACTCTTTCTTTTTCGTAGATTGAGAGATTAACCAAACAAATCATCAGCTTTCCCATAAAAATGTTCCCTTAAAACCGGCAGATAATCATGACATTTATGGATCTTAGCTTCTCCTTCTTCTGGACCTAGGTGAACAAGATACCCGGAAGGTATAATAATACCAACTTCTTCTAAAATAAGCCGATAAAGTGAAATTTGAATAGAATATTCATTTAGATGATTCTTACACCAATCCTGAAAAGGAGGAAGAAGTTTTTCCCAGCACTTTTCACCATCTTCATCAGTTGTAAACTTTTTATTTGATTTCCAATCAATAATAAGGGGTATATCACCTTTAATAAAGATTGAGTCAATCGTTCCAGCAAGGCCTAACTTACTAGAAAAAACCTTCAGCTCAAATACTACTGGATCAAAGTTCTTTAGATGTTTAGCCCAAAAAAGATTAAACTTATTGATTCTACGAACTACTTCTATATCTTGAGGAAGCTCTTGGTAGATGTTATTGTAATAGTTTTCAATCCACTTATGCACAGAAGTTCCAAGATCTGTAGATATTTTAGCTCCACTTTTCCATTCCAATAGAATATCTTCTACTGGAACTCCTGTTTTTTCGCTTCGTTTTTTTGCCCAGTAATCTTCATCAAATTTTTTGTGAAATCTCGAAATATATTTAGTTACTGAAGTTAATTCCCTATCTCGATAATAATATCGGTGAGCAGCCTCGTTAAAAACAAACTCTTCATCACTAAAAACTTCTAATCTATCCTTGAGATTCTGGGGTGATGTCTTGTCCTTCATCTGGATTATAGTTTAGAAGTGATACTGGTGTTTCAATGGAAACTCCTCTTCTGTTTCTTTGAATAGTTATAGAGGATCTGAGATGAGAAGCTAACTCTTGTCTAAGTAATCTAGAAATTTCCTGCTCAGCATCAATACTATATCTGTTTCTAATATCACTACGAACTTCTTGTATATCCATCGATTCTGTCCCAGCATCAGTAGGATGATCACGATCAACTTGTTCAGAAGGGGCTTCTGATACCCCTGTATCTGTGGATGCATCGTTCTCTATATCAGGCCCAGGTTCTCCATCCCTCCCTGCTCTATTTCGTGATATAAATGCTCTGGCTACATCGTTGTCTATATCAGGACCAGGTTCTCCATCCCTCCCTTCTCTATGTCGTGATAGAAATGCTCTGAGTGGATTTCTTTCAACTAATGATTCTCTGAACTTTTCTATTTCTTTCCTTTTCAGATCTGCTAGATCTGAATTTTCAATATCTTTATTGAGAGATTCCCATTTTCCTGAGAAGAGATGATCTTCAATTTTATCAGAGTATCTACAATCATCAACATGGATCCACCGATTAAGGATATCAGATGAAACAACCCGGTTCCTATGAACTCTAATATCACGATAATCTAGATAGATTACATCTGAACTATTGTAGTAGTTCAAATCTTCTTGACATTGCTCAAGTGAATCACTAGAATGAAAAGAACCACCAGAAGAAGTCATTACTACAATCCTCTCGCTACTTTTTGGATGGTAGTTATAGAAAATTTTATTATTGAGATCGAAAAACTTGAACGTATCTAGATAGGGGAAGCTATGGATATCCTGTGTATCTAGTTTTACAGAAAGCTCAAGGTATTGACGCTTTCCATCTACTATAAACCACAAAGAAGAGTTCCAACTCTGCTCGGCTCGGTATAGGTAACCATTTTCGAGTGCGAAATCTTTGAAAAGACCACGATAAACCGAATCATTTGTTGTATAGATTCTATCCATTATTTTTAGACCACCATCAACTTCCCAAAGAAGAGCTCTGCCTAAAAGAGTTCCAAAAACTTTATCCCGAAGAATAAGTAGATCAATAGTTCCACTATTACGTGTATAGAGATCAAAAAAACCCTGACAAGATTTATGCTTCATACAAGAAGAGTTTAAACTGCCGTGAGTTCTTTTGTCGTAGCTATCTTCATCATACCAGAGTAGAATCTCCTGGCCAGTAGCAATAGAAAACTGGGTATGAATCCTTGATCCTTCAGATTTAATACTATCAATAAACTTTTCCATTTCGGCATAATCAATTTTACGAAAGATTTTAGATAGAATGCCTGAAGGTTTAGCTTGATATCGCCTAGATGAAGACCATATTTCATCTTGGGAAATATTCTCAAACCTATCCCTGGTAAGATAAGAAAGTTTCGAGGGATCCGAGATTGAAATACCAATATAGTTGATAGGTTCATCCACGACTTCCTCTAGAGGAATCTTACCCTCTAAAATAGTTCTAGCATAAAGAGATTTACCCGATATAGATTCAAGAAGGTTCTTGAACTCTGGTGAGATTTCTGGTTTAAAGTATTGATTGTTTTCCATTTTTTTAAAGGGTTTGAAGAAGTAGGTCAAGCTTTTCATTGCGAATAAAACACGTAGTCATCTGAAGAATCTTTTGAGCTTCTCTTTTGATTACATGTGAATCTTCACCGGAAAAGATTTGCAAATATAGTTTAAAAATATCAAATGCGTCTAGGCTGAAATCATTTTCTCTAGTAAAAATAAGATCTTTACTTGGTGTATATAAAACTTGTTTCTGACTAGAGGTCAAATCTTTTAGTATTTTAGTCCGATAGATTATCATTTTCTTTAGGGCATCAAACTTTTTGTGATCAGATAGATTGCCCTTTTGACATAAGATCTGATGAACATTTGAGATCATAACTTGCTCGCCTACTAAACTATTGATAGCTTCTATTTGCTCGGCGAAGGTTTCACTTACTAGATTTGCAGAAACCATTCCAGCGGCGGTAGTTACTCCACGAAGATGTTTTTTGTAAAGAGAAAAGTTCTTATCTGAAAAAACGATTTGATGATTCGTGTTAGTAGATTGAAGGCCGATGTTCAGCTGAAGAGCTCTTGATTTATCAGAAGAAGATAAGATATTGAAACTTTTACAATAGCGAAGACCACCAACGATGACCTCGTCAGAGAGTAGGGTTACGGATTGAACACCACCACGTATTTTAAGGCTATAAAAGTTTATAGTAAAGTTTTGTTCGATTTCAAGGATTTTCTCTCGCATAAAAGATGCGATATCAAAAATTTCATATTTATCAGAAACTTTACTTGTAGAGATTACACGACCACACCATTTAGTAACTACCGTATTGGACACCTTTTCAATAGTAATCTTATCAATATTAGAAAAAAGTTTCTCTCTATCCCATACCCGAAAATTCGATTTTATCCAGTTCATTTTTTATTTTTTATGTGTAGCAAATATAAGGAGTTTTCGGTGAAATCGTGTATTAAAAAGAGGTTAAGTTTTTAATAGTTCATTACTAAAACCTCAGTAGCGATAGATTGTTTTTGACCACTTTTAGCCATCGCTGCTTTTGCGAAATCCATACTAGTCCAACGAAAACTATCTTCTGGAAACCACTCCCTAAGCTCATCAAAAGGATAATAAGATAATGAAAATTTTCCCGAGATTGATTTTAAACAATTTGCTAGGCGAAGGTGATCTTTAGAAGTGAAATCATGATTAGAATAATAGGAACCCTCTCCTACTTTCCAGTAGGGTGGATCGCAATAAAAATAAGTGTCGGGTGAATCTAAAAGCTGGATGACCTCTTGAAAATCTAGCCGATAAACATCGGTGATTTTAGAAAACTTTTCACACCACTTATCATTTTCTAGTTTATTGATGAAAGACTGGAATTTTGAGTGGTATTTACCCTTCAGATCAATATATCCTGAAGTTTTAGGGTTTGCTCCTGAGAAGATGTTCGTAAGAATGAGTGCGTGTTTAGCAGCTCTCTCAAGATTTGGAACTTCTACGATAGGGGATTCTTCACTATAGAGCTCTTTTTGAGATTGTATAAAGAAGTTTCTAGTATCTGAAGTTGAACCTATACCTTTTTTTTGATAGGGAAAACCTTTACATATCTCTAAAAGCCCTTTAGGATCTTGACGAAGACTAAGAAAAAGGTTGTAGTTCAAGGGGTTTAGATCGTTGTAAACAATCCGTTCAAGATTTGGATAGTCATCCGGGTTCATTCCGAAATAGGTCCAGAACATACCCGAGAAAGTTTCTACATATGTTTTGATGTTTTTTGGTATTTGTGGTATAATCAACTTTTTAGCTATTTGACTCTTGCCACCGATATAGGGAAGACACATTATTCTAGCTCTCCTTTCATTGCTTTTATTTTATCTCGGATCTGTGAG
>SXGQ01865690.1_pt1 | contig 16016 bp, 9 predicted proteins | sample 3178371 | NCBI WGS metagenome assembly SXGQ01 (sample SAMN11356859, study PRJNA531348) | freshwater metagenome | isolation source: freshwater sample F1-20 | place: China: Fuxian Lake, Yuxi | collected 2017-12-25
CGTGTCGAGCGCCAGGGTGGGCACCTGTGACTGCACGTCGCCATCGAATCCGGCGGTGACAATCGGGGTCAGCAGTACCTGGCCACTGCCACCAACCGGGAAGAAATCGGAAATCAGGACGTAGTGCCCGGGCTTGGGCAGCGTCACGGTCAGGGCGAAGACCCCGTCCGGCTGGCGCACGGGATGCTCGTGCATGAAGACCGAGGTGTCCCGGCTCAGCACGAACACGTGGTAGGGCATGTCGTGCACCACGGCGTAGTCGGTCACCGGCGTGTGCGAGACAGGGTCTTCCACATGGAAGCGGAACGTGGTGGGCTGGCCGGCCTTGACGACCCCCGGGACGGTCTCGACGTGCAGGTGGTAATTGGCCGTGCCGAGCGGGTTGCCCGGCACCAGCGTCATCCCGCAGCGCGGGCAGGCACCCGGCGCGGCCTCGATGACGTCCGGATGCATCGGACAGACATACCGCGTGTCCTGCGCCGGGGTCGTTCCTGTGGTCGATGCCGTCGCGGCCGGGGGCATCGGCGGCCGGGGGCCGGGGGCCTGGGCCGCCCCCACCAGCGAGCCGACCCACAGCAGGGACACCGTCAGCCAGAGCGCCGGGAACAGGGTCCGGTGAGTGCGCATGGCCAGAGAATACCGCAGCTGCCCGCCCGGCTGGCCCGGTGTCTCCGGCTGCATCATTTCCGCGTGACAATCACAGACGACCCGGACTACACTCCCAGCTCAATTCGGAAAGTGTGTGTTCCGGTCAGATTTCGGTCAGTCACTATCGAGGGAGTAGAGCTTATGGCAGATGCTCGTTTCCGCTGGGGCATGTGGCTCGGCGCTCTGGGATTGGCGTTCGTCGCCGCTCCTGCTGCGGCCCAGAGCCAGCCCGCACAGGTGACGTTCACCAAGGACGTCGCTCCGATTTTCCAGAAGGCGTGTGAGTCGTGCCACCGGAAAGACTCGATTGGCCCGATGTCGCTGGTGACCTACGAGGAGTCGCGTCCCTGGGCGCGTTCCATCAAGTCGCGTGTGGCTGCCCGGCAGATGCCGCCCTGGCACATCGACAAGAACGTGGGCATTCAGCACTTCGCCAACGACCGCTCGCTGACCGACACCGAAATCAGCACCATCATCAAGTGGGTGGATGCCGGCGCGCCGAAGGGTGACATGAAGGACATGCCGGCCCCGGTGCAGTGGCCGAGCGACCAGGACTGGAACTTCGCCAAGACCTACGGCAAGCCCGACCTGATCATCAAGTCCCCCAAGTACACGATGCCCGCGCAGGCGCAGGACGCCTGGTACAAGCCCGTGGTGCCGACCGGCATCACCGAGGCGCGCTACGTGCGCGCCATCGAGATGCGTCCTGGCTCGGTGCGCGGCCGCAAGATCACCCACCACGCGCTGGCCCGTCTCCAGCAGACCGAAGAGTCGTCGACCACCGCCACGCCGAACAACGGTGACGACCCGGGGCCCGGCCTCTTCATGGAATGGGCCGTCGGCAAGCAGGGCGAAGTGGCCCGCGAGAACAGCGGCAAGCTGATGCTGCCCGGTTCCTCGATCGTGTGGGACATCCACTACCACGCCGTGGGTGAGGAAATCACCGACGAAGTCGAGATGGCCATCTACTTCTACCCGAAGGGCCAGGAACCCAAGTTCCGCCAGATGCTGTCGCTCTACAGCGGCATCGCCGGCGGCAACCGCAACCTCGACATCGCGCCCAACTCGATGTCGGTCACGCAGAACTTCCACGTGATGCGCAAGGCGGGCCGCATCGAGAACTTCCAGCCCCACATGCACCTGCGCGGCAAGGCCATGTCGATGGAGGCCATCCTCCCGAACGGCCAGACGCAGATGCTGAGCATGGTCAGCAACTACAACTTCAACTGGCACACCAACTACGTCTACGCCGACGACTACGCCCCGCTGCTGCCCAAGGGCACGGTGCTGCGCATCACGTCGTGGCACGACAACACCAAGAACAACCCCAACAACCCCGACCCGAACCAGTGGGTGGGCTGGGGCGACCGTACGGTCGACGAGATGGCCCATGCCTGGGTGAACATCACCTACATGGACGACGCCGACTTCAAGGTCGAGGTCGACAAGCGCAAGGCCAAGCTGGCCGGCACGACCAGCGACCGCCAGCAGTAACCGGCGGGGCAGTCTCCAAAGGGGTGTCCCGCCCGGGACACCCCTTTGTTCTTCATGCGTGTTTTTTATCGGGAGTATTCCGGATGGCGTATCGAACCATGGCGACGCGCGTCTGTCAGGCACTGGTCCTCACCGGGGCGGTGCTGACGGCGGTGCATACCGTGTCGGCTCAGTTGCCCCTGCAGGTCATCAGAGAGTCGGGGGAAAGTCTGACCCCGGCCTACGAGGGCTGGTACTACCTGCCCGACGGCCGCCGTGCGGCCCTGATGGGATATTTCAATCGCAACACCAAACAGACCTTCGACATCCCGGTCGGTCCGAACAATCGGGTCGAGCCCGGCGGTCCCGACATGGGGCAGCCCACCCACTTCAACCAGCGCCGCGGCTGGGGCGTCTTTGCGGTCATTGTCCCCCAGGACATGAAGGGCACCTACACCTGGACCATTGTGTCGAACGGCAAGACCGAGTCGATCCCCATGAACATGGGGGCCGACTACGTGGTCGAGCCCTTCAAGGACGCCGCCATGGGCAACAAGCCTCCGGTCCTGGCGTTTGACCAGGGAGGCAAGACCTTCACGGGCCCGCCGATGGGCATCGCCAGGGAGCTGACCGGCACCGTCGGCAGCCCGGTCGCCCTCGACCTGTTCGTCTCGGACGATGCCCACGAGGAGCCGGGGTCACTCCGTCGCCCGGCCGCTCCCGCCACGCTGATGTGGCACCTGCACCGCGGCCCGGGCAGCGTGAAGTTCGCCCAGGAACGCCCGAAGATCGACTTTGCCGCCAACGGCAAGGCCTCGACGACGGCCACGTTCAGCACGCCCGGGGAATACATCCTCCGGGCCCAGTCGAATGACGCCACCGGCGAAGGCGGCGGCGGCTTCCAGTGCTGCTGGACCAACGTCCACGTGAAGGTGACGGTCAAGTAGGCGACGCGTGACGACCGCCGCGGTACCTCCTGTCGGGGTGCCGCGGCGACAGTCGTCCGCGGAGACAACACGTCGGCAGGCACGCCTCTGCCCGCGGCCGCGGTTCCGTCCGGACCGACGGTCGCTCTCCGGCACGCCACTGTGGCGACCGTCAGATTTTTCCATAGACAATTCACGACAGTGCACGGTGTCCCCCGCCACCGACGCCGCGTCGGCCTGGTTCGGCCGCCGATTGACTGTCGAGGGACGGGCGGCGTTGTCGCGGCAGGATTCGGGTCCTGGCCGTACCACGGGGTCGAGCCCGATGGATTCCTGTCTCCTGTTGCAATTTGTAATTTGACTCCGGGAAACAACCTGCGTAGTCTGGAGCGGTTTCGCTGCGGCACAGTGACGCGGACCCATGGTCTGCCGAGCGCGGCGCGTTTGCATGTCGTGTACTTGAGGAGGGGACGAATGTCGTTCAGACAGAGCATGAAGGCTGCCCTGGTCGCACTGGTGCTGGTCGCCGGTCTGCCCGCGGCTGCCTGGGCACAGAGTGCGTTTGCAGGTGTAGTGCGAGATACCTCCGGGGCCGTGATGCCCGGGGTCACCGTGGAAGCCGCCAGCCCGGTCCTCATCGAGAAAGTTCGCTCGGCCATCACAGACGAAAACGGCGCCTACCGTATCGTCGACCTTCGCCCGGGCACCTACACCCTGACCTATTCGCTGCCGGGCTTCAACACCCAGGTGCGTGACGGGGTGGAGCTCGGAGCCAACTTCGTGGCCACCATCAACATCGAGCTCACGGTTGGCGCCCTGCAGGAGAGCGTCACGGTGTCGGGCGCCGCGCCCATCGTCGACGTGCAGACCAACGTCAAGCAGGTGCAGCTGTCGCGCGAGGTCATGACGCTCGTGCCCACCGCCGGCACCATTCAGGGCCTCGGCCAGCTCGTTGTCGGCGTCACGCTCAACGTGCCCGACGTGGGCGGCTCGCGCGCCATGCAGCAGACCTACTTCGCCGTGCGCGGCCAGGGCGGCGCCCAGACCGTGGTGCTCGTCGACGGCCTGATGACCAACGGCCTGATGGGCGACGGCGCCGTGCAGGCGTACCACAACGAGGCCATGACGCAGGAAGCCGTGTATCAGACGGCCGGCGGCAACGCCGAGACACTGACCGGCGGCGTCAACATGAACCTCATCCCGAAGGACGGCGGCAACACCTTCCGCGGCGGGCTGCGGGCCTTCAAGTCGCCCAACGCGTGGCAGGGCAACAACCTCACCGACAACCTCAAGAGCCTCGGTGTCGCCCGCGTCGACCAGATCTCGAATTTCTATGAGGCCAACCTCGAACTCGGTGGGCCCCTGATGAAGAACAAGCTGTGGTTCTTCGGCGCCTACCGCAAGGCCCGCTACGACCGCCCGATTGCCAACACCTTCACGATCCCGTCCGGAGTGAATACGCCGCAGGCGTTTGCCGCCTGCCTCGCCGGTGGCTCGAACTGCGAACAGGGTATTTCCGACGAGAAGATGGATAACCCGGTCGTGCGCTTCACCTGGCAGATCACCGAGAAGAACAAACTGGCCATCTATGCCGACCGTGCGCTGCGTCTGCGTGGCCACGCGATGGGCTCGCTGACCGACGCGCGCACGGCCTCGGTCATCTGGAACACACCCATCTTCGGCACCGGGTCGGTCAAGTGGACCTCGACGCTGTCGTCGCGCCTGCTGCTCGAGCAGGGCGCCTCGTTCAACATGGAACGCTACGACAACCTCTACCAGCCCGGCGTGGTCGCAGCGCGCGGCACCGCCGACTGGTATCGCAACGTGCGCAAGAACGACGTGAGCACCGGCCTGCTGTGGAACGCCTCGTCGGCGCAGCTCGGCAACTATCCCGACCGCTACAACGTCCAGGGCTCGATCTCGTCGGTCAGCGGCACCCACAACATCAAGGTGGGCTACCAGTTCCAGTGGGGCGAGTATCGCCGCTGGAACAACGCCAACGCCGACCTCTACCAGTCGTACAACCGCGGCGTGCCGTTCCAGGTGACCGTGCTCAACACGCCACTGGAAGTGCGTGAAGACCTCGACGCCAATCTCGGCATCTACGCGCAGGATTCGTGGACGCTGAACCGCCTCACCGTCAACTATGGTGTGCGCTGGGACCTCAACAAACAGACCATCGTCGGCCAGAGCCGACAGGTCGGCCGCTTCGCCGACGTTCCGGCCTACGGCAACATCGCCTTCCCGACCTGGAAGGACTTTTCACCGCGCTTCTCGATTGTCTATGACCTATCGGGGGATGGCCGCACCGCTGTGCGCTTCGGCGTCAACCGGTTCATGACGGCCCAGACGACCGGGTTCGCGCAGCTGTACAACCCGACGGCCCTGACGAGCGCCAACCTGCCGTGGACCGACGTCAACGGCGACGACATCGCCCAGGGCGAGCGTGGCTGCGTCTATCTGACGGCCGGCTGCGAAATCAACTTCGCCAACCTGCCCTCGAACTTCGGTCGTCGGTCGCTGGCGCAGTTCAGCCCCGACATCCAGCGCCCCTACTCGCTGCCGATCAACGTCGGCCTCAGCCACGAACTCTTCCGCGGGTTCTCGCTGGCGGCCGAGTACTACCGCATCTCGTTCCGCGACCTCACGCTGCGCGTGAATACGCTGATTAACGAGAACAGCTGGACGCGCTTCGACACGGCCAACCCGCTCGGCGGGACCGTGCCCGTGTGGGTGCTCAAGCCCGAGTTCCGCGGCCAGGTGGCCAACATCGACAGCACCAGCAAGGACATGAAGCGCACCTACAACGGCGTTGACCTGAACTATCAGGCGCGCATCAAGGGCATCCGTGCCTTCGGTGGCTTCAACATCGAACGGTCGCTCAACAACACCTGCGCCGCGGCCAGCTACAACCCGAATCTGGGTCTCTACTGCGACCAGAGCCAGAGCGGCCTGCCCTGGCTCAAGCAGTTCAAGAGCACCGTGGTCTATCCGCTGCCCTACGGCGTGTCACTCAGCGTCGCCTACCAGGACCTGAACGGCTACCTGAACGGCTCGGCAGCCCAGGCCTACGGCGGCTTCACGGCCGGCACCGGCTTCGACCTGCCGCGCGGCCAGGGCACCTTCCGGCTGCTGACCCCGACCAACGCCGACACCCCGGCGCTGGCCCAGGCCATGCGCGACGCCGGTGTGGCGTCGCTCAACGTGCCGCTGCGTGCGCCTGAGACGGAATACACCCCGCGCCTGCGCCAGCTGGACGTCTCGTTCAACAAGCGCGTGACGTTCAAGGGCATCACCGCCAACCCGCGCCTCGACTTCTTCAACGCGCTCAACTCGGACGACTACTCGTCTGTCGCGTCGATGCAGTTCGGCGCCGCCAACTACCTGCAGCCCTCCGTCATCCTGCAGGGCCGCATCGTTCGTGTCGGCATCGACATGACCTGGTAAACACCTCGGGCCGGACGCTCTCTCTGCGAGAGGGGGCGCCCGGCCTATACTTGACCCCATGGGCCCCACCATGGGTGTGCTCCCCCGCCACCTACTCGCCAGTCTCGCCCTGCTGCTGACAGTCGCCCTGTTGCCTGTCCGCGCCTCCGACGGCATCGTCACGCTCGACGGAACAGCCGTCGACCCCTTCGCCGTGCCCAGGGGCGTCCGTGCCCACGTGCTGGTCTTCACCACCACCGACTGCCCCATCTCGAACCGCTACGCCCCTGAGATCTCCCGTCTGGCCGCCCGCTACAAGGCGCAGGGTGTGCAGTTCTGGATGGTGTATCCCGTGGCATCGGATACGCCTGACGCCATCCGCGCGCATGTGGGTCGCTTCGGCCTGCAGCTGCCGGTGGCACGTGATACCCGCGGCGCTCTCGTGAAGCGCACCGGCGTGACGGTGACACCCGAGGTGGCCGTCGTCAGCGGCTCGGGCCAGATGGTCTACCGTGGCCGCGTCGACGACCGCTACACCGACTTCGGCGTCGACCGTCCCCAGCCGCGCACCCGCGACCTCGACACGGCGTTGACGCAGCTGCTGCGGGGGCAGCCCGTCTCACCCGCTTCCACCAGGGCCGTCGGATGTTTTCTGCCCGACCTGCTGACACCGTGAGCCGCCAGCCCCTCAGGGGAACGCTGCTGCTGTGGCTCGGCCTCAGCCTCATCGGGGCCCCGGCGCGGGCGGCCCATCAGCCCGGTCAACCCGGCTCAGACTCCAGTCCCGTCCTGCCGCAGGCCTCCTCGGCCCCGGAAACCGCCGCGCCTGCCCCTCAGGAAGCCCCCAGAGGCATCACAGCGCCTCCTTCCTGGCGAGAGGTCGCCCCGATCATCTTCGAGGCCTGTACGCCCTGCCATCGCGCCGGAGGACCCGGCCCCTTCAGCCTGGCTTCGTATCGGGAGGTGCGCCAGCGGGCGCGGCAAGTCGTGCAGGTGACCCGCTCGCGGTTCATGCCCCCATGGAAGGTCGACCCGGCCATCGGTCACTTTGCCGACCAGCGACCGGTCACCCCCGAGGAACTCGATCGCCTGGAAGCGTGGACCGCCGCGGGGACGCCCGAGGGCAATCCGGAGGTAGCCCCCCGGACGCCGGCGTTCGCTGACGGCTGGCTGCTCGGCACACCCGACCTCGTCATCACCCTGCCCCAACCCTTCGTGCTGGGGGCTGCCCCCACGGATTCGTTCCGGATCTTTGCGCTGCCCGTGCCGATCCAGGAACGCCGCTACGTACGGGGCATCGAGTTCCATCCGGGCAACGCCCGCGTCGTGCACCACGCCAACATCCGGGTCGATCGCACCCCCACGTCGAGGCGGCTCGACGCCGCGGATCCACTGCCCGGCTATGACGGCCTCATGCCGCGAACGGCGGAGTATCCCGACGGTCACTTCCTCGGCTGGACCCCGGGGCAGGTGGCCCCCCTCGTGGCCCCGGATCTGGCATGGACGCTCGAACCGGGCAGCGACCTGGTGGTGCAGCTGCACATGCAGCCATCGGGGGCCGTGGAAGAGGTGCGCCCGTCGATCGGCCTCTACTTCAGCGATACGCCCCCGACGCGCACACCCACCATCCTTCGATTGGGATCGCAGGGCATCGACATCAAGCCGGGAGAGACGGCCTATACCATTCGCGACAGCTACACGCTGCCCGTCGATGCCGACATCCTGGCCATCCAGCCGCACGCCCACTATCGCGCCACGGAAATCATCGGCGAGGCGACCTTCCCCGACGGCCGCACGCGCCGCGTCATGCACATCACCGACTGGGACTTCCGCTGGCAGCATGTGTACCGCCTGATCGAGCCGCTGTCGCTACCGCGCGGCACGCAGCTGTCGATGGCCTTCACGTACAACAATTCCACAGGCAATCCGAGGAATCCGGATCTGACGCCGACGCGGGTCCTCTGGGGCCAGCGGTCCCGGGACGAGATGGGCGACCTGTGGTTTCAGCTGCTCGCGCACTCGGACGCCGACCGCACGCGCCTCAACGGCGAAATCGCCGGCAAGATGGTGGCCGAAGACATCGTCGGCTACGAGACCATGCTGACCGTCACGCCCGACGATGTGGAGCTGCATGACGACGTGGCGGTGCTCTACCTCGGGATGGGAAAGCCGCTCGATGCCGTGCGGCACTTCCGCGCGTCCGCCGATCGGCGGCCCACGGCGGCGCCGGCGCGCTACAACCTCGGTACGGCGCTGAGCATGGCGGGGCAGCTCGACGAGGCGGCACGTGAGCTCGAACGGGCGGTGGCCCTCGACCCGGGCTACGGGGTGGCGTATGCCAACCTCGGCAGCGTGCTGCTGCAGCAGGGACGCGTGGCGCAGGCCATCACGCGGCTCGAGCGGGCTGTGGCACTGTCGCCCGGCAACGCCGAGGCGCTCAACTCGCTGTCGGCCGCCTACGCCGTGTCGGGGGATACGGCCCGGGCACTCGACGCGATTGACCGCGCACTGGCCCTGCAGCCGCCGCCGGCCCTGCAGCGCGTCCTGCGCCAGCGGCGTGACGTGCTGACCAGGCAGCACTGACCCGGTGCCGTCGAACCCGAACCGGTCGCCCGGCGCGGGCTCAGCGTGCGCCCTTCACAGCCACGGCCACCACTTCAATCTCTGACGCTCCACGGTTGTGCAGCCGGTGCGCGGTCGCACCGTCAATGCGCGCAAAGTCACCGGGCCCGTTCAGGGGATGCCACGTTGCCCCATCCACCGCGGCGGTCCCCGGCGTTTGCATGACCAGCACGACGGGACCATTGTGGGTCGACACCGCGAGCGAAGCCCCGGGCGCGACGACGAGGCGTTCTGCCCGGTAGTAGCGGTTCTCGAGCTCGGGGGCAGCCCCCCCTGCCGCCGGGGGCGTCGTGTCACCCGCCGTCCGATTGGCGATGCCAATCAATCGGAAGAGCGACGTGCCGATGTTGTTGACGCGGTGCGTGTAGGGCGTCTCGACGTAGGTCGTGACGCTGTTGACGCGCTGCGGCCGCGAAGGGGCGGGTGCCGGTGCCGCAGGCGGTGCGCCGGCAGCCGGGGCGGCCGCCGCACCGCCGCCACTCCATGAGCCCCCCCAATCCTGGCCACGAGTCTGGCTGCGGGCGATCGGCACATACAGGATCGCCGTGTCGTGCGTGTGGAACAGCGTCTGGTCACCGGGCGGAATCTGGATGTCGAGAATCCGCAGGGTCGGGGTGTCGAGCATGAGGTGGTGCCGGGGCTCCTCGTGCACCGGCACGCGGGTCTCGCCTCCGGCAGGGGCCTGCGCCCATGCCGGGACGGTCATCGACAGCAGGGTCAGGGCGAGCATGCGCGCACGGGCAGCAGTCAGCGTCATCGGGACCTCCAAGAATCGCGGACAGGGGGAAGGCTACCAGAAGTCCCGGAGCCGCCATCAGGAAATCACCGGAGAATCGGCGGGCGACCTGCTAGAATCGCCCGCGTTTGTCCTGCGGCGTGCGTCGGCCCGCCGTGAGGGGTTCGGCGCAGGGCCGCTGGCGCAGGGGAACATTGCCGCAGCAGGGCCTGCCGCTGCAGGTGAGAGGGCATCAGTCAACGGTATGGTCGGATACGGGACTCAAACGAAGCGGGCATGTCGGCGCAGCGCCGTCTTCACGACAGTGAGCTTCCTCGCGGCACTCGCGCTGGCTGCGCCCGCCCCGGCGGGGGCTCAGGGGGCGGCCCGCACCGCACCGGCGGCGGACGGCCCCGACCGCAATGCACTGCGCTCGTTCAACCTGCCCGGCGCACCAGATCCCCCCGCCCCGACGGCGCCCGAGGTCATCGTCCGCGGCGAGAACGGACGCGTGGTCATCCGCGCGACGAAGCTCACCCAGCCGCTCAGCATCGACGGCGTGCTTGACGAGGCGTTCTATCGGGACACGCCGCCCATCACCGGCTTCATCCAGACCGTGCCCCGGGAAGGCGCCGAGTCGACTGAGAAGACCGAGGCCTGGGTCAGCTATGACGACAAGTTCTTCTATGTGACGTGCCGCTGCTGGGAGTCGGCGTCGCCCGAGCAGTGGACAGCCAACGAATACCGGCGCGACACGGCGCAACTGCGTCAGAACGACATCTTCGGAGCGCTGCTCGACACGTTCCACGATCGCCGGAACGGGTTTCACTTCTACGCCAATCCGCTCGGCGCGCGCGCCGACCAGGTGGTGAGCAACGAAGGCAATCCCAACAGCGACTGGAATCCGGTGTGGTTCGTCCGCACGGGACGCTTCGAGGGCGGCTGGACCTCGGAGATTGCGATTCCCTTCCGGTCCATCCGGTACATCTCCGGCCCGAACCAGGAGTGGGGCATCCAGATCCGCCGGTCGATTCGCCGCAAGAACGAGTGGACACACATCACGTTCATTCCCGCAGCCACCGGCGGCGTCAGCAGCATCTTCCGCGTCTCGGCGGCCGCCACCCTCGTGGGCCTCGACCTTCCGCCCGCGGCGAGAAACATCGAGCTGAAGCCTTATGCCATTTCACGCCTGACGTCAGACCTGACCAAGACGCCCGCAGTCAACAACAGCCTGATCGGCACCGGGGGCCTCGACGCCAAGTACGGCATCAGCGCCAACCTGACGGCCGATCTCACGGTGAACACCGACTTCGCGCAGGTGGAGGTCGACGAGCAGCAGGTCAACCTCACGCGCTTCCCCATTGTCTTTCCGGAGAAGCGCGACTTCTTTCTGGAAGGCCGCGGCACGTTCGAGTTTGCGCGCCCGACCACTCAGGGCGGGTTCACGGGCCAGACCACCATCAACAACAATGCGCCGCAGCTGTTCTTCACCCGGCGCATCGGTCTCAACAACGGGCGCCAGGTCCCGATCATGGCAGGCGGACGCGTCACCGGCACCGTCGGCCGGACGGCGATCGGCCTGATGAACATGGAGACCGGCTACGAAACGACGACCGGCCTCAATCCCGATGCCTGCCGGCCTCCATACAGCACCTGCACGCCCCGGACGAACTATTCCGTGGTGCGCGTGCGCCGCGATATCCTGCGCCGCAGCAACATCGGCGTGCTGTTCACCAACCGCTCGAACTCGCCGACCGTCGACGGGGCCAACCAGTCCTACGGCATGGACGGCGCCTTCTCGTTCTTCCAGAACATCACCGCCAACGCCTATTACGCCCGCAGCGAGTCGCCCAACCGCACGGGTGACGAGGACAGCTATCAGGGCCGCTTTGAATACGGCGCCGACCGGTACGGGTTCCGCGCCGACTATCTCGATGTGGGCACCAACTTTTATCCCGAAGTGGGCTTCGTGCAGCGCCGGGGCTTCAGCCGCGGCTTCCTGTCCGGGCGCTTCAGCCCGCGCATGCCGCGCGGACGGCGCGTGCGCCGCTACCTGTTCGAAGCTGCGGGCGAGTATGTTGTCAACCGCAGCCATCAGATCGAGTCGAGCAGCAACAGCGCCCGCTTCCTGACCGAATACAACAGCAGCGACCAGATCATCCTCGATGTCTCCAACGACCAGGAGTTGCTGGTGCGACCGTTCACAGTGGCGCGCGGCGTCAGCATCCAGCCCGGCGACTACCGCTTCAGTTCGATGACGGCCAGCTACGCCTTCGGACAGCAGCGCCGCGCCTCGGGGACCGTGGCCCTGCGCCTGGGGCAGTTCTACGACGGCCTGCTCAGCAGCCTCACCGTGAGCAGCGCGCGCGTCGCCCTCACCAAACAGTTTTCCGTCGAGCCCTCGGTCACCCTGAACCGGGGCACCCTGACCGCTGGCGACTTCACCACTGCCCTGCTGCGAACGCGCGTCGACTACGCCTTCACGCCGCTCCGCTTCCTGAGCGCCCTCGTCCAGTACAGCTCGAATGACCGCACCTTCTCGAGCAATGTCCGCTTCCGCTGGGAATACCGACCCGGCAGCGAGGTTTTCATCGTCTACACCGACGAGCGCGACACCACCGTGCGTGGCTATCCCGGCCTCCGCAATCGCGCCTTTGTCGTGAAGGTCAACAGGCTGTTTCAGTTCTAGACACCCTCACGATTCGGACATTTCAAGTATGCTTTTTCCTGATGGGCGTATCGCCCAGGGAGATGCCATGAACCGCACCCATGTCGGCCTCGCAGCCATTCTGATGTCCTGTTGGGCCACGCTCGCCGTCGCCCAGCCCCGTGCCGTCAATGCCCCCGACCCCGGCCCGGTTCCGAAGTATGTAGCCGAGCCCATTTCGCTCATGACTGCGGCCCTCGGGCCGTTCCACCGCCCCATCTCGTCGAAGGTGCCGGAAGCCCAGCAATTCTTCGATCAGGGGTTCCAGATGATGTACGCCTTCGCACGGCTCGATGCCGTCCGGTCGTTCCGCGAGGCCTGGAAGCGCGACCCGTCGTGCGCCATCTGCTACTGGGGAGAAGCCTGGGCCTGGGGGTCGTACCTGAACGGCCCGATGCCCGCGGAACAGTCGCCCTTCGCCTACTACGCCCTGCAGAAGGCCATCAGCCTCAAGGCGCAGGCCTCACCGATCGAGCGCGACTTCATCGACGCCCTCACGCCGCGCTATGTCCAGAACTTTGACGTCAAGACGCGCCGCGTGCAGGACGAGGCCTATGCCGAGTCGATGCGCAAGCTGGCCGAGAAGCACCCGAACGACCTCGACGCCGTCACGCTCTACGGAGACGCCCTGTTCCTGCTCGAGCCGCGCCGCGGCCGCCGTGACGTGAACGCGCCCAACATCAAGCGGCTGCACGGCGTGCTCGAATCGGTGCTGGCCAAGGACAACAAGCACACCGGTGCCTGCCACCTCTATGTGCACGCCACCGAGTCGACGCAGCGGCCGAGCCTGGCCGAGGCCTGTGCCGAGTTCCTCGGGGACAGCATCCCCGGCGCCAGCCACATCCAGCACATGCCCTCCCACACCTGGAACGAAGTGGGCCGCTGGTCTGATTCGGTCCGGTCCAACCTCGAGGCCTGGCACTCGGACCTCAAGGCCGACTACGGCGAAGGCTTTGCCATCTATCCCGAGCACAACCTCCACATGCTGCTCTACGCCGCGGCCATGGACGGCCAGGGCGCCATCGCCGTGCAGGCCGGTCGCGATTACGCGAAGCGCACGGGCGACACGGTGTATCACGTGCTCACCCTCATCCGCTTCGGCCGCTTCGACGAGGTGCTCGAGGTCACGAAGAAGCCCGAGCGCCACTTCCCCCAGGGCGCCTGGGAGTTTGCCCAGGGCTACGCCCGCCTGAAGCTGGGTGAGCCCGACTATGCCCGGCTCCATCTCGACCGCGTCAAGAAGCTCGAAGCGACGACCTCGCAGGACTTCCGGTCGAACCCGGCCAAGCGCCTGCTGGGCGTGCTGGCCAACATCCTCGAGGGCGAATTGCTGGTGGCCAGCAAGCAGACCGAGGCGGCCATCCCGTTCTTCGAGAAGGCCGTGCAGCTCGACGATGAGCTCGAGTACGACGAACCTGAGCCCATCCCCTTCCCGGCGCGGCACTGGCTTGGTGCCGCCCTCATCGAGCTGAAGCGCTTCGCCGACGCCGAGAAGGTCTACCGCGACGAGCTCGACCAGCATCCGCACAACGGATGGTCGCTGCTCGGCCTCAAGCAGGCCCTGGCTGGCCAGGGCAAGAAGGACGCTGCCGTCGACGCCGACTTCGAAAAGAGCTGGGCGCGCGCCGATCACTGGGTGCGCTTCTCGCGCTTCTAACCGGTTCCGACATCGGGGCGTGGTAGCATCCGCACCACCTGCGGAGGCTGCCATGTCCCCTCGTCTATCCGTTGCTGCCACCTGTGTCCTGATTGCCGCAACCGTCGCGGTGCTGCGGGGGCAGGCCCCGCAGCGTCCCCCGGCCCCGTCGGCGGATCCCTACGCCACCAACGCCGCCCCGGGCACCTCGACCTTCCCGCTCGCGGCCCCGGCAGGCACCGACAGCCGCGCCCGCGAGACGGCACCCGCCGGAGCGGTCAACAGCGGCCCCTTCGATCCGGCCAGCTGGACATTCGGATCGGCCTTCACCCCGCCACCCGGCACGCCCATCTGGAATCCGGTGAAGCTCAAGATGATGGCGGGCGGCAAGGTCACCGGCGGCACACTCTTCGGCGCCACCGATCCCAGCATCTACTGCGCGATGGCCCAGGCCGGCTACGACTTCATCTGGACCGAAATGCAGCATGACCAGCGCGACTGGCAGGCCACCGCGCGCATGTGGCGCACCTGCCCCCATGCGCCCGCCGTGCCGGGCGTGCGCGTCGCCTACACCGACGAACGTGAGATTCAGCATGCGCTCGACGCCGGGGCCCTGGTGCTGGTCGTTCCCACCGTCGACACCGTCGCGGAAGCACGCGCCGTCGTCGACTGGACGTATTTTCCGCCCCTCGGTCGTCGCAGCAACGGCGGCGGGCAGGCGTTTGACGCAGCCATGTATGGCGCGGTACCGGGCGGCTACCGCGCCACCGCGAACGACAACATCGTCCTCATCCTCATGATCGAGACGCTCGAGGGCCTGAAGAATGCCGAAGCCATTGCGCGCGTACCTGGCGTCACCGCCATCTTCGCCGCGAGTGGTGATCTCGCCAACTTCACCGGCTACCGCCAGGGACAGCCCGACTACGAACGCGCCATCAACATCGTCCATGACGCGGCGATCGCGGCCGGAGTGCGGCTGTGCGGGCCGCTCGCATGGCGCGACCGGCCCGACTTCACCTGCTTCCAGGCTGGAAGTGAAACGGCCGCCATTGCCAGGGGTGTGGCCGCCGAGCTCGGGCCGCTCGCCAACACTCAGGGCCGCCCGACGGCTGGCCCCTTTGCCGCCAGACCCAAACCCTGACCGTCACCGGTGCCCTGACGGGTGGTCACCACCCGCTCGCGCCATGACACCCGCCCCGCACGCTGGGGGCCACGGGCAGACACACCGCTCCGACGCCAGGCCCGGATTCACACCGGGCACGGCTGGTGGCGCGGCACCACGGGCTCAGGCCACCGCCGCCGCCACCGCTTCCACCGTCTCACCCACGATGCTGACGATGCGGTCGATGTCGGCGTCCGAGGTGATGAGCGGCGGCGCGATGCAGACGCAGTCGAGCACGGCACGCGAGTAGAGACCGCGGTCGAGCATGCCGTCGATCAGCTTCTGCGTCACGCCGAGGCTCGGCGCGTGCAGCTGCCTGGTCGACTTGTCGGCCACGACTTCCACGGCGGCCATCAACCCGAGGCCACGCACGTGGCCCACATGCGGCAGCGACTCGAGCGTGCGGAGACCGGCCAGCAGGCGACGGCCACTGGCAGCGGCGCGTTCCACCATGCCCTCGCGCTCGATGATGTCGATGTTGGTCAGTGCCACGGCGCAGCTGGTCGGGTGCCCGGAATAGGTGAAGGCGTGCATCCAGCGCTGCGCGGGCGCGGCACCATTAATGACGTCGCGGATGCGATCAGACACGCCGACGCCGCCGAGCGGGATGTAGCCGCTCGTAATGCCCTTCGCAAACTGCATGATGTCGGGCTCGATGCCGTAGTGGTGCAGCCCGAACCATCGGCCTGTGCGGCCGAACC
>SXGQ01527096.1_pt1 | contig 16014 bp, 27 predicted proteins | sample 3178371 | NCBI WGS metagenome assembly SXGQ01 (sample SAMN11356859, study PRJNA531348) | freshwater metagenome | isolation source: freshwater sample F1-20 | place: China: Fuxian Lake, Yuxi | collected 2017-12-25
AAACGTTTCAGTCATATGCTTGCTATTGCTCCCAATGCCTCAAGTTCTATTATCATGGGTAACACTAGTCCCAGCATTGAGCCTTATCGTGCTAATGCTTATCGACAAGATACTCTATCTGGAGCGTTCTTAAATAAAAATAAATGGTTAGATTATATTATAAAGGAAAAATGTGATGCCGATTCTAAGTTGGACTATAACGAAATCTGGTCAAGTATCATCGCCAACGATGGCAGCGTTCAACATCTTGAGTTCCTCTCAGATTGGGAACGTGACGTATTTAAGACGTCAATGGAAATTGACCAGAGATGGGTTGTACAACATGCTGCTGATCGCCAAGTCTATATTGATCAGGCGCAAAGTGTCAATCTCTTTTTCAGACCGGATTCAAATATCAAATATATACATGCAGTACACTTTATGGCATGGAAGCAAGGACTCAAAACGCTTTATTACTGCCGCTCAGAGAAGATTGGCAAAGCTGATAAGGTCTCGCGTAAAATAGAAAGACAGGTCATAGAAGAAATAGATTTAAAAGCTTTGGTAGAAGGTGATGAATGCTTAGCTTGCCAATAAAAATACAGTTATATTGTGTTGAATAAGTACATTGGAGATAAAAATTATGGCTTGGATTTTAACTGCTCCTAGTGAGCCCTATACATTCCTCAATGGTTTATTTAATCGAGAAGAAGTAGATAAAATTATTCATCTAAGTAATATAGAAAAATTTACAAATAGTACTATAGGACCTTTACATGAAAAAAATTTAATTAGAACTAGTGAACAGTGTTGGATGCCCCCATCTAATGAAACACGATGGATTTATGAAAGATTAGAAGATCCTATAAAATACATAAATGGTAAATATTTTGAATTTGAAATAACTCAAATCGAAGAACTTCAATTCGCTAGATATACAGAAGAATTGTTAGGTAAATATGAACAACATATAGATATGCTGTTTAATCTGGCAAATACTAGAAAAATAAGCATAATTATATTTTTGTCTGATTCTAAAGATTTTACAGGCGGTGAATTACTATTACACGGAGTTGGTTCAACTCCTATTTCAATAGAACAAAAACCTGGAAAGGTTGTTTTTTTCCCAAGTTATATTCCACACGAAATAACGCCTGTAACTAAAGGAAAAAGATATAGTTTAGTAACCTGGGCTTTAGGACCTAAATTTAAATAAAGTATTATGTCAACTACATTATTAATAGACGGTGGATTGGGACGAGTAATTTGCGCTATACCTGCACTTGAAAAATTTGTTCAAAATAATCCTAACACTACAATTATAACCTATTTTTGGACTCCTGTAATATGGGGTAATAAAAAATTGACACCTTATGTTTTTGATAATAATACTAAGGGATTGTTTGAAAAAATAAAAGACACTAAAATTTCCAAACCTGAACCTTACTATAACAATGATTATATTAATCAAAAAATAGGTTTATCTGATGCGTTTAATCAGGAAATTAATGGTAATAAGGATAAAATGTCTGTTGCAAAACTTTATCCTAGTAGGTCTGAAATGGAAAGAGGAAGTAAAGTAAGAATCGGTAATAAAAGAGCGTTTGTTGCAATACAACCTTTTGGTAGTACAGCAACGATAACCGATAATGATACTTCAGATCCAACTGCTAGATCTATGAGTAAAAATACAATAATCTCTTTAATAAAAAGATTACGGCATGAGAATTTTGGATTATATTTAATGACAGATAAAACTATTCCTTTTTTAAATAGAGAAGATTTTGTAGATCATTATCCTACTAATGTAAGAGAAATAGTTTCAACTATAGCTAATTGTGATTACTTTATAGGAGTGGATAGTTCCGGACAACATATTGCTAGATCTTTTAATAAACCAGGGACAGTATTATTAGGAGGTACCCCAGCAATCAACATATCTTATCCTGATTTTTTTAATATAATAAAATTTGGAATTGATGATAAATATACTTCATATCGATTGTGTGAATTTGACAATTATTTAGCAGAAATAGAAAATGATTCCAATTTAGATTTAAACAAAGAGCAGATTCAAGAATTTGTAGAAAAAACCGTTCAACATCTTAAAAAATCTATTTAAAGCATGCCAGGAATAAATGTTTAATATTGATACTGTTTATAACATTCCAAACTTCCTAACGGAAGATGAACTTAAAGAGTTTGATCATTTCTGTAGTCATTATGTATGGATGTTAGAAGGATTTTCATATAGCACAGATAAAATGTTTTGGAGAAAAGACTTGTGGGAATCTAAATGGGGAAAGTGTGAAACAATCGAATCCATATTTAGATCTAAACTTGAAAATCTTTTAAATATTAAAGTAGAAACCGAACGATTATATTTAAACGGGCAAGCGCATGGACAGTGTGGTAGTATGCATACAGATGTAAAAGAAGAAACTATTACAGATATTAAATACATAACTGCCGTTTATTATGTTAACAAAAACTGGTCTCCAGAGTATGGTGGATTTACTGTGATTCTGGATCGACAAGATAATATACATATTGTATATCCGCAACCAAATTCTATAGTTATTTTTAACTCTCGTTTTTCTCATGTTGGACTAGAACCAACAATGCATTGCAAAGATCAAAGAGTAACATTAGCACACAAAATGAAAATTATAGAATGAAAATAAAAATAATTTAACATACCAAAGAACATATTTTAAGCATTCAACTGTCCATGGGCAAAATAATATTACTTAATGACATCTATGAAATGAAGGAACAGAAGGAAAAAGAACTTCTGTTCTATAAGGAAAAGCTGGAAGAATTACGTAATAAGGTATACTGGTTAGAACGTGATATTGCTTTAACTAAACATATTATACGAATGATAGAAGATGAAAAAGTAAAGGAAATTAAAAATGAAATTACTTAAGTTCGAAGCTTCGTGGTGTGGTCCATGTAAAATGCAATCAAGTGTTATAAAAAGTCTAGGAGATAAATTTACTATACCTGTAGAGGTAATTGATGTTGATGAAGATATGGGAGCTGCTAGAATATATGGAGTACGTAGTGTACCCACACTAATATTATTAGATGAGACCGGTGAAGAAATAAAAAGAAACGTCGGAGCATTAAAGGAAAGGGAACTATTACAGTTTATAAAAAATGATCAAGAAAACTAAACTAACACTATCAGACGAACGTAGCGCATTTAAGCCATTTCATTATCCCTTTGCATATGAAGCATGGCTAAAGCATGAACAGATGCATTGGTTGCATACAGAAGTGCCAATGATTGAAGATGTAAAGGATTGGAAGAACAAATTAACAGAAGACGAAAAGAAATTCCTTACGCATATATTTAGATTTTTTACGCAGGGGGATATTGACGTTGCTGGTGGCTACGTCAGGAACTACTTGCCTTATTTCCCTCAACCTGAAGTGCGCATGATGTTATGTGGTTTCGCCGCTCGTGAAGCGCTGCATATTGCAGCATATTCTCATTTAATTGAGTCACTTGGCATGCCAGATACAACTTACAACGAGTTTCTCGAGTATGCTGAAATGCGAGAGAAACATGATTACCTTTTGGATCTTAGCTCGAAGAACAGTACTAAGCAATCTACAGCTGAACACATCGCTGCATTTAGCGCGTTTACGGAAGGCATGCAGCTCTTTAGTAGTTTTATTATGCTTCTTAATTTTCCTCGCCATGGTGTAATGAAGGGCATGGGCCAAATTGTAACTTGGTCTATTGCCGATGAAACATTACATGCTGAATCTATGATCAAATTATTTAGAACATATATAGAAGAAAATAGAGAAATATGGAACGATGAACTTAAAGGAAAAATTTATACGATTGCTACCAGGATGGTGGAGCTGGAAGATAAATTTATTGATCTGGCATTCGGCATGGTACGCGTGGCTGATTTGGACGCTGCTGACGTTAAATCTTACATCCGCTATATTACTGACCGTCGCCTCATCAGCCTTGGCCTTAAGGGAATTATGAAGGTGAAAAAGAACCCATTGCCTTGGGTAGAGGAAATGTTAAATGCACCAACACATACTAATTTCTTCGAGAACAGAGTCACAGATTATGCTAAAGGATCTTTATCTGGTGATTGGAAGGATGTATGGGCGAAAGCGGCCTAGATGTGGGAAACTATTTATTTGATAGTTGCAACACACATTACGATCATATCAGTGACCCTATTCCTACATCGAGGACAAGCACATAGAGGAATAATATTCAGTCCAGTATTGAGTCACTTTATGAGGTTTTGGTTGTGGATGACTACTGGTATGATCACAAAAGAATGGGTAGCAGTACATAGAAAACACCATAGATATGTTGATGAACCTTTGGATCCTCATTCTCCACGCATTTATGGTATACTCCGTGTACTGTTTGCTGGAGTGTTGTTATATACTCGTGCAACACAAGATAAGAAAAACATAGCTCAATACGGAGTTGGCACTCCGGATGATTGGATAGAACGCAACCTTTACAACAAATATTCAGTTCATGGTATATTACTTCTCTTGGTTTTTAATGTTCTTCTTTTTAATGGTTGGGGCATTGTTATTTGGCTGGTTCAAATGGCGTGGATCCCATTTTGGGCTGCTGGAGTTATTAACGGCGTTGGTCATTGGTTTGGTTATCGCAATTACGAAACTAGTGATAGTAGTAAAAACATTATCCCATGGGGAATTGTTATAGGTGGCGAGGAATTACATAATAATCATCATAACAAACCAGCTAGTGCTAAATTAAGCAACAAATGGTGGGAATTAGATATCGGTTGGATTTGGTTGAATATTTTTATTAAAATGAAGTTAGCAAAATTAAATGATACCGCCGGATGAAAATAGATTAAAAATTTGTAAATTCTGTGTGCATTATAATACGATTACTAAGACTTGTTATAAGTTAGATAAAATTATTCCTATTTATTATAAAAGAAACGGTAATCATTGTCCTATAGGAAAATGGTAATGGATTTTGTAAAATTTAGACGTGAGATTTGTAATAATTGTGATAGGATTAAGATACTATTAGGCGTAAAGATTTGTTCTGAATGTGGTTGCTCTATATGGGGCAAAACTATGATTCCTAATGCAGAGTGTCCTATTGGTAAATGGAAAAAGAAAGATGATAAAACAGATTGATCAAGTTCATCTTGAAGTAGCTGAGACTTATGCTAGATTATCTAAAGCACGTAGATTAAAAGTTGGCGCGATAGTTGTAAAGGACGATAGAGTAATAAGTATAGGATACAATGGCACACCTGCAGGATGGGATAATAACTGCGAAGAAGAAATATGGAATGTCCATGACGGCAGTTCTACTTATAAAACAAAAGCTGAAGTTATTCATGCAGAAGCTAACGCCATCGCTAAACTTGCTAGATCAAATGAGGCAGGGGTTGATAGCACTATGTATATTACACATTCTCCTTGCTATGAATGTGCAAAACTTATTCACATAGCAGGTATTAGAAAAGTATTTTTTAGAAATCATTATAGAACTAATGACGGGTTAGAATTTTTAGAGAAATGTGGTATTGAGGTTATAAAAATATGAAAACACCAAAAACTAATGCAAATAGAATAGGAATCACCTGTTCCACTTTCGATTTATTCCATGCTGGACATATTGTTATGCTTGAAGAAGCCAAAAGACAGTGCGACTGGTTAATTGCTGCTATACAATTAGATCCAACATTAGACAGACCAGGCAGAAAAAATAAACCTGTGCAATCTATTATTGAAAGACAAATACAAGTAAGTGCATGTAGACATGTGGATGAGATCATAGTATACAGTACTGAAAAAGAATTAGAAGATATCTTTTTAACTTTTCCTCTTGATGTAAGAATAATTGGTGAAGAATATAAAGATAAAGAATTTACAGCAAAACGAATTTGCTCAGACAGAAGTATAGAAATTTACTATAATAAAAGAGATCATTATTTTAGTTCGACTGATTTACGTACTAGAGTATTTGAAGCTGAACTAAAAAGGAGAGGAGCACAATGGGACGACACCAGTACTTCGAATGCGTCGAATGTGATGCAGTCTTTAAAATAAAATTCGATTTAGACGAAGATTATTATAACGTTGGTTATTGTCCGTTCTGCGGTGCCGACATAGACGAAGATCAACAGGATGACTACCACGACGAAGAATTGTCCTAAATGCGGGGCAATTCACACAAAACCTGGTAAATTTTGTTCTCGTGCTTGTGCAAACTCTAGACAATGGACAGATGAACATAAAAAAATATTCTCTGACAGACAACGAGAATATATGGCAAGTGATCAATCAGAAGAGCATAGAGCAAAAAAAGAACTACAAACTAAATTACTTTCTAAGGCAGGTGTTCTTGGTAGAGCAAAAACTATAGACATAGATCAACTTGACAGAGACGAGGTATTGACAAATCCCGACGAATATTTTATAATAACACCAAGAACTGAATTTGATGGAAAATATGTAGAAGATGGTGATCTATGGGAAGAGATATAAATACTGTTTTGGAACGGTATTTATGTGGCTCTATAATAATTCTTCTATTGAACAAATCCCTGAAAATGCATATGGTTATGTTTATTTAATCACCAATCTCATTACAAACAAAAAATATATCGGAAAAAAGTTATTTTGGTTCAAGAAAACAAAAATAGTAAAGGGAAAAAGAAAAAGATTAAAAGTAGAATCTGATTGGAAAGATTACTGGTCAAGTTCTGAAGAAGTAAAAAAAGATGTTCAAGAATTAGGTGAGAATAATTTTAAAAGAGAAATTCTTCATATTTGTGGTAATAAAGGTATGTGTAATTATTTAGAAGCAAGAGAACAAATGGACCGAAGAGTTCTTGAATCTAATGATTATTATAACGGCACAATTCAGTGCCGAATACATAAGACGCACATTAAGTTATGAGGTTATTATGAAAATTGCTGTGATCGGTGCTGGGATAGCGGGTATTACTGCTGCATACTACCTAGCAAAAAATAAACACGACGTTACTATTTTTGAAAAAGAACCATACGCTGCTATGAAATGTTCTTTTGCTAATGGTGGGCAACTATCCGTGTCTAATTCTGACGTTTGGACTACCTGGGCAAATATTGTTAAGGGTATGAAATGGATGTTAAAGTCTGACGCCCCATTACTTATTAGGCCAGAATTGGATTGGAAAAAGGCTGCTTGGTTGTTTAAGTTTGTTCAATCTACACTGAGGAAAGACTCGGATATAAGAACGGCAAAAATAATTAAATTAGGATTGCAATCCAGAAGATTGTATAATACAATATCAAGAACTGAAAATATCAAGTTTGATTATAATAAATCAGGTATTCTTCGTTTTTATAAAAATCAATCCTACTTTGATTCTGCTAAGGAATTGAAACAATTATATTATGATTGTGGTGTTGATCTTGAAGTAAAAAACTCTGAGGAATGTTTACAAATAGAACCTAGACTATATCATGTAAAAGATAATATAGTTGGTGGTCTGTGGTGTGAGGAAGATGCAGTAGGTGATATTCATAAATTTTGTATTAATCTAGCATCAGTTTTAGAATTAAGATACAATGTTAAATTTGTTTATAATCATAAAGTAAAAGTTTTAGATGAACTGTCTGATTTTGATAACATAGTTATTGCTAACGGATCAGATGCTTGTGAATTTATGATAGACAATCTTTGTGTTTATCCTGTTAAAGGTTATAGTGTAACTATTAATAATGGGCATGGTTCTCCTGCAGTTTCTTTACTTGATGACGAATCAAAAATAGTTTGCTCAAGGCTCGGAGATAAACTTCGAGTTGCTGGTACTGCGGAATTAACAGGTCATAATCAAGATATAACTCGATCTAGAGTTACACCGTTGTTAAAATGGGTAAAAGCTAACTTTCCTAATATGGATACTAGTGATTATTCACAATGGGCCTGCTTAAGACCAATGACTCCTGATATGATGCCTATTGTAAAAAGATCAGAATTTAATACAAGAGTTTATTATCATTGTGGACATGGGCATTTAGGTTGGACTATTGCAGCCGCAACTGCTCAACGTTTATCGGAAATTATAGAATATGAAACACGAGCAATTTGACCTTTTTGATTTAGAGAATTTGCTTATAAAAGGCGATTTACTACAAGCCAGAATATCTTTAACTGAATATGAAATAGTAAACATAAATTCTTCTCAGACCACTTTGGAAAATTATGTTAAAGAGAGATTATCTGCTATGATAGTTAAAGAATTATTTAAAAGTAAATATTTTTCCTTCACTAAACTTCAAAATTCGCAATTGGGCACCATAGATTTTTATGGAAGAATTTCTGTCGTAGCCCCTAATATTACTCAAGAAATAAGGAAATTGATTAAATGATACGCCTTTTTAAAAAAAATATTACTATAACTGCACATTTAGATAAAAGATATGCTGGTTTACTAAATAATTTTCCTATTTCCCATTCGGCAAAATATTTACCACACGGTTGGAAAGATATACCTATCGGTAAATTCGATTGGAATATTTTTAGTATTTCTACAAACGTTAAAAGTTGTATGGGTATTATAAATACAATAAAAACAGGTTTTGTTATGCCGCTATGGTCAGATTTAGCTTTAGAGTGGAATAATGAAAGATTAAAATATAAATTTGCTGACGGAATTTCAGAATGCGGTTATCATACTCCAGAACAATTTCCTAACTTTTATTCCGATTATTTTTTTTTAAAATTAGTATCACCGTGGCTACTACATTCTTCAGAAAATATAAAAATATTATGTACTAATCATTTTTATTCGTTCAATAAACCAGAACCATATATTACACCGTATGCTATTTTAGAAACCATACATAACTGGACAAATACAAGTTTATTTTTATTTTTTAAAAAAGAAAAAGAAACACAAAGATTATTAATAGAAGCAGGCACTCCTATTCTTCACTTTATACCATTAACTGATAAAAAAATAAAAATAGAAAATGTAATGATTTCTGAAGAAAATCAATTTAGTTTAGGTTCTCCCGTAATAGCAAAATTTGTAAGTAGAGGATTAAAAACAATTAAATTAATTAAAAGTAAAACTGTAGTTAAATCTTAATCTTAGAGAGGCTATCTGAAATCTTAAATATTAATATAGACCTTACTAGGAGACATTATGAAAAAACTGTTTACAATTTTATTCTTTTCGTTTCTTTCCCTTGTAGTTAAAGGAGAAAATAATGAATGATATTGAAAATACCTCTAAAAATAAACATTTGAGTGAAGTTATTAGTGAAATGATCGGTGACACTAATCGCCGAAGTTTCCTAAAAGGAAGTTCGGCGTTTTTTACGGCCGCAGCAGGCGCTACTCTAGCAGGTTGTGCTAGTACTGATGATGATATTGGTCCAGTAACGCCCACCAGCCTTAGTTTCGAAGCAGTGCCAAAAAATACTCTAGATCGGGTCACATTACCCCCAGGTTATCAATTCACAGTGCTACATGGCACAGGAGATAGATTAGTCAGTAGTATTCCTGCCTATTCAAACAAGGGTGTGGAGACAGATGATTGGAGTCAGCGAGTGGGTGACCATCACGATGGCATTGAATTATTTCATATTGATGCTAATGGTAAGTATACCACACAGATGACTGGTCGTGCTGTGTTGGCAATGAATCACGAAAGTTCAGCAGACGCACATTTTTTCCACCCCAATGGACAGACCAGTAACGGTCAAAATGGTAAAAAGTTTGATCAGTTTGGTCAATGGGATTTGGGTGTGCGTCCCGGATTAGAAGTATTAAAAGAAATCAATCACCACGGTGTCAGTCTCGTGGAGATCAACAAGGGTAGCACAGGTTGGACATACAAGGTAGATAGCGGATTAAATAGAAGGGTTACAGCACAAACTCCCGTGCGAATCAGCGGACCGGCCGCAGACATGGCTAACATTAAAGGTTTAATGTCTACCAAGTTTGATCCAACAGGTGCTACCGCTCGTGGTACATTAAACAACTGCGGCACAGGATCTACACCTTGGGGCACCATGCTGACCTGTGAAGAAAACTGGGCTGTATATACTCACATGCCCAAAGGCAGCAATCCAGTAGATGCCAGACTGGTTCAAACTCGCAAGCGTTATGGCGTAGCAGCAGAACCACTATCCGGTAGTGCCACAGCCAGCACCAGTCAAGGATGGCATACTCCTTCAGACATGCCCGACACAGGACTGCGTTTTAGTCGTTGGGATACCAGTGCTCGTGGAGCCACAGCACAGGAAGACTTTCGCAATGAACCACATACTTTTGGTTACAATGTGGAAATTGATCCTCTTAATCCCAACGCTCAACCAGTGAAGCGTGTGGCCATGGGTCGTTTCGCACACGAAGCCGCTGTATATGGTAAACTGGAAGCAGGTAAGCCTGTGGTGTTTTACATGGGCTGCGATAGTCGTAATGAGTATATCTATAAGTTTGTCAGTGCTCAACCTTGGAATCCTGCTGATGTAGGCGGCGGTATGGCTGCTGGTGACAAATATCTCAATGAAGGTAAATTGTATGTGGCCAAGTTTAACAATGATGGAACAGGCACATGGATTGAATTGAGTATTGCCAATCCTGCTATTGCCAACTATGCCACATTCAAATTTAATAATCAAGCAGAAATATTTGTATTCACTCGCATAGCCGCTGATGCTGTAGGTGCTACCAAAATGGATCGTCCAGAGTGGGGTGCTGTAAATCCTGCCAATGGCGAAATCTATTTTGCCCTGACCAACAACTCAGCCAGCAATCGCACTCCAAATACAACAGATGGTGCCAATCCAAGAAGTTATGCTGATCCTGATGGCAACAAGCGCACAGGCAATCCCAATGGACATATCATTCGTTGGCGTGAGACTGCTACAGGATTTCAATGGGATATCTTCTTGTTTGGTTCAGAAGAGGACAATGCTGCCAGCAACATTTCAAAACTCACCGCCAAGAATTCGTTTAGTAGTCCAGACGGATTGTGGTTTAGCAAGGCAACAGGTCTTTGCTGGATACAGACAGATGATGGTGCGTATACAGACGAAGTACATAATCAACTGTTAGTTGCCATTCCTGGTCGAGTAGGCGATGGTGGAGCTAGAACCATTACCAATACACTAAGCGGTGCTACTAAAGATCAGTCCACATTTGTTGGTGCTGAATTAGGTGAAACAAAATTGCGTCGATTCTTAACTGGTCCTGCTGGTTGTGAAATCACCGGTATCGCTGAATCCGCAGATGGACGCACTATATTTGTCAATGTTCAGCATCCAGGCGAGGACACAGAAGCCACTTTCTGGAAAGGATCTGCTCCACAAAGTCAATGGCCCGGTAATCAAGGTTATGGACCACAAGGTCGTCCGCGTTCAGCCACTTTGGTAATCACAAAGGTTGACGGCGGACTAATAGGCGTATAAAATATAAACTCTAAAGCATAATTAAAGGAAAATTATGAAAAAATTATTATACATAATAGCTACATCATTATTTGTTTTAACAGCACAGGCAGCAGAGATTACAGGGGCAGGGGCAACCTTTCCCTATCCTATCTATGCTAAGTGGGCAGAAGCATACAACAAAGCTACTGGCAACACTTTGAACTATCAAAGCATAGGAAGCTCTGGTGGTATAAGACAGATCAACAACAAGACAGTTACTTTTGGTGCAAGTGATGCCCCTGTCAAAGGAGAGGATCTAGATAAAAATGGACAAATTCAATTCCCAGCTATTATTGGTGGAACTGTACCTGTCATTAACCTGGATGGATTTAAGTCCGGTGAACTTCGAATTACAGGACCTGTGCTTGCCGAAGTGTTTATGGGAAATATAACTAAGTGGAACGATGATAAACTTGCTAAACTTAATCCTGGGAAATCCTTACCTAACACCAACATTACAGTGGTTCATAGAGCTGATGGATCTGGTACTACTTTTAATTGGACTGATTATCTCACTAGTGTTAGCCCAGAGTGGGAGAAACGAGTTGGACGAGGAGCAGCAGTAAAATGGCCTGCTACTAGTTCAGTGGGTGGAAAAGGTAATGAGGGTGTAGCAGCCAATGTAAATAGAATTAAAGGAAGTATTGGTTATGTTGAATACGCCTATGTTAAGAAGAATCTAATGAATTATATGTTATTACAGAACAAAGCCGGTAACTTTGTTGCGCCTGATGATACAACTTTTGCTGCCGCTGCGGCAGGAGCAGATTGGTTTAGTGTGCCAGGTATGGGACTAAGCATTGTAAATCAGGCTGGCAAAGATACTTGGCCCGTAACTACAGCAAGCTTTATCATCATGTATAAAGAACCTGCTGATAAAAAAGCTAGCCAAGAAGTTATCAAATTCTTTGATTGGGCATTTAAGAACGGCAAAAAGTTAAGTGAAGAACTTGACTATGTTCATTTACCTGATAAACTACAGGCTGACATACGTAGTCGTGTTTGGAGCCAAATCAAAAATTAATAGGTGATATATGGGTGACTCAGCAGGTGGATTTTTAGGTGTGTTTGAACAAAGAGTTGGTCAATTAAGAAAAAGACTCAAAGATGAATTGGACAAAGACAAACCCATCCGCTGTCGTAGAACTCTCAAAAAGATCATAAAAGAAATTAAAGAGTGGGAAGATGTATTACATCAACATCGTAATGAAACTAAACGATGCCCACATTGTGGAGAGAAGTTAGAATGACACCTGCATTATGGGCTTTTGTAATAGTAACAATATCGGTAGCAGCTATTATTGTTGTACCAAATATCATCATATGGCGACGTAGAAGAAAATAAATACTTATTTAGGAGGCCATATGAAATTAGAATTATCTACAAGTAATTTACACGTTGAATTTGAATGTACAGATGATAGCGATAACCATCTAAATGTTCTTACTCTTTTGCATAATTTAATAGCAGAATTAGATGATCATCAAGATGTAAAATTATCAATTGTTTCGTTAGTCAATGACCCAGATGCTGATCCTGAACCAGAATACGAGGACGCCGATCCACAATAGGTGTTGTTCTTTCATAACACTACATAAATACCCGAGCATTTGACTCGGGTAACTTTTGGTTATATAATATGAACATGATGAGAAAAAAGAGATCCGACAGACGGCACATCGTGTACCTTCTACAGAACGCTGTAACAGGCGAATCTTATGTTGGTGTAACCCAGGGTTTTCGGCAGAAAGACCTTCGTGTACGAGTGCTAAAGCACTTTCAGAGGGCCCTCAGCGAGTCTAAGAGCTGGACTCTGTGCAAGAACATACGCCAGTATGGACCTGAGTCTTTTGTTTGGACAGTACTCGATATAGTACGCGGAAAGAGCACTGCTCACGCTTTAGAGCTAGAGCTCATGTCCATATACTCGCCAGAATTGAACTCTAAGTAACCCATCAGAGCTCTCGGGCTCTTGACCGCTGTTACTTTTGAACATATAATATGGGTATAGTGAAATTTAGGAGATGTAAATGGCTTCAGTAGCAATCAAGTTCAATGAGTCCAAGAATCGCTGGGAAGGTCTGGTAAATGGTCGGATCAAGTCCCACAGTACTCATCTTGATTACGTGCAAAATAAGATGTCTGCACTTGGTTACAGAGTTAGTGCTGAACAGACTTTGAAGCAAGATGTCAAGCAATCAGATGAGTTTGGTATTACCAAGCGCTTCGAATTCGTCAAGCAAATGGTTACGATGGTTGCTAAGAAAACTGTAGCATCAGCAATTATCACTGGCCAAGGCGGTCTTGGTAAGACTCACAGCGTGCTAAAGGCACTCAAAGATTGCGGTCTACAAGATGTGACCGATCTAGCATCATTCGAAGTTGGTACTCGCCTGCAGGGTTCGCGTTCTTACAGAGTCATCAAAGGATTCAGCACTGCTAAGGGTCTGTATCGATCTTTGTTCGAAGGCAACGGCATGACTCTTGTCTTCGACGATTGCGACAGTGTGCTCAAGGACCCTGTAGCACTGAATCTGCTAAAGGGTGCGTTGGACTCATACGGCGAGCGCTATATTAGCTGGAATGCAGATATCAAAGACGAAGATCTTCCGCGTTCGTTCAAGTTTACTGGTAGCATCGTTTTTATAAGTAACAAAGATATGGACTCGTTGGATCAAGCAGTGCGTTCACGTGCATTGTGCGTAGACCTCAGCATGACCGAAGAGCAAAAGATCGAGCGTATGGACACTATTGTCCATGATGCAGAGTTTATGCCCGAGTACAGTATTCAGTACAAGCATGACGCATTAGAGTTTTTGCGTTCGATGGCAAAGAGTGTTCAAAATCTCTCGCTTCGTTCGCTCATCAGTGTTGTCAAGATTCGTGCTGAGGGTGGTGACTGGAAACAATTGGCTAAGTACATTCTGACTGCGGGTGCTTGACACCCCAGTCTTTTTAATATATACTAATGATACAGTGAAGGATTATAAATGCAAGACACAGTTACAACTGATGGTCCTACCATGCTTTCCTTGGAAAAATGCAAGTGGCAAAAAAATCTCAATCAACTTTCAACACCTTGGAATATAAGATTTCCAAGAGAGGTTTGTGTTTATAATCCTAAAACTGGTAAGAACAGAACTTATTTTTATTTAAGCGACACTGATCCTCGTTTCGATCAGGATCAATGGGATGGGGAACAAATGGTATATAAAACAAGTGAGCTTACCAATAACGCAGAATACTTAGTTCTGTATCACACAGAATGAGTATTTTTGAATTTGTTTTAGGAGTGTTCCTTATTTGGGCTATTATACGAGCTTGGATGGGGCAACCAAAGATAAGATTTGAAAGAGAATATTCACAAGCTGATCCAAAATTTATTCCAATTAAAGTTGAAGAAGTTCAAGGTCAAGTTTATTTATGGAATGAATCAAGTGAAGAATTTTTATCCCAAGGTAAAGATTTTGAGGAGGCAATGAATAAATGTGTGGAAAGATTTCCAAAAACTAAATTTCTAGTGAAAACAGCATGAAACTTATTTGTGACGATTACAATCAAGTATATGTTTGGGTTGAAGATCATGATGAAAATATAGAACTAAGTCCTCATTTTGATTATGAGGATGATGCAATTTTATGGCTAGAACGAATGCAAAAAGAATTTTCTGATAGGATAAAACCTAAGATGAAATGGGGATGGTAATATGAGTCATGATCAAGACAAGATAAAGAACAGTAAACGTAGATTGCGAGACGAAAGTGCTGTTAAAAAACAAGTTAAAATTGCAAAAGCTATGGGTGTTACTGTGGATGAACCACATAAGTTGGCAAAGCATCATGCAATGGATTGTGGCAGACCAGAGTGTCCTCTTTGTTCTAGTCCAAGAAAACGTGGCGAATTAACTATACAAGAAAAAAGATTTTATCAAGATAAATTAGAACAAGAATAGATTATATAAATAATTACACAACAGGAGCAGAGATGTTTTGTATGTTACATTCCTTTAGAATTATTACGGTATCAGGCTATGATAAGCCAGAGTGCCGTGCCACACAAAATCCATGGAGTGTGCTAGAGGGCTAGGTAACATACAAAACACAGTTTTTACCTGAAACCCTCGTAGCAGAAATGTTCGAGGGTTTTTATTCTGAGTACCCATACAGTTGACTCGGGTATCATTAGATGTTAATATAAGGGTATGGTGAAGAACGATACGTCGTTCGAAGATGTAAAAAAGTTCATTAATAATTTAGCGTACCAATACCAGGTTAGCTCAGAGGTAGAGCAGTGGACCGATAATCCATTGGTCAGTGGTTCGATCCCACTACCTGGTACCATATTGAAGCACATTGCTGCGAACAGGTTGATCGCTGTATCTGGTCGTGTGTTTCAATATGGTCTCAAAGTGTTCATGGACGCACGTTGGCTTGTCACGCCAAAAGAAGGGGATCGTTACCCCTTGGGACCGCCAAGTATATGCACCGTTCGACTATCGGTTAGGTCGCCACCCTTTCAAGGTGAAAAGATGGGTTCGATTCCCATACGGTGTACCAAGT
>SXGQ01750343.1_pt1 | contig 16014 bp, 10 predicted proteins | sample 3178371 | NCBI WGS metagenome assembly SXGQ01 (sample SAMN11356859, study PRJNA531348) | freshwater metagenome | isolation source: freshwater sample F1-20 | place: China: Fuxian Lake, Yuxi | collected 2017-12-25
AAGGCGCGAGGCCCATCAACTTGTATTCGCCGGAGTTGACGCGAAAGCCCGTGTAATAGGTGAAGGCGGAATAGAGCAGGCCGAGCGAGTGCGGGAACTTCATCTGTCCGCCGAACTCGATCCGATTCCCGGAACCCGATCCGAAGGTGGTGCAGGTCCACTCGCCCACGCCGTCGAGCGTCAGGAATGCGGCCTTCTCGAAGGGGCTCGGGAAGAAGGCGCTCGCGGCGTGGCTCTCGTGATGATCCGTGAAGACGAACCGGGCTTTCGATGCCTCCCGGAACCTCGACCGCAATAGCCGGCGGAGATGGATCTTCGTCCCCATCCACACCGGCATGGCGAGACGGAAGCTGGGAAAACCGGCGGGGGCGTAGGCCAGATAGGTCTGGAGCAACCGGTCGAACTTGGTCAGGGGCTTCTCGTAGTAGGCGATGTAGTCCAACTGGTCCGGTCGGAGTCCCGCCTGCCGGAGACACTGCGCGATGGCATGTTCCGGGAAGGCAGCATCATGACGCCGGCGGGTGAACCTCTCCTCCTGGGAGGCAGCCACGATCTCGCCATCGACCACCAGGGCGGCAGCGCTGTCATGGTAGAACGCCGAAATGCCAAGAATTGCTGTCAACCCATGCATCCCAACTGGAAGAACACCCCGGCGCAAAGCCTTTTGGTCAGGCTGGAGGCATACTCACCCCCGGGGGAACCTCGTTCCGCTCGATGGATCCCGAACCCCGGAGGATCCTGCGTGTTTCCGAAGGCCTTGTGACCGTCATTGCCTCGGGTTCCGGAGGGGTCGAGACTCCGGTTGTGGACTCCGCCCCGATCTCATTCCGACCGCGTGTCCCATCCACCGCAGTGCCCCTTCCGGAGGGACCCTCGGTCGTCTTGCTGGTGGACGGAATGACCTGCAACCACTGCGCTCTCCGGGTCCAGGAGGCGCTGCAGGGCGTGCCGGGAGTCGAGGGGGTCCGCGTGGATCTGGCCGCGGCCAGGGCCACGGTGCGTCGAGCCACAGACGCTTTGGCACCCGATGCGGCTCTCGTCCGTGCCCTTGAAATGGCTGGCTACGCGGCCCGAATCGAGTCCGTCGCTGCCCTGTCCAACCCGAAGCCCCGTCGCCAACCCTGGACCCGGGCACTTCTGCTGGGCACTCCCGTGACACTGATCCTCATGGCGGCCGAATGGGGTCTGGGCCTGGGAATGAATCGTAGCTACCAGTGGACCGCATTCGCCCTGACCTTTCCCGTCCAGGTTCTTGTCGGGGCCCAGTTCTATCAGGGAGCCTGGCGGCAGCTCCGTTCGGGTCGATCGAACATGGACACCCTGGTGTCGATCGGCTCCACGGCCGCCTTCGGATTCAGCGTCTGGGCGCTGCTCACCGGATTCCCGGGCCACGTCTATTTCATGGAGTCCGCCGGGATCCTGACCCTCATCAGCGTGGGGCACTGGCTCGAGGCTCGGATGGCCTCGCGTGCCGGGGACGCCCTCCGATCACTGCTCCAGCTGGCACCGGAACGGGCCCGACGTTGGCGTGCCGGCCGGGAGCAGGAGGTTGCAGTCGGGGACCTGATGCCGGGTGACGTCATCCTACTGAAGCCTGGCGATCGGGTCCCGGTGGATGCCGAGGTCACCGAGGGGACGTCGAGCGTGGTGGAGTCGATGCTCACCGGCGAAGCCATCCCGGTGGAGAAGGGGCGCGGTGCCCCTCTGTACGCCGGGACGATCAATCAGACAGGACGCCTGCTCGCCAGGGTCCGGGCCATTGGCAGCGCAACAGCCCTGGCCCGGATCATCGCAGCCGTCGAACGCGCACAGTCCAGCCGGGCCGATGTCCAGCGTCTGGCCGATCGGATCAGCAATGTCTTCGTCCCGGTGGTCGTGGTGGTGGCCATCCTCACGGCTATCGCCTGGGGACTGGGCTACCCGCATCTCAAGGCCCTGCACGCAGCGATCGCCAGTGGATTGTGGCATTCCATGATTCCCGGGTCCCCGATTGCTGCGGCCTTTGTCATGGCGACGGCGGTGTTGATCGTGGCCTGTCCCTGCGCCATGGGATTGGCGACGCCAACGGCGCTGATGGCCGGGGTCAATGCGGCGGCGCGGCGTGGCATCCTGATCCGGGATGCCCAGGCACTGGAGAAGTCGGGACGCATCTCGATGGTGCTTTTCGACAAAACCGGGACCCTGACGGCAGGGGTTCCGACCGTCGTCGATGCGTGGTCGGCCTCCGGAACACTGCAAGATGTCCGCCCCCAGATCGCACGCCTGGCCCCATCCTCGCAGCACCCCCTGTCGCGTGCCCTGTCGGAGTGGGCAGGCAATCAGGTGGCAGCGGAGGGACCACCGGTGGGTTGGGTCGAGCATCGGGGACTCGGCATCGAGGCGCCGGCGCCTGGGGAGTCAGGATCCCCTCAGCTCCATCGGGTCGGATCCTTGGACTGGCTGGAGGCATCTGGGGTGGATCTCGTTCCGGCTGCCGAGGTCGTCGGACGCTGGCAGCGCGAGGGATGCACGGTCCTCGGGTTCGCCCAGGGCCTCGTGTTGCGGGCGGTGTTCGCCGTGCGGGATCCGGTCCGGGACGATGCGGTGTCGACACTGCAGCGCCTGCGGTCGATGGGCGTCCGGGTCGGAATGATGACCGGGGATCGGATGGAGGTGGCGCGTGTGCTGGGACAACAGCTGGGCCTGTCCCCGGAATGGATCTCGGCGGGGGTACGTCCCGAGGGCAAGGCCGAGGCGATCCGGGAGTGGCAGTCTCGTGGTGAGCGGGTGTGCTTCGTGGGTGATGGACTCAACGACGGGCCGGCGCTGGCGCAGGCGGATCTCGGGATTGCCGTGATGAAGGCGACCGATGTCGCCAAGGAGGCCGCTGACCTCCTCCTGTTGTCCCCGGATCTGGCTGCCGTGCCCCGGGCCCTGGAACTGTCCCAGGCGACGCTCCGGGTGATCCGCCAGAACCTCTTCTGGGCGTTCTTCTACAACGCAGCGTTCGTCCCGCTGGCCGCCCTTGGTTTCCTGAGTCCAATGCTGTCGGCGGTGGCGATGGCGGCAAGCGACCTGATCGTCATCGGCAACGCGCTTCGGCTTCGCCGCCGGTGATCGTCATCAGGCGAGGATGCCCCTCACAACCTCACCACTGACATCGGTCAGGCGGAAGTCGCGTCCCGCATACCGGTAGGTGAGCCGCTCGTGATCGAACCCGAGCAGATGGAGCATCGTGGCGTGGAGGTCGTGGACGTGGACCGGCTTCTCCACCGCGCGGAACCCGAAGTCGTCGGTCGCTCCATGGACGTGGCCGCCTTTGACGCCACCACCGGCCATCCAGACGGTGAAGCCCCAATGGTTGTGGTCACGTCCCTTCCCGTTGCCCGGGGTGCCGGGTGCCGGGAGCTCGACGGCCGGGGTCCGACCAAACTCGCCGCCGCAGACCACAAGGGTGTCCTCGAACAGACCTCGGGCCTTCAGGTCGGTCAGCAAAGCCGCGATGCCCTGATCGATTTCCCCAGCGAGCTTCCGGTGCCCCTCGGCAATCATGTCGTGGCTATCCCATGGCTGGACATCCCCGTGGTAGCACTGGACGACACGGACGCCGCGTTCGAGGAGCCGGCGGGCGATGAGGAGCTGTCGGCTCTGCACCGTGCTGCCGTACATCTCGCGGATGTAGGCGGGCTCACGGGAGATGTCGAAGGCGTCGGTCGCCTCGAGCTGCATGCGGTAGGCGAGCTCGAACGACTGGATCCGGGCCTCGAGCTGGGGATCGTCCCCGCGCTGGCGCCGGTGTTCCGCATTCAGTTCGGCGAGAAGGTCCAGCTGGCGCCGCTGGCTGTCGCGGCCCAGGCGGGCATTGGTGATGTTCTCGAGAAGCGGGTCGGACTGGGACTGCCTGGTGTTGATGTGCGTCCCCTGGTAGATCCCGGGAAGGAACGCGGAACGCCAGTTGGAGACGTCGGAGACCGGCAGGCCGGGGCACATCGCGATGTAGCCCGGGAGATTCTGGTTCTCGGTGCCGAGCCCATAGGTGATCCAGGCCCCGTAGCTGGGACGGGACAACCGCTCATCACCGCAGTTCATGAGCCGCATGGACTGCTCATGGTTCGGCGTGTTGGCGTGCATCGAACGGATCAGGCAGAGGTCGTCAGCATGGGCTGCCGTCTTCGAGAAGATCTCGCTGATCTCGAGTCCGCTCTGCCCATGGCGCTGGAATGAGAAGGGTGACGGAAGGGCGGCGCCGAGAGGGCGCTCGGTGGTGAGGTTCCCGGAAGGCAGGCGCTGTCCGGCGTATTTCTGCAGGGTGGGCTTCGGGTCGAAGGTGTCCACCTGGGAGGGACCACCATTCAGGTAGATGTGGATGATCCGCCGCGCCCTGGGCCTGAAGTGGGGCGTCTTCGGCGCCAAGGGATGGGTGTCCCCAGAAGCGTTCCGGGAATCGTCGGCGACGAGAGGTGTCAGACCGAGGAGGCCGAGCCCGGTGCCCATCTGGGACAGCATCTGCCGGCGTGTCTGGAACCGTGGGGGCAGGTGCTCGAGGGGATTCATGACGGCGGGGCGGGGTTCCAAGGGTCAATCGATGAACACGGACTCGTTGGAGATCATGAGCACCTGGGCAAGCTGTTCCCAGGGATCGAGTTCGTTGTCACGACGGGGGGCCGCCTCAACGAACCGCAGGCCCTGACCGAGTTCCCGGCTGGAGGCATTCCGCGCCAGGATCCTTCGATACAGAGCCTGGATTCGTTCTGCCGGTCCTGGAACCTGCGCGATCTCGGGCAGCCGGACGACCGCCCGAGCCTGTTCCTGGACGAAGGGTGAATTCAGGGCGAACAGCGCCTGCTGGGGAACGGTGGTGTGCGGCCGCCTCTCGGCGCACTGGTCGGGCGTTGCGAAGTCGAAGGAGCGGAACAGGCCGGGGAGGTTCTGTCGGTCCACGAGACCATAGACTGTTCGCCGGACGGCCATGGAATTGCCCGCCATGTCGAACGGTGGGCCGCCAAACGTGGTGTCCAGGCATCCTGAGACATTCAGGAGGCTGTCCCGCATGGATTCGAGGTCGAGCCGACGTCGTGGGTAGTTCTCACCCACCTGCTGGGCGAAGGCGGCACTCCGGAGGATGACCCGGTGGAGATGCTTCACGCTCCAGCCGGAGCGGATGAACTCACTGGCCAACCAGTCGAGCAGTTGCGGATGGACGGGCGGATCCCCGCGGACGCCAAAGTCGGTCGTCGAGGAGACAAGTGGTTCCCCGAAGTGGTGCATCCAGACCCGGTTGACGAACACCCGGGCGGTGAGGGGGTTGTTGGGGGCGACAATCGCGTCAGCCAGTTCGGCCCGGCCGCTGCCGGAACGGAAGGGAAGTTCCCTGCCCCCGTTGAGGACGCGCAGGAATCCGCGGGCCACCTGGGGTCCGGGGCGGGACGGACTTCCGCGAAGGAAGATCCGGGGTGTCTGGGCTTCCGGAAGATCGACCACCACCATGGCCCGGGCGGGGGGACGGTTGGTCGCGTGGGCAGCCATCTTATCAAGGTTCAACACCAACCCTCCGTAGCGATCCTTCTCGGGGCGCGACATGTAGTCGGAAGTCTCGCGACGCGGAAACACCACAGGGCTTCCAGGACCGTTCAGAACCGCCAACAATTCGCGTTCCCCGGGCTGGAGGACTGAAGCGGTGGGGGTGTTGGTGGACGGTTTGGATTTCTGATGGACCTCGAGGAACAGCCGACCGTAGACGGCCGCCACCTCGGAGCGGTTCGTGAGGTGGGCATGATGGAGGGCGTCGACGACCCTCGGATTCCAGTCGACACCGGGCGGGATGTTCAACCGGGCCGTCCCCCCGGTGAAGGCCTCATCCGGGAGGCTCATCAGCTGGTGCCACGGACCAAAGACCGGGTCGGTGGATCGGCTCCGCTGCTCCAGCAGTCGCCGGGTCCGGAGCATGATAGTGGGCCGGAAATCGTCGGGTGTGAGCGACAGGAAGAACTGGGTGGTCTCGGCGATGTCGGGTGTCGTGGTGGCCGCGCGGAGCAGGTAGTCACCGAAACGCTGGAGGAAGATCCCGCTCCACTTGACGTATTCGGCGTCGATGTGGTCCTCGAGTTCCTTCCGGGCCTTGCCGAGGCTCTCCTCGAACTCAGGTCCGCCAGGGACCGCCTTCGGATCCTCGATCAGCGGCATCACATGCGGTCGTTCCGTGGAGGCGAACACCCCGTACAGGCCGTAGTAGTCGGCCATCGAGATGGCGTCGTATTTGTGGTCGTGACACCGGGCGCAGGCAACGGTGAGTCCGAGGAACCCGCGGCTGACGGTGTCGATCTGGTCATCGATCTGGTCGTGTCGGTTGTTGTCGAAGAGTCGTCCGAGCGTCAGGAACCCCATGGCGGCGAGACGCCAGGGTTCGACCGGAGGCGTGGCGAGGTCCGCGGCGATCTGGTCCCGCACGAACTCGTTGAACGGCAGGTCCTCGTTGAAGGCCCGGATGACGTAATCCCGGTAGGTGTAGGCAAAGGGACGGAGGGCATCGCGGCCGTAGAGGAGGACCAGGTCCTTGGTGTCGGCATAGCGGGCCACATCGAGCCAGTGCCGTCCCCAGCGCTCGCCGTAGCGCGGGTTGGCGAGGAGGTCATCGATCACCCGGACGCGGGTTTCCGGCGAGTCATTGGCCCGGAACCGTTGGATCTCCTCGAAGCTGGGTGGCAGACCAATGAGGTCGATGGTGAGGCGACGCAGCCACGTGCCGGCCTCCGTGGCAGGTGCGAGGGTCTGACCCCGTGCCTCGAGGGACGCCTGGATGAAGGCATCGACCGGGCTGGCCACGCGGTCCGTGGTGCGGACCCGGGGTGCGGACGGCGAGGTCAGGGGCCGGTACGCCCAATGGGATGCGGGATCCGGCCGGGAAGGTGATGAGGCGGGTGAACCCGAAGGAGGGGGCTCGGCTCCGAGGAGGGAGCCCGAGCCCAAACCCTGGGCGATCCAAATCCCCAGCGTGACGGCGATCCGGAGCGGGGCCCCGGTGGCCCGGCGGGCCAGGTCGAGGACCGGGGCATTGCATGTCGACGTTGGGATCACGGGGACGGCGAGGGGGACGGTGAGGAGTCTTTGGGGGACCGGGTGGGACGCTTCGGTGGCTTGGGCGATTCAGACTCGTTCGTCCGGTAGGCGGAGCGGAAGAGCCAGTGACGCTTGAAGAGGGTCTCGAGCGTCGTGGCAAGGGAGGCGACATCCTGGCTGAGGCGGTCGGCGTTCTTGACGAGGTTCGTGTTGCTGGCGAGCTGGTGGTTGACGTTGCTGAGGGTCACTCCGACGTCTGTCATACGGAGGTTCAGGTTGCTGAGGGTGATTCCGATGGGACCGGTCCCCGGGTTCAGGTTCGACAACGTCGTGATGAGCTGCGCATTGAGGTGGGTTGGAACGATCAGGTCGCCGATCCCGCCTGGGGTGCGAAGAAGCGGATCGACGGTCTGCAGCGTGCCTCGGACCTCGCTCATGAGTCCCTCGACCTTCGGGAGCGTGTCCCGGAGGGAGAGCATGAGCAGGTCGAGGTTCTTGAGCGAGGTGTTGACCTGATTGGTGAGGCCGAAGACGCCAGGCAGAGCCGCGTTCACGGCATTGGCGATGTCGGTCAGGCGCTGCTGGATGGGGAACGCTTCCTCGGCCGACAGCCAGAAGCCGTTCTTGGCGCGTTCGAGGGGCACATAGGTCCGGTTGGTGAGACTGGGCTCGTAGCGGAAGGCGTCCGACAGCATCAACAGCGGCTGATCCTTGGACATCTTCACCGTGGCGAGCCCGGCACGTCCCCGCGTGACCTCGAGACTTCGGCCCCCCAGCAGATCCCCGGCCCCCACCCGGACCACCGAGTCGGTCAGGATGTAGCCCTCGTAGGGGTCGCGCACCTTGAACCCGATGAAGACGTTGTAGTTGTTGGTGAGGTACCAGGGATCCATCGGCATCTGGTCCACGAGGGTGACCTCGCCGATGTTGAAACCCATCATGGTGACCGGAGTGCCGACCTGGAGTCCGGTGGCATCACCCACGTACGTGTAGTAGGGAACCTTGGTGAGGAACCATCCACGTTCGGTGGCGGTGTGGCGCAGGAAGTAGATGAAGACGCCTACCATGAGGATCCCGGTGACGAGGAGGAAGAGGCCAACGAGGCGCTCGACGCGTCCGAGACGGGTCCGCAGTTGGGGGGTCAGGTCATTCAGGGCCATTGTGCTGGAGGATCGGTGTGGAGGGTGGATCTGGGGTGTTCCAGCGGTGCGGTACTGGGGGTCGGTCTAAGGCGTCTCTCTTAGGTGGTGTGCGTCGTGGGCCCAAGGAGGACGAGGTGGTTGCTCTCGAGATGGGCCCGCCTGGGCGGTGGTTGCAGGCCACCCCGCGGAACGTCTGTCGTCTCGATCAGGGTCATTGGACGCCCTTGGAAGAGCGTGTGTCCCTGGCGCAGGCGGAGCAGGAACCCCTGCCACCATGCTGCGTGAATCGGGTCCATGCCGGCGGTGGGATTGTCGAGGAGCAGGATCTCCGGACCGAGGCTGAGGGCGCGCGCGAGCGCAACCCGCTGGGCCCAGGCCCGGCCGACTCGGCCGGCCGGGGCGTCGGCCAGGCGTTCGAGGTCGAGGGCTTCCAGCCACGGCCAGACCCGGTCCACCGCCTCCGGCAGGGCACAGTTGTGATGGTATCCCGTTGGCAGGGCGATGTTCTCAGCCACCTTCAGGTCCCTCAGCAGCCGTCCCCCTCCCTCGAACACCAGACCCACCCGCGGGATCCATCCGGGAGGTCTGGTCGCTCCCGACATCACCGGTTCCCCGAACATCGTGATCGTGCCTCCCGCAGTCGGGATCAACCCGGCCAGGCTAAGGAGCAATGCGGATCTGCCAGACCCATGGGCCCCGGTGATCTCCCACCAGTCACCCGCCATCACCGTCCAGTGGACATCCTCGAGGAGTGGGACGTTGTCGTCCGCGCGTCGGATTCCGACGCCGTCCATTCGGATGACGGGGTGTGGGTTCATCCAGGCAGGAGCAGGGTGATCACGAGGAACACGGCGTCGAGGAGGAGGAAGGCCACGACACTGTGGGCCACGGTGCGGGTGGCGGCCCCGGGGACCTCCTCGAGCCGGAGGGGGCGGGACAATCCCTGGTAGCAGGCGATCAGCGACCCGCTGGCCCCGAAGGCGAGGGTCTTGAGTCCGAGCACCGGGAAGTCGAACCAGTGCAATGCGCCGGCGATGCGTCCGAGGTAGTCGCCGGCGCCGACCGGGAGGTTGGCCGCGAAACAGAACACCCAGCCGCTCAGCGCCGCGAAGAGCTGGATGTAGACCGTGAGCGAGGCCACGGCCAGGGTGATGCCCACGACCCGAGGCACGACAAGGTAGTGCACAGGATCGATGCCGAGGGCCTCGAGGGCCTCGACCTCACCGAGGGCCCGCGATGTGCCGAGTTCGACGACGGTTGGGGTGCCCACCCGGGCCAGGACGACCAAGGCAGCGCACAGCGGGGCCAGTTCGCGGAAGATCACCGTGACGAACAGGCTTCCGATCAGGGAGGTCTGTCCCACCCGGGTCAGGATCGAGAGGGTCTGCCCCACGATGGCGAATCCCAGGGCCATGCCCACGACGGCCACGATGGGCAGGAGGAGGATGCCGGCCTGGACGAGCTGGGTCCGGATCAGCGGATGGATGACCCGCTGTGCGGTGCCGGTCCGCGTGGCGACCACCCCCATCGTGATCAGCGTGAACGCCGCGAGGCGTTGGGTGGTGTCGACGAACGACAGAGCTCGGAGTCCGAGGGATTCCATCAGCACTTGGAGGTCTCGCCCGGCCTGGAGCATGTCAAACACTAGGAAGGCCGTCGTCCGGCTGCAATGCCGGCGAACTCCCATGGCCTCTCACTCCCACACGGATCAGCCCGGTCCTGAACCCCGCAATGCGGACACCGCCTTCAGGGGCGCGACCCCGGTTCCGGCCAGTCCAGATGTCGGTGTAGGAACGAAAAGGTCCCCTCGCCGTTGATGCAGTGTCCGCCGGAGAAGACCTCCATCGACACCCGGTCCCCGAGGCCAAGCTGGTCATACAGCCACTGGACCTTCGCGAACTCGCCAACCACCTCGGAATCCAGCGCCACGGAATCGTGGTGGCCCCGCTCCACCATGAAGGGACGCGGCACCATGAGGTAGGCAAGCTCGGCGTGACTGAACGCACCCCCCATGTTGAAGTGCGGAAACTCCCACTGGCCGGTGAACATGTAGCCCATGGTCTCGGTGCCGGCGACCATTCGGGTCCACTGGTTGAAGTTCGCGCAGCAGATCGACAGCGAGTAGCCCTCGACAGCCGGGGGCACGAACATCGCCGTCGTCCCCCCGTAGCTGATCCCATAGAAACCGATGCGCTTCGGGTCGACCTCCGGACGCGAGGCCAGCCACGACAGCCACTGCTCATGGTGGGCTATGATGATCGAGTAGAGGGAGGCCCCGACGGTGTTCGCCTTGCGATGGAGCTGCCGAAACCGTTCACCGTGGCGGTAGGGGTTGTGGGGCGAGAAGGTGATGAAACCCCGCTCCGCAAGCCGCGCGGCGAAGTCGCTCGCCCCCACCCACATGCCAGGCTCGATCGTCTCAGCCGGCACATTCTCGAGGCCATGCTGGCAGACTACCACCGGACGCCGTTCGCCCGGTTTCAGGTCCCTCGGCAGGAGCAGGAACCCCCAGGCGAAGGACTCGGGAAACACGTCGATCACGACCTCGTGACCGACCCATTTCGGGGACCTGTCGTAGGCGACCCGCGTCCGCGCACGGGCCGGCTGCCGCGATTCCTGGAAGACCCCGATGATATCGCGTCGGAACGCCTCACGGAACCGCCGGCTTCCGTCGACAAACGGAGCGACGGGGAGGGGATCCACACGATGGGTCCGCGCCAGTCCCCCCGCCCTCGAGCTGCCCAGCCGATCCGGCATCAGGGCGCCGAGGAAATACCGGTCGCGTTCCAGGTCGGACCGACGGACCCGCTGCTGGATCACCGCCCCCATATCGCGCACGATTCGTCCCATCCGATCGTCCGGCTGGAAACTTTTCCGGCGGTGCTGGGGCGGGATAGGAACGGGAACGGTCGGGGCCTCATCCATGCCGAGAACCCCAGCCAGTCGTGCCAGCGATCCGGTCAGCGGATCCGAAACCGGTCCGCCCTCCGGCCCCATCACCAGTGATCGGCTTTGGAATCCCTCGGGGAGCAGGCCGTCGATGCGTTCGAACTCCTTGCGGACAACTTCGGACTCCGGGGTGGAGATCTCCCCCTTTTCCCCGATGACGCGCGGGAAGGGGGCGTGCTCGACAATCACAGGCCGGGGGGCGACAAGGGTGACCAGCTCCGCATCCCCGAAATGCCGGAGGAAGGCCCAGACATCGCGGTCGATCGGCTCGCGCCACAGGTCCTGACGGTCCGTGAGGTAGCCGCTGATGAGCGCCGCCGAGATCCGGGGATCACAGGCGGCCGCGTACAGGGCGATCCCGCCGCCCTCTCCGTAACCGGCGACGGCCACGGGACGGTTCGTGCCCTGGCGCTGGCCGATCCAGTCCACCGCCGCCAGGACCTCCTGGACCTCGTAGCCGATCGGATGGCGTCCCATGTGGAAGGCCTGCCGCCAGATCCACTCGCGATGGGACTGGTCCACCGTCCCGGGCACCGCGGGATGCAGCGCAGCGAGCCCCGGCGTTCCCGACCAACGGCGTCCGCGATCGATCAGGGTTGGGATCAGGACCTGGAGGCCCCCGGCAACCCATCTCCTCAGGGCCTGTCCCCGCAGGGAATCGGCCCCCAGTCCGACACAGAACTCAGGCGTCTCCGCGGCGTCCGGGACGAGGATCAGATAACCACGAGGTGTCCCGCGGGGTTCGATCAAGAGCCCCTCGGCCTGGAATCCCGCCAGGACCGTCCATCGGACCTGCACGATGGATCCACCCTCGAAGCTGCCGGCGAGCGCCGGGTTGTCGTCGTCGCCGAACCGTTCGAGCACCACCGGACGGACCCGCTGATCCACCACACCCAGGAGGGTCCGCAGGCGATCCCGCTGGGGCTTCACCGAGGCCTCGTAGGCCTCCGTCGACCGCGTGTCCCGCTGCCAGCGATCGGCGCGTCGTGCCAGCGAATCGGCGATCACCCTGTCCACGAAACGGTGAGCTCCGTCCTGCATGCCCAACGACCAGTTCGTCCCCACAGGAAGCGGCCCCGTGTCGGAGAGGGACTGCCCGTGGAGGCGGTCCCCGCCGGAGAGGATCCCGAGGGCGAGCAGGGCCTGTCGGCAGAGGCGGAGGGGGTTCATGGGGGGAAGATCGCCCAGCGCGCCGGACACAGCACCGGTTTTCAGCGGGGCGAACCGCCAAACCCGCATCCTCGACCCGGTGCATCACCCAGGCCGGCGGCAGACGACAACCGCCGGGCGTTGTTGGGCAATTCCCGGGAAGCACCCGGAGGTGGGTGGCTCCAGTCTTCTCCGACGGCACAACACAAACCCGACACCTGGAACAACACCACCACACGCCATGAAGACCAAGAAGGGCAACGAATCCCAAAGGAGCAGCGGCACCTCCAACAGCAGCACGACCGCACGATTGATGGTCACCGACCAGACGGGGAAGCGGGTCGCCTCGGCCCCCGCCCTCCAACTCACCCCTAACCGGTTCAACCTCCGCAAGATCCTTGTCCCGGTCGACTTCTCGCCGAACTGCCAGGAGTCGATCCTGTACGCCCGCCATTTCGCCGAGCAGTTCGGGGCCGAGATCTGCCTCCTGCATGTCGTTGAACCGGTGGTCGTGACGAACGAGTTCGGTTATCTCCCGGTGCTGCCCAACGACCTGGAGGAGCAGCGGTTGGAGGGTGCCGGCAAGGAGCTCCGCGCGCTCGCCAAGTCCTTGGGTGCAGGCGTGCCCGTGGAGTCGAAGGTCCTTCTCGGCCGGGCCTGGAAGGAGATCACCGACGCTGCCCGGACGATTCCCGCCGATCTCCTGATCGTCTCCACCCACGGCTACACCGGGATCCAGCATGCCCTGCTCGGCAGCGTCGCCGAGAAGATCGTCCGTCACGCCCCCTGTCCCGTCCTGGTCGTGCGCCTCGGCGAGCATGAATTCGTCTGAGGGCCGTAGGGGCTTTTGACTCGAACTCGGTATGGGGTCGACACAGCATTCCCCCGGATGCGCCCCTGCCACCTTCCCTCCCGCCGGACCGGCCTCACCGGCCTCTGGATTCCTGGTCTTCTCCTCGCTAGCCTGCTGCTTGGACTCCGGGCTGGAGCCGATTCGCGACCCGTCCCCACGGATCGTCAGACCGCGCTGGACCGGTACGTCGCCAAACCCGATCCGAGCTACGCCTGGAAGATGGTGGTCTCGCTGCGCGACGAGAGCGCCACGGGCTACGCCATCGACCTCACCTCGCAGACCTGGCGCACGCCGCAGGAGGTCGACCAGAACGCCTGGCGGCACTGGCTGCTGGTGGTGAAGCCGGACAACCTCGCCCACACGACGGGCCTTCTCTTCATCTCGGGTGGCAGCAACAAGGGTGACAAGCCCCCGACCCCTTCGGCCGAACTGATCCGGATCGCCAAGGCCACCCGGTGCGTCGTCGCCGAGCTCAAGATGGTCCCGAACCAGCCGCTGATCTTCAAGAATGACGGCAGCCCGCGGGTCGAGGACGACCTCATCGCCTACACCTGGGACAAATTCCTCAGGACGGGTGACGAGACCTGGCCGGCACGACTCCCCATGACCAAGGCCGCGGTCCGGGCGATGGATGCCATCACGGAGTTCCTCGGCTCGGAGGCCGGAGGAAAGGCAACGGTGGACACCTACGTCGTCTCCGGCGGCTCCAAGCGCGGTTGGACCACCTGGACCACCGCGGCGGTCGACCGGCGTGTCGTCGCCATCTGTCCGATCGTCATCGACGTCCTCAACATGGCCAAGTCGATCAAGCACCACTACAAGGCCTACGGATTCTACGCTCCGGCAGTCGGGAACTATGCAGAACAGCACCGCATCCTCGACTGGCAGGACACCCCGGAGATCGTCGCGCTGGACAAGATCGAGGACCCCTTCTCCTACCGGGATCGCATGACCATGCCCAAGCTGATCCTGAACGCCGCCGGGGATCAGTTCTTCCTCCCCGACTCGTCGCAGTTCTACTTCAATGAACTGCCGGATCCGAAATACCTCCGCTACGTGGCCAACACCGACCATTCGATGCGGAACAGCGACGCCTATGAGACCCTGCTGGCCTGGCAATACGCCATCGCCAACAAGGTTCCCCTGCCCCGGTTCGCGTGGACGCACGGATCCCATGGCACGCTGACCCTCAAGACCGAGACGAAGCCCACCGAGGTGGTGCTCTGGACGGGACACAATGAATCCGTCCGGGATTTCCGTCTCGAGGTCGCTGGCCCGGTCTACAAATCGGCGCCGATCGCGGAGTCCTCCCCAGGCGTCTACGTCGCAAACGTCCCCGAGCCGAAGTCCGGCTGGACGGCCTATTTCGCCGAACTGAGCTTCGACATCGGGGCTGCGACGCCCCTGAAGCTCACCACGGACGTCACGGTGACACCGCGACATCTTCCGTTCCCGGAACCCAGATCGGCTTCGACGCCGAAGGGCTTCCTCTCGAAATAGTCGCCCCCTCGGAGTTCCCTGATGCCCCGCCCCAAGAACGAGACCCCGGAGACGTGTCCAAACTGTGGGGCGGAGGTTCCGGATGGCGCATGGGTCTGTCCCGAATGCGGGGCCGACGAGGAGACGGGCTGGAACGACAAGGCCGTCGAGCAGCGGCTGGGCATCGATGATCCGGACGACTTCGACCACGAGGCGTGGGAACGCGAGGAGTCCGGTCAGACACCCAGGAGACGACTGGCAGGCCTCTGGTGGATCACCGCCCTGGTCCTGCTGGCCGCATCCGCCCTCGGGTTTGCCGCCGTGTTCCTGGGCCACTGAACCCCCAGTGGCCCGATCAGGCGACCTTCCCGTGGCTTCGTTCGAGGGCTGCCGCGACAAAGCCCCTGAACAGCGGGTGCGGCGCCGTGGGCTTGCTCAGGAACTCGGGATGGAACTGGGACGCAACAAAGAAGGGGTGCCCCTGGATCTCGATGATCTCGACGAGGTCACCGTCGGGTGACGTCCCGCTGATACGGAATCCCGCCCTCTCGAAACGCTCCCGATAGGATCCGTTGAACTCGTACCGGTGACGATGACGCTCATGGATGAGCGGGACACCATAGAGCTGGTGGGCCCGGGATCCGGGATCGAGCCGACACGGCTGCGCTCCCAGCCGCATGGTGCCACCCACCTGGGTCACGCCGCGCTGCTCCTCGAGCAGGCAGATCACCGGGTGCGGCGTCTTGGGGTTGAACTCGGTCGAGTGGGCACCCTCCAGGCCGAGGGCGTTGCGGGCGAACTCGATCGTGGCGATCTGCATGCCCAGACACAGGCCCAGATAGGGCAGACCCCGTTCGCGGGCAAAACGGGCGGCCATGATCTTGCCCTCCGTTCCGCGTTCACCAAACCCCCCAGGCACCAGCACGCCCGACAGCCCATTGAGCATCTTCTCCGCCCCGTGTTTCTCGATGTCCTCTGCGTCGATCTGCTCGATGCGGACACCGCAGTCGTTCGCTATACCACCGTGGGTCAGCGCCTCGTAGACCGACTTGTAGGCGTCCTGGAGCTCGATGTACTTGCCGACGACCCCGATCCGGACCCGGTTCTGGGGAGCGACCAACCGGCGAATGATGTCCTGCCAGTGGGCCATGTTGGCCGGAGGCACATCGAGCTGGAGCTGCCGACAGACCAGGTCGTCCATCCGCTCCCGCTGCAGCATCAGGGGAACCTCGTAGATAGAATGGTCGACGTCCTTCTCCTCGACGACGGCATCGAACGGGACGTTGCAGAAGAGGCTGAGCTTGTGTCGCAGCTCCTTGTTGAGCGGGTGCTCGCAGCGGCAGACCAGGACGTTCGGGGCAATGCCGATCTCGCGGAGCTTCGCCACGCTCTGCTGCGTCGGCTTGG
>SXGQ01160718.1_pt1 | contig 16013 bp, 22 predicted proteins | sample 3178371 | NCBI WGS metagenome assembly SXGQ01 (sample SAMN11356859, study PRJNA531348) | freshwater metagenome | isolation source: freshwater sample F1-20 | place: China: Fuxian Lake, Yuxi | collected 2017-12-25
CGACACGGGCGGGTCGCTCTTGGTCGGTCAGAGCATCGGCTTCTCGCTCGCCCCGAGCATGGACGCCGCGTATGTGAACAACCTCAACCCCGAGACGGGTGAGGTGACCTTCACCTACGAGGTGGAGGACGCCACCGAAGTTCCCGAGCAGGACACGCTGCCCTTGCCCGTGTTCTTGGAAGCGGCGGTGTTCTACGATGACGAGGGCGAGGACGCCTTCTTCGACCTCATTGACGCCACGCTCGGAGTGGAAGCCTACGAGGAGTTGGACGAGGCAACCGTGCAGGCGTGCGCGGTGCTGTTCGACCATGACCCTGACGCCCCCGACTTCCAAGCCCGGTGCCGCCGTTTGCTCGACGGTGGAGAACTCGCCAAGGCCGACCCCGGCGAACTCCGCAGCGTGCTCGACCTCGTGGTTCGTGCGCCCGAGGGGGAGGACATTCTCGACACCGTGGCGCGGGTGGCCCGTCGCAAGTTGGCAGGTGACCTCATTCTCTATGACAAGGAGAACCCGAAGCAGGAGACGGACCAGCCGGGAGCCAACACGCAGTATTCCGCCGTGGGACCGGGGACATACCAGCGCAAGCCCGACGAGAAGGAAGGAGTGCCTTCGGGTGCCCAAATGCCCGACAACCACACGGACAATGTGCCCGCAGGCTCGTCCCGCGTCGTTCCCAACGGGCAGGGGCAAATGTGGTCGGGGGACGCGACCTACTTGCAGGCGTCCCTCGGCGGACGCCACAAGGTCGCCGTGACCATTGCAGAACTGCTCGCTGCGACGGACCCCTCCATTCTGTCGCGGAGCAAGGGCATCGCCCCCCGTATGCACCGAGCGCGGCCCGACACGGGCTTTTGGGCTTTCACGGTTCCCGGCAGCAAGGGCAAGACCTACACCGTGAAGTTCAAGGCCGTCGTGAAGGGCGCAGCCAAGTATGTCGAGAAGGGTCAGGTGCAGGTGTCCTGCGACTGTGAGTTCTTCCGGTGGCAAGGCCCCGAGCATTGGGCCAAGGTTCAGAAGTACCTCTACGGGAAGCCCGTGGGCACGGCGAGCAAGCCCTCGGTCAAAGACCCCGACGCCCGCAACCGCGTCTGCAAGCATGTCGCGGGGGTGTTCGCCTTCACGCGCAAGAACAAGTACCGTGTGGCCTCGGAGGGCTCCATTCCGGCGTGGGTGCTCGACGCCGAGTGGGTTCCTGTCCCCGACGCGGGGGAGTAGCACCCCTCTTTACGGGTAGGGGTGGGCCATGCTCACCTTCCTGTCCGGCTTCGCCTGTGGCACCGTCTCTACGGTGGCGTTCCTCGCCACGCTCTACTTCATGCTCGACCGGGCGGTGCGTCCTCCGAGCGGGTAGCGTCCTTCCGTTCACCGAACGGAGTGCCCCCCATGCCTATCTACGGCTACGCCTGCCCCTCGTGCGCGCATGAGTTCGACCGCAGGCTTCCCATCGCGCAGTACAACGAGCCGCAAGCCTGTCCCGAGTGCGGAACCGAAGCCAAGAAGCAAGTTTCCTTGCCCATGTTCAACCTCGTCGGGGATGACTGGCCGGGCAAAGCCAACCGTATCAACTCTCAAATGGCCGAGAAGAACAAGCGGCTCTCTGCGCGGCAAGCGGCGAACCACGGCGCACCGGCACGCCTCGTCCCGAACGTGGAGGGCGAGCGCACCGACTCGTGGTCTGACGCCGCGAAGTTGGCGAAGGACAAGGGCAAGGACACGAGCGGCTACGAGCGCATGGCTGCGACCGAGAAGGTCAAACCTTCGACTTCGTGAGCGCGTTAGCCTATCTATCCGCCACGGGGGGCACGGAGGTAGCCCCGCGTGGAACCCTGTCCCCTGCTCATTGAGCGCAAGCCGGGAGTGGTGAACCTCGCCATCCGCACGACGGCGGGTGCGAAGTCCTACTCCTTCGGGGCAGCGTTGTCCCTCGACGCCGCGTTCGCGGGCGCGACCACCATGTTTGAGGTGCCTGCGAACGGCTCCTTCTCGTCGCCCACCCTTCGCAAGTCGAAGGTCAATGCGGTGCAGGAGAGCAACCGTGGGCTGACCCGCGTGCAGTTCGCCCCGGTGGACTACGCCTCGGCCACCATCCCCGGCGACACTTACACGACCTTCTTGCGTGTGCGGGAGCGGAACGCCGCAGGAACGCTGCTCGCGGCAGGCCCTATTCTCGTGGTGCCCCCCGGCGACTTCTTTTGGACGAACCGCCGCAGCCTCGTCCTCAACGGCACGGCTCCGAGTGTCTCGGGCGTGGGCTTCAACAACTACCCGCCGCCGGGGGTCATGCGGTTCGTGCTCCCGAAGTTCGCGGACCAACTGCAAGTCATGAACACGGGTGCGACCAACACCCTGTATGTGTCCTTCGGGCAGGGGTTGCAGGAGACGCCCATTCCGCCCACGGCGGCGGGCGCACCTGTGGTGTCCATCCCCTTTTGGCAGGCCGGTACGGCAGAACTGTTCGTGCGAGCCGAAGGCGGAACTACCCCGTTCACCGTCATTGCGGCTGTCGCCAACGGCTTGCACGCTTGACCTCCCTTTCCCGGTAGTCCGTCAATACAGGGCCGCTTGTAGGAAGCCTCCACCCACCCCTTCTTCGGAGAACCCTCTCATGCCGTACATCGCCATGCGCCGCACGGACATCCCCAATGGTGTCCTGCAAGTCCTCGACCTCGTTCCCAACACCTCGCTGCGGAACCAGATCTACGACCCCATCGGGCAGACCAAGTACATCAACCGCTTCTCCACGGACACGGTTGCCGCCCTGTCCGCGAACGCGACGGTTGCAGAGTACTCGGGCCTCGCCGCCTACCTGCTCGACCATGTGATCGACGCGGGTTCTACCGTGACCATCACCGTCACCGTGGCGAACGCGACGGCGGTTGCCATCACCGCGCTTCTGAACGCGGGCAGCGCGGTCACCGTCGCGGCGGTGGACGCGGCTCTCATCGCGGCGGGCGCGGGCGCGCTCACGGGGCTGGCGACGGCTCCCTCTGACGGTGCCATTGCCGACATTCTGCAAATCCTCGCGGGTGGGCAGTATGTCCTTCCGTCCGGCTCCGTGGTCGGCAACCTCGGCGCTCCTGCGGGCCTCGGCTCCTTCGTGAGCGGGGTCTACCTCCCGACCTACGACACGGGCGCGTTCCAAATCTCCCTCGGGAGCGGGCAACTCTCCGTGTTCACCTCGTCCTCGTTCGACTACCTCGGCACGACGGGCGCGGCCCTCGCCGTCTACAACGACGACGGTACGCTCGCCTAACCAGCGGGCCTCCCCGCTCGGGGGTTGAGGGGCTTCCTCGGGCCTCGGCGGGTAGCGTAAAGCGACCCGCCGAGGCCCGACTTCTTCATGGGTGCGTCAAGAATGGAAGCCTACAAGACCTCTGACCTCTACTACGCCGCTTACTTGAAGGTGGCAGGTGTGCCCTTCCAAGGCACCGAGCGCGAGGGCGGGCGTGTCATCTTCTTGTTTGACGACCAAGGCTCGCTCGTCATGCGCGACTTGCGGAACGCCTACTTCACCGACGCCGCGAAGGTCGCACCTCTCCTGTTCGTGCAGGCCATCAAGACCATGAAGGCGCTGACCTTCAACGACCGGGGCGACCGTGCCTGACCCGCCCCCCACCTGACCCGAAGGAGCACTACATGAGCGTCGTCTACCAACAGGGGCAGGTGCTTGGGCGTGGGGACTTGGACATCTACCTCACGAACTCGGCGGGCAACCCCGCCAACGCCTACACCATCACCTACGCCGTCTACTATGTGGACCCGACCTCGTGTGTCGAAGTTCTCATTGGGCCACCCGCGCGAACGCCCGTGAACCCCGCCGTGGGCGAGTACTACGCAGCCCTGCAAGTACCGGGAGGAGCCGCGCCGGGGACGTACCGCATTCGGTGGCTGTTCCAAGAGACGGCGGCAACCCCGCAAGCGGGGGCGGTGCAGGAGTTCGGTGTCGTCTCGTCCACCACGCAGACCACCACCAACACCATGACGGGGTGCATGGCCGACCTTGTGCGGAAGATGCGGGTCATGACGCGGGACAACAACCCCGACCGCAACTACCGCTTCCGGCCTCCCGAGGGCGAGGGCACCATCGGCTGCTACAACCAAGTGTTCGGCTATGTGTGGACGGACGAGGAGTTCGCGGACTACCTCACCATCGCACTCGACAAGTGGAACCTCCACCCGCCCGAGACGGAAGAACTGCGGACGGTGGACATGGTGTGTCAGCAGAAGCCCGCGTGGCGAGCGGCCCTCCTGTGGGGGGCGTTGGTGAACGCCGCGCAGGCGCTTGCCTACAACTGGACTGTGAACGAGTTCTCGTACTCCATTGGGGGTATCTCGCTCGACATTCAGCGCACCTCGTCCTACATGGACTTGAAGCGGAACGCCGAAGAACAATGGGACAAGATGACCGAAGCCAAGGCGCGCACGACGAAGTTCCTGCGCGGTTTGCAGCAGCCCCGCTTCGGGCGCGGTGTGCGTAGCGCATTCGGCCCTTACGTCGGAAAGGGAGTTTTGTCGCCCCGAAACTTCGTCTGAACGCCTGTTCAGTATAAAGTCTTCTCGTCTCCCGATGTGGTGCGCGCAGCGGCTCGCGGCTTTCCTTATCCCCCCTATCGGGCGCACCGCATAGAGGCAGATCGTGGCGACAGGAACCGCAACCAAAGAACTCCGCAAGGTTGTCCGCGAGGCAAAGGCCCACGGCGTCCCCGTCCTCATGGACTTTTGGGCTCCGTGGTGTGGCCCCTGCCGCGCCCTTGCCCCCCACTTGGAAGCCCTTGCCCGTGAACACGGTGACCGGCTTCTCATCTTGAAGGTGGACATTGAGGCCCACCCCGACGCTGCCACCACATACGAGGTGACGGCGCTCCCTACGCTCGTGCTGTTCCGCGACGGGGACGAAGTGAAACGACACGTCGGGGCCGCGAACCTCAAACTCCTGCAAGACCTCGTGGCCCCTTCTACTTCCCCGCAGGAGTAGCGGGAAAGGTCACCCGCGTGACGCGGACGAACCCCTCGCGCACATGGGGCGGGAAGCGGCTCAACTTGTCGGCCATCTTCCGCACCTCGGCCTCGGGCACCCGCCGGTCGGGCGTGCGGGCCGCGTTGCGGGCCAAGCACACCGCGAGCGGAGTGTCGAGCCACACGACCTCGACGGGCTTGCCCATGCTGCGGGCGAGCGTGACGAACTCGGCCCGCGCCCGGTCGCTGGTCAGGGTCGCGTCGAAGTAGACCACGCCCGGCTCCCCGTGGGAGCCGAGCCAAGTGCTCTTGCCCGCGCCGGGGACGCCGACCATGAGCACGAGCCGCTCGGCGTCGGGCAGCACCGCCCGAAGGTGAGCACGGGCCATGTCCCACGCGCGTTGAACGCGCGGGACAGACCATTCGTACTGCCCCGCCTCGTTCACGAGGTGGGCGTCGGGGGAGACGATGGTGACGGGGGAGGTGCTCATGCTCGGAGTACGCACGAACACACCCCTGCGAAAGCCCCGGCTCACCCGCGCCCCGTGCCCGGTTCGTGCTCGGGAACGGTGAGGTCATGAACCTTGTCGGACCAGCGGCGCAGCCCGACTTGGAACAGAAGTTCTGAAAGCGGGTGCGCCACAAGGTTGTGGAGGGACCATTGGAACCGCTCGGGCAACTTGCCGAGCAAGTGGGGCAAACGGTTCATGACTCGTCCTGCTCTTGGCGACGGGGCGACAAGTGCTCGCGGGGCTTCATGGCTTCCACGAAGGCACACCACATGGCCCGCGCCGCAGCCTCAACCAAGGGGTAGACCTCCTCGACCTCCTCTCGCTTCACCGAGTAGATGTTGGCGCGGAGCCACCGACCATCGCCCGCCTCGCCTCCCACATCGAACTCCACCCCGCCGGGGAACCTGTCTCCCGTCGAAGGGTGTCGCCAGTCAGCGTAGGTGTTCACATGAACGCTCGGCGGCTTGTCGTTACACGCGCAGTCGGGTGCGCCCACGAGCCGGGCCATGCCGAAGCAGCGTGTCCCCTCGGGCTTGGTGCGGTCGGGGTACTCCTTGCCCCCGAGCCGCAAGAGCAGTTCGCAGACTTCCTCGTGTGTCATTGGGTCAGCCCCTTCAAGAGCGCGATGCGCTTCTGCAAGCGCGCGACCTCGGTTTCCATGCCTTCCACCGCGTGATGCGCGTACTCCACGGCCCCCGAAGCGTCCTTCTTCGGCTTGGGCTTCTTGACGGGCTCCCCGTCCGGCCCGTACAAGGGCGTCATGGTCAGGGTCGGGTTGAACTCCGTCCCGTCTTTGATGCCCATGTAGGCACGCGACGGGTAGCCGTTCTGACCCGTGATGACGCGCTCCACGGCGTCCACGCGGCAGATGAAGCCCTTGTGGACGCAAACCTCACCGACCTTGAACATGCGGACGCTCATGGCACGCTCTCCTCTCGGAAGGAGACTACGCGGGCGGTCAAGACCACGACACCCCCCAGCCCTGTTGGGCGCAGGTGGAGAGCAAGTCCCGCAGTTGCGTCACGCAGCGCACCACACGCTCGTCCCCCACGGGAGCCTCAATGACCCGCGCCCCCGTGGTGAGGGTCGGCAGTCCGTCCTCCCGCACGCCCACGCGCACGGTGCGAGGGACTTCGCCTCCTTCGGAGAGGTGAGGGGCGCGCACGCCCTCCTTTCCGAGCACGACCATGCACCGCTGCAAGAGGAATGGCAGGGCGGCGTGCTCAATGGAGCCGACCAACCCGTGCTCGCTGTCGCCCTCGACCCCAAGGAGGTTGAACACGATCCGCGCCATAGCGTTGGTCATGTCCACGGGCGGCACGGCGTATTCGTCCGCCCACTCCTGCCCGTCCTCACAGTAACCGCACCGCTCCTCGGCGGTGCAGGTCAGCCCCATGCTCGGAGACGAGCATGGGCGGCGCACCGACTCGCACGGCGCACCGTTCGCGGTGAAGGTGACGCTCACGCGCCCTCCACGCGGGCGCGGGCGGCGTCGGTGGGGGCGGTGGTCATGGTGTGGGCTCCGTGTTGGGGTGACACATGGGGTACGCTTGACCCGCCTATGGCGAAAGCCCCCACGGGAGACTTTCAGCGTGAACCCGAAGCACCTCGACCTCCGCATCCGTCAATGCCTCATTCTCGCGGAGGCAAGCAACTGCCCGCGCAGGAAGTTCGGGGCGTTACTTCTTGACCCGCTTCGCAACGTCGTGCTCGCGGACGGCTACAACGGTGCGCCTCGGGGCGGTTCGCACTTGTGCGGCACCGACACCGTGTGCGAGCGCGACCGGCTCGGGGTCGCGTCGGGAACACGCATGGAAGTCGGGTGCCACCATGCCGAAGCGAATGTCGTCTGCAACGCAGCGGCGAATGGCACACCTACTCGGGGAGCCGTGCTCGTGGTGACGGGCGAACCCTGCCTCATGTGCGCCAAACTTCTACACCACGCCGGGGTGGGAGAAGTCGTGGTCGTGCGGGGTGGCTATGCGGGCGGCACGGACGGCACCGACTACTTGGAGCGCCACGGGGTCAAGGTCACCTACCGCGAAGGCCCCCGCGACCCTCGGGCAAGTGGTCCCGGCGAGAGCGCACCCTACGAGTTGACCTGACCCTCACCGCTTCAAGAACGAGGCGGCGGCGGTGAACCCCTTCGCGGAGACGCGGAGGGGTTTCGCCTTGGTGAGCCAGCCCTTGTCGAGCGCGCACTTGACATACGGACTGTTCGTGTCGGCGTCGAAGTCGAGGGCCAAGCCCCGCACGCAACGGTCGGCCCACTCCACGAGCAGGCTACGGGTGTATTCTTCCACGAAGTCGGACTCGGCTTGTGTCATGGGGTAGGCTCCTCAAAGGGCAGGCCGGTTCGTTGGGCGTTCTATACTTACCCGAAGTGTGGACGCCCCCGGCCCCCTTCGCCGGTTCTGAACTTGCCCCTCCAAGGAGACTTCACCCATGTCCGACACCGTGCTCCGTCAACGGCTCATTCGTGTCGCCTCGCAGTTGCCGAAGGGCAGCGCGGAGCGCCGTCAAGTCCTCGCCCTCCTCGCGCCTGACACCTTGCGGAGCAAGGTCGCCGTCAACCAGAAGACGCAGGACTTCGTGGAATGGGTGGTCAACAACGACCCGGTTCCTATGACCGAGGCCGAGGTTGTGAAGTTCTTGAAGGGCACGCTTCGCATGGAGATTCATCCTCCGAAGCCTCCCAAGCCGCCGGGCACGGCTCGCTTCTCTGTTGGCGACCGGGTGCAGGTCAAGAAGGACAAGCACAAGGACGAGGCCACTTCCGGCCCGTACATCGAGTTCAACGGCAAACTCGGCACCGTCGTGGCGGTGGTGAAGAACGAGCAGGGCGCGAAGTACGACGACGCGCTCGTGAAGATGGACAGCGGGCCGGGCGAGCCCGTCCGCTTCCCGCTTGCGCTCAAGTCCAGCGGCACCGGCCTCATGAAGTACACCCCTGCTTTCGTCATGGAGGGGTCGGTTGCCATCGAGATGGTCTACTACATGGACGCCGAGGCCGAGGTGAAGGAGGAGCAGGCGGTCGTGGTCGAGCAGTACATGAGCCGTGCCCGTCAGGGCGAGAAGCGGTCCATGAACTACTACACGGGCCACTTGTTCAACGCCCGGCTCAACCAAGCCGGTCAGGTCTACTTCCAGATGTTCCCGCAGCAGCGCGTCGAGGTGGACCCCGAGAGCGAGGCGGGCTTCTTGGCCCGCTCGTTCAACCCGTCGAAGGGCAAGGTGCTCTACATCGGTCGCCTCAACACCGACCGCCCGAGCGGGTGGGAGAAGGAGTTGGCCGACATGCGTGCGAAGGCTGGCGTGCCGTAGTTTGGGTAGCGTGTCCGACAGGAGAAGAACTTCATGTCGGACACGCCCTCGACCTACGGACAGGTGGACAACAAGGTGCTCAATGCCGTCTCGCGGCTCAAAGCACGAGTGCGCGACCTCACCTCCGAGGTCGGGCGCGTCGAAGTCCACAAGTCGCGCCTCCTCGCAGAAATCGAGCACCTTGACGCAGAGGCGGCGCGTCTTCTCACCGAGGAGGCACGCCGCCTTGGTGTTCCCGAGGGCACGCCTTGGCGTATTGGAGAGAGCGGCCACGCAGAAGCGGTGCCACAGCCCACGGGAGGTTGACCCATGACGACGACAGGGTGGACGCCTACGGCGGGGGAGTTCCCCTTCGCACCTGCCAACGGCACCGTCATGTCGGCGTTCACCGGCAACGCTTTCGACATTCGGTGGGACGACCCCTCCACGCTGAACACGGGGCCAGCCACGCCGAGCGTGCGGGCGTCTTTGACGCTCACGGTCAGCGGTTCCCCAAGCGTTCTCGTTGCAGCAAGCGGCACCGTCACGGTTCTCACCGTCCCTGTCCCCGCAGGGGTCACGCTTGTCGTGGGAGGGCAAGTCGTCACCTCGGTGGCGGGCGCACCCGTGGCACCCGACCAGTTCAACGGCTCTCTCGGCACTCCTGAACTCGTTGCGGCGTCCCTCCTCACGGCGGTCAACACCGGGAGCATTGGTCATTGGGGCATTGCCACCGCTACACGCTCGGGTGCCACGCTTACTTTGACGGCTGGAACTGCGGGCGCGGCGGGCAACAGCATCACCCTTTCCGCACCCTCGCTGTGCTTCACCGTCTCGGGGGACACCCTCACGGGTGGCAGCGACCCCGACTTGCTTACCATTGGGGGTCAAGTTCTCACAGCGGTGCTGACCCGAACCGCAGGTGGCATGAACTTCGGTGTCGGCCCGTCGAACTACAACACGGCGCAGTCCATCGCGGACGCCGTGAACGACCCTGCCAACACGCTTGGGTTTGTGGGGGCCACGGTGTCGGGCGACATTGTGACCTTCACGGCGGCATTGGACGGGGCCGTTGGCAACGGCGTCTATGTGTCCTCCACTTGTCCTACGGTGCTCGTGACCTCGGGCAGTCAGACCTCGGGCGGTTACGGCGTGCCTTGCATGGGGAAGTCGAACTCCCGGTGGAACATTGTCGGGGTCAATGTCTACCGCTCGGACACGGGCGAGCGCGGGCCGTACTTCCGCGTGAACAAGGTTCCGCTCGGGAGCGAGTTCTTCCGCGACCGCACGGACATTGTGCTCGTGGAGAACGAGGTTGTTGACTGGTCGTGGGGGTGGGTCTACAAGGGTGACGCACCGAACTTGAACTTGTGGCGGCTTCGCACGCGCTACCGCCCGCTCGTGAAGGAGGCCGGGGACGCGGTGCCCGCGAACTCACCTGCCGACGTGCTCGTGACGGTGGACGGGCGCATTGCCCCTGTCTCACGGGTCTTGGGGCAGTCGGGGGAGATAGACCTCGACCCCGACCCGGTGTGGAACCCTGCGACCGAGAACTACGTCTACCCCCCGGTCCCGAAGCCTGACGGCACCTCGGTTGTCACGGTGTCCTACCGCTACTCGCGGTTGAACCTCGTGACTTCGCTCGACGCGAACGCCAAGGTGTTCTACCGCCTCACCACCGTCGCGGTGGACCCGACCGGCACTTCGCCCTCGGGGTTGGTCGAGACACCCCTCGGGTACTCGGAGCCTCTGTCTGCGCTCAACAGCGAGAAGACCGACTACATCTGGACGGAGGCCATTCGCCGCAACCGCTGGATCTTGGAACAGGGTGGCGAGCGGGTCAAGTTGTTCATTCGCCGGGTGACGGGAGTGCCGTGTCCCTGCCAATGGGACGTGGCCGTATTCGCGTTCGCCAAGCAGCCCTACAACTACTGCTCGTGCTGCTACGGGACGGGCTTCTTGGGCGGCTACGAAGGCCCCATCGACATCATTGTGGCCCCCGACGAGAGCGAGCGCCGCGTCACGCAGACGCCAATGGGCCGACGCTTGGAGAACACCTACGAGGTGTGGACAGGTCCGCGCCCCTTACTCTCGCAGCGCGACTTCCTCGTGAAGCAGAACGGCGAGCGGTTCAGTGTCGGCCCCGTGCGCCGCACACAGGTGCGGGGCTACACCTTGCAGCAGGCGTTCACTCTCGGGAACCTTGACGAGAAGGACATTCGCTACTGCGTTCCGCTCACGGGGCTGGAAACCCTGCCGTGGCCCGAGACGCGCTACACCAACCCCGAGAACGCCTACGAGCGCCCCGAAAGCCCCTGCGCCGAGGGTGACCCGTTCCCCGTGGGCTACGACTACCAAGCCACGCCTATGGGCACGAACGTCCCGAAAGTGCCCGAAGGACGCCAACTTCGCGGGCGTACTCCGGTGTGGGCAAACATCATGTACGGCGGCAAGGGTCCATGAAGGTCAGCCTCAAACCCAAGGGCCGCAAGGTCTACGGTCGCCCCTTGTTGAAGAAGTTCAGCGGGGACGGCGCACCCGTGGACCTCACCGCCGAAGTGCTCCAAGAGATAGGCAAGGCCATCCTCGACTCCGTGAAGCACGAGGCACGCATCGAGATTGCCAAGCACATGAACAAGCCAACCCGTGACGGCGGCGGGGACACGCCCGCCTACATTCGGGACATGAAGTCGTTCCTCGCCATGCTCAAAGTGCGGGTCAGCGGCAAGAGCAGCATTGAGGTCTACCTTGCCGAAGGCAAGCGCAAGGAGCGGGTCGGCACCCGCCTCCACACGGTCAACCCGTTTCATCACAGGTTCATCAGCAGCGACCCGAAGGACCAAGAACCCTTCGTCATGGACACCCTCAAGTCGAAGGTCGGCAAGACGGTGCCGCTCGTGGAGTTGGACGGTGAAGTGGTGTTCCGCGTTGTCCTGCCGAACGCCGCGTGGGTCCACCCCGGCTTCATGAAGTACACCTTCCTTGAACGCGGCATTGAGAAGGGTAAGGCCAAGGCCGCGGACATTATCCGTGAGAGGGTCATTGTGCCTCTCGTTGCCAGCGGGGACATTTTCTCATGACCGAACTGCGCGTGGAGTGCATGGCAGACCGCGCCGAACTCCCTGACCTTGGCCTCTCCTTGCGCCGAGGTCAGGTGGTGTGGGTGCCCGCCGACAGCGTTGCAAAGTCCGCCTGCCTTCGGGCTTTGCGCGACATTCACGCCGTGTCGGTAGTATCAGCGCAGAGGTGTTCCGTCATGCGAAGCCCGCCGCCCCCTTCTTTCCGGCTCTCGCGTAAGCCCTCCTTGCAGCGGGTGCAGACCAATGGCCCTGTACCCGTGGTCGTGCAGGGTAGTGTTCCCGCCGAAGAACTGGACGCCCGCATTGAGCAGGCCGTCGCAGGAGCCGTGGACAAGTTGGCCGACCGCCTTGTGGCCGCCCTCGGACAACAGCGTGTCGCACCCGCAAGCACCGCGCCCCTCAATGAAGAAGCACTCTCGCGGGCCGTGGCGGATGCCGTTTCGCAGGCGCTTTCGCAACAGGTGGGCAGCGCCCTTCGCTCGGGAGGTGGAGGCTCGCGGGTCGTGGTGAGCGGCCCCGAAGAACCCGTCTACATTCCTTCGGGTATCGTCTCGTCCGAGACGGCCACCGACCTTCAAGTGACGGCGCAGGCTACGGACGCGGGCGACCTTGCCGGTGCCGCGTCTGCCCTTCGCAAGACCCGCACACGCAAGACCACAGGAACTCCATGAGCACCGACAAGAGCGACAAGACCAAGCCCAACCGTGGAGTGGGGCTTGACCTCGGCACCATGAACATCGTCTCGGCCCGTTCTCGCAGCGGCAAGGTGGACTTCTCCCGCATCCGAGACGCCTTCCTCGACCTCGACATCAGCGCCAAGAAGATGCTCAAGTTGAGCGGCGTGTCCTACATTGAGCGCGGCGAGAACATCGTCGTCATTGGGGACGCCGCTATGGAGATGGCGAACGTCTTTGGCCGGGAGGCCCGTCGCCCTCTGTCCCGTGGCTTGGTGGCTGCGGGCGAGGTCGAGGCGTTGGAAGTCCTCGGGGTCATGGTCAAGAACGTCCTCGGCGCACCCGTGGAGCCGAACGAGGTCTGCTACTTCTGCGTGCCCGCTGCGCCCGTGGACGAGGACCGCGACGTGGTGTACCACCGTGGCGTCTTTGAGCGCATCGTGACCGAGTGTGGCTACAAGGCCATCTCCTCCAACGAGGCTATGGCTATCATCTACTCGGAGACGGCCACCGAGGGCTTCTCGGGCCTCGCTATCTCCTTCGGCAGCGGCATGTGCAATGTCGCCCTTGCCGTCAACGGCATTGAGGGGTTCTCGTTCTCCGTGGCCCGTGGCGGCGACTGGATTGACGAGGGCGCGGCTCGGGCGGTGGGCAGCACCCGCTCCCGCATCTGCGCCTTGAAGGAGAAGGGCTTCGACCTGCTCGCGCCCGTGGGCCGGGAGCAGGAGGCGCTTGCCCTCTACTACAAGAGCCTCATCGAGTACTGCTTGGAGACGACCGCCCGCGAGTTCCTTCGCATCAAGGACAAGTTCTCGCTTCCCAAGGCCGTCCCCCTCGTCGTGTCGGGTGGGACGAGCCTGCCTACCAACTTCGTGCCCTTCCTGACCTCGGTGTGGAACCGCATGAAGAAGAAGTTCCCGTTGGAGGTGAGCGAGGTTCGCCACGCCTCCGACCCCATGAACGCCGTCGCCCGTGGGTTGCTTGTGCTCGCCTTGCAAGAGTACGACGACTGACAGGACGGGCGTGCCTATTGCCCGCGTGAGGTCGGAGAAGGCCCATGTTCGCTAACCTCACCGAGTCCATGAAGCGGCGCATCCTATTGGAGTTGCGCCGCTTTTGGTCCTTCGACCCGAAGTACCGCGACACGCTCGTGGACAACATTCAAGGGAAGTACGCCTTCTCCGAGCGCCCCCAAGTCGGCATCATCCTCAAAGGCTCGTCCGCCAGCCCCATGCAGTTGTCCGCCGACAACTTCCAAGGCACGGTCGTCTCCTACTGCCACCTCGCCAAAGTCTACGGGAAGCCGGGGTTTAGCATCGAGTGGGTCCGCGAGGACTCCCGTGCCATTCAGAAGAACGGCGGCGTGTTCCCCTCGCCCCGTGGCATCTACTTCATTGAGGTTCGCTTGGAGGAGGTCAGCCTCCCGGTCGAAGCCTGCCCGACGCCCATGAACGGCGAGCAACTCGTGTTCTATGTGGACCCGCTGCTCGATGTCATTGACGAGCGCGCGGCGAGACTCACGCCGTTCCAGTACCAAGTGGCGCAGGGAGAGTTCTACGACGGCTCGTTGCGCGTCTACGAAATGCCGGGGAATGTGCCCCTCACCTTGGGGCTGGACTACACCGCCGACCCCGCCACGGGAACCATCACGCTGGTCCGCCCTCTCGCCCCCTCGGACTTCTTGTCCGTGGACTACCGCTACGCGGGCGAGAGCGTTGGGCCATTCCCCGTGCCGCAGGACGGCTCCAACAACACGGCTATCCCCGGCGTTGTGCTCGCCTTCGGGCGGCGCTCCGAGGACGGCGACATCATGCTCGTCGTGGTCGGGGACACCCGTGAAGCGTCCGCCCGTGAGTACGGCGGGCGGTGGGAAATGAACTTCGACATGGACATCATGGCGCGGGACACGGCGGCGCAGCAGGAAATCACCGACCGGACCCTCATGTTCTTCCACGCCGTTGCCCGTAACCGGCTCTCGGAGGAGGGCATCGAAATCACGCAAGTCTCAATGGGCGGCGAGGCCGAAGAAGTCTACGACGAGACGGGCGACGACTACTACTTCACCGCGAGCATCAGCCTCACCATCCTCACAGACTGGTGCTTGCATGTTCCGCTCGACCACGCCTTCACGCGGGTCATTCCCGTGGCGTTGGCTTCGGAGCGGGCGGTGACGGGTCTGACGGACGACCAACTTGCGGTGTCGGGTTCTCCGACGAGCCTGTATGTGACGCAGGACTTGCGGTTCTTGTCTCCGACCGACCCGTTTTTCCGCGACCGGACTCGGGACTACGAGTTGATTCGATAGCCGCCTTGCGCTGCTCGTGACGCCGCACAATGCGCTGCTCGGCGTTGGGTACGCACTCCCGACCGGCGACGGGACCACGGCGACCGATGCGCTTGCGCTCCCCCGTGCCTATCTCTTGTATGGCCGTGAGTACGCCCTGCTCGTCTACCGTGCCGACGAACCGCACGGTGTTCGACGGTTGGGTGGACCTCTTGGGTTGCGGCTCCCTCGTCGCAGCCCGACCCTTCTCCTTGCCACGGAACAGGTGCGCGACCTCGCCCGACTTCGGGTGGACCTTGGTGTGGTAGTAGAGTTCTTCGACCACGCGCCCCTGCTTCCGCAACAGGGCGCGTGCTGCCATGAGCAAGGCGTCGGTGTTCACGGCCCGTGCTCCTTGCGCCGACCGGAGCGGCAGTCCCGGCACCACGACTGATTCCGCACCACATCTTCGCCGTTCGGTCCCGCGTGCTTCATGCGCCGAAGCCCAAAGTCATTGAGGGGCTTCACTACTCCGCAGGACGGGCACTTGCGGTGAACCGTGCCCGTCTTGTCCTTCTCTCCCTGCACCACCACGATGTCGCGTTGCATGGCTCTACCTCGCATGAACGCATACGCGGCGGGGAGGGCGTTCCCACCCCCCTCGCCGCGCCTCCAAGAGCGGCCTACGCCGGAACCGGGTAGCCCCGCTTGTCGTTCCACCGGAGGAGCACCGCGCCCGTCTCGGGGCAGAGGAGGTTGCGCCCGCTGACCACCTCGCCGTCCACGCTCTCGCCCATGTACTCCAAGTTGGAGTGGGCAACCCACTTCGTCCAGCGGGGGCCGAGCACATACTCCCGGCCAGCGAAGGTGACGCGCTCGCCCTCGGCCTTGTACGCGCCGCCCGTGGCGTACCACTCGGCGGCGAGCGCCTTGCGAGCCTCCTCGGCCTTGCGGGCGTCCTCGGCCTTGCGAGCCTCGACCGCGTTCCGCTCGGCGCGGCTGACCATCGCGCTCGCGCCGCCCGCCCGCATGAGGGCGCGGAGGTTCAACTTGCCGTCCGCGTCGTGGGCGGCAACGAACGCCTCCACCTCGGCAGATACGGTGCGGGCGCGAGTGAGGAGGTCGTTGGCCTCCTCGACCGTGAACCTCCACCCGCCCACCTGCTTGCGGACCTCCGCGTAGCGGGCGGCGAGCGCAGCGCGCTCCTGCGCCACGGCGGGCACC
>SXGQ01429640.1_pt1 | contig 16013 bp, 12 predicted proteins | sample 3178371 | NCBI WGS metagenome assembly SXGQ01 (sample SAMN11356859, study PRJNA531348) | freshwater metagenome | isolation source: freshwater sample F1-20 | place: China: Fuxian Lake, Yuxi | collected 2017-12-25
CCGGTCCGACCGGCTCCGGCAAGACGACCACGCTCTACTCCGCACTCTCCGAGCTCAACGAGGTGGAAGACAAGCTGATCACGACCGAGGACCCCGTCGAATACGACATCGACGGCATCGTGCAGGTGCCGATCGACGCCGACATCGGCAACACCTTCGCCGCCTGCCTCCGGGCGATCCTCCGGCAAGACCCGGACCGGATCCTCGTGGGGGAGATCCGCGACGTGGAGACGGCCGAAATCGCGGTGCAGGCCTCGCTCACCGGCCACATGGTGTTTTCGACGCTCCACACCAACGACGCCCCCTCGACGGTCACCCGGCTCCGCGACATGGGGGTGCCGCCGTTCCTGATCACGGCGACGGTGGAGGCGATCCTCGCCCAGCGGCTCGTGCGGCGGATCTGCAAGTCCTGCCGGGAGGAGATCGTTCCCGGCGCCGACGTGCTGGCCGATCTCGAGCTGACGACCGATCAGGCCGTCGGCAGGAAGTTCTACCGCGGCAAGGGCTGCGACAAGTGCAACAGCACCGGCTACAAGGGCCGGCTCGGCATCTACGAGCTGCTGATCATGAACGACGAGATGCGGGATATGATCATGCGAAATGCCTCCACCGAGGATCTCCGCGAGGCCGCCCGCCGGAATGGCATGGTGACCCTGCGTGACTCCGGCATGGAGGGCATCTTCGCCGGACTGACGACGGCCGACGAGGTGATCCGCGAAACCATCCTGGATGCGTGACCATGCCCACCTATCTCTTCGAAGCCATCGACGCGGCAACCGGCAAGGAAATCCGCGACACCGTTGACGCCGCGACCGAAGCCGAGGCCCAGGCCACGATCCGGTCGATGGGCTACATGGTCACCAAGCTCAAGGCCCAGCGGGCGAAGGCCAACGCAGCCGCGGTGTCCGGCGGGCGGAAGCCGGGGCGAACCTTCGTGATGGGGGGCGTGAAGGGCAAGGACCTCACCCTCTTCACCCGGCAGCTCTCGATCCTCCAGGACGCCGGCCTGCCGATTCTCCGCAGCCTGAAGGTCTTGGCGGAGATGCAGAAGCCGGGCCGGCTGAAAAACTCGCTGCTCGACGTCTGCGACGAGATCGAGGGGGGGGCCACGCTTTCGGAGGCGCTCTCGAAGAGCCCCAAGGCGTTTGACCGCCTGTATTGCAACATGATCCGGGCCGGCGAGGCCGGCGGCGCCCTCGAGGTGATCCTCCGCAGGCTCGCGGAGTTCATGGAGCGGAGCGAGTCGCTCAGGCGGAAGGTGAAAGGCGCGCTCGTCTACCCGATCGTGGTGGTCTGCGTCGCCGTCGGCATCCTCACCTTCATCATGCTGAAGATCGTGCCCCAGTTCAAAAAGATCTTCGACGACTTCGGCAGCGAACTGCCGCCGATGACTCAGATCCTGATCGACATCTCGAACTGGGTGGCGGCCTACTGGTATCTGATTCCGGCGATTCCGTTCGGCATCAACCTGATCATCAAGGGGATCAAGCTGATCCCCTACGGCCGTTTCGGCTGGGATCTCTTCACGCTCAAGATGCCGATCTTCGGGCCGTTGGTGGAGAAAAACATCCTGTCCCGCAGCGCCCGCACGCTGGGCACGCTCCTCTCCAGCGGCGTGCCGATTCTCGAGGCGCTCAACATCACGAAGGAGACCTCGGGCAACATGATGTTCGAGCGGCTCTTCGCGAAGGTCTCGGATTCGATCCGCGACGGCGAGTCGATCTCCAAGCCGCTCAAGGCCTATGCGATTCCGCCGTTCAACGCGGTGGCGCTGCTCTTCTGGGCGGTCTTCGCCCCGGTGATCGGGGTCCTCATGTATCTGATGCGCTACAAGAAGTCGGTCGTGGATGATCTCGTCGTCAACATGGTGGACGTGGGCGAGGAGTCGGGCGAGCTCGACACGATGCTCTACAAGGTGGCCGACACCTACGACGAGGAGGTGGCGGTGCTCACCGAAAGCCTGACGAGCCTCATGGAGCCGCTGTTGATCATCTTCCTCGGCGGTGCGGTGGGCTTCATCGTGATCGCCCTGTTCATGCCGCTGATCAAACTGATCCAGGATCTGTCGTGACCACCAGCCGTCCTGCATGCCGTGTCGCGGACGCCCCCCGGCGCGTGCCGGGAGCGCGGGGGAGCGGCGCGACGTGTCGGCCGGTCCGCCGAGCCTTCACGCTCGTCGAGCTGCTGGTGGCGATCTCCATCATCATCGTGCTGATGGGAGCCATCGCGACGGCGGCGGCGGCCGCGCGGGGCAGCCAGAAGAAGCTGTCCACCAAGGCGCTGATCGCCAAGCTCGACGCCATCATCCAGCAGCAGTATTTCTCGTACGCCGGGAGGTCGGTGGCGGCCAACGCGACGGCGGCCTCCGCCGCCGCCGCACGCCGGCAGATGGCGAGCGCCGACATGCCCGACTCGTGGGCCGAGGTCTTGGTCCTCAAGGGGGGAACGACGTCGCTGCTCACCTCCCCGGAGAGGAAGTTTCCCCTCAATGCCGCCCAGCGGGCCTACGTGGGGTATTACAACTCTGTGCTGCCGACGGCGGAGTTCGAGGATGCCGAGTGCCTGTTCATGATGGTGATGCTCGGGGGGCTCGCCGATTGCCTGGACTGCGGCGGTCTGGGCATCGCCGACAAGGGGGACAAGGACGGCGACAAGGCGCCCGAGTTCTGGGATGCCTGGGGCAACCCGATCGGCTTCATCCTCTGGCCGGCGGGGCTGGAAATCCCACCGGGAACGAAGGTTTTCTCCCCGACGGCCCCCTTCTCGGGCAGCGCCTCCGCGGGCGGCCGCGTGATGCGGCCCCTGATTTATTCCCGTGGACCCGACAAGGGAGCCACGCTCGGTGTCGCGAGCGGATCCCATATCCAGATGGGTGCCTCGTGCGGTGATCCCCAGAATGCGACCGTCGCGACATTCGCCGCGTTCGCGCCGCCGTCGGACGACCCCACCGATCGCAGGGCCGACAACATCACCAACCTCGACAGCGAGGTGAAGCCATGAACGCCTCGCGCGACGCCAAGGGCTTCACCCTCGTCGAGTTGATCGTGGTGGCCGCGTTGCTGGCGACCGTCTTCGGGCTGGTCGTCGGCGGGCTCGGTCGGCCCAATCTCGGTTCGAGTGTCCGCAGGTCGGCGCAGGATTTTGCATCGCGGCTGCTGGCGGTCCAGAGCCGGTCGCTTGGCAGGCGGGAGGGGGCCGCCCTCATCGTCGCCCCCAACAGCGACAACGCCAGGCTGGGGACGATCGTGCTCGACGCGGTGACGCCCGCCTGGACCAACTGCTCCGTCGCCGGTGGGATGCCCCCCGACGCTCCCCTGGCCACCTCCGCCAGCGTGGCCCTGACGGCGGGCACGCCCGCGCCCGCCGGGGCCTACAAGCTCCGTTTTCAGGCCGACAACGGTGGTCAGGTCTCGCCGTGGTTTGCGTTCTCGGCCGCGGCGGGCACGGTTGCTTTCCGCACGTCCGCCGGACAGACCTCCGGCAACACGATCTGGCCGCGTACGGCCGACCAGGCGAGGCGGGCCATCATCGCCGCGTATCCGCTGCCGAGCGTCTCCGGCCCGGAGATGGCCAAGCTCGCGGCCATCGACTTGAGGCACAGCGGGGTCGGGGAAGACCCCGGGGTCGCCAACGGCTACGGCCGCTTCGAAGGCCTGGGCTCCATCGCCGTCGCGTACGAGCAGGTGGGCCGAGTCGGCGAGGTGATGCGGAAGGTGCAGGAATCACCCACGGCCGCCGACCAGCCCATCGAGCCGACCGGCGTCATCTATTTTCTCTTCGCTCCCCGGGCCGACATCCTCCAAAACCGCAACACCCTCGCCAACCCGCAGAGCATCTGGGTCGCGATCAATCCGCACACCGGCCGCGTGACCGTCGCCCAGAATGTCTCGCAGACGACCGAGGACACGCTGGCGATCCAAGCCGCCCGGGAAAAGGCGCGGGCCGGGTCGGCGAGCAAGTGACCCCATGACCATGAACACTTCCCATCCACGCCAGAGCGGCAACCCCGGCGCGACCGTCCGCGGCGGCCGTGACGGCATGACGCTGCTCGAGGTCCTGGTGGCCCTCGGAATCCTCGTCGCGGGCTTGGCGAGCGTCGCCTCGCTCATGCCCGCGGCCGGGGCGAGGCTCGCCGACGCCGCCGCCATCGACCGAGCCGGCACGCTCTCCGCCAATGCGTTGGCCGACCTGAGGAATCGCAATCGGCTCACGGCGGCGACGCTGTTTCCCGCCAACAACATCAAGATCGCCTTTCTGGGGAAACTCGCCGCGCTCGACGGGACAGTCCCCACGCCGTTCAACACCGCGCCCTACGCGATGTATCCGGCGGTGATCCCGGCGGCGGAATACCTCGGGCAGGACGACGTTCGCCTGGAATCAGCCGACAAGTTCGTCGTGAACGATGCGGGGGTCTGCTACGGAGCGACGGTCGTTCCGGCCGATCCGTCCCTCCCCGTCGCGGCCGGCAGTCGCGGCCGCGTCTCGATCGTGGTCTTCAAGAAGCCGCCGGTGGAGGCGTCGGCGCTGCTCGCCTTGACCAAGGTGTCGGGCGGGTTGTTTCGTCTGACGAACACCGGGACAGCGGGAGATGCCCTGCGAAAGAAGTTTTTCCCGGCCTGTTCGTGGTGCCTGGCACGAGACCTCGGCAACCTAAACCGAGTCCAGTGGCTGCACATCGGCAGTTCGTGGACGACGCAGACGTACGTGGGCGGAACCCTGGTTTCCGGCAGCTCGTTCGTGTCGTTTTCGGATGCCACGTCGCCCATCATCACGTCGGCCACGACCTCGATGGTCGTGCACGGCTTCACCCGGGTGCTGCGGGTGGACGAGCAACCGGTCATCCTCAAGTAGAGCCGAGAGAGGGAGAGGAGAGCCATCCCATGAAGACGCCCCGCCCGACAGGCCACGCGATTCAGGGTCGCCGCGGCATGCTGCTGCTCCTCGTGCTGAGCATGCTGACCCTCTTCGTGCTCATGGGGGCACTGGCGCTCGTGATCGCCACGCGGGCCCGCACGAGCGCGCGGGCCTTTGCGGACTTCAACGGGGGCGGCAACAACGCGCCGGTGATCGCGAAAACGATGCTCGACGAGGCCCTGCTCCTGCTGATTCGCGGCTCCAAGGATCCCGCCGTGAATGGGCTGCTCGGAAACGACAGCCTTCTCAAGGACATGTACGGCACCACGGGCGGCCGCTTCGACGACGAGGGGTATGACTCCTTCGACGACTCCAACCGCTTCATGACGCAGGTGTCGCTCGACGCGATGGGCCGGGTCGCGAGCGTGCCCCGTCCGGCATTCGCCAATCGCGGGACGGCGGCCACGGTGGACAACGACAGTGACGGCGTGCTCGACAGCGTCTGGATTCCCGCGGTGCCGGGGGGGCCGGGCCTGCTGCCGCCGCTGTCGGTGGCCACCGGCAAGCCGCTGGGGTTCCGGGTGTCGTATCTCGTGCTCGATCTCGACGGACGGGTCAATGTCAACACCCACGGTGGCCGGATGGAGGATCTGGCGATCAACAGCGGCGGGCCCGCCGAGGTCAACCCGGCACCGCTCTGGTCCACCGGCTCGACGATCTGGAGCGGAACCATGCTCATGGCGGGCAACGGCGTGACGACGTCGTCATCGACGCCCCTGCCCGCCGACCAGTGGCGGCGGCCTCCCGTGATGGGTCGCCAGGTGAGCGGCCGATTCGGCGGCTTCACGGGGGGGACCAACGCGGGGGGCCAGCCGGAGTTCACCTACTCCCTGCGGCTCGATCTCGATGCCCCCCGGCCGGCCGTAAGCGGCACCACGGCGTCGCAAAATCCCTTCACGCTCGGCGAGCTCGAACGCGTGCTGCGTCAGTTTGATCCGGACGCCAGCACGCTGCCGCCACGGCTGGCGGCGATCTTCCACGACCAGGCGGAGCGGGCCCGCATGCGGATCACCACCGACAGCTGGAGCACGCCCGGGGCTCGCTACGAAATCAGGTGGGAAGCCGATAACAGCGGCGTGGTGGACGAAAGGACGGACTGGGCGGCGATCTGGCCTCTCGTCGTGCTGGCGGGAGCCCCCGAGGCCGACGCGAAACAGTGGGTCGCCAATCTGCTCGACTTCCGTGACAAGGACGTGGCCAGCACCCCCTTCGCGGGCGGCGTCAGGGGTGTGGAGCCCTCGAGGCTGACCTTCGTCGTCCCCGGGGGCTGGGACGACGGGCGTTTTCGCAGCTACGCCGAGCTGCTCGCCGTGCCCCGGGGCACCGAGACGGAAATCGAACAGCGGAAAGCCGACAACCAGCCGCTGGTCTCGCTGATCAAGGATTACCCGAAGATCCTCGATTACCTGGCGGTCACTTTCTTCAAAAGCACGCTCGACGTGAATCCGAACCGTGAGCCCGGCCGGGTGAACATCAACACCTGTGACGGAGAGGTCTGGAAGGTGCTCCTCGGCAGCGGCAGCACGGCCAACCCGTTTGAAACGCCGTCGAATCCGAACGCACAGCCTCCGACGCCCGCCAGGCACATGTCGGAGATCCTCCTGCAGACACCGCTGGTTTTCTCCGACGCCAGCTACGACGTGCGGAGCGTCAACCACACGGTCGCCAATCGGCTCGCCAACGTGGCGACCGTGCGATCGCACGTGTTCGCGGTCTGGATCACGCTCGAGATCACCGATCCCGACGCCCCCGACCAGCCGACCTACCACCGGCTCTTCGCCATCGTCGATCGCTCCATTCTCGTGCCGTTCACGGCGGCGACCGAGGGAAAAAACGAGAACTTCCGCGACATCATCCGCCTGCGGCGGTTTCTCAACTGAGGCGGTGAACCCATGATTCCGACAGCCCCGCTCCACCACGCACGGCGCCGGCGCCGCGATGCCGGCTTCAGCCTGGTGGAGGTGTTCATCGCCATGGCGCTCACCCTCCTTGCGATGGCCTCCGTGGCGACGCTCTTCGGGATGTTTGGCCGCACGGTGTCGCAGAGCCAGGCGGCCGTGGATCTGAACGCCCGAATCCGCACCGCGGCGTCACAACTGCGGCAGGACCTCCACGGTGTCACCGTCACGACCAGGCCGTGGGTGCGGCCGGAGGCGAATGCCGGCTACTTCGAGATCGTCGATGGTTCCCCCGCCACCCCGGACCGCCTGATGGCCACCACCACGGCTCTCGGCAAACCGTTCGTGGGGCCGCTGCAGGTCACCAGTACCACCATGATCGGGTTCGAAAGCCCGTTTGCCGAGGTGGTCTGGTTCTGCCGGCCCACCAGCCCCGCCGAGACGTTCGCAGGCCAGACCCTCTACAACCTCTACCGCCGGCAACTCTTCGTCTCGGCGACGCCGGCCGCCGGCTTGTTCGCGACCGGTGTTTGGCAGCTGATAAACCGTTCGCGGACGGATCTCTCCTGCGGAAACCTGGGCAACAAGATGGTTTCCAACAGTCTTGCCGACCTGTCCCGGCCGGCGAATCGCTTCTGGGCCATTTCCGGCGCCAACCCGACCCTGAGCTCGCCCCGGGTGGGCGAGGACATCATCCTCGGCAATGTCATCACGTTTGACATCAAGGCATTGAAGGCCGGCGAGGCGGCCTATACCGACCAGTCGTTCAACACCGACTACCAGGACGGCGTCGCCCCGACCGCCGGTGCCCCCCTGCTCGGTGTCGAAGTTCGCATCCGGTGCGTGGATCCCTCCAGCAAGCAGGTGCGGCAGATTACCGTGGTTCACACGTTCGAGGGGCTGTGACACAATGACGACGCATCGCTCACCCCAGGAAATCATGACTCCGATGACCCATCCACACCGCTCCCCGAAGGCTTTCACGCTCGTCGAACTGCTCGTCGTGATCGCGATCATCGGCCTCCTGTTGGCGCTGCTGATGCCCGCCATGCAGGGAGCCCGCGAGGCCGGCCGGCGCACGGCGTGCGCCAACAACCTCTATCAGATGGCCTTCGCCGCGATTCGGGCGAACGATTCGAACGGATCCGTGCCGGGCTGGCGGAATCCGTTGACGGTGGGCAGCGGAACCGTTCCGTATTCATGGCCGGTGATGATTCTGCCCTTCATGGAACGCACGGACATCTACAACGTATTGACGGCCGGCACGCTCACGGACTCGGGAACCAATCCACGTCCTCCGTTCATCGGGTTCTTCTCGTGCCAGTCATCCCCTCCCGACCCCTCCACCAACCCGGTGCTCGCGTATGCGGGTAACTGTGGCAGTGGAACGGGCAACAAGAACGACGGCGTCATGGCCGACAACTTCCTGGCGGCGAGCAACCGCAACTCCATGGACGACATCTCGAATGCCGACGGCACGTCGATGACCGTGTTGCTGTCGGAGAAATGCGGGCCCGCGTACACCACGCAGATGCGGTGGAGCGGGACTACGGCTTTGGCAGCCCCGTTCGACTGGAACGCGGCCGAGGCCCTGCCCGTTTTCGGGATCACGGGCTCGCCTCTCAACCCCGTCATCAACCCGGGCACGGTGAATGCCGTCCCCGGCTGGAAATCGCAGCCGTCGTCGAATCATCCGGGCGGCGCCGTGGTCTCTTTCTGCGACGGCCATACCGTCTTCCTCAAGGACTCGCTGGCGTACTGGGTCTACGCCCAGCTTCTGAGTTCGAACGACGCGGCCCTGCCGACCACCGGGGTCGCTCATGCCTGGCGAACACAGCCGGGCGGGACGGCGTATCGGGTGCTCGCCGAACCCGACTTCAACTAGCAGTTCCTGGCATAAGCCCTCCCGGACCTTGCTCCACGGGTCTGCCGCGGGGGTGCGGCCACGGGAAAACCGGGGGCTCGCCGTCCGGGCGCTCCTGCCTATAAGGAAGTATGGACTGATTCCGGCCCCCCTCCCCGCGAAGTCGCCGACCACAATGCCCACCTCGCTCGCCCCACCCCGTCCCGTCACGACGTCAGTCGGTCCGTCGGCCGCCATCGATCTGGGCGACGCCCGGGAGCGGCTCGTTCGGCATCGGATCTACGGTCTCGTGGACTCCGCCGCACGGCTGCGGCGGTTCATGGAGAGCCATGTCTTCGCCGTCTGGGACTTCCAGAGCCTCCTGAAGGCGATGCAGCAACGGCTGACCTGCACCAGCGTGCCCTGGGTGCCCACGCCCGACCCGGAAGCGCGGCGGCTGGTCAACGAAATCGTGCTCGACGAGGAGTCGGACGAACTGCCGGAAGGAGGCTCGGCCTCCCACTTCGAACTCTACCTCGACGGCATGCACAGGGCCGGCGCGGATACCGGTCCCATCAAGCGGTTGCTCGAGATGCTCGCCGCCGGCAGCCCGCTTCCCCAGGCCCTCGCCTCGTGCGGAGCCCCCCCCGCCGCGGCCGCGTTTGTCCGCCAGTCATTCGCCGTGATCGAATCGGGTTCGACCCATGGCATCGTCGCGGCCTTCACCTACGGTCGCGAGGACGTGATCCCCGACATGTTCCGCGGCCTCGTCGCCTCGCTCGCCGATCGGGATCCGGCCTGGCACCGGTTTCGGTATTACCTCGACCGCCACATCGAGGCCGACGACGAGAAGCACGCGCCGACCTGCCGCCGAATCGTCGCCCGGCTCTGCGGAGATGATCCCGCGAAATGGGCCGAGTCGTCGCTGACCGCCCGGTCGTGCCTCGAATCCCGCATCATGCTCTGGGATGCGATCGCGGCCGACCTCGAAGGCGTCGGTTGAGCTTCACGGATCGAATGGACGCCGGGGCGGTTGACCCGGGTCGTCATTGGCCTTGGGCAGGTCTTTGGGCCCAGTTCGCCCGCCGGGCGGTGAGTCGGGCTCCTCGGCCATCTCCTGCCGTTCCCGCCAGGGCTTGCCAGCCTCATAGCTGGCCAGTTCGCCGCGGAGCTGTTCCCTGACCTCGTCGCTCGCCTCCGTCGTCTCCACCGCCTTGCGGCTGTATTCCCGCGCCTTCTCGAAATCACCCTTTTCAGCGTGGGCGGCGGCGAGCGTGCTGATGATGTGCCCGGCCTTCCACTCGGTGGCCTCGCAGGCCTTCGTGGCCAGTTCGATGGCACGGTCGGCGTCACGGATGCCGTCGTCGGGGGATGTCGCCAGCAGCCATGCGAGATTGTTGAGGATGCTCGTGTCGTCGGGCTTGAGGGCGTGGGCCTTCTCCAGGTCGGCGAGCGCCGCCTGATGGTCGCCGATCGAGATTTCGGCGTCGCTTCGGCCGCGGCGGCTGGGGAAGTTTTCGGCGTCGATGTCGAGCGCCTTCGTGAACCGCCGGATCGCCTCCCGCGGCTGCTTCGCCGCGAGATAGAGCATGCCCAGCTGACTCAGGACCACCGGGTCGTCGCGGTTGAGCTGCACGAGTTTGCGAAAGATGCGGATCGCCTCGGGATAGTTTTCCCGCTCCGCGGCGATCAGCCCCTTGATCTCGAGGGCGGGGGAGTTTTCATCGTCCTGCTCGAGCACCGCCTCGACATCGACGAGCGCCTCCTCCGCATCCCCGGCCTGCTGCCGGATCCGGGCCCGGAGCAGCCGGGCCTGCTGCTGCATGAGGATGTCGCGCTCGTCTTCGGGCCGGATGTCGATCAGCCGGTCGATGTCGGCGAAGGCCTCGGCGTCGGCGCCCTGGATCGCCTTGACCCGGGCCCGCTGCAGCAGCGCACCGGTCGAATCCGGATCGATCTCGAGCGCCCGATCGAAGGCCGCGCGGGCCTCGTCCATGTGGTCGCTCATCATGCAGGCGAGGCCGAGGGCCTCCTGGAGCGATTCGTCGTCGCCATCCTCCGCGATGGCCACGCCCAGATCGGCACGGGCCTCCTCAAACTCCTGCTGCTGGTAGTGAAACAGGCCCCGCGACCGCCGCACCTCGACGTCGCGGGGCGAGAGCTCCACGGCGGCGTCCAGGAGCAGGCGTTGCTCGTCGGGATCGTCCTCGAGGCCCGCGAGCACGAGCTTCGCCTGCGCCTGCTGGAGCCGGTCGTCGGCGAGCAGTTCGAGCGCCTTGGTGGCGGCGGTGACGGCCCGCTCACGGCTGCCGCCGGGAAGGGCCTCCAGCCGGGCGATCATCAGGTGGGCGCTGCCGAAGCCCGGGTCGCGGGCCACCACCTCGTTCAAGTCGCGCATGGCGAACGAACGGATCCGCCGCCACTGCTGATCGGGCTCGTCGGCGTCGAAGATCGCGGAGACGAGCATCCCGGCCCGATCGATGAGCGTGCCGGTGTAGAGGTCGTCGGCGAACTTCTTCGAGTCGCCGTCGAGGCCCTTCTCGATCGCCTGCTTGCAGAGGTCGAGCACCCGACCGAAGTCGTCGAGATTGTTGATCTCGAGCTTGGCATCGATCGCCGCGTTGAGGTCGTCCTGACCCGGGCTTGCGGCGGTGGCGTCGGTCGTGGTTGCGGCGGCGGGTTCACCGGCGACGGCCGGCGGCTCGACGGCCCGGGCGTCGCCGCTTCCGAGGAGGAAGGTCGTCGCGGCGGGAAGCCAGAAGCCGGAACAGTGTCGAGCAGACATCATCGGGGTGCCTCGATCGGTGTGCCTCGGACGGAAGCAGAGGCGGGCTCACGGCCAGCGCCGGGCCGCCCGTCGGGAGAACAGTATGCGGCAACGGGCCCTCGCACCGCCACACCTGCCGCCGCGGCGGTGAGGGCCCCTGCCCGTGCCCGCTGCTTTCTCGTCTCGCAGACCGTGGAACGAGTCTGCCTGAGCCGGATGCGCTGCCTGAGCCGGATGCGAAGAAGGTCGGGGGTGCCCACGCCCCCCTCCCGTGACCGGAGTCGGTCATGGAGCGGACTCGGTGAGCCCTGGCTCCGGGGCCACAAAGGACTTCTCTTCGTACCACCGGCTCTTGAGCGCCGCTTCCCCCGACCTACGCAACGGGCGACTTCTCATGCCTCCGAAAACCGCAAAAGTCGAAGCTAGAGCGGGGCCGGGAGATCACGGCGGCTGAAGATCAGGGCTCCCACGCCATATGCCGCGAGCCCCAAACCGAGGAGGATGCCGTCGTAGCGGGCCAGCAGCTCCCACGCCGCCGGGCCGCCGCCGACGAGTTGCTGCGGCTCGTAGGCGTTGAGCACCGAGAGATAGCCGACCCAGCCGAGGCTCCCGCTCAACCGGCCGACGAGCTTGGCGAGGATCGCGGCCACGTAGAAGCCGCACATGATCCCGACCGACCGCCAGCGGTGGCTGTCGGCGGCTGAAACGCAGGCCGCGATGCCGGCCATGCAGACCATCAGGCCAAACACGTTGGCCACCGCCGGTACGAACCGCCACGGCTCGACCTTCCCCGCCCACGGGCCCAGCGACACCGCCGACCAGACCGCCAGCAGGAGCACCCCGCAGAGCACGGCGGCCGCCGCGGTGGTGGCGAGCGCCTGCGTGAGAAACACGGCCGTGCGCCGCACCGGCGCCGCCAGCAGCATCTCCATCGTGCCCCGCTCCAGTTGGCCCGACACGGCGTCGCTGCCCCGCGTGATGCCCCACACCGTGGCCGCGAGCACCACGACCGGATCGACGAAGGCCAACGCCACGCGGCCGGCGTAGGTGGCGACCTCGGAAAAGGGCACGCCGGAGAGTTTCTGCCAGTCTTCCGGGATCACCTGCAGGAGCACGTTTTGAAACGCGGGCATCGGGATCTGCGCGGAGAGCCAGAGATAGAGCCAGGGGAACGCCGACCAGAGGGCGGCGAACGAGAGCAGGAGCACCCGCTGATCGCCCCAGGTCTTTCGCCACACGGCACGATTCCAGATTCCATCCATGGGGTGCTGTTTCCTGTTCATGGGGCGCGGTGAAATCGATCGTAGACCGCCTGCAGACCCACCGGTTCGACCCGGACCTCGGAGAGCGGGAGCGTGGAGAGCCAGCCGAGCAGCGGCGCGAGCGGCTCGTCGGTCTCCATCACCACCCGATCCGCGGCGGGTGTGGTCGCCGTGAGCCGGCCGGCAAACTCCGCCGGCACGCCCGGAAACGGACCCTGAAGGTGGGTGTGGATCCGGTGGCCGCGGCGGAGCGCCTCGATCGACTGCTCGTGGACCACGCGGCCGGCCCGCAGGATCGCGACGTGGCCGCAGGTCTCCTCCACCTCGGAGAGCACGTGCGACGAAAAGATCACCGTCCTGCCGGCGGACCGGGCCTCACGGACGAGGTCGAGCACCACCGATCGGGCGGTGGGATCGAGGTTGGCGGTGGGCTCATCGAGGATCACCAGCGGCACGTCGGTGGCGAGCACGACGGCCAGCGCCAGTTTCTGCCGCATGCCCGTGCTCATCCGTGCCACCTGCCGAGAGCAGTCGAGACCCAGCCGGTCGGCGATCGTCGTGGCCGTCTCACGACGGCACTCCCGCCGCAGGCCCGCGAAAAAATCGAGCACGGCATGGCCGTCCATGCGGCGAAAGAGCCGGGCCTCGCCCGGCAGGTAGGCGGTGCGGGAGCGGACGAGGAGCGACTGCGTCGCGCAGTCGAAGCCCGCGACGGCGGCGGTGCCCGACGTGGGCCGCAGATAGCCGAGCAGCAGCCGCAGGAGCGTGGTCTTTCCCGCGCCGTTGGGACCGAGCAACCCGAAGATATCCCCCTCGGGAACCTCGAGCGTGCAGCCGTCGAGCGCGGCGAAGCTGCCGAAGCGTTTCGTGAGTTTCGAGGTGCGGACGATCATGAAGGCAACGCTGTCGGGAGGCGGGGGTGGCTTCGGGGAGGGGGGCCAGTGCTGTGGCGCGGTGCGGGGCGGGGCGGGTCGCCGCGGGGCGAACGGATCAACTGAGCCACTGCTGCCAGAAATAATAGCCCGCCAGCCCGAAGCCGATGACGGCCACGATCTTTCGCATCAGCACGGGGGGCAGCCGACGGGCCAGCCGGGAGGCCCCGAGGCTGCCGGCCATCCCCGCCACCGCCATCACGCCGGCATGCGGCCAGGAGACATTGTGGCCACCGGCGCACGATCCCGCCACGAACACCGCCGTCGCGACGCCGTTGACCACCGTGGCCAGCGAGTTTTTCACGGCGTTGAGCCGGTGGATGTCACCGAGGCCGAGCACCGCGAGCACCGCCAGCATGAGGATGCCGATGCCGGCGCCGAAGTAGCCGCCGTAGATGCCGACAACCAGCTGCAGGCCGCAGGCGAGGGCGAGTCGCGCGGAGGGCGCCTGGGCGGCCGAGGCCGGCTCACCGCTCGGCGGCGTCGGCGGCCCCGTCGAATCTCCGCCCCGAACCCAGCGGGCCACCTGCGGCTGGAGCGAGAAGAGGACGGCGGCCAGGAGGATCAGCCAGGGCACGAGCGTGTCAAACCATTCGGGTGGAAGCCGAAGCACGAGCAGCGTGCCGAGCATGGCGCCGATGCCGCTGGGCACGACGAGCCAGCGGGCCCACGACGGCAGGCCATCGCGGTTCTCCCGGTAGGCCCAGGCCGCGACCAACGACGCTGGCCAGAGGCCGATCGTGCTCGTGGCATTCGCCGTCACGAGCCTCGTCGGATCGGCGGGCAGGATCGCCCCGAGCACCGGAAAGGTGAGGATCGTGCCGCCGCCGGCAATGGCGTTGACCGCGCCGGCGAGCAGGCTCGCCAGCGCGAGCATCGCGAAACCGGCGAGCCGCTCGTCGAAGAGCTCGTTCATCGACCAGCCTGCGGAGCGGCCGCGGCCGGTGCCTGCAGCACGGGCGGGGGCGGCGGCTGCCGGGCGGCAGGCGGGGGCGGCTCGTTGGCATACTTCCCCCCGCCGCAGTCGATGAGCAGGTAGCCCGCCCAGAGCAGCGGGTGCGGGGAGTCGCCGAGGGTGCCGTCGCCGGTGATCTTCAGCCGCGGCTCGCGGGAGGGATCGGTCTGCTCGTCGAGCACGACATCGACCGCCCGCTGCCATGCCACCGGTGCCGCAGGGGCATCGGCGACGGTTGCGTCCCGCAGAAACTCCGTCATCAGGTCGGTGCAGGTCTTGCCCCCCATCCGCCAGCGGCTCACGACCGCCGTGTGGGCGCCGGCGGCGACGAGATCGGTGACGGCGAGGAAGATGTCCTCGCCGGGACGGCTGGGAGTGGACGCGAGGCCGCCTGCGGCGGCCGTCTGCAGGCCCGGCAGGAGGATCCGCTGAGGACGCTTGAGCGGCGGCGAGAGCCAGTCGCCGAAGGTGATCCCCGGCCTGCCCGCCGCCGAGGGCACGAGCGGCCAGGTGGAGACCGGGCCGTTGCCGGCGAGTTCGTCGAACACCACCAGCGTGTCACAGACCATGGCGGCGATCGGCGGCGGCGCGGGGGCCGCGGCCGCCAGTGGGACCGCGCGGTCGACGGCGGCCGTGAGGTGCGCGAGTGTCTCCTCGGCCACGGCCGGCTTGTCGCCGCGGAGCATGCGGCCGGCATGCACGCCGATGGATCCTGCCGACTGCGGCTCGAACCGCAGCACGGCGAGGCTGCGGGTCGGGGCGTAGCGGATCCGGCAGCCGTCGCGGAGCATCTTCGTGGTCGCCCCGCCCGAGCCCACCGGCAGCAGCTCGAAGGGGACGTACCAGAGCCAGCCGTCGGGCACGATCACGAGTTCGTCGATTCCCTCGGCGAGCGTGACCTTCGAGTTTTCGAAGAGCATCCGTTCGATCCGCTCGGCCGAGCCCCGCCAGTCGCCGGCCGCGAGCCTCTCGCTCGACACCACCGAGGCCGGATCGAAGAGACACAGGCCCTTGGCGAGGGCCTTGATCTCGCCCGGCAGGTCTCCGGCCTGGCGCACCTGCCAGACGGCGAACCGCTCGCGGGATTCGAGCAGGCCGAAGAGGCCCGATCGCGTCCAGTGAAACGAGAGGAGCAGTTGCCTCGGGGCGAGCCGGCGGCGGATTTCGGGGGCGGACGTCAGCGGGGGGAAGTCGATCGGTGTGGGCTCGCGGCTCGCGGCGACGGCCGCCACGAGCTGGCCGCGGCGGACCACGAGATCGCGATAGGAATCCCAGTCGGCCTTCAAGGCCGCCGGGCCGGCGGCATCGGCCCCGGCCTGGGCGCCGGCGGCGAGTGCCACGGCGAGCGTGCCCCGGAGTTGCCCCATCCGGTCGATCACGCCGGCCAGGTCGGGCTGCGCGCCGACGACCGCGGCGCGACCGGCCGCGTCGGCGGGGGCGAG
>SXGQ01489266.1_pt1 | contig 16013 bp, 17 predicted proteins | sample 3178371 | NCBI WGS metagenome assembly SXGQ01 (sample SAMN11356859, study PRJNA531348) | freshwater metagenome | isolation source: freshwater sample F1-20 | place: China: Fuxian Lake, Yuxi | collected 2017-12-25
CCAACGCCGTATGCGCATGTTGCTGATAATGATTATGCAGTTGGTTTATTTATTGAAGCATTAGCCAAAAGTCCCATCTGGAATGAGACAGCTGTTTTTATTTTGGAAGATGATGCGCAAAATGGATCTGATCACGTGGATGCGCACCGCAGTCCAGCTTATCTAGCAGGAGGTTTTGTGAAACGCAATTATGTTGACCATACACCTTATACCACTACTTCTATGTTAAGAACCATGGAGCTTATTTTAGGCATGCCTCCAATGACGCAGTATGATGCTGCTGCAACGCCCATGTGGAAATGTTTTGATTCAACTGCAAAACCATTTGTGTTTTCAGCGATTCCTCCAAAAATTAATACGAAGGAAGTAAATACGGCGCGTAATGAATGGCAGCAAAAATCAGAAAAATTAAATTTTGTTGTTGAGGATAGTAACAATGACTATGAGTTTAATAAAATATTATGGCATGGGTTAAAAGGGAATATTCCTTACCCTGCGCCACGTCGTGCAGCCTTTGTAACTCCAACGGAAAAAGATTAATTTATTTTTTTGGAATAGAATATTTCTATGAATATTAAAATTATTAAAAATAGATCTGATATTGGCGCGGGTACGCGTGGTTCAGATATGGGTATAGATGCAATTGAAATTGCTGCAATTAATCAGAATAATGATTTTTTTCATCGACATGCATTTGTTGATGTTAAAACGCATAATGAATCTATCTATCATAAAAACACCAATAATTTTGCCAAGCGTATTGAGCATGTAAAGGAACAGTGCCAGCGAGTTTCTGATGTAGTCAAGGAAACAATTTTATCGGGAGCTTTACCCATTGTATTATCTGGAGATCATTCATCGGCGCTAGGTACCATTAGCGGTATTAAGGCAGCAAATCCGGATAAAACAATCGGTGTAATTTGGATTGACGCACATGCTGATTTACACTCTCCATACACTTCACCTTCAGGTAATATTCATGGAATGCCTTTGGCTGCAGCAATGAATTTGGATAATATAGCTGCAAAAATTAATGAACCAGGTGAAATCACGGCGCAACAATGGAACGAATTAAAAAATATTGGAATTACTGGGCCAAAAATAGTTCCTGCACATTTAGTTTATTTTGGTTTGCGTGATTTTGAGACCGCAGAAAAAAAAGTTATTGATCAGTACGAAATTTTATTTTTTGATGTTGAAGAGACTAGAGTAAAGGGGTTGGAATTTTGTATTCAAAAAGCGATTAACCAATTAAATAGTTGCAATCAAATTTATATTTCCTTTGATGTGGATTCATTGGATTGCGATCGTGTTTCTTATGGAACTGGGACTCCGGTGCCTGTTGGCTTTTCATCAGGTGAAATAAAGGAGCTATTATCGCTCTTTATTACAACAAAAAAGGTTTGTTGTGTTGAATTTACCGAGGTTAATCCACTTTTGGACAACAAAGGCAACAAAATGGCCGAAACGGCATTTGAAATTTTAGATCAATTAGTCATTGACTTAATGCACTCCTAATTAATTTTTTATTTATTCTTTTTTTAGTGACTAATGTATTATTTTTATCACCTAAATTAAAAATATGTCAACTAAAATTACTATTAACAATAACGGTTCATTAAAAGTAGAAGGAGAATTTACCATTGTAGATCGTGCTGGAAATACATACGATTTAGCAGGTAGGGAAGTGATTGGACTTTGCCGTTGTGGATTAAGTAAGAACAAGCCATTTTGTGACGGCGCTCATAATGGAAATTTTGAACACGAAGCAACTGCGTTCGCACTTCCGCCTAAAAAAACGGTTTAATACTAGTTTATGTCTGAAATTAACATCATAAGGGATAGTCGAAGAAAATTCATTAAAAATATATCATTTGCTTCCGCATTTTTAATCACCGGTAAAGTAATCCCATTAAGTGCAAATGATGTTATTGGTTTAAGAAGTAAAATTAAACTCCGTTTTGTAGTGGCTTCTGATGTTCATTATGGACAACCTAATACTCCATTTGAGCAAATGACAGAAACGGTTGTCAATCAAATAAATTTATTTCATCAACAAAGCCCATTGGATTTTTCTGTGGTAAATGGTGATTTGATTCATAACGAAAAAGAATTTTTGCCATTAGTAAAAGGGAAATTAGATGCATTAAAAATGCCTTATTACGTAACTAGAGGCAATCATGATATGGTAACACCCGAATATTGGAACAGTGTTTGGGGCACGCCTTTAAATCATGATGTTGTTGTAAAAGACAATGGAATTTTATTGGGAGATACTTCCAATGAAAAAGGCGTTTATTTATCTCCGGATTTATCTTGGCTGAACAAAACCTTGGAATCACATAAGGACAAGAAGCAGGTTTTTATCTTTTTACATATACCACAAGCAAAGTGGACAAAGAATGGCATAAGCACGCCTGAAGTTTTTGATACTATCAAAAAATTTCCAAATGTGAAAGCCGTTTTCCATGGTCATGAGCATGATCAAGATAGTTTTAAAATGGTTGAAAAAGTGCCCTATATTTTTGATGCGCATGTAGGTGGCAATTGGGGAACCCCTTATAAAGGATTTAGGGTAGTAGAATTATTGAAGAACAATTCAATGATTACTTACATGATGAATCCTACGGATAAATTGAATGAGCTTAGTTTTTAATCATCCTAATATACAGTTGCTCCACTTTAGTGCGTGCCCAAGGGGTTTTGCGTAAAAAAGTTAAACTTGATTTGATGCTGGGGTTGCTATTAAAGCAATTAATAGGAATATGCTGACCTAAATCCTCCCAACCAAAATAGTTCACAAGCTCAGTTACGATAAATTCAAGTGTTTTACCGTGTAAAGGATCATTAGAAGTTTGTTCCATATGCAATATTAAGTAATTTGCTCTAAGGAACATGTAATTTGCTACTATGAAGCCACACCGATATTTTATACTTAACAAGCCAATGAATATGGTGTCGCAGTTTGTCAGCAGTCATCAGGTGAAATTATTAGGTGACTTGAAGTTTAATTTTCCGGAAGAAACCCACGCAATTGGCAGGTTAGATCAAAATTCCGAAGGATTATTATTACTTACTACCAATAAAAAAATTATACGTCTTTTATTTCAAGGCCCAGTGCCGCATACAAGAACTTATTTAGTACAAGTAAAAAATACGGTAAGTGCTGAAACCGTGCTAAGGTTGGCCAATGGCATTGCGATTAGTGCACCCAATGGTACCCAATTTATCACTACCCCTTGTATGGTAAAATTAGTCAACAAGCCCACTAATTTATTTGAAGTAGGGAAGCCTTTACACGAAAATGTTAAAACAAGTTGGTTGCAAATCACTTTAACTGAAGGTAAGTTTCATCAGGTTCGAAAAATGGTAGCCGCTGTAAATCATAAGTGTATTCGCCTCATTAGAACTGAAATTGAAAACATAGGTATTGGGAACATGCAGCCTGGGGAAGTCATTGAAATGGATGAGCCAACCTTTTTTTCATTGCTAAAATTATAAAATATATTATTTGTATATTTAAGTGTCATGAATGGTATTGTGCTTTTTTTGTTTCTAATTAACTTAATAATATGAAAAATTTATTCAGGATATTCATTACAATTGCTTTTGTATTTTGTTTTAGCACTGTTTTTTCACAGCGTATTAATTACGGGAAAGTGGATAGTATAATAAGCAACCTGGTTTACAATAATAAATTTAGTGGGGTAGTACTTATAGCAGAAGATGGCAAAGTGAAATATAATAAAGCAGTAGGATATATCGATTATGCCAAACAAAAGTCCTTAAATAAAAACAGCATCTTTGAGTTAGCCTCAGTCAGTAAGCAGTTTACTGCCATGACTTTGATGATGGTTAAAGAAAAAGGATTATTAAATTACGATGACTTGGTTGAAAAGTACATCAACATTCCTTACAAGGGAATTACCATACGTCAGCTACTTACGCATACTAGCGGACTTCCGGATTACCAAGTAATCATGGATGCTTATTGGGATAAAGCAAAAGTGGCTGGCAATGATGATATTATTAACTATTTAAATAAATATGCACCATCCAAATTATTTGAACCGGGTGAAAAGTATTTATATAGTAATACGGGCTATGTTTTATTAGCCAGCATCGTTGAAAAAGTAAGCGGCAGGGATTTTATTGAATTTTGCAATACTGAAATATTCAGTAAGTTAAAAATGAATTATACTGCTATTCGCAGTTTAGCTGAAAAGACGGCCATTAAAAATTTTGCTTTAGGGCATGTATATGTTCCAGAAAGGAACGCCTATATAAGAGCTGATTCATTTCCTTCATCTAATTATACCATTTGGTTAGGGAATAGAAAAGGCCCAGGAAGGATAAGCTCAACCGTAACTGATCTATTAAAATGGGACCAGGCATTATATACTAATAAGTTAATAAGCCAGACTGCTATGGCAGATGCCTTTACGCCCATGCATTTAAATAATGGGACTATTTCTAATTATGGGTTTGGTTGGGATTTAAAGCTTGGTGAAAATATAGTATGGCACAATGGTGATAACCCAGGGTATAAAACCATCATCATCCGGTTTTTAAAAACAAATAAAACATTAATCATTCTCTGCAATAATGCAACCGATGCCTTTGAGGATTTGACGACTACATTAAAAAATTGTATTCAGCCTGCTAAATAAAGTAAATTACCTAATTAGTCATGTATAACCATATCATATAAATGATGGATTAGCCCATCCGCTAGTCCTATTTTCGGTACATGAATTTCTGTAACTGCTGCCCACTTGCATATTGCGTTATAAATAGTTAATGCAGGTACAATAACTTCAGCCCGATCTTCTTTAATCGTATATTTTTTCATTCTTTCATCTATAGCGAGTGGCTCCATTTCCTTATAAATATCTTTCAAAGTTTCATAGGATATTGATTTACCTGCTTTTGCTCCGCTAATTGAAAATAGTTTATTGATATTGCCTCCCGACCCAATCCCAATGATATTTTCGTATTTTTTTGAAAGGTCCTTTAAGGTTTCCTTCATTTCATCCCAAGTTTCGTCCTTGACCTTTTTTGTAAGAATACGAACAGTGCCAATATTAAATGATTTTTGCAGAATTATATTGGATTTGTGATATAAAGTAAGCTCGGTACTTCCACCACCTACATCAATGTATAAATAACTCTTATCGTTATCTAACATTTCTGCAATATGATTTTCGTATATTATTTCTGCTTCTAATTCACCAGTGATTACCTCAATCTCAATACTGGTTTCAGATTTTATTTCTTTTATTATTTCTTTGGCATTTTCAGCATCACGCATGGCACTTGTTGCACAAGCCATATAGTGATCAACTTCGTATACTTTCATTAAGTTGTTAAAAGCCTTGATGGTATTAATCAGCATCTTCTTTTTTTGTCCACCAATATGCCCTTTTTCAAAAACGTCAAACCCTAATCGAACTGGGATTCTTAAAAGATTCAATTTATTAAATTCTGTGGCTTTCCCTTTTTTTATTACTTCACAAATGAGTAATCTGACCGCGTTACTACCAATATCTATTGCTGCAAGTATCAAAGTATTTTATTTTTTACCAATTAAGTAGTTGTAAGTAGTTACCTGTGATTTGCAATGTTTTTTACCAACGGAAGATACATAATTATTGCCTAAATTTTCATCCAAAATTCTGGCTTTTTGATTGTCTTTCAATTGAATATTGATGATTTCAACCAATTCTTTTTTTAATTTTACATCTAAAATTGGTGCAGCAGCTTCAATTCGATGATCTAGATTACGTACCATCCAGTCGGCACTTGAAATGTATACTTTTTCATTTCCTTTATTGTGAAAAATCATTACCCTGGCATGTTCTAAATATTGGTCTACAATACTTATGGCATTTAATTTATTTTTTAATTTTTCACTACCTTTTTTCAATGTTAATATGCCTCGAATAATTAAATGTACTTCCACACCCTCTTTGGTTGCATTGTATAAATGATCAATGAGTGTGTGGTCACTGATTGAATTTGATTTGATAATTATTTTAGCAACCCTTCCTTGTTTCGCATGCTTTATCTCATTTTCAATTAATTGGATAATTGAATTGCGCATATTGATGGGAGAAATGAGTAAGTTTCTTGTTTTGCCAATAGGCTTATCTCCTAATTGTCAAGTTTCTAGATAAGTGAAAACCTTGTTTACTTCTATTAATAAGGGCCTGGAAGCGGTTAATAAACAATGATCAGCATAAACCCTTGCTGTTTTTTCATTTAAATTTCCAGTGCTTATGAAACCATATTGTAGTAGCTTTTTTTCCACCCTTTTTTGTATCACACAAATTTTAGCGTGCACTTTTACATTAGGAATACCTACTAAAACCTTTACACCTTCTTCTTCCATTAATGTTTTCCACTCCAAATTTGCTTCTTCGTCAAATCTTGCTTTTAATTCTAAAAACACGGTAACTTTTTTCCCATTACGCGCTGCGTTGATTAAAGCGTTGATCACCTTTGAATTGCTAGCCAAACGATAAGCAGTTATTTTGATGGACTCTACCGCATCGTCCATAGCGGCCTCCCTTAACATATCAATGACTGGATCAAAACTGTGGTAAGGAAAATGTAACAAAACATCTTTCTGTAATATTACTTCTGAAACCTGATATTTATTTCTAAAGGATGGATGGATAAAAGGTTTAGGACGTTCCGCTTTTTCCACGAGAACATCTGGAAAATCCATGAAATTTCTAAAATTATGAATATGCCCACCTGGTATGATACTGCTTTTTCGAGTTAAATGTAGTTTTTGAATTAAAAAATCAAGTAGTTCTGCATTCATCTCCTTATCATATACAAAACGGACGGGCTTTCCTTTTCGTCTGTTTTTAATTCCTTTAGAAATTTTTTCTACAAAATTCAATCCAACTTCTTGGTCTAAATCAATTTCAGCATCCTTGGTTATTTTAAATACATGGGCTTCAAATTTATTAAACTTGAAGTGTGAAAATATAATGGGTAAATTATACTTCACAATATCTTCTAATAAAATGATTGATTTTGTAGCACCTGTTGATGGTAAAATAACGAATCTGCCTATGGATTTAGAGGGAATTTCAATTAATGAAAACTTTTCATGATATGCATCCATCTTATTTTTCATTACAATCGCCAAATACAAACTCTTATCTCTTAAATAGGGAAGCTCTGGTAAATTTTCAATCATTAAAGGAATAATGTATGGGCGCACTACATTGTCAAAATAATCTCTGACAAATTCCTTTTGTACGGCATTTAATTTTCGCTCATTAATAATTAATACTTTTCTTTTTATTAATTCTTTATTAATGTTCCCCCAAATGCGTGCAAATTCACTTTGTTGTTTTAAAACGACTCTTTGAATTTCATCGAGTATTAGTTGTGGTGATTCAAGAATATCAATATTGGTATTCTTCTTTTTATCAACAAATTCAAGCATTCTTTTTAAGGTGGCTACCCGTACCCTGAAAAATTCGTCTAAATTATTTGAAAAAATACCTAAAAATCTAATTCTATCCTTTAAGGTTACACTTGGATCATTGGCTTCCTGTAAAACTCTTGCATTAAAGCTTAGCCAGCTAATATCTCTAGGTATAAACTCATGCTTCATAATGTATACAAATTTGTAGTGCGAATTTAGTTCATTCAAGATTAAGTAATATTCTGTTCACTATTTCTTAATACTATGGTAACATGCTGGAAACATTAAAGTTACATCGTATAGCGTTATTTACATAAAATACAAGCCATGGACAAGCGACCAATGGAAATATGTATCGTAAGTGACCTGCATTTAGGCACATTTGGATGTCAAGCAAAGGAAGTACTTAATTATTTAAAAAGTATAAAACCTAAAACTTTGATTTTGAATGGTGACATTATTGACATTTGGCAATTCAATAAGCGTTATTTCCCTAAAAGTCATATGGCGGTGATCAAACAAATATTTAGTATGGCAAGTAAAGATACAAAAGTGATATATATCACTGGCAATCATGATGAAGCTTTACGGAAATATGCCGACTTTGAGATGGGTAATATTCAATTGACTGACAAAATTGTTTTTGAAATCAATGGAGAAAAGAATTGGGTTTTTCATGGTGATGTTTTTGATAGAACAACTAAGGGAAGCGCTAAGCTATTAGCAAAATTGGGTGGATATGGATATGATTTATTAATTCTTATCAATAGTCTTTTAAACTGGAGTTTAAAAATTATGGGTAAAGAAAAAATGAGTTTAAGCAAGAGTATTAAGAACGGGGTGAAGAAAGCGGTATCCTGGATTAATAATTTTGAACAAACAGCAGCTGAATTAGCCATCGAGAATAATTACCAATATGTTATTTGTGGTCATATTCATCAACCACAACATCGCGTCGTTACCACTGATAAGGGATCCGTTACTTATTTAAATAGCGGCGATTGGATTGAAAATTTAACATCATTAGAATATTTCGATAATGCTTGGCGCTTATATCAGTATGATCCCAAGCAATTTGAAGAAACTAACAAGAAAAGTAAAATCATACAATTACAGGAGGAACTAAGTGTGATTACGCAGGAGGTAGCTTTTCAGGTATCTATGTAAAGTTGACCCTATGAAAATATTTTACGCAATTCAAGGGACGGGAAATGGTCATTTAAGTAGGGCTGAACAATTGTATCCTTACTTACAAAAATACGGAGAGGTTGATTTTTTTTTAAGTGGATCAAATTCTCAATTAAATACGCGTATCCCAATTAAGTACAAAAGTCAGGGACTTAGTTTGCATTACAAACATACCGGTGGGCTGGATTATACCAATATTGCAAAATCTATTTCTTTTAAACTATACAAAGATGCCAAGACTTTGCCTATTGATCATTATGACTTAATCATCAATGACTTTGAATTTATTACTTCGCTCGCTTGCGGGATTAAGAGAAAAAAAAGTATTCAATTTGGCCACCAAGCAAGTTTTCAGAGTAAATTAACTCCTAGGGCTAAAACAATCAATCCCATTGGGAAATTGGTTTTAGAAAACTTTGTCAGAAGTACCTCCTTCCTTGGTCTTCATTTTGAATCCTATGATGATCAAATTTATAACCCAATCATTAAGGATGAAATTATTGAAGCACGCAAAATAGATGAAGGACACATCACTGTTTATTTGCCACAATATACTATTGCATATGTTAGTCCATTTTTACATGCGCAATCACTATTTCATTTTGAGGTATTTACAAAGGAAGTTACGGAGGTGACTCATTCAAAAAACATTACTTTTTTTCCAATTAGTAACATTGCATTTACCAATAGCTTAATAAGCTGCCATGCTATTATTACTGCTGGCGGCTTTGAAACACCTGCGGAAGCAATGTATTTGAATAAAAAGCTGTTAAGTATTCCTATCTTAAATCATTTTGAACAAGAATGTAATGCAGCGGCTTTAAATAAAATGGGTGTAAAAGTGTTAAAAAAATTAGACCAACATTTTGGGGAAAATTTCAAAATCTGGATCAACCAAGACAATTCCGTAAAAATTTCCTTAACCCATTCTACCAAGGATATTGTGGAGGTATTAATGAATAATTCATTAGCAAAAACGCAAAACACCTGACCTCAGATAACTATTTAATAAAATTATTTCAAATCATTAACACCATCATTATGTATTTAATACATGATCAAAAAAAAGAAACCATCGCTTATATCGAAAACATGATGATTTTAGACACCAATCATGAACATGTCATTGGTATTTTAATTGGAGATTGCTTTTTTGGTCGTAATAAAAAAGTAGTAGGAAAAATTATCAATCAAATTGTGTATTTATTAAACGGAGAAATTGCAGGTAAGGTTGAATTAAATCAAGAATATAAAAATACCAGTATCAAAAAAGCTTAATGGTGGAAGCCTGGGATTTTTTAATGAATATCAATGAGCATACTGGCGCATGGATTGAAATAACAAAAAAATGGAGTAAAACCCCATTCTTAAGTCATTTAAATTAATAAGGCAATTAGTTTACCCTGCTACCGTAAATAATTCTTTCGATAATTCCACTAAGCTCTCCATGCGAATTTGGGTTATGTTGCGTCATGATTAAAACTACTAATTTATCTTTTGGATCAGCCCAATAGCTGGTGCCGTAATAGCCGCCCCAGGAAAAGGAACCTTTATTTCTAAAATTTAAGTTGGCTGATTTTTCAGAAGTAATCATAAAACCCAAACTAAAATCATCCTGGCCATTGAATTTAAAATCTAATTGTGGGCTTGTCATTATTTCGGCAGTTCGAGGCGCGATAATTTGTTTTCCATTGTACTTTCCGCCGTTCAAAATCATTTGTAAAAATATGGCATAGTCATACGCAGTTGAAGATAACCCTGCACCCCCAGAGAAATAGGTTTTAGGCATCATTGGATAATTAGGATTGATATCTCTAAAAGTGGGCGACCATTCAATAATTTTTTTATCATCGTTTTCCGTGTAAACTGTCGGCATTCTTTCCGCTTTTGCCATTGGAACATTGAAATAAGTATCCTTCATTCCTAATGGATGAAAAATATTTTTTTGACAATATGCTTCCAAGGATAAACCACTCACCACTTCAACAATACAACCAAGTAAGTCTGTATTTAATCCATAAGTGAATCTTTCACCAGGTTGATGAAGTAATGGCAAACTTCCAAGCGTTTTCATTCTATCTAATAAGCTCGCATTAAAATCACCTAATCCTGAAGGAATGCCTGCTTTGGTATAAATAGCATTCATTTTAGGGGTACCAATAGCTGTATAATCAATACCAGAAGTATGGGTTAATAAATCACGAATAGTTAACTCTCTTTTAGCAGGAATGGCGGTGTAGCTACTATCCTTTGCATTAAAATCCTTTAATACAGTGGGATTTTTAAAGCTGGAAATGATAGTTGAAACATTTTGGTCAAGACTAATTTTACCTTGTTCATACAATTGCATAATCGCTAGGCTAGTAATGGCTTTCGTTTGACTCATGATGCGATAAATTGCATTGCTCGGCATGGCTTTTTTACTCGCTTCATTAGCGTATCCAAAACCTTTGTGGTAAACCACTTGGTTATCTTTTACCACTATGACTGTTGAACCGATTAACCATCGGTTGCTCACATATTTATTTACAACGGTATCAATTTGTGCAAGCTTACTATAATCAAACTTATTGCTTTTCACAGTTTCAAATGAAAGCACTTGGCTATTGCCTTTAATTGTAATCGCAAAAGCGAATACGATAATAATACATGCGATTAGTAGTTGATTTATTTTTAAAGAGGCATTTTTCATATTTTATGAATTTTTATTTTACTTTTTTATTTTGCTGGGAACCATGTTCCAAATTTAGTTAAATCTACATTTCCACCGGATAATATGATACCTACCTTTTTTCCTTTAAATAAATTTGCATTGCGCATAGCCGCAGCTAATGGAACTACACAACTTGGCTCAACAATTATTTTCATTCTTTCATACACCAATCGAAGTGCATTTATGATTTCATTTTCGGAAACCAATAATATATCAGAAACATGTTCTTTTATAATTCCTAAGGTTTGTTCACTTAATGTAGTGAGTAATCCGTCAGCGATGGTTTCAATAAATGGCGCTTTTTCAACCTTACCTGATTGTAAACTTAAAACTGCATCTGCTGCGCCTTCGGGCTCTCCGCCCTATACTTTCAAACCCGATTTAAAATAAAATGCGCCTAAGCAGGTACCTGATAACAAACCACCGCCACCCACAGGAGTAATTACAACATCTAACTCGGGGACTTCTTCCAATAATTCTTTAACACAGGTTGCTTGTCCGGTAATGACGCGATAGTCGTCGTAGGGGTGAATAAACTCCGCACCCGTTTCTGCTACTACTTTATTTAAAGCTTCCTCTCTTGCGGCCTGATTTGCTTCACATATTATAACAGTAGCACCATAACCTTTCACGGCATCTACTTTTACTTGTGGGGACGACTTGGGCATTACAATGTATGCTTGAATGCCCAATGTTTTTGCTGCAAATGCCAAGGCTTGCGCGTGATTGCCTGAAGAATGTGTTGCAATCCCATTTTTTAATTGATCTGCACTCAACGTGAGCGTCGCATTCATACCACCTCTTATTTTAAATGCACCTATTTTTTGAAAGTTTTCACACTTAAAATAAAACTGAATGCCAGTCATTTCATTAATACTCTGGTTGGACATTACAGGCGTGCGATGTATATAGGGCTTTATGCGTTCATGTGCACTTAAGATATCTTCTTTAGATATTTTCATTTTGCGCTCTAATTTATTTGCTTTCAAAAAGCTAATTTAATATATAAAATGGTTTGTTTCCTGTATGAATTTAATGAATTATTCATCAATTTGCTGATCAATATAAACCAAATAATATTTTCGATTTTATTAATTCTATAAGATGATTTATATTTAGTAACCATTGTAAAAAAATAACTATGTCAACGACAACTTTAACCCAGCAACAAATTGCATCCTTTCATAAAGATGGCTATGTGATTGTTAAAAACTTTTTAGCACCAAAAGCGGTTGAAAAGCTTTACAGTACTGCAATAGGGGACAATGCGATGGAAAATAATGCTATTAATGTAACGGATCAAACTGGGAAAAATTCAAAACTGTCATTGTGGTTTACACCAGGCAATGATGTTTTTGGTTTTTTAACTCGTAGTGAAAGATTAGTGAATAGCGTAGCTGCATTATTAGATAGCGATGCAGCTGTTTGTCATTACCATTCCAAGTTGATGCAAAAGGAGCCAAAAGTAGGCGGTGCTTGGGAATGGCATCAAGATTATGGCTACTGGTACAAAAATCAATTCATGTTCCCGGACCAATTAATCAGTGTCATGGTAGCTTTGACACCAGCGAATAAACAAAATGGCTGTTTACAAGTGATTAAGGGTTCGCATAAATTAGGTCGTATTAATCATGGTTTTGCGGGGGAACAAGTAGGTGCTGATATGGTCATGGTAAATAATGCGCTTAAAACAATGGATTTAGTTTATGTTGAGATAGAACCAGGGGATGCTTTGTTCTTTCATAGTAATATTTTACATCGCTCCGAAGCCAACTTATCAGATCACCCAAGATGGTCCATCATTTCTTGCTATGCATCTCAATCCAATTTGGCGTATAATGAAAATTCAACTTCTTGGAAAACACCTATTGCATTGGTGCCCGATAATGCCATAACTGAATGGGAATCAAGTAGTTTATCCGATGCCGACTTCTTAAAAAAGGAGAATGATCCTGCATTAAAGGAAACGGGTTGGGAGAAATAAATCCTTATTTAGGAAGGGCGAAGTAGCGTTTATTAAGGCAGTAAAAAATGATTGTCATAACGCTGTCATATATCTTACTTAAAATGTCATATTAGTTCCCTAATACTATTATTTATTTCTTATTTTTAGAGATAACAATCTCCCCCAAATATTGGGGTTAATAAGTTTAATTTTTATGTATTTATTAGGCATAGATATAGGCACTTCATCCATCAAGGTGTCGGTTGTAGAAACAAGTACAAGTCAATGTATCGCATCCGCACAATTTCCTGAAACCGAATCAGCAATTACCTCCCTTGAAAAAGGATGGGCCGAGCAGTCGCCTGAAATATGGTGGGATCATATTCAACAAGCCATTTTAAAATTAAACAACACCAAAAAATTTGCACCTGCTGATATTAGCGCGATTGGAATATCCTATCAAATGCATGGATTGGTTTTGGTTGATCAAAATAAGCAAGTGCTAAGAGATAGTATTATTTGGTGTGATAGTAGGTCGGTAAGTATTGGTGATGCTGCGTTTAATGCCATTGGTCCTGAAAAGTGTTTAAGCCATTTGTTAAATTCACCTGGAAATTTTACCGCATCAAAATTAGCTTGGGTGAAACAAAATGAACCTGCTATTTATGATAAGATCGCGCATGTGATGCTGCCTGGTGATTTTGTTTCAATGAAATTTACGGGTCATATCACTACGAGTATCTCCTCTTTATCAGAAGGCATATTTTGGGATTTCAAAAACAATGAACTGTCAAAAGATATTTTGAAATATTATGGATTTGATCAATTAGTATTACCAAATATTCAACCTGTATTTAGCAATCATGGTGAATTACTTCCTGAAGTTGCTGCTAAATTAAATTTAAAATCAGGCATTCCTATTACTTATAAAGCGGGAGATCAACCCAACAATGCTTTATCCTTAAATGTTTTGGAACCGGGTGAAGTTGCAGCAACAGCAGGCACTTCGGGGGTGATTTATGGGGTTACAGATAAGATTACCTATGATCCACAATCAAGGGTGAATACTTTTGCGCATGTCAATCACACTGATCAATTAAACAGATTGGGTGTATTACTTTGTATTAATGGCACCGGTATTTTAAATAGTTGGGTGAAAAAAATGGTAGGTGCTGGTAATGATTATCCGCAAATGAACCAAGCCGCCAGTCATATTCAACCCGGAAGCGATGGCTTACAAATTATGCCTTTTGGTAATGGGGCTGAGCGTATTTTTAATAATAAAATGATTGGTGCACAATTTGTAAATATCGATTTCAATAAACATAGTGAAGCACATATTTTTAGAGCGGCGCAGGAAGGCATTGCTTTTACGTTTAGATATGGCCTTGATATTATGCGCAGTAACGGTATGAATCCAAGCATTATTCGTGCAGGGTATTCAAATATGTTTTTAAGTGATGTATTTACAGAAGCTTTTGTAAATGCGACTAATGTGCCAGTTGCATTATACCATACGGATGGTAGTGTAGGTGCAGCGATTGGTGCAGGAATAGGTTCCGGTACGTATAAAAATGCCAGCGAAGCTTTTAGTAATTTTAAACCTATTAAAGTAGTGGAACCATCCAACGCAAAAGGGTTTAACGAATTATATTTGGATTGGCACAAATCATTAGAAAAGTATTTATAAACAAAAAATAATTTTAGTAAATTTTTTAAAAATTAAGTTATGTCAGTTGTATTAGGTGAAAAAGAATTTTTCAAAGGAATTGAAAAAGTAAAATTTGAAGGACAAGGAAGTGATAACCCTTTAGCATATCGTTGGTATGATGAATCCAAAGTGGTGGCAGGTAAGCCAATGAAAGAATGGTTACGATTCGCAGTTGCTTATTGGCATAGTTTTGTTGGTAATGGTGCCGATCCTTTTGGCGAACCCACTTTAATATATCCATGGAATAATAATGCAGATGCAGTCGGACGTGCAAAAGATAAAGCAGACGCTGCTTTTGAATTTATTACCAAATTAGGTTTGCCTTATTATTGTTTTCATGATGTGGATGTGGTTGATTTTACCAATGATGTTCATGACAATGAAAAAAGATTAGCTGCATTAACTGCTTATCTTAAACAAAAGCAAGACGCGAGTGGTGTGAAACTATTGTGGGGCACTGCGAACGTATTTAGCAACAAACGTTATATGAATGGTGCATCCACCAATCCTGATTTTCATGTTTTAACACATGCGGCTACACAAGTAAAAGGGGCATTAGATGCAACTATCGCTTTGGGTGGCGAGAACTATGTATTCTGGGGTGGTCGTGAAGGATATATGTCCTTGTTAAACACCAACATGAAAAGAGAAAAAGAACATTTGGCGAAATTTTTACATACAGCAAAAGATTATGCGCGTAAAAATGGTTTTAAGGGTACTTTCTTTATCGAGCCAAAACCATGTGAGCCAACTAAGCATCAATATGATTATGATTCAGAAACCGTAATTGGTTTTTTAAGACAATATAATTTACTGAATGATTTTAAATTAAATATTGAAGTGAACCATGCGACATTGGCGGGTCATACCTTCCAACATGAATTACAAGTTGCAGCAGATGCAGGTATGTTAGGTAGTATGGATGCGAATCGCGGTGATTATCAAAATGGATGGGATACCGATCAGTTCCCTACCAATATTAATGAGTTGGTAGAATCCATGTTGATCA